>JAEEGJ010002258.1_pt1 | contig 114059 bp, 78 predicted proteins | sample 8958761 | NCBI WGS metagenome assembly JAEEGJ01 (sample SAMN16246546, study PRJNA631951) | gut metagenome | biome: gut microbiome; feature: rumen; material: RS-attached | host: Bos | place: Iran: Karaj | collected 2018-10 | reverse complement strand
CTACGCGGGTTGTCGGTGTTGCCATCGTCCCAGCCAAGGAAGACGTGGCCGAGGTTAGGGAAGGCCTCAATTTGAATAGTGTCGCCATAATGGTAGTTGCCACCGCCAGTGACATCGCCCCATTCGGGGTGGTCGCTTTCGACGGTGATGGTGTATTGAAGTTGGCCGAAATAGGCAATGAAAGTGCTGTCTTGGGTGACGACGATGTCGCGCGGGTTGTCGGTGATGCTGTCGTTCCAATACAGGAACTCGCAGCCGACGTTCGGGAAGGCCTCGATGGTGGCGGTGTCACCATAATAGTATTCACCACCTCCGGTTACGGTGCCCCAGCCTGTGCTGTCGGCTTCCACGGTCAGGGTGAAAACGGGCACGGGTGGGGCAGGAAGCACCTCAATCGCTGTGATGTATTCACAGTCTTCGGGTTGGTAGAGGATTTCCCCGTCTTTCCAGAGGGTGGCCACGTCATCGTCCAAGCCTGCATAATACACACCGTATTCGTTGACAAACAAGGTGTTGAAGCCGTCACAATCAGGATGGGCATAGAGCACTTCTCCGTCTTGCCAGATATAAGCTGTGTTGTCAGAAGCGGAGATTCCAGCCCAATAGAGGCTTCCATTGAATTCGGTTATGGCATTGATTTCACCTCCCTCGATTTGGAAGACGATGGAGTCGTTTTGCCAAACCACGCCATCGATAGACTCAGCGCCATAGACGAAGCCTGCCGCATAGAGGTTCTCGCCGTCGAAGCAAAGGTCATTGACTTCCGACCAGCCTGCACATTGCCAAAATACCGTGTCATTCTTCCAGACGCAGGCATACACGCCTGGAGTGACGATGGAACCACCGGCATAGATGTCGCCAGTGACCGTGTCGATGGCCAAGGCATAAAGGTTGCATGTGGTGCTGTCAATGGTATATTCGTATAGCGTTTCGCCGTTTTGCCAAACAGTGTTGCCACCGGCTGCCGTCCATCCGTTGGCATCAATGATGATCCGTTCGATAGCGGTTGCGTCGTCGGTGGTGAATATGCACGAGTCGTTCATCCAAACATGGCCTCGAAAATCGGAATAGCTATAGCCTGCGCTGTAGATGGTGCTGTCGTTAGCGACCTTCATGTCGTTAATGATGACACTGGCAGTATCGGAGATGCTGTAAACCAGCGTGTTGTTCTTCCAAATCTTGCCTGTTCCATTGTCGTTGCCAGAGAAATAGACATCTTGGGCATGGGCCAGGCCGACGAGGAGAAACAAAGCGGTGAGAAGGGTAGTTATTTTTTTCATGGGTGTTGAATTTTCAAAAAAGTGATACCAATTGAGATTGCAAAGATAGTTTTTTCTCGTTGACGGGTCGTGAAATGCGATTACCTTTTTTTATTCGAGCACATTTTTATTATTTTTGCAGCGATGAAACGGAACGTTTTCATAATGGGTGTTTTGTTTGTGCTGGCCCTCATGGTGGCTTGCAACCATCTCAATGATAGGTCTGTAGAGACGCGCCGTGGCACGTCTCTACCCACCAGTGCATCCCCCGAATTGTGTGCCATCGACAGCCTCATGTGGCACCAGCCCGACAGCGCGCTGATGCGCCTGTTGCCATATTTCAACGATACCTGCTGTAGAGACGTTTCCCGAAACGTCTCGGAAAACGCAAATAATGACACATTGGAAGACGTTTCAGGAAACGTCTCCACGACAACGGCATACAACCGTCATTACGCCCACCTGTTATTGGCCGAATTGTTATACAAGAACGATTTCGCCCAAACCAACCGCACGGAATTGTTGCAGGCGGTGGCCTATTTTGATAGCCTCGTGCGGCAGGCAGGGGGTGCCCGAAGGGCGGGGGGTTCAAAAACAACCTCCAACCTAGCCTTTCTTGACGCCCGCGCCCATTATATTAATGGTGTGGGTTATTACGAAAACGACAGCGTAGTAGAAGCCTGCAAGGAATATATGAAGGCTCTGGAAATCATGGAAAACCATTTCAAGGAAAAGGAATTGGTAGGGCATAAAGCGAGGTTTGTAGCGTTGACATACACAAGATTGTCTTCATTGTTTTCCGACATGTACCTTCATGAACAGGCTATTTATTTTGCACAACTATCTCTTGCTTCAAACCAAGAATTGAATGTTCCGAACTGGCATTTTGCTCGATTGTTATGTGAAATCGGTATACAATATAATTTGTTGGAGCAATTAGATAGTGCGAATTATTATTATGAAAGGGCGGCGATAGAATTGAATGATACGAATTGCTTATTGTATAGAGATATTACAATTCGACAAATAGTTCTTTCATACAAGAAGAGAGGCCTGGAAGAAAACACTTTGTTACAATTGCGTAATCTAATGAGCAAGTCGGATGATGAAACGGAATACTTATTACGTTGTTTTACTATAGGTGGAATTTACTATCAAGAAAAACAATTGGATTCAGCATGGTTTTATTTGAATAAAGTGTACAATAGCGCAGAAAGAATTGCATTGAAAAAACAGTCTGCCGAATGGCTGTTGGATATATGTAAAATCGAAGGAAAAGATGATGATGTATTTGAATATGCCGATTTTTTGGCACCATTTGCTAATCAGGAAGAGAATCAAAGTGCAATTAAATCACATTTAACCGAGCTTTATAATGTGTTTTGGCAAAGAGAAATGGAACTTCAACATCAAGTGGTTGCAAGGAGAAATATGAAACAAACCATGACGGTTGTTTGCATACTCTTAAGCTTTATCCTGACGCTTCTTGTCCTACATTTTAAACGAAAACAAAGTTATAAAGCGCAGCTGGAAACCGAGCGCCATTCCCACAAGATGCAGCAGGCGGCTTTGGCTGGAAGGCTTAGGCAGAGCAATGCGGCTTTGAAAGCGCAAAGCAAAGCAGCTTCGCCCATAGCCCCATCGTCGTATAAGCAAGACCAAAATGAAGCGGAAAGCTATGCTGAGGAACCCGTTTGTCAGCAAATCCTTGCTGTCTGCAACGACAAGAGCAATCCCGTCAAGTCCACTATTCCCGTTTCTTCCTATGCCAGCATCGCCCTCACCGACGCTCAAAAAGCCCAACTCAAGGACGCTGCCATGCGGCATTACGGCCTGTTGTTCGAAAAACTGAAACTGCAATATCCTGAGTTGAAAGAAAAGGATTTTCTCTATTGCTATTTGTGCCTTCTTGGCTTGGACAACATGCAGATTGCCGTTTTGTCGCAGCTTTCTTATCGTACCATCTGGGAACGCGAGAAGCGATTACAGACCCTTTTTCATGCCGATGATCGAATTGCTGTCGTGCTTCATGAAATGATGATACATTGAAAATCAAGACATTAAGTAAAAATCCAAATAATCCAAATTTGATTTTTCTTGACCAGGAAGCTTATTTATGTGTACTTTTGACTTCAGTTTTATCCTAAATGACAATGGAAATGAAATACAGCTTTACACACTCAAGACCTAATTTTGGAATAGCCATGGCTATCGTTGCCATGCTTTCCCCTGTATTCTCTTTCGCCCAGTTGCGAATCGACTGGCAGAATTGCTATGGCGGTGAAGGAGACGACTATGCCAGAAGCATCCTTCCAATAAATGAAGGGTATCTCGTTTGTGGAGGTGTTTCTATACCTCAAAACACTGGTATGATTTCATGTGGCATGGTGAGCAACGAAGCTAATATATGGCTGATAAGGATTGACAACCAAGGCGTTTTGCAAGACCAGCAATGTTGGAGTTGGGATGAGGATTTCCACCTTAAAGAATCTATATCCCTTGAAAGAGCCAAAACGGATAACAATGAGTTTTATATGAATGCTCATACTTTTGGCGAGATTACGATTCTAAAGCTGGACGAAAATTTCAATGAAATATGGAGACTCACACCTGGATATGACGGTACACAGATGCTTCCCACCGACGATGGCGGCTTGCTCCTTGGAGGCTCTTACGGTATGATTAACAAAGAAGAAGTGGGGATACTTCATAAAATAGACGGCGAAGGCAACACCGAATGGAAGGTTTCTACTGGCATGGCGGTGGTGAAATTAATACAAGCTAAGGATGGAGGATTTTGGGTTGGCAGCAGCAGCAATGAAGTCTTGAACGATTATTATATTTTGAAAGTAAACCAAAACGGGGTAATAGTAGATAGTATATCACTGGGAGCTGCGTATCCTCGTATTATTTTGGAACTCGAAGATGGGTTTTTGGTAGCGACAAACACTGGTTATGGTGGAGAAAATGCTCATGGGGGGTACGACATTTTGATTTCACGTACCGACGAGGAAGGCAATACTCTGTGGAATCGCTATTATGGTGGGACATCGCATGATATGCTTTGTAACATCTTTTCCAACACAAACGGAGGGTTTACCATATTCGGCTACACTAATTCAAATGACGGCGATTTGCATAACAAAGACGGCAACGATTACGACATTTGGGTTTTTCACGTAAATGCTTCCGGTGAAATGAATTGGGAACGCAATATTGGCTCGCCAGTGCATGACGAATGGATGGATCATATTAATAGCGTCAAAAGGACTGGCGAATACAAATATGTCATTGCAGGCCGGATGTTTTGGGAAGAGACGCCCTCGGGTGATGTCAACTGCTCTAATAGCGTGGAGATTCCCAATTCTGGGAAGAACTATTGGGTGCTGCATGTCACCGACACGATTAACAGTGCGGGTGTTCCCGAGCCGTTATCTCAAATCGGAGCTCATGTGTTTCCCAATCCGACAAAGGACATTGTACGTATCCAAGGCATAGAGCCCGTTGAAGTGATGGTTTACGATGTGTTAGGACAGCACGCAAAGACTTGCCATGGCACCAACGAAATTCCTATGGGTGACCTGCCTAAAGGCATGTATCTGATAAAGGCAGTATTGGAGGACGGGAAAATATATATGGACAAGGTGGTGAAGGAATAGAGATTCCCAAAAAGAACAATGAAATCTTTGTTCCCAATACGGGAAACTACATCATCACCTTTACACTCTCCAACGGGGACGAGTATTACGGTGGGTTTACGGTAACGGATTGAAAATAACATATCTTAGTAACAGATAACATTTATAATAGCAAAATGAACAAACTACTCCGTTTAAAAACAATAAAAGCAAATTCATTATTAAAACGTATAGCCATGAAAAAGTATCTTATATCTACCTGCATTCTTGCTTTACTGCTTACCGCTTGTCATAAGCCCGAGCCAAGTATTGACCCCAACGGCAATGAGACGACCGATACTTTGGTAAAGAAATATCTAGTGAAAACCTATATCTCGAACCCCGAAGAACCCGAAAAAATCATAGAATGGGATGAAGGTTTTAAAAAGATTAATCGCATTGTGACAAAGCCTGGGAATCCTTCTTTTGAAGTTGCATACGATTTTGAATATTATGGAGATGACAGCATACGTGTAGTTATCTCTCTTCCTGAGTATTCATCATTCTGGTATATAGGATTTTCAAATTATATTTGCCATCTTAACGATGGAAGAATTACAACCGTGGATTATTATTTATATGATGCATATCAATACACTGAAGAATACAACTATGACGAAAGAGGCAGACTAATTAGCGTATTAAATAACGGGGAACATCCTCATGGTAACTATTACGAATGGGACGAGGATAATGTATGCAAAACCAGAGGCGTTCTTCCTGAGAGTGACATTCACGAATACAATGATTTCTGTGAGCACATTGACCCCGAATACTCTATGCCTTTTGTACTATTTTGTGGAAAGACAGCACAATATGGAGATGGGTATCTTACCAAGCCTCTATGGAAGAATTGGAGAAAGTGGAATGGAATATGTAAACATGAAGTTGACAAGGACGGATATGTTACATTGTCTTATTTCGTAAATTTGGAAGGAGATACGCTCCCGCATACGCATTATGTTTACTCAAATTGAAAAGCAAAGAACCCTTAAATATTGAATAACCATGAAAAAGTATCTCATACTTATTTGCGTTCTCACCCTTGCCTCAACTGCTTGCCGCAAGCCCGAGCCTGGTGTTGATCCAGGCAGCGAAACGGCTGACACTTTGGTGAAGAAATATCTTGTGAAGCAACTGCTTAACGACGATCCAGAAAGAATCATGTTGGCCATTGACTGGAATGATGACTTTACGAAGATACTGAATGTGAAATACGGACCAGGGTATGGATCCGTTGTTGATTACGATTTTACTCATTATGAAGAAGATAGTATTCTTGTTACGATGTCGTTACAGCCGTATAGTTATCCTATATATGCTTTACTATATGACAGTATTATGATACATATCAAGGAGAAAAAAATTGACAGTATTTGTTGTTATGCAAACGGAGTTTTGAGTGACATTGAGTATTATTCCTACGATGAAGACGGTAAACTTATAGAAAGGAAGTTTTTTGGAGGAGCAAAAGACTTCTTTGTATGGGAAGGTGATGATGTTGTTGAATGCCAAATGTTTGGCATGTATCGTCCTATTTCTATTGATTCCTTTGTTAATTACATCCATCCGCATTATACATTGCCCTACTATTTAGTTGATGAGGTTTTTGCAGAAGGTAAGGGAACGGTTTTTACTCCAATATGGAAACACCAACCCGTTTGGAGCAATTACAATGGATACTTAGCAGACGAAGACGGGTATATCACCAAATTGATTCATGTTGATACTTCTGATTCTTTGGAAAGATGTATTTCTTATTATTATAAAACGCCTAATAATTCATCAAAATGAATAAATAGTCACACGCGGCGGCTGCAAGTGTTACAAGAGGGTAACGGTTATATGCCGTCGCAGGTAACAAAACAAACGGCACTCCATTCCTTTGGGAATCTGCACCCTTTTTTCTGCAGGCAGTACAGCAATAAAACGGATTGTTTTATATCTTTGCACAATAAATACCGATGAAAACTGTTTTGCCACAAGGGGGCAAGTCCGCTGAAATGTGCCATGCAGTAATTGACGATGTAACAAAGTCTATCTTGAAAATAATATTAACCTAATAATCAGATTGTTGTGAAAAAAGTGTTGTTTACCCTTGTCGCATTGCTCTTTGTCGAGATTGCGTCAGCTTTTGCACAAAACACCAGTGATACCATCGCTGTGGAAAAGAACAAGTTCTATTATCATGGTATGCAAATTGAGTCCATGCGTCAAATCAAATCCCTTGTCGCTAATGACGAATTGGCCCTCAAGGAAATAAAGAAAGCAGGGGTCGCCAATGGATTCGCTTCCGTGTTCGCCTATACGGGAGGTTTTATCCTTGGCTGGGAAGTTGTGGATATGTTCCGAGGCTATTTGAATCCCTATCTGTTGGCTGGCGGTGTGGGTCTGGCCGCAGTAGGTATTGGCCTTTCCTATGTGACGAGCAGCCACTTGAAGAAAGGCGTGGCCATCTATAATGCCAACCTTGGCGCTACATCCTATGGCGGCATTATTCAGGTGGATTTCGGCTTGGTGCCAGGTGGCGTCGGGCTGACATTGAGTTTCTAGTCTTTCAGGGGTTACAAATGAGATTCCCTTTCGTTTCGATTTCCCCGAAGGGGAATCTGTACTCATTTTTTTCGTTTTTCATTCCAATATATCAGATTTTACTTTATCTTTGCCGCCGATAAGCGGTGCCGTGAGGCTCAATAGGGAATCGGGTGCAAATCCCGGACAGTTCCCGCTGCTGTAAGCTCTTCACGCTGGCCACTATGCCACTGAAAACCTAGTCTTTCGGGAAGGCGGCCGGACAAAAGGAGTAAGTCAGAAGACCTGCCGCCTGTCGCTGAAACAAGGCTTTCGGGACAAGAGCTGGCTTTCCTTATATAGATTAAGGTGTACCCTCATCTCCCCAAGCATTTTAATGTAATGGATTGAATGTCAAACCTAAAATTATATTATTATGCGTAAAAACTTTACCCTTCTGTTCCTTATGGGAATCTTTGGTCTGTTTACGACCAATTTGTTTGCACAACAGGACGCTACCATCGACCCTGCCGACATCCGCTACTGGATTGGCGAAGGCGAGAACGAAGTGGTCTTCGCCGTCAACTGGAACGAACCCGACACCTGCCTGGCATGGGGCTATCGCTTCAGCGAAGAGAACGTGACCGTGAAGCACATCATGGACGCCCTCAAAGACGCCGACCCGCGTTTCGACTATGTCGACATCGGTTGGGGTGTGGGTGACATCTATTATACGGATGGTACTCTCGACCTTGCTCTTTATGGCACCTATTGGATGTATAACGTTAACGGCAGCATGGCTTTGTTAGGCTTCGACCAACAAACCGTCGAGAACGGCGACTTCATCAAGTGGGGCGACGAGTCATGCGGCACCGAGATCGCTCCTTGGACCTACGTCTGGGAGTCACCCGTGGCTGCTGTGTATCCTTATGCTGAAGAAGCCATGATCGACTTCGCCGATGTCGTTTATTGGGTTGGCGAAGGCGCCAACGAAATCATCTTTGCCGTCAACTGGAACGAACCCGACAGATGCCTGGCATGGGGCTACCGTTTCGTCGAGGAAACGGTGACGGTGAAGGAAGTGATGGATGCCATCGCTGAAGCCGACAGACGTTTCTCTTACGTGGCTGGCGATTGGGGTGTCGACGACATCATCTTCAATGTTGATTCAGAAGAACTGCATTATAGTCTCGCTGGTCAATGGTGGCTGTTCAACGTGAACGGCAGCATGGCCATGCTCGGCTACGACCAGCAAACCGTCGAAAACGGTGACTTCATCAAGTGGGGCGACGAGTCATGCGCCACTGAGATTGCCCAATGGTCCTACGTCTGGACGCAAGAAGTCGAGCCCGTTTGGATGAACACGGGCGTCGTGGAGAGCCAGGACAACACCTTGAGCGTCTATCCTAACCCCGCTGTCAACGAGACCTTCGTGACCATTGAAAACGCTGGCATGAATACTGTTTCGGTGTACGATATGCAAGGCCGTCTCATCAACACGATGAGTGTCGATGCCATGGCTGGCGAGCAAGTTCGTCTCAGCACCGAGATGCTGAACAGCGGCGTGTATTTCGTCACCGTGAGCAACGAGAGCGCTGTGCGTACTGCTAAACTCGTGGTGAAATGATAAAGAGGATTTCCATCCTGCTGTTGGCTTTGGTGCCGACGATGCTTTGGGCTCAGTTTGCGCCCGAGGCGGGTTTCGCCGGCACCACGGCCATGCATGCCGACTCGTCGGCCTTTGTGGCATGGGCCACAGGCTGCACCGTCGTGCGTGGCCCGCAGCGTATCGACAAGCCTGAGTCAGGAGTGGCCAATTTCGGTGAGGAAGCCTTGGCAACAGGTGTGCCGGGTGGCACCATGGATGTCATCAGCCTCGGCGATGGCGGAACTGCCACCTTGACCTTTGCTTCGCCGATTTATAACGGTCCAGGTCCCGACTTCGCCGTGTTCGAGAACGGACTCGTCAACGCGCAGGACACCACTATCTGTTTCCTTGAGATTGCCTTTGTGGAGGTCAGCTCCGATGGCGAGAACTTCTTCCGTTTCCCTGCCGTCACCAAGATGCAGGATACCGTACAGTTGAATGGTTTCGCCTGTATGCACGCCTGCCTGATCCACAACTTCGCTGGAAAATACCAGGCCATGTATGGCACGCCCTTCGACCTCGACGAGGTGGAGGACAACGCCCTGTTGGACAAGAACAACATCACCCATGTCAAAGTCATCGACGTCGTGGGGACGATTGATCCCGAATACGCCACCGTTGATTCGGAAGGCCATAAAGTCAACGACCCATGGCCCACGCCTTTCGGCTCCAGCGGTTTCGATCTCGACGCTGTCGGCGTGATATACGATTTGGCGCATTACGACGTTGTTGATAATGAGACGGAAAACGTTGCAGTGTATCCCAATCCCGTGAAGGACCGCCTCACGGTGAAGGCCGATAACCTGCAGTCGGTTGAAGTCTACAATATCGTTGGACAGTTGGTGATGTCTGCATCGGCCAATGTAATCGCTATGGATGATTTGAACCAAGGCATCTATTTCGTTCGTGTCAACGCCGATGGTAAGACGGTGACGAAACGCATTGTGAAACAATAAATACGATAAGAAATGAAAAGAATAAACCTGTTTTTGCTGGCTCTTGCCGCCGCTTTGCTGTTCTCCTGCAAGCCTAAAGAACCTGTCGCTCCTGTCAATCCTAATGCGCTCAACCTGGGATCGGGTCTGTTTGTGCTCAATGAGGGCAACTTCCAGTTCTCCAACGCATCCCTGTCGTTCTACGACATTGAGGCCGATACGGTGGGCAACAATTTGTTCTACAAGGTGAACGACGCTCCTTTGGGTGATGTGGCCGAGAGCATGGCTTTGGTGGACGGCCAATTGTATGTTGTCGTCAACAACACCAACCTCATCTATAAGGTGAATGCCACCACCATGGTGTGCGACACCACGAAGCCTTTCAAGCTGGGTGACTTCTACTCGCCGCGTGAGATGTTCTTCGTGTCGCCCGAGAAGGCCTACGTCAGCGACCTGATGGGTGCTGGCCTGTGGATCATCAACCCGAAGGACATGAGCCACACTGGCTTCATCCAGACGGGTAAGACCACCGAGAAGATGGTACCTGTGAACAATGAGCTTTATGTCAGCAACTGGTCGAACTACTACCTTTCGGGTATGGAGAAGAACACCGTACAGGTCATCGACATGAACAACGACGTGAAGGTGGCCGAGATTCTGGTAGGGAAGGAGCCTAACACGATGGCTGTCGACAAGAACGGCCATGTGTGGGTGCTCTGCGAAGGCGCCGTTTGGGAAGCTGATGCCGAACAGCCTTCGTTGTGGGAAATCAATCCTCTGACGAAGACGGCCGAAAAACGCTACGAGTTTGACGGCACGGCCATGGTGCTGAGAGCCAACCCAACAGGTGATCAGTTGTATCTCTTCCTTAACAATGAAGTGCGCCGTTTCGACATCGCCACGCTGTCGTTGTCGGAGAGCTTCCGCATCGCCGCCCAGGAAGAGGGCATGTTCTATAACATGACCATCGAGCCAAGGACGGGCGATATCTATGTGACCGACGCCAAGAACTATATGATGAACGGCACGGTGTACCGTTATACCAACGACGGCCTGCTGCTCAGCTCGTTCGAGGCGGGTGTCATTCCCAGTGCAATGTTGTTTAAATAATTGATATTCATTTTTTGTTTTGCGAGACCTCCAATGGGGGTCTCGCGTTTTTGACTATGAAAAAGACTTGTCCCCGTTGCGGAAAAACATTTGAATGCGTGCATTCCATCGACTGCTGGTGCGTGAAAGTGCAGCTCAAAGACAGCACCAAAGCCTATCTGAAGGAACACTACAGCGACTGCCTGTGCAAGGAGTGCCTCGAAAAACTGAATGACCAATGAGAAAGCTATGGATCCTGTTGCTGGTGGCGTTGACGGCATGTAGATTCAACCACCAAGTCAAGGAAGAGAAGACCGAGGTCGACAACCTCATGCGCTATGCGCATAACGTCGTCGTCAGCGAGAAAGACTACGGCTATCTGATGGAGGTGATCTGCCCATGGGATACGACCTTGTCGTTGGGCAAGTTCGCCATGGTCAAGGACACGACGAAAGCCGTCGACACGGACGTGAAAGGCGTCCTTCGCGTCCCCGTGAAGTCCGTGATCTCGTTCTCGGCCACGCAATGGGCCGTCTTCCTTCGCTTGGGTGAGATCGACCGTGTGAAAGGCATCCTCGAGGGCCGTTTCGTGACCGACTCCACCATGCGCGCCTTGCTGGCGGAGGAGAAGGTCTACGACATCGGCACGGAGGCCGCAGCCGACATTGAGCGGATGATACAACTGAAGCCCGACGCCTTGTTGTACTCGCCTTATTTCGATGGCAACCAAGGCGGTCTCAACGTCACGGGTGCCGTGTTGTTTCCCTTTGCCGATTATATGGAGAACACGCCCTTGGGTCGTGCCGAATGGATCCGTGTCATCGGTATCATGGCGGGCTGCGAGGCCAAGGCCAACGCCTGGTTCGACGACATCGAGCGGCGTTACAACGCCCTCTCGGGACTCTGCGCCGGGGTGGAGCACCGTCCCACGGTGTTCTCCGACTTGGCCTTCAATGGTCAGTGGTATGTGGCGGGTGGTCGCAGCTATATCGCCAAGCTCTTCGCCGATGCGGGTGCCGACTACATCTGGAAGGACAACCCGTCGACGGCCAGCGTCCCCATGGATGCCGAGAGCATCCTCGCCAAGGCGCAGCATGCCGACTACTGGCGCGTCATCAACTCCAATCCTTTCCCGATGACCTACGAGTCATTATCGAAAGAGAGCCCCGTCTATCCGCTCTTCGATGCCTTCAAGAACCACCAAATCATCGTCTGTGACATCCTTTCGACAGGTTATTTCGAGCAATCGCAGTGCGAGCCCGACCTGTTGCTCGCCGATTTCATCCATTTCTTCCATCCCGAGCTCTTGACAGGAGAATGGGAGGGATACCGGACGAGGTATTATCATTTGATGGAGGAATAATTATCTCCTAAACGGACAATCCACCGTGCAGGTGACACAGCCACTGCGTGAAGTATTTGGTTTGTTGTTTGAAATGAATAATAGCCATTTTGCACTAAAATAGTGCAATTTTTTAATAATTTTGCACAATAATAGTGCAAAATTGTATATTTCTGCAGCGCTAATCATTTAGACAACGGTTATGGAAGATTCACTCACCGCCTTTATGAAACGGCAACTGACCTTGGCAACATACGCGAGACATTCTTCTATAACCAGATGCGAGTGACGTTTGATGTCATCAGTTCACGATACAGTGATTCTGAGATTGATGGCAAAACCTTTGAAGTTGGAGGCAAGAAAAAAGGAAAAAAGCAACTCTCAGTTGCGAAAGAAGGTTATGTGGTTAAGGACGACATTGAGTTTGGTTCGGGCAACATTATCCCTTTGTGGGCCTTCGGATTAACGTATTAATATACATAACACCAAGCGCCGACAGGGAATCCTGCCGGCGCTTTCTTTTCGTGAGGTGCACAAGACACACTTATTAACGTCTACTCATAATACATCGTCCTGTCCACTCCCGACTTATAGATAAATTCTTTGTTCACTTCGTCATACATGCATGGCGTCCCTTCGCTGTCCAATGCCGCATTTAGGTCTCTTACCAAAACACCGTTGGCATCCCAGATTTGCAATATGCCGAGTTTGATATAATTGATAACAGCCCAATAGTTTGCGTCATCTAAATATGTGCCGTAGTTATTAACACGATACATATAGTTGGAAGTAGAACCGCCCTCTGTCAGATATACATAAGTATAAGATGAAGTAATCTCAATGGTGAGATCTATTTCAGTGTCATATCTGAAGTTTGTATTTGAAGAAGAAGATCTACGATTTTTGAAATCAAAATATACATAGGCATTATTGGAATTCAATGAAGTAGCAAATAACCTGAAATCATGACTGTCATCTATGCAATTTCCTAACCAAATACCCCCCGTTGCGGCCATAGGCTTCATCTTACATCTGACCTTACTGATATTATTCAAATTAATCTCAGTGTCAATCCATGTATTATCATTACTCTGTTGTATTTCTGACCATATATAATCAACAGTAGTATAAGAATTAGAATAAGAAGCGCCAAAACTCAACGTCTTGGTGTTGGCGGCGGCCGACAGATAGTTATAGCCAAGACCAGTCTGAAGTCGCTGCAAGGTGCCCGACCAACCATTGCTGCCATAGATGGCGAAACCATCGGATTGGGAGTTGATCATGTCGCCAATGGCGGGCTGGAAGCCCGAGAGCGCTTGGGCGATGGGCTTCTGTGCGTCAATATAGCCAAACCAAGTAAGCCCAGGATGAAGGTTGACGCTTGAAGAAGCCACCGACATGCCTGAGAGATCGATGTTACAGGCTTGGTTGGCCTGTATCCTATACATCTGTCCAGGGATGATGCGCTGTAGATCACCTGTCCAAGTGGCGCCTGTCCGATGGGATGAGCCCGACGACTGCGAGTTGATGGCTATGCCCTTGTCGGCCAAAGCCTCTTGCAACTGCTGTAGTGAGACATACACCATCGGTGCCCACCAGTTCCAGCCTTCGGCCAGTTCGATGGTTTGTGATGCGGCGGCCAATGAGAAACTGACCGTGACAGACTGACCCGAAAACACATTTCGGCCTTCCGACTCGCTTAAGACAATTTGCGAGACTGACACCGAATACTGTTCCTCGGCAGGCGTCGCAATAGGATGCAATGTGACGTTTAACACCGCTCCTTGGTTGCCTTCCACCGAGCTGTTCAACATGGATAGCACGATGATGCGATAGGTGGAGTCGTTGAGCGGCAAGGCATAGAGGCTATGGCCTGCAAAACGTTCAGTAAGCACAAAGTCGGAGGCCGCCACCGAATAGTCCTGATAGGGGTATTGGAAATCGGCCTGCAGAGCCACGATGCCTGTGTAGTTGTTCATCGACAAGGCCACTTCAACATCTCCGTTGCCCAGATTGAACGGGTCGGCCGACAGGGCGATGGTGTTGGGCTCAAAACGATGACCTTGAACCGTAACCGTCTTCAGTCCGTTTTCAGGGTCGTTGCTGTAGATTTTCATCAAGGCGTTGAAATTACCTGCTTGCTCATGGTTGTAGCTGACGTGCAAGGTAGTGCTATTACCTTGCTCCACCACGATGGGAAGCAACTCGGCAACCGAGAAATCCAATTGGTCGAAGACGACTTGGTCGATGCGCATGGGCGCGTTGCCGTTGTTGTTCACAACGTATTCCTTTGTCACGATTTCGGTGACAGGCGAGGAGCCGAAGCTCAAAGCGTTATTTCCATTAATACGTGGACTTCTGATTTCCACATACCCTTGATACTTGTCGGACAGCACGTCTTCGCCGTTGGTGTCGGCCAACACCACCTTGAAAGGATTCAAGTAATAGTAGCCGTACATGCCTTTCAAGCGCAGCCGCAAAGTGCCAATCAAACCATCGTCGCCCGTAAAGACGGAACCCGAGCCGGAATAGGCCATCAGACGGAGCTGACCCTCGTTGAAGACGCCCATGGAAACATGGTCGGCCTTACGGTCGCTAAGAGTGAAGTCGACATACTCCAAGGCGTCTGGCAGGTTCATGTCGATTTGGAAGCCCATGATGGCTTCCATATTGTTCATGCTGATTGGCAGTGTGACAATGCTATCACAATAGCCCAAGATGTTGCCAATATGGATCTCGTTTACGGCGAAGGGATCGGCATTCAGATGGATGATACTGTTGTCCGAGATGGAATTGGAAACTATCGTTGCAGTGGCTATCACTGCGCCTTTTACTATTGGAGCAAACTTGAAGCTGAAGTTCGCGCTGTTGCCAGGTGCCAAGGTGGTTTCAGTGAAGCTCGGGCAACTGAACACTGCATCACTGAAGGCGATGCCCGTGATGACCAGCGGCTCATTGCCTACATTGGTCAGGCTAGCGTCTTGGTAGTATTCGTTACGAATCGGCACGTGTCCATAGTTGATGCTGGTCGTGTTGATCTGTAGCTTGGGCGAAAGGATGGTCACTGTGCCATTGCTCGTATTCACGGGCAAGGCCGTGCCCGAGGCATCGGAGAGCTTGGCGCTACCCATGTCGAGCGCGTAATAGCCTGGCTCATTCTTAAGCCTTAATGTGAAACTCAGCAGGTTGCCCGAGTTGTCCACGAAGGGCGTGAGGCTCAGCGAATAGACATAGATGCGCAGGCTACCGCCTACCACCGCCGCACTCACCTGATGGTCGGTGACACGGGAAGGGTTGAGGGCCACGGAGCCCGCCACGTAGGTCAGCTGGTTGCCCAAGGGAATCTCCGCTTGGAAGGCCACAGTTACATCGGTGTTGGCGAGCGACACGTTGAGCGTCACTTCGTCCTGCGGGTGGCCGCTTGCCGAGCTGACCGAAACCACGTTTTCGGCCCTTGCGGCAAGCCCACCGAGCAGAAGGATTAAGGTTAATATGATGTGTTTCATTTGACTAAAGTTATAATCTTATGTAAGCTAATGCTATTCATTTAATTAACATACACCACTTTAGCGCGTTGGACATTGCGGCCGTTGACCTGCATGGAGACCGTGTAGATGCCGGTGGCCATGCTTGCTGCGGGCTTCCATTCATATTTATATTCGCCTCTTGTGCGCGAACCGAGCTCGATGACAGAGACCACCTGGCCCATCATGTTGGTGACGGTGAAGACCACGTTGTTGGCCCGCTCATCGCCGATGATGAAGGGTATGGTGAGATTGCCATTGAAGGGATTCGGATAAGGCTGCTCAAGGAAGAGCGTCTCATGCTCTTCAACGCCAGTACCCGAAAGGATGGCCAATACGTTGTGGCCTTCGGGATCTGATAGGGCCACGCTGCCGATGGTTCCCTCGCCAATACGCAGCAAGGCGTGTTTGCCCGCGGGCAGACGCTTGCCGCTCATGCTGTAAGCCATGAAGAGCGTGCCATCGCTCACGTCGGCCTTCACCTGCTCGAAGCCTTCCAGGGCTTGCAGCACCTCGATGTTTTGACTGTCGATGCCGTTGAGCACAAACTGTACGCCACCCAACTCGACGGGCGTGTCTACGAAGAGGTAACCATTCTCGATGCTGTAATAAGCCGTGGCCACGGGTAGGGCATCGGGCAACTCCCCACGGTTCATGATGATGTTGATAACGCCTACGATATCCAAGATATCGATATTGCCGTCGGCGTTGACATCGGCCGCCTCAAAGATGAAGGGCTGCGGGTTGCCGTTGGTGAGGTAGCTGACGATGCTGACCACATCGGCCACATCCACCGCCATGCTGCCGTTGGCATCGCCCATAGTGGCCGTGAGGGGCACTGTGGTGACAATGCGTGATGCAACGCCTTCGGTGAGGTTGGTACGCAACACTTTATAGTAGTAGTAGTAGCGTTGACCAGGCAACACATCGTAATCCGTAAACAGCGTGTCTTGGATAAGCGAAGTATTTAGCAAAAGGGTGTCGCTGTGAGTCCCCAAAGTGTCAACAATAGTATATCGATACATATTATATCCCAAGAAATCCTCGAAATCCACCTCGTTGTTGTTCCATTCCAGCTCCACCTTGCCGAGGCCAGGGGTGGCCATAAACTCAGAACTGAGCGAGCCCGCAGCAGACACCTGCACATTAAAACGTTGGTTCTCGTATGGGATTTCGAAATGATCATCATCTCTGGCATCAGCCACATAGATACGGTTAAGACCATCCGTAACCGTGGTACCGTCGATGGTAAGGTAAGTCGTATAAATAGTTCTTTCCGTATTCCAATGTACGTCCTCAGCAATGGCATGTTGCGTATATGGCGGACGCACACCCAAGGCCACCATAGGTGTTACTAACGTATCCATAGCTCGGTTGAAATACACCTCAAACTTATGCCTGCCGCAACCCAAAGGTGGCAACTGCTCAAATTCATCTTGGGCATCGTAACCATCGACAACCACTTTCCAAACGATGCCGTGAGCATCGGTTGAGGGTTGTTGCAAAACGCTATCGAAATCCATCATAGAATAGGTTGGATAATATGGATTGTTGATATCAAAAATAGTTTTTTGCAAGATATCATGAGAAGCTGAGCCAAAATACGAAGGACTATCAGAAACATATACTCCCAAGCCAATGTCACAAATTGCACTAATAGTAAGATTACCAAAATAAGTGTTAAAAGAATTGCAATTATGCAAATCTTGTACTCTAGGATATGGATCCCTGGTGGTATTGTTGATGAAATTACAATTGGTAAAGTCGCCCAAAAATCTAGTTCCTATACTATTAATACAATTACATGAATTGAAACGACCAGCAGCATAAGGTCCCCATGCATCAATTTGTCTAATTATACAATTGTAAAAAATGCCATTAGGTCCAACATCATAGAACTTGAGACCCTCAATTACTGCATACGTTGTTGTATCAGAAATAGAAATTCCTCCAATAGAACCAGACCCCAAATCTGTTTTTGTAATTACTATTAAACTGTCAGGCGTTCCTTTTGCAATTACTTGTCCCTCGCAACGTATTCCAGCATCATCTTTAAATTTTAACTTAGTTCCTGGTTTGATTGTTAAAGTGACATTTGAAGGTATAGCCAATAGCCTATTTATAATGTAATGTACATTAGGATAAAGTATTAAGTCTTCTGTTATCATTCCCCCTAATTCTACGCCATTTTCCACTTGAATGGTAATTGGAAACACTAGTTCCGCTTGTGCATTGGACGAAGTGGCATGAAGTTCCATATTGATATAGCGTCCATCCACGCAGTCCGGATTAATTGTAAAACGCACAGGATTCACCGATTTGCTTTTGGCGTAGGCTGATAGGCTCCAGCCGAACTCAACGGGCTCGGTGTCCAAGAAGGTAACAATATCAGGGTCTTCAAACTCGTTTAAAGTTAGCCAAAAAGTAATGTCATTAGTTGCGCCCCATGTGGTACGCAAGGTTGGGTAAAAATATATAGTTTCACCTGCATCAGGGCGACCGTCGCCATCGCCGTTAATGGTATCATTCGTCTCAAAGGTCACGAACTGCAACTGGGCGGGAGCAAGGCCTGCATCATAGCAGGCTTTGAAGTTCACATGATAGTGTTCAGTGGTGGTATTAATCAAATCGCCCCAAAGCATTTCTTGCGAGAGGTAGGGCTTGGCATGGAGCAAGGCAGAAATGCCGCCTGCCACCAATGGCGTACTCATGGAAGTGCCATTGTAGCTGCGGTAACCGCCATGAGGCATTGTGCTATAAATAGCCACTCCTGGTGCGGAAAGCTCATAATTCCATAGCATCTCTTCAGGATGAATGCTAAACGAAGGCCCTGTACAATCATAATTCGAAAATCCAGCTAAGCCTCCATATTGTGAAGTAGCTTGTACACCAAACACAAAGGTAAAAGCAGCGGGAAACATATCCATGCAATTTGTACAACATGCTGCCATACCCAATGCATCATTACCCGCAGCAGCCACCAATACGGAGTTTTGGTAGGCTTGGCCAAGGGCTTGCTCCAAAGCTCTAGAATAACTGTAAGTGCCGAAACTCATGCTCAGTACATTGGCGCCATTGTTTTTGGCGTAATTGATACCTTGAATAATTGTCGCAACATCACCGCTACCGTTGCTTTGCAGCACGGCAATGGGCATGATGTACGCCATGGGGTTGGCACCCGTCATACCAATACCGTTGTCGCCCACGGCGGCGGCAATGCCTGCGCAGTGTGTGCCGTGGCTGTTCCAATCGTGCATTTCGGCAGTCTGGTTCACGAAGTCCCAGCCGTGGAGGTCGTCGGCAAAGCCATTGTTGTCGTCGTCGTAGCCGTTTTCGGTCTCGCCAGGGTTGGTCCAGATGTTAGCGGCGAGGTCGGGGTGTTCAATGTCAACACCGGTGTCGAGGATGGCAATCACGGGGCGGTCGCTGTTTGTGGTCACCGTGTCGGCAGCCCAGAGCTCAGGCAGATGCACGGCCTCGAGGCCCCACTGGAGGCTATACATGGGCTCGGCCATATAAGCCTCAGGGTTGAAGTAACTGCCACCGCCGTCGCGTTGGCCTTTGCCTTTGTCGCCGTAAGGTACAAAGGGGGTAGGGGCGGTATTCTCCATGCCCAAGGCGAAGACCATATAGTTGGGCTCGGCAAACTCCACCTCGTCGAGTTCTTTAAGAGCATCAATCATTTCGTAAGTCTGCATAGGGTCTTCCATCACGAAGCGGCAGAGGCGGCTCAGGTCGCGTTCCACCACATCGGGGCCGTTGTACGACTTGGAGACCTTCAGCTCGCGCTTCGGGTCGTCGTTGGGGCAAAGACGCTCGGCCTTGGCCACTGGGAATTGCTTCAGCAGGGCATCCACGCGGCTCATGCCCGTGGCTTGCAATGCGCCGCGTTCGTTGTTTTGCAAGCGCAGCGTGGTGTGGTCGGCAAACTTCACGATGAGTTCGCCTTCTTTGGTGGCGTGCTGGTTGTACCATTCAATCTTCACCACTTCGTCTTCATTGTAGTTGCTTTGGGCAAAGCCGTATGCACAGGCTAAAAGCAACAAGGTAAGGGTAAAAAATCTCTTCATGATAAATGGATTTATTTTATATTATATTTATGAATCAAACAGGCAAACTAATTGTTCCTTTACTGCAATAATCATTTATGGAGTCTAATAGTTCTTTTGCTTGGATTTTGGCGTCCTTTTGTTTGTTTCTTTGGATCCAAACCTGCAATGCAAATTGGTCTAATTGGTCATATCCGTATTGGCCTAATTGGCAAAAAATATCTTCGCTATACGAATGAATAGCTTTTATAGCGCCTCTTCTGTTTCCATCGGGCCTACATGCGCAAATGCTTAAATCGGGAGCTACGATAATTGGTTTGTCGTTGCTTTGTCGATAAACGCTTATTTCTTCTGTAGTTAATTGTTTAACTATACCAGTTTTTATGCTGTAGATATGCATACGTCCCAGTTTTTGTCCACAGAAAAAGTTGTAATTACTAGTATTGATAGCCCAACTGTCACCACCAGTAGCAATGAAAACAAGTTTATTATTATATTTGATGATGAATCGGGCGTCCCAAAGGATTTTCCCTTTGTATATTATACGATTCACTTTACTGTCCCAAGCACTTGAGGTAAAACTAATACCGCCGAGCTCTGCAGCAAGCATCATTAATGCACTTGACTTGCCTGTATTTTCTTCTCCAAATAGGATTATGTTAAGCTTTTGTTTCATAATTACTATTCCAATTTTATTCTTTTTCCTCATCCAGTCGACTCCTAACTAGCATTAAATTGTTGCTATTATTACAAGGGCACAAAGAAACAGCGTGGGAATCCGCCCATCATCCGGGTGCAACGCCATTCATCATGTCCGTTCCTCGCTCGCTCGAGAAAAAACGGTACAAATAAAATAAAAAAAATCCCATACGTGCTGGTCCTTGTTGGTCCTTGTTGTTTCTTGCTGATAGTTAGTGAGTTGTTTGGTTTTTATAGTTGTTCTGTTGACTATGGCCAACTTCCCCATCAAAAAACGGCCAACTTCCCCATCAAAAAACGGCCAACTTCCCCATCAATTTTTAGTTAAATGGTTGAATTATAGAAATAATTTGTATTTTTGCAACGGATAAAAAAAGTGAGAAAATGGAGACGATATATAAAAAACGTGTTGCAGACCAAATGCTTGCTGATCAACTGGAGGCGTCTGGAGCCGTTCTAGTGGAAGGCCCGAAATACTGCGGAAAAACAACCCTAGCGAAGCAGCAGGCGGGCAGTGTTTTGTCAATGGCTGCCCCCGATACTCTGAAACAGAATCTTGCTCTTGCAAAGACGAATATTACAAGGCTTCTAGCAGGAAAAACGCCTAGACTGATTGATGAATGGCAAATTGCCCCTCAGTTTTGGGATGCGGTAAGAAACGAGGTGGACAGCAGGCAAGAGGATGGACAATTTATACTTACGGGTTCTGCCGTGCCACCAAAACCGAAAAAAGATGCGAATGGCGAACCGTTTGAAGAGGAACAAATATACCACAGTGGTACGGGGCGAATGGCTCGCCTGAGACTCCGCACAATGACGTTGTGGGAGTCGGAAGATTCAACCGGAACGGTGAGTTTAGGCCGACTGTTTGAAGATGCAGGGAAAATAGACGGAGAGAGCTACATTAATTTGGACAGGCTGGCCTATCTTACTTGCCGCGGCGGTTGGCCTAAGGCAGTACTGAAAAAGAGTGAGAAGGCCGCACTCGCACAGGCATTCAACTATTACGACTCGGTGGTGAGCAATGATATCAAGCGGGTTGATGATGTGGAAAGGGACGAGGAGCTGGCCAAGCGCATCATGCGGTCGTATGCCCGCAATCAAGCCAGCCAGGCCACGGTGGGAACCATCTTAGCTGACATCAAGAGCAACGGCGACGATCGGATGGCGGAGAATACTGTATATGGCTACGTGAAGGCACTGAAGGAGATTTTCGTCATTGAGGACTCCATTGCGTGGAATCCCAACCTGCGGTCGAGGACGGCTATTAGAACCTCGGATACGCGCTATTTTATTGATCCTTCAATTGCCACAGCCGCATTGGGTCTGGGACCAAACGACCTTATTAACGACATGAATACATTTGGCCTTTTCTTCGAGACTCTAGCTGTGAGAGATTTGCGTGTCTATGCGGAATCGCTTGATGGGAAGGTCTACCACTATCGCGACAAGAACAATTTGGAGTGCGATGCCGTAGTCCATTTGCGGAATGGATCGTATGGTTTGATTGAAATCAAGATAGGAGGGGCAGAACTTATCAATGACGGGGCAAAGAGTCTGAAAGCCCTATCGGAAAAGATAGACACAACTAAGATGAAGAAGCCTTCGTTCCTAATGGTTCTTACAGGCATTGGCGATTATGCATACAAGCGTCCAGAAGATGGTGTGCTGGTGGTTCCGATTGGATGCTTGAAGAACTAATCATTGCGGGTTTTTCAAGAATATCCGCAATCACATTGCGAAATTTCCTCACTCCACATCCCGCACCAAACGCACCGACAGGCCGTCGCCACGGTGACCATCGCACTTGATCATGACCATACCAAACCCGTATGCGTCTTCAGTGGCTGCATCCGCGGTGTGGTAAACACCTGCATTCAAATAGACTCCGTCGATGGTGCGGACACCTGCCTCAGGCAAGAACACTGCCCCCGCTGGCTCCAACACCTGCTGGAAATCACTTTGACTGATGACATTGTTTCTAGCTTCAGCTGATACATCATTGACAGCGTTCAACTGATAGGTCGTCACTTTCCACGTGTCGGGCAAAATGAGCAATCCGTTCACGCCATTCACTGTCGCTTTGGCGAAACGGACGCCCGAAGCGGTGTTGCGCACAAACAACAGATACATCCATTCCTCTTTCCTTGGCGTACGCCAAAGGCCCTCGCGGTTGCCACCGTTCGAGATGGCGTTGTAGCCCCAATCGGCCTTGCCCGTCTGGTCATACAAATTGCAGGATACCTTGCCGTAGGCATAATGCAGGGCGTTGCTTTGCGTGTCCTTGTTGTCGCTCCAGGGCTGCCAGTTCACCGCGCCGTGTTCGTAGCCACTCGTCGCCCAGCCAAACAGGTCGATCCAGCCGCTGTAGGTCTCCGAGATCTTTTCGTTGTCTTTCCCGATGAAGTCAAATTGGTGCTCGGCAAAACGCCATGTCTGCGTCGTGGCCTGATACTGCAAGTTGCCTTTCGAGAACCGCACTTGCTTGCCCTCGCCAATGGAGATGAGCCCCGGCAAGACACCTTCCTCCAGAGTAACAATGGTATCCAACGGCAAGGTAGTAAATACCACCTCGTTACCGTATGTTGTACCTGCGGTGCTCGTCAGGAAGGCGCGGGCAAAATAGGTGGTGTTGGGCAGCAGGCCATCCATGACGATGGGGTCGGAGCTTCGCTCACAGCAAGCATGACGGCTCCTGAGTGTGGGGTTATGCAGCATGCCCCAACAGATGCCCTGTTCCGCCCCGCCATATTGCTTTACTGACAATACGTCTATGCCTCCTTGGGCTGAAGTAGCCGTAATCTCTTGGACAGGTCGCGTCGTTATCGTAGGCGATACCAACCATTCCAGACTGTCGTATGCCGCTTGACTGATCGTGCCTTTTTGATAGGCTTCCCTGAACGACTTGCAATGGCTGTTGATAAAACCGACAACAGCTTTCTCATGTGATTGTTGGCAGTTCCCGCTCTGGAAGACGAAGTTCATCCATTCCTGGCTATTGTTCCAATAGAGATTCGCCATTTCATTGAGCCTCGTTTTTACATCCGTGCTGGCATTAGCCAGTCTGGCCATCATCACCTCGCGATACTCATTTCCCTGCATGGCATCGTTGCTAATCGGCTGAAACGCAGTGTTCACATACCAGTCGGCCTCACCAAGATAATTCTTCTGGTCGGCAGTCATGCCACTGACCATGGTTTCAGGTGTCTCATTGTTTGGGGAGGGCTTAATGGCAAAGAAGAGCAAAGGAATCAGCACAGCCGCCACGGCGAGCCAAGGCACTGTCTTCCTCCACTGATCGTTGCTTACCATAGCCTTGCGTACCGCTTCCATGTCGGCATAACGCTTCTCAGGTTCCTTACGTGTGCATTGGGCTGCGATGTGGCGATAACGGTGCGGAAACAGGTTGCCCAACATCAGGCCGAAGGCAAATATGTCAGTTCGGCAGTCTGTTTTTCGGCCAGATTCCATCTGCTCCGGCGCCATGTATTTCAAGGTGCCGGCAGATTGTTTCAGGATGGCATAGTCATCGGCATCAGAGAGACCGAAGTCGATAATTTTCACGTTGTTGCCATTACGTGTGATAAGAATGTTGCTCGGCTTGAGGTCGCGGTGCAAGATCTGTTTGCTGTGGATATAGGCCAAGGCATCCACGAGTTGGTCCGCCACCTTGCGGCGGATTTCTTTGGTGGGGTTGCCTTCAAGAAAAACATCCAGTGTCACGCCGTCGATGTATTCCATCACGATGCAAGGGCCGAGTTCTTCGTCCACATCTTTGGCGTAGGCTTTCACGATGTTGGGATGGTCGAGTTGCACCATCAACTCGTATTCCTTCTTCAGCATCTCAAGGTAGACGGGCTGTTGTCGAAACTCCGGCTTCAGTCCTTTCAGCAAGAACCACCTCCCTTGCCGCTTCACCTTCACCAGCTGGTTGAAGCCACTGCTGACCATAGGCTCGTAGGAGGTCTGCGCCTCGTCGGCCGAGAGGAAAGTGCCACTTAAAGGTCCCGATGTGCTGATGTCGTCCGTCATCGCTTGATTTTGGTGCAAAGATAATGTTTTATTGCCAGTATTTGACAAAAGAACAAACAAGGACCAAAAAGGACCAATTCTATTTCAGAAAAAGTTTGTTATTTTGCAGTGTTTAAACGTAACCCAATGCAAAAAACCAGCCCTGAAATCGCGGAACTCAAACACCGTATCGAGACCAACTTAAAACGCAAGATGAAGACGCCCACCGACTTCATCTTCCTCAGCGGTGCCGTTTTCGAACGCACGCGCGAGACCATGAGTCCAACAACGCTGAAACGCCTATGGGGCTACCTCGACGGTGCCGACCAAACGCGTAACAGCACACTCGAAATCCTTTCGCAATTCCTGGGTTTCAACGGCTGGGACCAGTTTGTTGAAGAGATCGGTAAAGACAGCGGCTCCGACAAGGTGCTTTCACCCCATATCGACGCCAAAGACCTGATTGTAGGTGACAAGGTGAAGGTCTCCTGGCGCCCCGACCGTCGTTGCACCTTCCGTTATCTCGGCGACCTACAGTTTGAGGTGGAAGCGGCCGAGAACTCCAAACTCAAGGTAGGCAACACCTTCTATTGCAGCTTGTTCATCCTTGGCGAGCCGCTCTACATCTCGCGTCTCGTGCAAGGCAAGAACCCGCCTGTCGACTTCGTTGTGGGCAACAAGGATGGACTTTGTGAATTGGAAAAGGTGTGATCATCTCCTAAACGGACAATCCACCGTGCAGCCTTGGCATCCGTTGCAGTTTTCATCTTTTTTGCCTTTGCCGCCACAAGAGCATGAGCCCTTGCCGCTACGTATCGCCTTGATGGCGACCACGACGAGGGCCAACACGACCAATAGCACTATGACGGTTGGCCAGTTCATGCGATGACGGCGTTGGCGATGAGGTAGGCAAACCAGGCGCAGAGCCAGGCGACGACGCATTGGAACAGGATGATGAAGAGCATCCACTTGCTGCCCAACTCACGACGCACGGCGGCCATGGCGGCCACGCAAGGCGTGTAGAGCAGGCAGAAGACCAACATGGAGATGCTGGTGACGGTGGTGAACAACGGCATGGCGTTCAAAACCTCAAGGGTGGCTACAACGCTTTCCTTGGCCATAAAGCCGCTCACCAGGGCGGTGACGATCTGCCATTCGCCCAAGCCGATGGGACGGAACACAGGCGCAATCCAGCCCGCCACGCTGGCCAGCATGCTGCCTTCGCCGTTCTCGACCATCTGGAAATGGAAGTCGAAGGTCTGCAATAGCCAGATCACCAGGGAGGCGATGAAGATGACAGTGAAGGCGCGCTGCAGGAAGTCCTTAGTCTTGTCCCACAGCAGGTGCGCCACGTTCTTGAGGCTTGGCAGACGGTAGTTGGGTAGCTCCATGACGAAAGGCGCCACGTCGCCCTTGTCGCCAAACCACTTGGTGAACAACGCGGTGACGATGCCGACGATGATACCTAGGAGATATAAGCCTATCAGCACCAGTCCGCCATGATGCGGGAAGAACATACTGGTGAAGAAGGCATAGATCGGGATCTTTGCCGAACAACTCATGAATGGCGTCAAAAGGATGGTGCGCCAACGGTCGTGGGTGGAGTGCAGGGTGCGCGTAGCCATCACGGCGGGCACGGTGCAGCCAAAGCCGATGAGCATGGGCACGATGCTGTGGCCAGTGAGGCCGAGCTTACGCAAGAAGCTGTCGCTGACGAAGGCCACACGAGCCATATAGCCGCTGTCTTCCAACAAGCTGAGGAAGAAGAACAGCAGGATGATGATAGGTACGAAACTCAACACGCTACCCACGCCACCGAAGATGCCGTCGACGACGAGCGACTGCACGGCAGGGCTGACATTCCAGCCAGCCAAGGCGTTGCCTGTCACTCCTGCGAGCCACGAGATGCCTTGGTCGAGCCAGTCCTGCAAGGGCGCGCCGAGGGCATCGATGCTGAGCCAGATGATGCCCATCATGACGAGGATGAAGATGGGGATGGCGGTCCACTTGCCCGTCAGGATCTTGTCAATCTTGCGGCTACGTTGGTATTCCTTACTTTCCTTGGGTTTCACGACGGTTTTGTCGCACAGCCGCTTGATGAAGGCAAAACGCATCTCTGCCATGGCCGCGGCGCGGTCGAGGCCGCGTTCCTCTTCCATCTGCAGGATGAGGTGCTCGAGGGTCTCTTTCTCGTTTTGCGAGAGTTTCAAGGCTTCCATCACGACGGCGTCGCCTTCGATGAGCTTGGAGGCAGCAAAACGCACGGGGATGTCGGCACGCTGGGCGTGGTCTTCTATGAGGTGCATGATGCTGTGGAGGCAACGGTGCACGGCGCCACCGTGGTCGTCCTTGTCGCAGAAGTCCTGTCGCACAGGAGCCTCCTGATACTTTGCGATGTGTATGGCGTGGTCGACGAGCTCGTTGATACCTTCGTTTTTGGCAGCCGAGATGGGCACCACGGGCAGACCGAGGATCTGTTCCATCTCGTTCACTAGGATGCTGCCGCCGTTGTTGCGCACCTCGTCCATCATGTTGAGGGCCAGCACCATGGGTGTCCCTAGTTCCATAAGTTGCATGGTGAGGTAGAGGTTGCGCTCAATGTTGTTGGCGTCCACGATGTTGATGATGGCCTTGGGCTTCTCTTTTATGATGAACTCACGCGAGACGATCTCCTCGGAGGTGTAAGGCGATAGCGAGTAGATGCCCGGCAGGTCGGTGACAGAGGTCTCGGGATGTCCTTTGATGACGCCGTCTTTGCGGTCGACAGTGACGCCGGGGAAGTTACCCACATGTTGGTTGGCGCCCGTCAGTTGGTTGAAGAGTGTGGTCTTGCCGCAGTTCTGTTGTCCGGCGAGGGCGAAGGTGAGCTTGGTGCCTTTGGGCAGCGGGGTCTCGTGGGTCTTGTCGTGGTATATGCCTTCCTCACCCAAGCCAGGGTGGGCGTTGTGGTCGGGGAGGGAGGTGATATACAGTTGGTCGAGGTTGCTGTCTTTTTCTTCGCTCTGGGTGTCGTCGCAGGTCTCCACTTCGATGAGGGCGGCATCGGCTTTGCGAAGGGTGAGGGCATAACCATGGATCATTACTTCCATTGGGTCGCCAAGGGGCGCGTATTTCACGATCTTGATGAACGCATCGGGGATAAGGCCCATATCGAGGAAGTGCTGTCGGCGTTGGCCTTCGCCTCCCACGGCCTTGATGCGTGCGGATTGTCCTATTTCGAGTTTATCGAGGGTTGACATTGTATGCTATTGTTTGATGCTGCAAAAATACGAAGACAATCCTTACCTTTTCATCCTTATTAATGATACTTTTGTCTGGCAGCACTCATTATTAGTGATGAGGAGAGAACCAGTTTGATGCTTTTTAGTTTTTCCTAACCAACTTTTTAGCGTCGCCATGCGTATAATAACGTACGGTCACTTCCGGCTTCTGCCGCTCTTCCATTTTGACCTCGCAACTGAACGTCACTGGAGATATGCCTTCATCCAGGAAGGACTCGCCTTCAGCGGTCACATTAGCGATTTTGTTGTAGTTGAAGTCGGTGATGCAGGCATGGCCTTCGAAGTCGTAGATGAGATATTGTCCGGCGCGTAAGGTGCATGGGAAATAGAGCGTCCCATTCGGGGTCGTGATGACCAGGTTGCTGACGCTGCCTTTGCCTTCGGCTGTGATGCTGAGTGCAAATCGGCCCGTGTATGGGGAGTTCCATTCCCATTGGTCGTCGCTGAGGTTGCAATAGTAACGGCGGGAGTTATGCTGGGGATAGAGGAGGAAGCTGGAATCTTCGTCGCGTTGGATGTGCCAGTCGCAATAAGGGTCTTTTAGCGCTTCCTTGATGTCGTCGCTGAAGGCGTGTGACAGGCGTAGACTCTCCCATATTTTTATGGTGTTAAGCATGATATTGGTGAGCCCGTGTTTCCGCATGGCTGCCGCGCTGAAGTCGAGGCCGAAGCCAGCGTCGAAGGCGGCGGCTTTGGAGAGGAACCACTCCAACTCTTCCATCGAGGTCGACTTACGGTTCTTGTCGGCCAAGTGGATTTGGAAGTTGCCGATCATCCACGGCATCTGTTGCTTGCCATAGAACTCCTGTTTCTCGGCCAGCGTCTCCACGATCTTGGTGCGCATCGACTCGTTCCAGAGTTGGTTCTCGTTGACGCGGCTCAAATAGGGCCATGAAGCGGGGGTGAGCAAGTCAGCCTGCAGGAGCTTGTCGGGGTTGTATTTGTGCATCGTGTCCAGGAAATGGCCGATGGCCAAGTCGCCTTGGCTGTTGTAGGAATAGCTGATCAGGTCGTTGAAAATGAGTAAGGGATAACGGGTCTTGGCGCATCTCTTGGCTTCGGCCTGAGCCATCTGGTCTTGCAGCTCGAGGTCGGGCAGCAGGCTGCGTTGTGGTGTGTCCCAAAGCTTGTAGACGACGGCGTTCTTGCTATGCGCGACTCTCCTTGTGCCGAAGGCACCGCGAACGCAATGATAGAACACGTGGATGTTGCCCACCTTCTCGACGCTGCGGTAGGTGACGAGTTCGTCGTCGATTTGCAGCACGTTGATGTTAGCAGGCTGGTCGAAGAGCTCGGAGTGGTAGACGGCAAACTCGGTCTGCTTGTCGTCGATTGGGAGCTGCAGGTTCAGGACGCCTTGTTTCAGCAGGTGTGTCGAGGGCTTGGGAGCGACATATTTGCTGGTGGTGGGGACACGGTTGGCCAGTACTGACAGACCTAAGTCCAAGCCTGCTTGACGGCTCTTTACCCTCAAGTAAGCAGTGTCCTTAGGGTTGCCATCGGCGATGAGGTAGGACTTGTTGCTTCGTGGCCCGAGCGGCTCTTGCGCGAGGCAAAACACCGCGCAAAGCAACAGGCATAGGGTGGCTAAGGTCTTTTTCATCAGTCGATTCCTCTCAAGTCTTTATAGAGTTGTACGGCATAAAGGTCGGTCATGTTGGAGATGAAGTCGATGACCGATTGTAGCTTGGTGTAAGTGTCGTCGGTCTCCACCTTGAACTGCTCGGGGATGAGCGACAGCAACTTTTTGTTATAAGTTGTTCCGGGGTTCAGCACGGCGTCAGTGAAGTCTTCCATGAGCGTGCCGATGACGTTGAAGCCCGTCAGTTCGATCTTCACCACTGTGGGATGACGGTAGATGTGTTTCACCGACTCGTCGCGGCAAAGGTCAAGGGCGTTCTTCTCGAATTCGGGCAGATGGGCGATGAGGCTCTTCTCAAAACGGCCTTCCATGATGGCATCGTAGTGTTTCACGAAGATGTCGCTGGCCAGATTCACCAATTTATTGATGAGCATGGCGCGTAAGAAGGCCATCCGCTCGTTCACGTCGTTCACGTCACGGTAGGCATCGTCGCGGTGCTTGAAGAATTCCTTGTCTTTGTTGGGCTCGAAGAACGACACGAAGCAGTTCTCGATGGCCTCTGTTGCGATGATGCCGCGTTTGTGGGCGTCTTCCATATCGAGGACGAGGTAGCAGATGTCGTCGGCGGCCTCCATCATATATGACAACGGATGACGGGCATGGACCAGGTGCTCATCGTCGATTCTTGGGATACCACATTCTCTGACGACCTCTTCAAAGGCGGGAATCTCTGAATAGAACACGTTGTATTTTTTTCGGTTGCCTTTGTTATAAGAGGGGTAGGGGTATTTCACAAGGGTGGCCAAGGTGGCAGAAGTGAGCGAGAAGCCGCCCGCTCTGCGTCCCGTGAACTGATGGGTCAGCTGACGGAAGGCGTTGGCGTTGCCTTCGAAGGCGATGAGGTCGCTCCATTGCTCAGGCTTCACTTGGCTTTGCAGGGTCTTGCCTTTGCCGTCCTTGAAGAAACTGCTGATGGTGTCTTCGCCCGAGTGGCCGAAGGGCGGGTTGCCAAGGTCGTGGGCCAGACAGGCCGAGGCCACGATGGTCTCGATGTCGGACTGACGCTCCTTCAGCTCGGGGTGTTTCTTGGCCAGTTTCTCGACGGTGCGACAGGCGATGGAACGTCCCACACTGGCCACTTCGAGGCTATGGGTGAGGCGGTTGTGCACCATCTGGGCACCAGGTAGCGGGAAGACTTGGGTCTTGTTCTCCAGGCGGCGGAAGGGACTGCTGAAGATGATGCGGTCGTAGTCGCGTTGGAACGAGCTGCGGATGTCGGGACTCTTGTGTGGCTGTGCGTAGCGTTTGTTGGAGAGGAGGTCGGTCCAGTTCATGGTCAGTGGTCGTTTAGTCTTTTAAGCTTTGTCTTGCATACGGCACCAAATCCTGCGAAGCAAATTCTCCTTTCAGGAACTTGAAATAGCCCGCCACGGCGACCATGGCAGCGTTGTCGGTCGAGTAGCTCAGGCGGGGGATGAACACCTTCCAATGGTATTTCTCACCCAAGGCAAGCATGGCGTCGTGGAGGCCGCTGTTGGCACTCACGCCGCCTGCTATGGCCACGGTCTTGATGCCCGTCTGCTTGCTGGCCTTAACCAACTTATTCATCAGGATGTCGATGATGGTCTTCTGCACCGAGGCGCATAGGTCTTCCTTGTTCTCCTCGATGAAATTCGGGTTGGTTTTGAGGTTGTCGCGAACGGTGTATAAGATACTGGTCTTCAGTCCGCTGAAGCTGTAGTCAAGGCCTGGGATCTGTGGCTTGGCGAAGCTGAAGGCCTCAGGGTTGCCGATCTTAGCCAGCTTATCGATGACGGGACCGCCAGGGTAGGGCAGACCGAGGATCTTGGCTGTCTTGTCGAATGCCTCGCCGGCCGCGTCGTCGATGGTCTTGCCGATGACCTCCATGTCGAAATAGTCCTTCACCACCACGATTTGGGTGTGACCGCCAGAGACGGTGAGGCACAGGAACGGGAAGTCGGGCACCTCGGTATGGGTGTCGTCGGTGGCAAAATGCACAAGGATATGTGCGTTCATGTGGTCAATCTCCACCATGGGGATGTTGAGGGTCTGCGCGAAAGCCTTTGAGAATGAGGTTCCTACGAGCAATGAACCCAAAAGTCCGGGTCCACGCGTAAAAGCGATGGCGGATAACTGATTTTTTTCTATTTTTGCAGTCTTCAAGGCCGTGTCGATGACGGGGATGATATTTTGCTGATGCGCACGTGACGCGAGCTCGGGGACAACGCCACCGTATTGCTCGTGAACCTTCTGGCTGGCAATGACATTGGAGAGCACACGGGTGCCCTGAAGCACTGCGGCAGAGGTGTCGTCGCACGATGATTCGATGCCTAATATGTATTCGTTCATAGGTCTCAATTTGGAGGGTCAAAATTATTAAAAAAAAGATTATCCATAGCATTTTGATTGTGATTGTGGTGTTGCTGGCCATCATCACAAGCCTCTTTGTTGCCATCCAAGACCCTATCATTCAGAAGTTTGCGGTGCGTTTTGCTGGTGGATATCTTTCTGAAAAAACTGGTGCCGACATCAAGGTGGGCCGTCTGGCCATCACCCCCGATTTTCGTGTCTATTTGGATGACGTCGTTGTCAAAGACTTGAGAAGCAATAACTTGGCTAAAATCGGCTCGTTGCAGACCAAAATCAACATAGCGGACCTGATGTCGGGCGAGTTGCATCTTGAAGAGGTGGAACTGAGCGATACCGAAGCCAATCTGATACAATACGAAGGAGAGGATGCGCTTAACTTCAACTTCATCGTTGAGGCTTTCAAGAGCGACAAGGAGAAGCCCGAAACCGAGCCCATGCCTATCACCATCGACAAGATCTCGCTGAAGGATGTGGACTTCGTGTTCTGGAACCAAAACAAAGACTATCCTGAGAAGACCGAGCAGCATTTGATGGACTATGCGCATATCGACCTCAAAGGCATCAACTTGGAGGCCAAAGACTTGTATATCCTGGGCGATTCCATCCATGCCAATATAGGCCGTTTGGCGGCTAACGAAATCAGCGGCTTGGAGCTCAAAGACTTCCAGTCGGATGTCGTCGTCTGTTCCCAAGGCATCTTCCTCGACGGAATGAAGATGGAGACCAACAACAGTAAGTTCGACCTCGACCTTCACATGCTCTATGACGACTATACGGCATTCGGCGACTTTGTGAACAACGTGACTTTCGACGCCGTCATTCGTCCCACCGACATCATGCTTTCTGATATCGGCGTCTTCACCCCAGTGATGTACAAGATGCCCGACAGAATCCTTTTTGAAGGCCTTTTCAAGGGACCCATCGAGCATTTCCGTGTAGAAGACATCGACGCACAATTTGGTAATGCGACGAGGATACGTGGTAACATGAGCATGCATCCTTTGGATTTCGAGAATGGTGAGCATACGCTGAACATCAAGAACATGCATTTCTCGTACGACGACTTGACGCATTTCTATATTCCCTCCAATACCGTTACCATACCCTTGCCGGAGTCGCTTCGCGCCATGAACGAAGGCTACATCTCGGTGAATTTCGAAGGCTCATACAACAACTTCAACTCAGAAGTCAATGTGGATTGCGGTATAGGTAGCATCGATGCCAATATAGCAAGAGCAAAAGAGGCCTCGGGCGACAATGTGTTTTCGGGCTACATCAACGGCGAAGGCGTGGACGTCGGATCGCTGATCAACAACAACAAACTGTTGGGCAGCCTCGACCTGAATGCGGGCTATTCCGTGCGGTTCCCCAAGAAAGGCAACCCCGAGCTTGATGTCAACGGAAAGGTGCTGAACGCCGAACTGCTCGGCACGCAGATCAACGAGGTGAACTTGGACGGCAAGATGAAAGAAAACCTCTTCAAGGGTAAGCTTTCGGTCGACGACAATGTGCTTGCTTTCGACTTCAACGGTTTGATTGATTTCGAGAACCGCAAATATCCTAAATCCAACTTCAACGCGGTGATCAAAAAGGCTGACCTTTGTGCACTGAACCTTAACAAGAAGGACTCGATTTCCGAAATCAGCACGAAGGTGTATGTGAATATGAAAGGCTTCGACCTCGACAACTTGGAAGGCGTGGTGAGGATCGACAGCACCGTGTATCGTGACGGCCGTGGCCGCTACCGCATGGATGAGTTCACAGCCTCCATCAACAACGACAACCTGATGCAGCGCCGCATCAACATGAATTGCGACTTTTTCGATTTCGAGATGGCTGGCAAGATCAACTTCGCCAGCTTGATGATGTCGCTTAACGAATACGTCGACTCGTTCGTGCATTTCCCGCAATGGGAAAACAAAAGGGAGGACTTCCAGAAATACAGCGCCAAACATGATGTTGACCAGGACTTCATCGTGAGTCTCGAATTGAAAGACACCAAGACCATCAGCCGTCTGCTGATGCCATCGGTGAGCATCGCGAAAAACACCTCGTTGACTGGCACCTTCACCTCGCGTAACAACGCACTTAACCTGACGCTCCGTTCCAAGAACGTAAAGGTCGGGGAGCTGGACTTCAATGATATAGAGCTGAAGAACTATAGCTTCGGTAATGCTGCATTTACCTCGCTGAAACTGGACGATATCCTTTATAGCAAAGTCTCTGAGACCGATACGCTGGAGTTGGGTCTGGACAATCTCGCTATCGTTACCCGAATGACGAACGACACCATTTTCGCAAATATCCTTTGGGATGACGATGACTTGGAAGACCATAACAAGGCAAATATATCGGCTTATTTCCACCCCCATGAGCAAGGCGGCATCTTCTCCATCACAGAGTTGAACGCCTTGATCAACGATTCGCTTTGGACGGTCTCGCCCAACAACTTTGTCGACCTCGCCGATGGTCATGTCAACATCTCCAATCTGATGTTCAGCCACAACGATCAGTCAATCCGTGCCGACGGTTTTGTGCCTATGGAAGAAGGCGACACCCTCTCCGTGCAGTTGCGCCGTTTCGACATCTCCAATGTCGATTTCCTCTTCAAGGGCTTCGACATCGATGGCTATGTCTCGGGTGACGGTTTGGTCAGCAATGTGAAGAACAATCCCATGGTCTTGGCCGACCTTACGGTGGAAAACATTGGCGTGAATGGTGAGCCTATCGGCGATGCTTTGGTGGAGAGCGTATGGAACAACGCCAACAAGGCGATAGAGGTCAACGCCCAAATCCTCGACCTCGGTAAGAAGACCCTGAACGCTTACGGCGCCTATTATACAGCCAAGAAGAAGGACAACATCGACTTCACGGTCGAGATGGACTCGTTGCGTTTGGCGGCGTTGAGTCCTTTACTGACCGGCATTGTGAGTCGTATGCAAGGCTTTGGCAATGGATTGGCGACCATCAAGGGTTCGCCCGATCATCTCGATATTAACGGCAGACTGAAACTGGATGACGGAGGCTGTAAGATCGGCTATCTGAATACCTTCTACACGTTTAGCCCTACAATACTCATCGACAACAGGAGTATCCGTTTTGAGGATATGGTTCTGGTCGACACCTTGGGCAACAAAGCCACGGTGGAAGGCGAGATCAAACATGATCATCTGAAGGACTTCTATCTTGATTTGAAGATGCATCCCAGGGACTTCCTCGCCATGGCCACCACGAGCAAGGAAAACGAAACGTTCTACGGCACGGCTATTGCCAATGGATTGATCACGGTGAAAGGTCCTTTCAACGACATCAAGCTTGACATCATGGCTCGTACTCGTAAGGGTACCAACATGACCATCCCGTTGAACCAGACGGCTACCGTCAAGGAAAACGACTTCATCGTGTTTGTGTCGCATGAAGAGGAAGAGGAGGAAGTGGTGGAGGAGGCTCCGAAGAAGAAGGAAAAAACCAAGAGCAATTTCAGCCTCAATCTAGACGTGAGTGCCACCGACGAGGCCTCGTTGAAGATCATCCTTCCTTCCAACATCGGCACCATCGATGCTTCAGGTAACGGCCGTATCAAGCTTGGCACCTCGTCAAAGGAACCGCTGACCATGTTGGGTGACTATACCATCAAGAATGGACGTTTCCAGCTGACGCTTTTCAACCTGATTTCGCGCACTTTCAACCTGAAGCAGGGCGGTACCATCTCGTGGACGGGCAATCCCACCGACGGCCGTATCAACGCAACGGGTGCTTATACAGTTAAGGCCCCGATCTCAGGCCTGGGCATCCAGGTCGACTCGACGGCGGCCAGGAACAATGTGAACGTGGAATGCCTGATCCATCTTAAAGGCGCGTTGCTGAATCCTACCATCACCTTTGGCATGAACTTGCCTAATGCCACGGAGGATGTCACGCAGACCGTGTTTGCCCTCGTCGACACCACCAACCAAGCGGCGATGACCCAACAGGCCGCCTCGTTGCTGGTGCTGGGCCAGTTTGCCTATGCGGGTGGTAGGGGTGGCTCCGATGCCTTGAACCTGGGCAATATCTTTGGCGCCGGCATGCAACTCGACATCACCGACAACCTCAACTTAGGAGTCAAATACCATTCGGGTAGCGAAGACTCCTATGACGAGTACCAAGTCGCCATGCGCACCGAGCTCTTCGAGAACCGCCTGACCATCGAGACCAACGTAGGTGTGATGTCGAGCAACAATCCCTCGTCGGGTAATGCCTCCAACATCGTGGGTGAATTCGACATGTACTACAAACTCAGCAAGGATGGTCGACTACTGGGACATTTCTACAACCACTCCAACTACAACTCTAACTTCAACAGCTTTGCTTTCGACAGGCGCGCGCCTTATACGCAAGGCCTCGGCTTGTCGTTCAGCAAGTCGGCCGATACCTTCCCCAACCTCTTCAAGAAACGGAAGACCTTAGGCTCAGGCCAGCCGCTCATCAGGCCTAGAAAACAGGAAAACGAGTGATGATGAACACGAACGACAACTTCAAAGTCTACCAAGCCTCAGCGGGCTCGGGAAAGACTTTTACGCTCATCAAGGAATACCTTAAGCTTTGTTTGAAGGACAAGGCCTCGGTGGGCAACTATCAGAATATCCTCGCCATTACCTTCACCAATGCTGCGGCCAACGAGATGAAGGAAAAGATCGTCAACAACCTTTGCGAGATTACGGGACTCAAACCCACGAAACAAGAGGATATGAAGTTGACCTTGATGAAGGAGTTGGACATCACCGAAGAGGAATTGAAAAGCAACGCCCAAGCGCTATTGACCTGCATTATGCACGACTATAGCAATTTTTGCGTCAGCACCATCGACGCCTTCGTGCAGAAACTGTCGCGTAGTTTTGCCCACGACCTGGGCCTGCCTAACCAATATACCGTCAGCATCGACGACGATGAGATGGCCGAAGCCATCATCGAGAATCTCGGACTGAGAATCAACGACAACGACAAGTATCTTATCGGGCTTCTGGAAGAATTCAGCGAAAACAAATATAACAAGGAACAGAAGAACTCCATCGAAAACGAACTCTCGGTTTTTGCCAAGAAACTGCTGGAAGAAAAGACCTACAAGACGGAAGACAATAACCAGATAACAGATTCCGAGAAATACAAGGAAACACGTGATTATCTTAAAGATAAAGTAAATTATTTCGAGCAAAAGATTAAGTCGTTTACCCAGAAGTTTAGGGAGGTTGAGCATAGGTTGGGACTATCTACGGAAGACTATAAGAATAAAAGCGCTGGTGTGGTGGGCTTTATTGGAAAGTTGGAGAACAAAACCTTTGATTTATTCCCCAAGAATTTTCTAAAAGCACTTGAGACGCGCAAATGCTTGGGCGATGAGGCCCTAACCGATGCCAATGATGCCTTACTCGCCGTACTCGACCCACTTAAAGCATTTTATGAGAAAGAGTATGGTAAGTATTTGTTTTACAATGCACAGCTTGATTTGCTCTATCTGTATGCGCTCCGTGTCTTGATTCGTGAGGAGTTCGCCCATTTGGCCGAGGAGAAAGAGGTGGTGCATATCTCTGAATTCAACAAGTTGCTTAACACGGTGATGGGTGACTTTAGTGTGCCTTTCATCTATGAGCGCCTGGGCGAACGATTCAAACATGTCTTTATAGATGAGTTTCAGGATACCTCGGTGCTGCAGTGGCAGAACATGTTGCCTTTGGTCCATAACGGTTTGTCGGAAAACCAGATGAGTATGGTGGTGGGTGATGGCAAGCAGTCCATCTATCGTTTTCGTAGTGGCGAGGTCAAGCAGTTGGCCAACTTGCCAAACATCTATCCCATGCCCCATGACCAACGTGAAACGGCTTTTCACGAGTATCAGGAGATGCTGGGAAAAAGCTTTGGGTTCGAACGCTTGGACACCAACTACCGATCTTTTTGGAATGTGGTTGAATTCAATAACACTTTCTTTGACTATGCCTATAAGCAGCTCTCGGATGAATCGCAGCAGGTATATGTTTCGGAGAAACCGGGTAGCGACGATGGAGTTAAGATTGAACAAAAGAAAAGCATAGAAGAAAAGGGATTGGTCCAGGTGGAGCTCTACGACCCTGAGGCTCAAAAGGACTATTGTTTTGAACGTGTGGCAACCCTCATCCATGAGCTTACTGCAAATTGTGGCTACCATTTTGCCGATATTACCCTGTTGGTCCGGAGGACTGAATACGGCTCCCTGATGGCGAATTATCTGAATGCCAAGGGGATTCCTGTCGTATCGAAGGTTTCCATCTTGTTGAAATCCTCTGAAAAGGTGCAGCTGCTTGTTTACACGCTTCGCTATTTGATCCATGATGACAATAAAATCAATCTTGCCAACCTGTTGTATTTTTGGAATCGATGCCAGCATCCTGGGTTCAAAGGCGATATCAATGGCTATTTCGACGAGGTGGATGCTGTCATGAATGGGGAGGTCGCCCTTGAAAAGGTCATGGGCATTGGTGAGGAGGGTAGGCTACGTGGGGCGCTTCTCAAGGCAACTTGCCTGTATGATTTTTGTGCCTCGCTGCTAAGGATCTACAATATGGATACCATGGACGATGCTTTCTTGAATTACTTTATGGAAGAGGTGTACCAATGGCAGAGTGGTGTCATGGAAGGCATTGAGTCGTTTTTGGATTATTGGGACAAGAAGAAAAACTCGCTGTCGGTGAAATCGACGAAGGGCGATGCTGTGCAGATTATGACGATACACAAGTCAAAAGGCTTGGAGTTCCCTGTGGTCATCTATCCCGAAGCCATTGTTGATTTGGATGAAAGGTTGGTAAAGAATGACATACCGGAAGATTGGGTACAAGTGGATGATCTTGACGTTGAGCCAATCGAAGGCTTGAAACAAGTGTTGTTCAAACTCAACGATAAAGGCATGCTGTTGGGCGAAAAGGCCAAAGCTATTATTGCAAAAGAAAAAGAAAGCAATCGTTTGGATAACCTTAACCTGCTCTATGTGGCTTTTACCAGGGCGGGACAACGCTTGTATATCATAGCCAGACAAGGTGCAGAGGACACCGCCAATCTGATGCGTGATTTTATGAATTGCGAAAAGGCGAAGGAGCTGTTTGAAGTGGAGGAGGGCGATGTGGCCACCACATACCGTTTAGGCTCACCTGATTTCAGGAATCCGAAAGAGAAAAAGTCAGAAGGGACACAGCAGAGCATGATGATGGATTCCCGTTCGGCTGAATGGTTCGACCGTGTCGATGTCGAGCCCGACCCGATGAAACTGTGGAAGGCCGAGAATGGCCTCATGCAACCCCGCGAATGGGGAGAGCTGGTTCATGGTATCTTGGCCAAAATCAAAAACGTTGAGGAGACGGATACGGTTCTGATTCCATATATTCATGAAGGTATCATCACAACGGAAACGGCAGGCGCAATAAAGGACAAGCTCTTGCAGATGTCACAAGATCCGCAGATTGCGGCAGCCTTCGACGCTTCTGCCACGGTGAAGACGGAGTGTGAGATCTATTATCCAAAAATAGGTAAGGTCATCCGCCTTGACCGCTATGCCGAGTTGCCCGATGTCATCTATCTCATAGACTACAAGACAGGAAAGAGGGAAGAGGTGCATCAAAAACAGATACGGACCTATTCCGATGCCTTGCGGGAGATGACGGACAAGGAAATACGGGCGTACCTGGTGTATCTTGCGGAAGATACGATTGAAGTAGAAAAGGTATAAATGAAAAAGCCTCCAAATTTGGAGGCTTTTTTCATTCTGGACGAAATGACCAATTACTTGGCTCTCTCTTCCTCAATAGCGGCTTGGGCAGCAGCCAGACGTGCGACGGGCACGCGGAACGGCGAGCAGCTCACGTAGTTCAAGCCGGTCTTGTAGAAGAAGCGGACCGAAGCGGGGTCGCCGCCGTGTTCGCCGCAGACGCCGCACTTCAGGTTGGCGCGCTGGCTACGGCCACGCTCCACACCGAGTTTCACCAGCTGACCGACACCTTCTTGGTCGAGGGTGTTGAACGGGTCGGCGGGGATGATCTTCTCTTCGATGTAGTCCTTCACGATGGCGTTGACGTCGTCGCGGCTGAAGCCGAAGGTCATCTGGGTGAGGTCGTTGGTGCCGAAGCTGAAGAACTGGGCCACGCTGGCGATTTGGTCGGCCACGAGGGTGGCTCTCGGGATCTCGATCATGGTACCATACATGTAATTGATCTTCACACCGAACTTCTTCTCGATTTCAGCCTTCACGCGGTCGGCGATGGCCTTCTGGTGCTCAAGCTCCTTGACGTTGATGGTCAGCGGGACCATGATTTCCAGATGCGGGTCGAAGCCTTCCTTCATCAGTTCAGCGGTGGCCTGGAACAGGGCGCGGAACTGGGTCTCGGTGATCTCGGGATAGACGACGCCGAGGCGGACGCCACGCAGACCCATCATCGGGTTCACTTCGTGGAGGGCGGCGATGCGCTTGACCAATTCCTTCGTGCTCATGCCACGCTCTTTGGCCAAAGCCTTAATCTTGTCTTTCTCTTCAAGTTTCGGAACAAACTCATGCAAGGGCGGGTCCATCAGACGGAAGGTCAGCGGTTTGCCGTCCAACACCTTCAGCGTACCCTTGGCGGCCTTTCTGATGTAAGGCTCCAGCTCCTTAAGGGCGGCTTTTCTGTCTTTGGTGTTGTCGGTCAGGATCATGTTGCGCAGCTTGGCCAGCGGTTTCTCGCTGTTCTTGCCGTAGAACATGTGCTCGATACGGAACAGGCCGATACCCTCGGCACCGAAGTTGATGGCGTTTTGGGCATCTTCCGGGTTGTCGGCGTTAGTGCGGACACCCATCTTGCGGTACTTGTCAACGAGCTTCATGAACTTCTTGAAGAGCGGGTTCTCGGTGGCGTTGATCATACCCACGGGCTCGGCATAGACCCAACCCTTGGCGCCATTCAGGCTGATGACATCGCCTTCCTTGAACATCTTGTCGCCGATATGGACGATCTTCTTGTCGAAGTCGATCTTCACGGCGTCGCAACCCACGATGCAGCACTTACCCCAGCCACGGGCCACGAGGGCGGCGTGTGAGGTCATGCCGCCACGGGCGGTCAGGATACCGTCGGCGGCGCGCATGCCTTCGACGTCTTCGGGGTTCGTCTCTTCGCGGACCAGCACGTTGGCGATCTTAGCGGAACGATACTCCTTGGCTTTCTCGCTGGTGAGGGCAATGCGACCGACAGCGCCACCAGGACCTGCGGGCAGACCCTTGGCGATGACGGTGTGCTTCTTCTCGTCGGTGCTGTCGAGGATGGGGTGGAGCAGCTCATCGAGTTGCTCGGGGCTGAGGCGCATGACGACTTCCTTCTCGTCGATGCGGCCTTCCTTCAGCATGTCGAGGGCCATGGTCAGGGCGGCCACGCCAGTGCGCTTGCCGACACGGCACTGCAGCATGTAGAGCTTGCCATCCTGGATGGTGAACTCGATGTCGAGCATGTCGTGATAGTTGTCCTCGAGGATGCGGCGCACCTCGCAGAGTTCTTTATAGGTCTCGGGCATAAGCTTCTGCATGGAAGGCATGTGCTTGTTCTGCTCGTTCTTGGTCTCGTCGTTCAACGGGTTGGGGGTACGGATACCGGCCACCACGTCTTCGCCTTGTGCGTTGATCAGCCATTCTCCATAGAATTGGTTGTCGCCCGTGGCGGGGTTACGGGTGAAGGCCACACCAGTAGCGGAGGTGTCGCCCATGTTGCCGAACACCATGGTCTGTACGTTGACAGCGGTGCCCCAGTCATCCGGGATACCTTCGATGCGGCGGTAGGAGACAGCCTTCTTACCGTTCCAGCTCTTGAACACGGCCTTGATGCCGCCTTCGAGTTGAGCCTCGGCGTCATCGGGGAACTCGGTGCGAAGCACTTTCTTGATGCGAGCCTTGAACGACTCGGCCAGCTTCTTCAGGTCATCGGCGGTCAGCTCGGTGTCGCTCTTGTAGCCTTTCTTCTCTTTGTAGGCGTCGAGCATATCATCCAACTGCTTGCGAATGCCTTGGCCGTCGGCAGGCTCGATACCCTCAGCTTTCTCCATGACGACGTCGGCGTACATCATGATGAGACGACGGTAGGAATCGTACACGAAACGCTCGTTGCCACCCGTCTTCTTAATCAGGCCAGGGATGGTCTTGGAGCAAAGACCGATATTCAAAACGGTGTCCATCATGCCAGGCATCGACTTGCGCGCACCCGAACGGCAGCTGACGAGCAGCGGGTTCTCGGGATCGCCATACTTCATGCCCATGATCTTTTCCATCTTCTTGATGCCAGCATGGACTTCGTCCATCAGGCCTTTCGGAAGTTTGCAGTTGTTCTTGTAATAGTCTGTGCAGCATTCCGTGGTGATGGTCAAGCCAGCGGGTACAGGCAGCTTGAGCAAGCACATTTCGGCGAGGTTAGCGCCCTTGCCGCCCAGCTCATTCTTCATCGAAGCATTGCCTTCAGCGGTCTTTCCGCCAAAGGTGTAAACGTACTTTGTCATTGTTTTAATTGATTATTAGTGATTTAACTTCTTTTCTTTCATTCAAAAATTAAGGTGCAAAAATAGGGATTTGGTAGAAACTATGCAATAATGAGATTGGATTTTTTTTGATTACTATGAAAAAAGCCTTGAAGCAGGTGCTCCAAGGCTTTTTGTTTTAACGTTTTTTCAGCGCCTTATTCCTTCACGAATTTCAAGGTGTTGACCACATTAGCAGATTTTACCTTGACGAAATACACGCCTTCGTTCAAGCCTTCAAGGTTGAGGGTGGTCAAGCCCTTGGCTTGTTGGCTGTAGACCTGCTGCCCAACGCTGTTGAACACCACGATGTCGCAGTCTTCCTCAGGCAGGTTGATGCTGAACTGGCCGTGGTTCGGGTTAGGATAGATGGTCATGCCGTTTGTCACAATCTCTTGCGTGATGGTTATGGTCTCCGCAGGTGGGAAGACGATGTTGTCCAACCAAGCGCAGTCGCTGCCAGAGATCGTATATACGTCCTTGTTATAGGCCCAATAGAGTTGATGTTGTCCAGGGGTGATGGGATACGTTACTTTGCCCCATCCCACTTCACCGGACCATTCTCCTAACAAGTCGGTGTCAATGGAGAAGTATAAAGCATCATAACCCTCTTCAGAGGAGACTTTCCTGTAGAAGCTGATTTCTCCTTGGGTCTGCACATCAAGAAGGATTTTCAAGACGGAACTCTGGTTGTTGCCGATGTTGCCTGATTTGGCGCAATAGGTGCCTTCATAGGGGTTTTCGGTGACGATGGTCCAAGGCTTCGTGGGGTCGTTCTCCCAGTCGAAATTGCTGAAGTCGCCGCTCTCCCAGTCTTCGATGATGTTGCCTACCGCGAAGACGAAGCTACTATTAGTGGAATAAGCGCCCGAGGTGACATTGAAGCCAATTTCGTAGGCTACACCCAGTTCAGCCGTCTCAGAGAGTGTGAAGACGAAGTCGGCAGTGAACTCCTCATCTGCATTCACGGTGCCTTGCGGGAAGCTGCCCTGCTCGAAGGTGATCTCGGGCAGGTCGCAGATGATGTCGAGCATAGTCTCTGGTGCCGCTGCCATACCAGCGTTCTTCACGGTGATGTGAGCGGTGACGGTCTCACCCGGATCGACATGGCCGTTGCCGTCGCTGTCTTCGATGACGGTGCCAAGCACGGCGAACTCAGGAGCATAGAGACGGATGGCGAACTTGCTCTGCCAAGTGTCGGTGCCATCGGTGCAAACCAGGGTGAAGTCGGCTTTCATCATGTTGGGCACGTCGTTGGCGATGTCCATAGCGAAGGCTTCGGCAAGGTTGATTGTGGCACCACCTGCCATGCTGGCGATGGTCTCAGTGGCGTCAGTGATGGTGATATAATCACAATCAGTGCTGAGTGTGGCAGTGATGTTGTTGGCAGTCACGGTGCCCACGTTCTTAAGCTGCATGTCGAGTGCGATGCTGGTGCCGTAGTCGGGCTGGGCGCCACCGCTGATAGCATAGTCTTGGTAGACGATGTAGGCGCAGTTGCCAGGGATGCTGAGCACGGACAGGGATTGCGGCCAAGCGTCGCAGCCAGTGATGACGAGGCTCATTTCGCCGACGAAGTCGATGGGCTCGGCAAACTCGATGGTGACATTACCATCTTCATCAGTGTAGCCGACGCCGATCATGTCTTCTCCATGGAACAAGGCACAACGGAAGTTCTTCAAGCCATTGCCGTTGCTCACAGTTACATCCATTGTGGCCGTGCCGACGAGGATTTCAGAGGCATAGCTGACTTCAGGCGTGAAAGGCTCGTCGTGCCAAGGGCTGACAGCCACATCGCCCATCAGGTTGAGGTCGTAGAAGTTCCAACGCAGGGCGCCTTCTTCCCATTGGCCAGGGGCATTGACCCAAGGTGCCGTTTCAATCTTACTTTCTCTCAAGGCCATGCCGCCGTAAGGGATACGGTCGTTGTAGTAGGCGTCTTCTGTCTCGCGAGCCAAGTGGATGGCGGGACCCTCGGTCTGGCCTTCGTTGAACCAGCCGTAGCGTGAGTTACCGAAGGTGGCCACGGCGAAGTTGGCGATCTTGGTCATGCGCTCCAAGATGCAGTCGCTGCTGAAGTCGCCGCAGATGCAGCCTGAAGTGTGGAAGAAGGTGTAGTTGTGGTCTACGCCATTCACGGCGCTGAAGTTGTTGTTGGTGATGTCGCCGTTGGTCCATCCAGCCACATAGTTGGTGTTGGCGTGGCCGTCGTGGTGGACGTACTGTGTGCCTTGGTTGATGGCATTGCGGAGCAAGGAGCCGCTCCAGTTGCCTTCTTCTTCATAGAGGCGTGTGAAGTTGTAGTCCTCGGGGATGCCCGTGGTGGTGTAGCCATTGTCGTCGTGCGTGCCAATGAGTAGCTCAAGGTATTGGCTACCATTGCTGACAGGGTTGTCGTAGAGGTGTTCACCAGCCATGATGACGTCGTGGAACTCGCCCAGGACAGGTTCGGCTTGATAGGTCATGGCTTTGTGGAGCATGTTGTCAAGCTCGCTCTGGTTGCTGAAGCACATACGTCCTATCCCAATCTCGGGCAGCAGGTCGTCTTCACCAATCTCGCCCCAGCGGTTGTCGCCATCGTCGTTCCAGTTGCCGTCTAAAGCAGCATAATAGAGGTCGGCAGGGATGTCGTTGTCTTCTTTGTCGCCGCCCCCGCTGGTTACATAGCAATATAAGCCACGATAGGGGATATCGGGCACGTCGCCACCAAGGTTCACCATCATGATGCCGTTCTCTTCGTATTCTTGGATGATGTAGTTACGCAGCTTCTCGGCATTGTCTTGTCCGCTCATCGTACTGAGGATGGTCTCGAGGTCGACGACCTGGGTGCGGAGACCACGAGCCAGATAGAAGCTGACGTAGTCGTCAAATGAGGCGACATACTGTTGCTTGGTGACCACGAGGATGTCGTAGCCACCCACGGTGCGACCTCTGTCGTTATAGGTCCGCAGCATCTCGGGGTTCTGGGCGAGGCGCTTGGCACGCTCGGCATTGTCACCGTTGAGCCACAGCTTGCGGCTTTGGTCGGCCTTCGAGGCAGTCGTCGTGATGCGAACGATGGCCTTGGAGGCATAACGCACTTCGCCGGTGCCGGGCACATACTGCACGGGCGTGAAAGCCGAGAAAGCGAAGCCGATGCCGTTCAGGTATTGTGTGCTGAGGTTACCGTAGGCTTGGGTAGGGTAGGTGCTCTTCGAGGCGTAAAGGGCCTCGTCCTTCTCAAACTGACGGCGCACGGGGTCGGAATAGGTGCGTGCCGACTGGTAAGGGAAGAGGTTGTGGCTGCCTTCCATCGTTTGGAAGTCGGAGAGTTCCACTTCGATGCTGACGGCTTCCGTGCCTTGGGGCAGCATGAGGCTGACGCTCTGCCAGGGCAGCGACGGCTGACCCGCAAGCGCGCTCTGCATGCAGTTCGTGAATTGGATCTGCTCGTAGCCTTGGATTTGGCTAACGTAAGGCTGATTAAAATAATAGGTCTTCTCGATGGTCTGTGCCGAAGCGATCAGGCTGACCATCAAGGCTAAAAGAATTAGGCTAAGTCTTTTCATTGTATTATTGGTTTTGCTTTTTTCTTGGGTGCAAAAGTACACAAATTTCTAACAAAGCGTCGTTACTATTCTACGACAAGCTTTTTCACTTGAACGCCATTCCCATTGCTGATGCGGACAAAATAGACGCCCGTGGCATCCAAATGGAAGCGTTGTATGCCGTTCACCTCATTGAGGTCGAGCACCTGCTGTCCCATGGCATTGAACACACTGACCTGAGAGGTCTGGCGCAATTCAACGGTGAAATCACCGTGGGTGGGGTTGGGGTAAAGTGAGAAGGTCCCTGAGCTCGTCGAAGGGCCGTCTTCATCCACATCGAGGACGACCTCAGTGGGCGGCAGCACGATGTTGTCAACCCACACGCAGTCCTGTCCGCCAGTGGCGCCACCGTCTTTTTCGTAGCTCCATGTGAGGTGGTGCGCGCCTTCTGGAATCATGAAACTGATGTAAGTCCAGCCGGTTTGGCCCGACCAACGGCCGTAACGCTCGCCGTCGACATAGAATACGAGGAAGTCATAACCAGTCTCGGTAGAGGTTCTCACATAGAAGGAAATCTCGTTGTCGCAAGCGAAGTCATAGTCGAGACTCATGTCGGCATGGCTGCTGTGCCCCATCGAAGTGGTATGAGCGCAGTAAAGGCCTTCGTATGGGCCATGGCTAACGATCTCCCATCCGCCTTGGCCTTCAAATTGCCAATCGAACTTGCTGAAGTCGCCCGTCTCAAAGTCTTCCATCTCGCTGTTCACGTTGAGGTAATAGGAATCCATGACGACATAATGTCCTGAATAGGTGGCTAGGATGAGTTCAAAGGCTTGGGCATTTCTGGCTTCGGCGATGCTCAGTGTGAAATCGACAGTGAAAGTGTCGTCGACAGCCAAGTCACCAATGATGAAGGCGTTCTGGTCGAAGAGGATCTCGGGGGCAGAGCAATATACGCCGAAGACGGTATTGGGCGAAAGGCTATGGCCTGTGTTCTTGCCCGTGAAGTGCAGGGTGAGGGTCTCACCGCTGTCGGCATGGCCGTTGCCGTTGCCATCCATTTCTTCCAACTGGGTCAGGATGCGCCCATAGTCGGGTGCATTGATTGTCATATCAAACTGGCTCTCCCATGTCTCATTGCCATTGGTGCAGGTCAAGATGAAGGTTACGACGGTCTGGTCGGGCACGTCATCGCTGACGGTGAAAGAGAAGGCATTATCAAAGTTGACAGTGGCATGGGAGTCTACGGTTCCAACAGTGGCAGAGCCTTGTGTGACGGTGATATACGGAGCGTTACAACTCAAGGTGGCCGTGACGTTGTTTGCCGCAAGGTTACCCACGTTGCGGAAGCCAATATTGAGAGTTTGGCTCTCGCCGAAGTCGACCTGCCCGTCGGGGTCGTTGAGGGCGTAATTGTCGAAGAGCACATGAGCGCAGTTGGCATTGTCGAAACCAAGCTCAAAGTGCTGTGGCCAGCCGTTCATGCCAGTGATGTAGAGGTCGAGGACATCAGTGTTGTTGACGGCGGCAAAGCAGAGTTCTGCCACACCGCTGGCATCGGTAGAAGCCAATGCAATCAGTTCGTCGCCCTTGAACAGGCGGCATTCAAAGTTATAGACGCCATTGCCGTTTTCATCCTTCACGGTGACGGGGATGCGGTTGGTGCCCACGGGAAGGGTGGTGGCACACTCGATTTCGGGCGTGAAAGGCTCGTCAAACCAAGCGCTAAGCCCAACATCGCCTAAGGCATTGAGGGCATAGAAAGACCAGCGCAGTACGCCGATTTCGCCATCCATGGTGATGAAAGGCGAGGTTTGTATCTTACTTTCTTTCAAAGCTTCGCCGAGACCTGCCATGCGTTCGTGGCAGTAGGCGTCGATAAGCTCACGGTGGTAATGGTTTGAAGGGCCGTCACCCATCTGGTTGTACCAGCCATAGCGTGAGTTGCCGATGGCGGCCACGGCACCGGTCTCGTTGACGACCATACGTTCAAGGATGCAGTCGTCGGCAAAGTCGCCACAGATGCAGCCTTGGCTCTTGAAGATAAAGTAGTTGTGGTCAGTGCCATTGGCACCTGCAAACAGGCTTGGAGTGATGTCCCAGTTGTACCAACCCGACACATACTCAGTATTGGCATGGCCGAAATGGTTCACGTATTGTGTGCCATCGTTGATGGCAGCGGCAAGCTCGTCAGGATTCCAGCTGTGGGTGGGCGTTTCATAGATACGCACAAAGTCGTAGTCTTCGGGATAGCCGAAGGTCGTATATCCGTTGTAGTTGCATTCGCCGATGAGGCGTTCGAGGTCGTTGCTGGCATAAACGCCATCACCGAGGTGTTCGCCGGCGAGGATGGGTCTGCGGAACTCACCCAATACAGGCGAAGTCATATAGCTGAATGACTTGGAGAGTATGATTTCCAGTTGGTTGGCATTGGTGAAAGGCAGGCGAGCGATGGACAACTCGGGCAGCAGGTCGTCTTCTCCGATTTCGCCCCATTTGTTGTCGCTGTCGTCGTTGAGGGTGCCGTCGAGGCAGGCATAATAACTGTCGGAAGGTATGTTGTCGTCGTAGCCTTCTTGGGCGTGACACCAAAGGCTGCGGTAGGGGACTAGGTTGACATCGCCGCCGATCATCACCATGGAGATGCCGTGTTTCTCGTATTCATCAATGATGTAGTTGCGGATTTTTTCCTTGTTGTCGCGACCCGTCATGGCATCGTAAATGTCTTGGGTGGTGGCGATACGGACACGGATGCCGCGGCCGGCATAAAGTGCTACATAATCGTCAAATTGTTCAACATAGTTCTCGGGTGTGATGAGCAACATCTCGTATTCTGGCAAGGCGCCGTCGCGAAGGGCATAGCTGTCGAGCAACTCGGCATTTTGTGCCAAGCGGCTGATGCTGTTTCTCGTCTCGGGACGCAACCAAAGCTTACGGCTGTGGTCGGCACGCGAGGCTTGGTATTCCACGGTGACCGTCACGGTTTGGGCATAGCTGACCTGCCCCGAGGCGGGTTTGTATTTCACCGGCGTGAAGCCGCCGAAGGCAAACGAGACGCCATTGAGCACCTGTGTGCTGACCGTGTTGAAGGTCTTGTTGGGATAAGTCTCATTGGAGTGGTAAAGCGCTTCGTTCTTCTCGAAGACGAAAGGAGTTTCATCTGAGATGGGACGTGACTTTTGCGCAGGCACGAGGTTATAATGGCCGTCCAGTTCCGCGAAGTCACTCAATGTCACGTGGATGGCTGTGGCTTCGGTATTTTGCGGTAACATCAGGCTGATGCTTTGCCAGGGTAGTTGAGGCTCGCCGACGGTGCCGTTTTGTATGGATTGCTCAAACGAGAGCGTCTGGTATTCGCCGACTTGTTGAACGGTAGGTTTGCTGAAATGATAAGTGTGTGTAACGCTTTGTGCCGAAGCGATGATGCTAACGGCAAGCCATAACAAGGTTAATGATAGTTTTTTCATATAGATTATCAATATTGAGCCGCAAAAGTAAGTAGAAATTCGGAAAAAGGGAGGGTTTTGCCTTAAAATCTCATTCGTTAGGATTGCATTGGTGTTATCCTTTGGTGGATTAATGTAGGTCGTAAATTTAAAAATAATTGTTCTTGACTTGTATATTTTTCCTAATTTTGCCCTTTAAATTTTATACAAATGAAAAAGATTAGAGCTGCCATCGTTGGCTACGGTAATGTGGGCCGCTTCGCTCTTGAAGCCCTTGAAGCCGCCCCCGACTTCGAAGTGGCGGGTATCGTCCGCCGCAATGCTAACAAAACTATTGAACTCTCTGCCTACGAAGTGGTGAAAGACATCAAGGAACTGAAAGACGTGGATGTGGCCATTTTGGCTTGCCCCACGCGTAGTTGTCCCGAGTACGCCAAACAGATTCTTCCTTTGGGCATCAACACCGTAGATTCCTTTGATATCCATACCTCCATTGTGGACTACCGTCGTGAATTGATGCCTATTAATAAGGAAACGAAGACTGTTAGTGTCATCGCTGCTGGTTGGGATCCGGGTTCGGATTCCATCGTCCGCACCTTGATGCAAAGTCTGGCGCCTAAAGGCTTGTCGTACACCAATTTCGGTCCTGGCATGTCGATGGGTCACAGCGTCTGCGTTCGTTCCAAGAAAGGTGTGAAGAACGCCCTCTCGGTGACCATCCCGTTGGGTGAAGGCATCCACCGCCGCATGGTGTATGTCGAACTGGAAGAAGGTGCCACGCTTGAACAAGTGACCAAGGATATCAAGGCTGATCCGTATTTCGCTAACGACGAGACCCATGTGTTTGCTGTCGATAGTGTCGATGCGGTGCGCGACATGGGACATGGTGTGAACTTGGTGCGCAAGGGCGTCTCGGGCAAGACCCAGAACCAACGCATGGAGTTCAACATGAGCATCAACAACCCTGCCTTGACGGGTCAGGTGCTGGTCAACGTGGCCCGCGCCACGATGCGCCTGCAACCGGGATGCTACACGATGGTGGAGATTCCCGTCATCGACATGCTCCCAGGCGATCGCGAGGATTGGATTGGGAAACTAGTGTAACATAAATAAAAAACATGAAAAAGACCCTATTGCTTTTATGTCTTTGTCTTTTTGTGACTTCCATTCAGGCACAAAAAGAGCAGGTTTATCAGAATGAATCAAAAACGCATATTGGATGGCAACCCGATAGGCGTTTGACCAAGGAAGATTATCAGGGTGATTTTAATAATGATCCCAGACATCAAAAATACTGTGATAAAGTAGGGCTATGTGTGAATGCTGCTACAGGTGTCTTTTATAGGGTTGATGCGCGAAAAGGAAGGTATAAGCCTGGCAAGTATTATGAGAAGCTCTATGTTTCTCCTCTTTTTCAAAAGAACATTTCATGCTATTCTTCCACTGCAGATTCCTTGGATTTTGCAAAACAACAATTGGTGTTTGATATTGACGAACTAACGGCTCGTTATATGAAATATCAATTTCATCATTTCTTGGATAGTTTTAACCTTCATTGCGATAATGAATGTACTTTCTTTTTCTTGAGTTTTTATGAAGAAGCCATGGCCATTCGTGATACTGTTATTGCACGATACTCGCATGATGTCTATCTCGTAAATAGAGAAGGAGCGTACGATGAGTGGCGTCAAAGAGTTGACCAATTGTTGGATACTTATAAAGATTATGCCACTACTCCTGAAGAAGTGCAGCGTATTTTGTTTGATAAACCTCTTGATAAGAAATTGAAACTGGCTAAATCTTTGATGCCAAGTTGGTTTGCTAAACAAAAACAAAAGGAAATGCAGCAAGATGAAAAATAGACTTCTGCTTTTTTACATAACGGTCTTTGTGGCGATTGCAACTGTTTCCTGCAATAGGAAAGATCGTGTTTCGGAACTCATTAACCAAATGACCCTCGAGGAGAAATGCGGCCAACTGACTTGTCCAATAGGTTTCAATTTCTATGGCAAGGAAGGCGATTCGCTTTGGCTTGCGGAGGATTTTGTTGGCATGATGGACACCATGCCACTCGGATCGTGCTGGGCCGTGCTCCGTGCCGACCCTTGGTCAAGGAAGACGGTGGAAACAGGATTGAAGCCTCGTGAGTCGGCAAGGCTGCTGAACATGATGCAACGTCATGCCATTGAAAACACGAGGTTAGGCATTCCTTTGCTGTTTTGCGAGGAAACGCCACATGGCCACATGGCCGTTGGCACGACTGTTTTTCCCACGGGCATCGGACAAGCCTCCACTTGGGACTGCGCCCTCATGGAACAAATGGGTGAGGTGATGGGTAAAGAGGTGCGGCTTCAAGGCGCACAAATCGGCTATGGCCCTGTCCTTGATATTGCCCGCGATCCAAGGTGGTCAAGGGTGGAAGAGACTATGGGCGAAGACCCGTATCTCTCCGGTGTTTTGGGTGCAGCGATTGTGAAAGGAATGCAGAAAAATGTTTGCGCCACCTTGAAGCATTTGGCGGCCTACGGCATTCCGCAAGGTGGACACAATGCCGCCACGGCTGATGTCGGCCCCAATCGCCTGATGTCGGAGTATCTGCCCGCTTTTGAGCGAGCCGTTGTGTTCGGTGGCGCCAAATCCATAATGACTTCCTATAACACCATTGACGGTGTGCCTTGCTCGGCCAATAAATGGCTTCTGCAAGACATTTTGCGCAAATCATGGAATTTCAATGGCGTGGTCTTTTCTGATTTGAATGCCGTGAATGCCATATATGCCACACAGCATGTGGCCGCCGACCCTGCCGAGGCCGCTGCCATGGCTTTGAAAGCTGGTGTCGACATCGACCTGGGAGGCTTCAACTATGGCGGTTTCTTGAAAGAGGCCTTGCAGCGAGGTCTCGTCAGCGAAGCCGACATCGACCGCGCCGTGCGCCATGTATTGCAACTGAAATCCGACCTCGGACTGTTCAAAAATCCATACGTTGACGAGGCTTTGGCCGAAACTGAGGTGGGTACCAAAGAAAATGCCCAGTTGGCCAAGCAAGTGGCTTTGGAATCGGCTGTGCTGCTGAAAAACGATGGCATTTTACCCTTTGGCGAGAACATTAAAAAGGTGGCCGTCATCGGGCCGAATGCCGACAATATGTACAACCAACTTGGCGACTACACAGCCCCCCAAGACCCAGACCGCATCGTGACCATGCTCGAAGGCATCCGTGAAAAGGGCAGGGCAGAGGTGACCTACGCCAAAGGTTGTGCCGTACGCGACGAGAACGACGCCAATATTGATGAGGCGGTAAGAATCTCCAAGGCCGCCGATGTCGTGGTTTTGGTGGTGGGAGGCTCCTCCGCCCGCGATTTCAAAACGAATTATGAAGACACAGGCGCTGCTATCGTTAATGAGTCCATTTCCGACATGGACTGCGGCGAAGGCTATGATCGTTCCACCTTGAAATTGTTAGGCAGACAGGAGGAGTTGATGGAACGCGTCTATGCCATGGGCAAGCCTGTCGTGACGGTCTACATCCAAGGCCGACCTTTGGACATGAACCTCGCCAATGAAAAATCCAACGCCTTATTGACGCTCTGGTATCCTGGCATGGAAGGTGGTTCCGCTTTGGCCGACATCCTTTGGGGTGACTACAATCCTGCTGGCCGTTTGCCTATCTCCGTGCCGCGTTCAGTGGGACAGATTCCTGTCTATTACTCCCATCCTCAAACGGGTGATTATGTTGAGGAAACCGCCAAACCATTGTTCCCCTTTGGCTATGGTTTGAGCTATACCCAATTCGAATACAGTGATTTGCATGTTGAACAGTTTGAGGCCATAGATTCCAATCGCACAACCTCTGCTAGGATTGACATGGCCTCAACCTATGACATGGCCGACACCTTATGTAGAGTCACTTGCACCGTGAAAAACATCGGTCCTTTCGACGGTGAAGAAGTCGTTCAGCTTTATGTCCGCGACGAGGTCGCCAGCGTTGCCCCTGCTTCAAAACTGCTGAAAGGCTTCCAAAGGGTGCCTATTAATAAAGGTGAAACGAAGCAGGTCACATTCTACCTTACAGAACATGATTTGTCTGTGTATTCCAAGGAGAAAGGCTGGCATGTTGAGCCAGGTGAGTTTACCATTATGGTCGGTGGAAGTTCGGAAAGCTGTGCGCTTTCCGCTACTGTTGAAGTAAAGTAATCAGCTCACTTTTACATTCACAATACCGTTTCTGTCGCAACGCACCACAATGCGCTTGTACTCGGTATTGCCTTCGTAGACGCATTGTATGATGATGGTGATGTGGTAGACTTTTTTGCCTTCGATGGGCTTGTATTCGTTGTCCTCCCAAGTGCCGGAGAGCGGGAAACTCGGATTGTCCATCTTGCGGGTGTATTCCGTGAAGTTATACCTCAGAATGTCGTTGATGCCCCGAAGAGGATAAGGGCTGGCCTTGGCCAATTCTGTCGGCCAGAGTTGTACCTTTTTACGATAAAGCAACACCTTTTCGTCTTTACCGCTCACCTCAGCAAAGAGCGGATTGCGGCTACGCAACTTGATGACTTCAGGGATGATCTTGTCGCTATCAATGAAGTCGACACTGTCCTTGCTCCATCCGATATATTTCTCCTTGACACGGAAATCGGTGCGGGTGTCAAAGACCTTGTTGCTGACACGCTTTGCAAAGATAAGGCGTAACCAGTCTTTCAAGCGGTCCTTAAACATGTAACTGATCACCAGCGCGATGAGGAAGGGCAGGGTGAAGTTGCCATATCTTTGTTGGAAGAAGAACGACGACAGCGTGGCCACCACCATGGCGGCGCCGGCAGCCAGACTGTACAAGATCTGCTCCACCAAGAAGGTGTTCTTTCGTTTGGTGGCGTTGAGGTAGAGGTCGCTTTCGGTAAATTTCTTCAGCAGGCTGGCGCGGAAGACGAAGTCCTCATTGCCTTTCTCGTCGTCGGCCTTCACGCAGAGGTAACCCTTTTGTTCCCTGTAGTTCCTTTCGTTGAGGAGCACTTCTTTGAAAAGTGCTTCCAGCTGTGGATACTCTTCAGGATGTTTCAGCCGGATGTTGTCGCGGAGTCTATAAGCATATTTCTCCAAGACATTGCTCAAAAACTCATCGCCATAGGCAAAGACTTGTCTTATCCTATCTGTTGCTTTTTTCTTGTTCAACTGACCAATTAGATGACGATAACGCTCCAATATCTTGCGACCGTCTGTCAGATACTGATGGCACGATTCCATGCGGTTTTCAGCATCTTCTTTTTGCGTGATGGCAAAGCAGCCGTCGCGGAAAGCGCTCTTTGCAATAGCGCAATACATCTTGATGGCATGGGTCAGGTCTTGCGTGTCTTTAGGAGCGCTGCTCATATCGTTGAAGTTGGAGATGAGCGCTTGGCTGGGAAGCAGTTGCTCGTCGTTGGCCAACTCATGCAGGCTATAGGAAGGGGTGATGAGGCGTACACCCGACTTGAGGTCGCGATAGAAGTCCTCTTTGCTGTATTTTGCTGCGTTGATGTCGAGACTGTTAGGGACAAAAATCCATGTATTCATCACATAATCGCGGAATTTTGTCTTTCGTTCTGCCGTCTCTGTGTTGAATCCCACCTTGAACTCTAAGGTGAACTTGTCATGGATTTTTGTCTCTAAGTCAATCATTGCTGTGCGTTTCTGTATTGTTCGTCAAGATTAAAGCCTTCAGGATGTTTGGCTTTGATGTCTTTGTAGTAGTCCCAAATCTCGGCAAGGTCTTTGTCGTAATCGCCCGTAGGATAGAAAATCCTTTCGATGCCACAGTATTTCCTCTTGTAGTCGATGAAACCCATGACGATAGGAACATGGGCACCTTCGGCGATGACATAGAAGCCTTTCTTCCAGTGTTTCACCGCCTTCCTCGTTCCTTCGGGGCAGATAAGGAGATGGGTGTCCTTGGTTTTGCTGAACATGTCGACCATCTGCTCTACGAGATGGTTCTGGTGGCCGCGGTTGACAGGGATGCCGCCGACTTTCTTCAAAAGCCAACCTAAACCTGGTTTGAAAAACTCCTGTTTGATCATCACCTTGAACTTGATGCCGTAGTACCAATAGAATCCAAGGCCGACGAAGAAGTCTTCGATGGCGGTGTGGGGCGCAACGATGCATACCGCATTGCCCAAGTCAGCTGGAGCCTCGTTGACAGTCGTCCAACCGCCAAGACGAAGCCCCAGTTTCGCTATTTGTTTCTTTAAACCCATGATTACCAAATGACGGCACGCTCTTCGGGAGCGATATACATGGCGTTTTCGGGTTGAATATCGAAGGCTTCGTAGAAGTGCGGCATCGAGCCGAGGGTGCGGTTGACGCGAGCCTCAGCGGGCGAATGCACGTCGGTCTTCACTTGGCGCTCGATGTACTTGTCGCGTGAGTTGTTGCGCCAGATGGTGCCATAGCTGATGAAGAAGCGTTGGGCAGGCGTGAAGCCGTCGATGCTCTGGTTGGCCTTGGCTTCTTCAGTCATCTGGTAGGCATCCCAAGCGATGTTGAGGCCACCGAGGTCAGCGATGTTCTCGCCAAGGGTCAGTTGGCCGTTGATTTGGTTACCTCTCACTTGGAACTCGTCAAAGAGTTTCACGAGTTGCTTCGTGCGGTCGGCAAACTTGGTAGCATCTTCTTCAGTCCACCAGTTATTGAGGTTGCCGTTTTCGTCGTACTTGCAGCCTTGGTCGTCGAAGCCGTGAGTCATCTCGTGGCCGATCACCACGCCGATGCCACCGTAGTTGACGGCATCGTCGGCATCCATGTTGAAGAACGGAGGCTGAAGGATGGCGGCGGGGAACACGATTTCGTTCATCTCGGGGCTATAGTAAGCGTTGACGGTCTGAGGCGTCATGAACCACTCTTCCTTGTCAACAGGCTTGCTCAGACGAGCCATGTCGATGTCGTTCTCAAAAGCGATGTAGTTGTGGAGATTCTGGAAATAGGAGTCAGCAGTGATGTCGAGTTTGCTGTAGTCCTTCCATTTGTTCGGGTAACCGATCTTCACGTTGAAGCAGTCGAGCTTGTGCAGGGCCTTGGCCTTGGTCTCGTCGCTCATCCAATAGAGGTTCTTGATGCGTTCACCCAAAGCGGTGCGCAGGTTACCAACGAGGTTGAGCATACGCTCCTTGGCTTCGGCCGGGAAGTGTTTCTCAACATAGAGCTGGCCGACGGCTTCGCCGAGGCAGTCGGAGGTGGCACCAAGGATGCGGCGCCAACGGGGCTGCTGCACTTCTTGGCCATAGAGGTAGTTGCCGTAGAAGTTGAAGTTTTCGGTGTCGAGGTCATGGCTCAGCAAGGAGGCACTGCCGTGGATGACTTTCCAGCGGAGGTAGTCCTTGATGGTGTTGAGGTCGGTGTTGAGGATGACTTTGTCGAGAGCGGCAACGAAGTCAGGCATGCCCACGTTGAGGTTATCGAAAGCCGGGCAGCCGGCGTTGGTGAAGTATTCATTCCACTTGAAGTTGGGGGTCGACTTTTGCAACTCTTCGACGGAACGCATGTTGTAGGTCTTGTCGGGGTCGCGACGATCCACACGGCTCATCGAGTTCTTGGCCAACTGGGTCTCGAGGGCGAGGATGCCTTGGGCTTTCTTGGCGGCTTCGATGGAGTCGGTGCCGGTGAGTTGGAACATCTTGGCCACGTGCTCGACGTATTTGTCGCGCATCTCCTGCGACTCTTCAACGAGGTAATCGTCGCGGTCGGTCAGGCTGAGGCCACCTTGATAGAGGTGCATGATGTAGTGTTCGGCATCCTTCGGGTCGAGGCTAGGACCGGCATAGAAGAAGCCGCCGAAACCGTTCTTGTGGAGGTCGCCGAGCAAGGCGGCAAGTTGAGCCTTGTCTTCGAGGGCTTCTATTTGCTCGAAATAGGGGAGCAGCTCGCTATAGCCACGCTCGTCGATGGCGACGGTGTCCATGCCAGCATTATAGAAGTCGCGGATCTTTTGGGCGACGCTGCCTTGGACGGCGTTGACGTCTTTGGAGACCTCGTCGATGATGTCCTGAATCAGGATTTCGTTGTGTTGGTCAATCTCGGTGAAGGCACCATAGGTGGAGTACTCTTCAGGGATGGGATTGTTCTTGATCCAGTTGTTGTTGGCATAACGGAAGAAGTCTTCCGCGGGGTTGATGGTGGTGTCCATGTTGCTCAGGTCGATGGCCGGAACAATTTCTTTCTCGGGTTGAGGTGTTTCGACTGCCTTCTGTGCGCAGCCTGCTGCCATTGTACTTAAAATCATCATGGCTACAATGTGTTTTTTCTTCATTTTGTATTTGATTTGATAATAGATTGATTCGAATTTATAAATCGCCTTCGAGTTTGAGTTCGGTCTGCAAGGTCCTCAGGTAAGGCCTTTCTTCCACCATTTTCTCGAACTTGTCCTTGTCGGTGTAGGCCTCGATCTCGCCTGGACGTTCCATCAACTCAGGCTTGAGTTGGTATTGGTTGTTGTGAAGGCTATTTTTTAGGTGGTTTCTAAGGAAGCGCATGCCGTCGGCATCCTGTTCAAAGAGCATGTTGTCCACGGCGAAATGGATTTCGAAGTTGGGACCAAGTTTGGGAGTGTATTTGCTCAATGCAGCCAAGAAACTGGGCGAGTGTTTTTCATAGTTCTTGTATCGGTTGACGAAGTCGCCCCAAGCCGCAGTGAGTTGCTCCTGTGTGAACGGGGTGTCCCATGTCTCCTCTTTTTCCTCTGCTTTTTGCCCCACCTGTTGCATGGCTTTGTTGATGCTGAAGCTACTGGTGGTGCCGCGGGGTCTTACAACCGGCTGAGCGGACGTAGTGGCGGTAGCGGACGTTGAGCCTGTCGAAACGGGAGCGGCTTGTGGTTGAATTGTTGATTGTTGAGGAGTTGGCTTGTTGGTCGGCCCTTCGACGGGCTCTGTGACCTTAGCTGTAACAGTGGGTTCGGGGGCTTTGGTCGTAACCACGGACTCGGGTACCTTTGTGGTAGCGGCCGTTGAGCCCGTCGAAACGCCGCTAGGTACGGTAGGGTTTACGTTTTGCGCTGGTCTATTCTGCGGCATCTGCACGGGCTGTGTTTGTGCCGTAGGTATGTTTAAGGCTTGGCTGCACAAGGCGCACATCTTCAACAAGGCGATCTCTAGATGCAGGCGTTTGTTGTTGGCAGCGCGGTAGTCAATGTCGCACTTGTTGTTGATCTCCAGCGCCCGGATGAGGAAGGGCATGGGGCAGGCCTGCGACTGCGTCACATAACGCTGCCGTAGCTGCTCACTGACTTCCAATAGTTGCACAGTGGCAGGGTCCTTACACACCAAGAGGCTTCTCAAGTGATTGCCTAAGCCACTGACGAAGTGCTGCGGCTCGAAGCCCTTGCTGATGATATCGTTTAGGATGAGTAGGATGTCGCTGGTGTTGCCGTGCAGGATGTGGTCGACGATTTGGAAGTAGTAGTCGTAATCCAACACGTTCAGGTTGTCGATGACGTCCTTGTAGGTGATGTTTTTGCCTGAGAAGCTCACCATCTGGTCGAAGATGGAGAGTGCGTCGCGCAAGGCACCGTCGGCTTTCTGTGCGATGATGTTCAAGGCCTCAGGCTCGGCGCTTACGCCTTCGCTCTTGGCCACAAAGGCCAAGTGTTTGGCGATGTCATCCACCGTAATGCGCTTGAAGTCGAAGATCTGGCAACGCGAAAGGATGGTCGGGATGATCTTGTGCTTCTCTGTCGTGGCCAGGATGAACTTGGCATACGCAGGCGGCTCTTCCAAAGTCTTCAGGAAGGCGTTGAAGGCTGCCGCCGAAAGCATGTGGACCTCGTCGATGATGTAGACTTTGTACTGTCCGATTTGTGGTGGGATCCTCACCTGGTCAACGAGACTGCGGATATCCTCCACCGAGTTGTTGGAAGCCGCGTCAAGCTCATAGATGTTGAACGAGGCGTTGTTGTTGAAGGCACGGCACGACTCACATTCGTTGCAAGCCTCGAGGTTCTCGGTAGGGTGGAGGCAGTTGATGGTCTTGGCCAAGATACGGGCGCAGGTCGTCTTGCCCACGCCACGCGGACCGCAAAACAGGAAGGCCTGCGCCAAAGTGTTGTTGCGGATGGCGTTCTTCAAGGTGTTGGTGATGGAGCCCTGGCCCACGACGGTGTCGAAGGTCATCGGCCTGTATTTTCTAGCGGATACGACGAAATTTTCCATATCGGGTTAGCCTTTGTTCAAAACGACAAAAGTACAACTTTTTCGCGTCGCCTGAGCAAAGTTGCATTATTTTTCACTTATTTAGCCGTCGTAACGAAAATCGTCCTATCTTTGTGCCTATGAAAATGCTTGTCCTTGTACCGAAAGTCACTGGACGTGTGATGTATGCCATGGAGCTGCTGCTCGGTCAGCTGCTGGGACTTGAGTTTGATTGCACGGTCGATGCCGAGCAGTTCAACGCCTACGAAGGTCCCAAGATGCAGTATGGCTCACAGCGACAAGGCGAGGCTCCCTTCGTGAAGGCTGTCGACCTGCTTTTTGAGCGTCACATTCACGAACAGAGTTTCCGCACGGTCGACTTTGAAGGCACAGTGGCTCCTTACGCGGTCTACGGTCAAGGCAACCTTTTGCCGTTCGATGTCTTTGCCGCCTCGTTTTTCCTGGTGTCACGCTACGAGGAATACCTCTCACAGGTGCGCGACCAGTACGGCCGTTTCCGCGCCGAGTCGACATGGATGTTTGAGAACGACATGCTGCAAAAGCCCTTGGTCGACATCTGGACTTTGGTCCTGGGCGCACGTTTGCAAGCTGTCTATCCCGATCTGCCTGTCAAAAAAAGGAAATTCACTTTCATCCCGACCTATGATGTGGATGCGGCTTGGGCCTATAAAAGCAAGGGCGTGTATCGTACCTTGGGCGGCTTCGTCAAGGATTTGACGTCGGGCGACCGCGAACGCATCCGTGAGCGTCATCAAGTGTTGAGGGGCAAACGTAAAGACCCCTTCGATTCGTTCGAATTCCAGTTTGAGTTGCAGAAGGAGTTCAAGCTCAAGCCCATCTATTTCATCCTCTGTGGCGAATACGATACCAACGACAAGAACATCTCCATACGAAAAGCGGCTTTCCGCTCCCTGATCAAAACCCTGGGCGACCATGCCGACGTGGGCATACATCCTTCGTTTTCGTCATATCTCGACATCGACAAACTACGTAAGGAAATCAACAGCCTTTCCGAGGTGTTGCATCGGCCGCTGACCAAAAGCCGCCAGCATTTCTTGAGGATGAACCTGCCCCGTAGCTATCAGAAACTCATCGAGTTGGACATCAGCGACGACTATACCATGGGCTTCGCCTCACAGGCTGGTTTCCGCGCGGGTATCGCCGACACTTTCCGCTTCTATGACCTGGAAAACGATATGGTCACCAACCTACTCGTGCATCCATTCGCCTTGATGGACGGCACCATGCGCGACTACCTCAATTTGGATTTGGAGGCATCCTATGCCTTGACCACGCAACTCATCGATGAGGTGAAGGCAGTGGGAGGGACCTTTATCTATCTCACTCATAATGAAACCCTTGGCGGCGAGCAACGCTGGGTGGGCTGGCCCGAGATGTACCGTCGAATGTTGGAATATATCACCAAGGCCCCTGAGCCTGTCGAAGGGCCGATTTAATTATGATAAGATATCTCGAAAATAAGGCCATCAACAAACCGCAATGGGATGCCCTCATTGCCGAGTGCGGCAATATCTACGCCTATTCATGGTATCTCGACATTGCCCATCCGGGTTGGGATGCCTTGGTGGACGACAATTATCAGGCCGTGATGCCTTTGACGGGAGGAAAAAAGTTTGGTGTCAATTATCTATTCCAACCCTTCTTCGTTCAGCAGCTCGGTGTGTTCTCCAAGACTCCAATGACTGACGGGAAGCTAAAGGATTTTTTGAATGCCATCCCCGAGAAATACCGTTTTTGCGAGCTTCGTTTGAATGAAAGTAATACTTTAAATAACGATATTGAAGGAATTGATTATCATAGAAATATATTACTTGATTTAAACCAAGATATACAATCCTTACGCGCCAATTATCATCAGAACACCAAACGTAACTTGGCCAAGGCAGAGAACCATAATCTGCACCTTTTGGAAACGGTGCAACCTCAACAGGTGGTGGACTTGTTTCGCAACAACCGAGGTGCCTTGTTGGAGAAGTGGGGCGATGCCGAATATGGGGTGCTGCTTCGTCTTGTTGAAGAGGCCGAAAAGCATGATGCCGCTTTTGTGTGGGGCGTGACGGACCAAGAGGGCGGTGACCCATTGTGTGCCGCCATCTTCATGAAAACGAATGACCGTATCACTTTCCTCTTTTCTGGTCTTAACGAGGAGGGAAAACAATGCCAAGCCATGACCTATCTCATCGACCAAGTAATACAATGCTATGCCAACCAACCTATCACCTTTGATTTTGAGGGCTCTGACAACGACAACTTGGCTCGTTTTTATCTGGGTTTTGGAGGTTGTGAGGTGCGTTATCCTGGTTATACTTTCAATCGGATGTCACCCGTGGGGAAAGCCTTGCTTAAGGTTTGGAAACGCTTTAAATAGGATTTTTTTCCTAAAGTTTTGCGATAGTTTGTTTCTTTTCCCTATTTTTGTGGCATATACCAACACACTATGATTAAAATCATCAACCTTGAGAAAACCGACAGCGTTTTCAACCAATATATGGCTGAACTACGCGATGTCGTCATCCAGCAGGACCGCATGCGTTTTCGTAGCAACCTCGAACGCATTGGTCAAGTCATGGCCTACGAAATCAGCAAGTCATTTGAATATGACGATGAAGAGGTGAACACACCTTTGGGCATCAAGCAGATTCGGACGATGCACGAGCAACCCGTCATCGCCACCATCCTGCGTGCCGGTTTGCCTTTCCACAACGGCATGCTCAGCATGTTCGACCAGGCGGACAGTGCCTTCATCGCGGCCTATCGCAAATACGACAAGAACGAGGAAGACTCTGAGATTCGCGTGGAGTATTTCTCTTCGCCCGATATCGAGGACCGCATCCTCATCCTTTGCGACCCGCTGTTGGCCACGGGTGAGTCCATCGTGAAGACTTTGAATGGCCTGATGGAAGACATGATGCCTAAGGAGATCCATATCGCTGTGGCCGTGGCATCGCAAGATGGTCTCGACTATGTGGAGCGCACCATGTCGCGCCTGCCCATCACCATTTGGGTGGGCAGCATCGACGAGGAGCTGACGGCCCGCGCCTATGTCGTCCCGGGTATTGGTGATGTGGGTGACCTTGCGTATGGTGAAAAGCGTTAAGCCATGGCCGAAGAAAAAAAGAAACGCGATGGCTTTGGCTCGAAAATAGGCATTATTGCCGCTGCTGCGGGCTCGGCCATCGGATTGGGCAATATCTACCGTTTCCCATGCGAATTGGGCAACAACGGCGGTGCGGCCTTCTTGTTGGTCTATCTCGCCGTGGTCATCTTCCTCGGCATCCCCGTGATGCTATCGGAGTTGGTCATCGGTCGCCGCTCACAAAGCAACGCCGTCGGGGCCTTCAAGAAACTCGCGCCCAAGTCAGCCTGGCCTATTGTGGGCTATATGGGTGTGTTGTGTGGTTTCATCATCTTTGCGTTCTATTCCACCGTGTCAGGCTGGACGTTGGAGTATATCATCAAGGCGGTGACCAACTCATTCCAAGGCAAGGATTTGGCTGCTATGGAGCAGGACTTTACCGAATTCCATAATATGGGTTGGCGCAATGTGATGTGGCAGGCCATCTTCATTTTCCTGACCGGCTTTGTGGTCTTCAAAGGCGTGCAAAATGGTATTGAGAGATACGCAAAGATCCTCATGCCGTTGCTTTTGGTCATCCTTATCGTGCTGGGCATACGCTCTGTGACGCTACCAGGTGCCAAAGAAGGCCTGTCGTTCCTGTTCCATCCGGATTTCTCCAAAATCGATGCGAATGTCCTCATCAGTGCTTTGGGACAAGGCTTCTTCTCGCTGAGTCTCGGCATGGGGGCGCTTATCACCTACGGTTCATACATCAAGAAAAAAGACAATTTGACTTCCACTGCCTTTTCGGTGGTGCTTGCCGACACTTTGATCGCATTGTTGGCAGGTCTCGTCATCTTTCCGGCGGCGTTCTCGTTTGGCATCCGTCCAACGGCAGGCATGGGACTGGTGTTTAATACGATACCGATGATCTTCAACCAGATGACAGGAGGCTATATCTTCTGCATCATCTTCTTCGTGCTGTTGGCTATTGCCGCGCTGACCTCCACGATTTCGCTGCTTGAGGTCGTGGTGGCTTATCTCTCCGAGGAGATGCACATCAACCGCAAGTGGTCGACGGTATGGGCTTGTTTGGCCACGCTATTCATCGGTAGCTTTGCCTCCTTGAGTCTGATGGAAAACACGCCTTTTGCCATTGGTGGCAGGACCGTCTTCGACCTCATGGACTTCGTCTCGTCCAACATCCTATTGCCCCTCGGCGGCGTGTTGATCGTCATCTTCGTGGGCTGGCGATTGGGCAAGGCCAAGTTCTTCGAGGAGGTGACCAACGAGGGCACCATCAAGGCATCGTTGAAAAAGGTTATCTTCTTTATTATTCGATATTTGGCTCCCATTGCCATCACGATTGTGTTTATTAGTGGATTGATTAAATAATAGTCGGCGTTTCGACGGGCTCAACGGCCGAGGGTCCCTGAGCCTGTCGAAGGGCCCGAAACCAAAGAATATGGATTCCTTGCGCAAATGGTTTTCCTTCAGCAAAGGCGAGCGCGTTGCCATCATCACGATTTTGGCATTGATACTGCTATTGATCCTGGCTTGTCTGTTTCGCCCGTCGCGCAAGTCGCTGAGTGATGAATCATTGCACAACCTGGATTCCTTGTTGGCTTTGCGTCAAGCCGCCATAGAGCAGCAACAGCAGCAACAAACTGAGAAGCCTCAAGAGGTGGCGGAACTGCATCCGTTTCCTTTCAATCCCAATACCCTCACCGAAGAAGAATGGCTGCAAATGGGTCTCACCGACCGTCAGGTACGCAACATCATGAACTACAAGGCCAAAGGCGGCAAGTTCTATTCAAAAAACGATTTGGGCAAGCTTTACACCATCAGCGAAGAGGAGTTTGCACAATTGGAGCCTTTCATTGTGTTGCCTGAGGTTTCAAGAGGGAAAAGCACTAAATCTTCTTCTCAAGGCGGCGTTTCGACGGGCTCAACGACCGCAGCCATCGCTCCTCCTGAAAAGAAAGCCATTCCCATCGTAGACTTGAACACCGTGGACTCGACAACTTTGGTGGAGTTGCCGCAGATTGGGCCTTACACGGCGGTGCGCATCATCGAGTTCCGCGAGAAATTGGGCGGCTTCGTCGACAAGGAGCAACTCCGCGACGTGAAGGGCATGGATGACGCGCGTTTTGCAGCTATTCAGCCTTATATTAATGTAGGTGTGGTCGAGATTCGGAAAGTCGATGTCAACCGTGCCGATTTCAAGACCTTGGTACATCATCCTTATCTCAACTACGAGCAGGTGAAGCGCATCGTCAACCAGCGCGAGAAGCGTGGCATGATCAAGAACTGGGCGCAGCTGGAGGCATTGCTCAAGGAAGAAGGGGAGGTGAACCCACTTTTGGAGCAGTATGTGAAGTATTGAAGTTTTTTCTTATTTTTGCGCCCTATATTAATTAGGATTATCCCGCCATGCGCAAACTATATCTTATCCTTCTGCTTTTTGTTTTGGCCCTGCCTTCTCGGGCAGCCTATCTCCTTATCCCCATGGACAACACCCAGACCAACCACCTGAAAGCCTACGGCGTGGCCTATTGGGTGCTGCAACGCGAGGTGGAGATTAGCTGGCTGCTGAACTATAGGGGAGGGAGCTACCTCATTCCTTACCACGAGATGTTTGAACGCGAGTGCAAGATGCGCAACGTGTCGTACAACGTCATCGCCGACGCGCAAGCCGACGCCATCCTGGCCGAAATTGCCGACCCGGGTGTGAACATGGACGAGATGAAACTCCAAAAGGTGCCCCGCATCGCAGTCTACGCGCCCAAAAACAACCTGCCATGGGACGATGCCGTTACCCTGGTGCTGACTTACGCTGAGATTCCTTACGACGTGGTCTACGACGACGAAGTGCTGCAAGGCGTGCTGCCCACCTATGATTGGCTCCACCTGCACCACGAGGACTTCACGGGACAGTACGGCAAGTTCTGGGCACGCTATCGCAACTACCCTTGGTATCAGGAGGATGTGCGTGCACAAGAAGCCACGGCACAACGCTGGGGCTTCAACAAAGTTTCTCAACTGAAACTCGCAGTGGTCAAGAAGATCCGTGAGTTTGTGGCAGGTGGTGGCTACATGTTCTCCATGTGCTCGGCGCCCGACAGCTTCGACGTGGCCCTCGCCGCCGATGGCCTCGACATCTGCGAATACATGTTCGACGGTGACCCCATCCGAAGTGGCGACCCGCAACGCCTCAACTACGACAATTGCTTTGCCTTCACCGACTTCAAGGTGTCGACCAACCCACAGGAATATGAGATCTCGAACATCGACGTCGCCCAAGGCCGCATGCAGCGGGTGAGGGAAGAGAACGACTATTTCCTTCTCTTCGACTTTTCGGCCAAGTGGGATCCTGTGCCAACCATGCTCACGCAATGCCACGAACGTCTAGTGAAAGGCTTCATGGGTCAGACCACGGCCTTCAACAAGGCCACGGTCAAGCCATCGGTCGTGGTACTGGGCGACAACGCCGCCTTGAACGAAGACCGTTACATCCATGGTAACTTCGGCAACGGTTTCTGGACCTTCCTCGGCGGCCACGATCCCGAGGACTACCAGCACATCGTAGGTGACCCGCCCACCGAACTCGACATGTATCCCAATTCACCGGGTTATCGCCTCATTTTGAACAATATTTTGTTCCCTGCGGCAAAGAAAAAAGAACAGAAAACCTGAAAATGTTTATATTTGCCGCTCTAAATTGAATTAATGCACAAAAATCATAGACTATGAAACGAAATCTACTTGTAATCCTTGCCTTGTTGTTAGGCATGACCACGCTTCAAGCCAAGCCTGTTGAAATCAGTACCGCACAACGTCTAGGCCTTATCTTTATCCAGCACAAGGCCATGTTCGCCAAGACTGCTGTCAACGCGCTGGATTTGGCTTATACCTTCCGCGCGACTAACGGCATGGCCACGGCCTATGTCTTTAATTTCGATGGCGGTTATGTCGTTGTGGCTGCCGACGACAGTTATTCCCCCATCCTCGGTTATTCCGATCAAGGCCAATTCGACTACGATAACGCTCCCGACGGCTTGCGCTTCATGTTGGGCGAGCTCTCGAACGATATCGAGAAGACCGTGAAGCTGGGTCGACCCGTTCCGAGCGACATACTCTGCCGTTGGAAAAACCTGGATGCCTATGGTAAGATGCATCCTGATCGCAGACAGGTGGTAGTGGAACCGTTGGTTCAGCAACGTTGGAACCAAGACTCACCTTTCAACATGTATGCTCCTGGTGGTTGCCCGACGGGCTGCGTGGCCACGGCTATGGCCCAAATCATGAAATACTGGGAGTGGCCTGTGCAAGGCACTGGTGAGCACAGCTATGTGGCCATGGGTTATGGTGAGCAATACGCCAATTTCGGTGCCACCACCTATGACTGGGACAACATGATTGACAATTACAACTACGGCTCCACTCAAGAGCAAAAAGTGGCTGTGGCCACCCTGATGTACCACTGCGGTGTTTCGGTCGACATGATGTATGAGCCCAGCGGCAGCGGTGCCTTTTCTCCTGACGTGCCCGTGGCAATCAGCAATTACTTCTCGTATTCCGACCATGCCACTTATCTCGGCAGAAGCGGTACCTACGACAACTGGATTGCCCTGCTGAAGACCTATATCGACCAGCACATCCCGCTGTATTATTCTGGCCAAGGCGAAGACGGCGGTCACGCTTTCATTTGCGACGGCTACGATGAAGACGACTTGTTCAACTTCAACTACGGCTGGGGTGGATCAGGTGGTGGTTTCCTCATGATCGACGGAGAGAACTTTGAATTTTCGGGAAGCCAAGCCATCGTTTACGACTTCGTTCCCGACTATATCTATAACCAAATGCCCAAGGCTCCAGAAAACTTCAGTGTGAGCATCGACAGCGACGTCTCTCGTATCGGCCACCTCAGCTGGACCAACCCCACTGAGACCGAGGCAGGGGAGACCTTGACCAATATTGACAGGGTCATCGTCAAACGCAATGGCTTTATCGTCCAAGAACTCACCAATGTCGCCCCTGGCCAAGCTATGACTTACGACGACGAGGTGCCTTTCTTCGACCAGTTTGACTACACGGTGCTGGCCGTCAGCGGCAACAACTACGGCCGAACCACACATGTCAAAGGCGTGTTTGGACCATATTGCGACTGGAAAGTCATCATGACCTCGTCAAGCTTCCAAGGCTGGGACGGCGGTGGCATCACCGTGCAGAATGCTGCCGGTTCCTACATCGACTTCCTGACCACCACACAGGCTACGGCCAGCATACAGACCTTCCAGATGGCTTTGGGCAACAACAACCTCTATTGGGTGGAGCCCAATTCCAACATCAGCAACATGTCGTTCAAGATCAGAGACGCCGAAAACCAAATCGTCTATCAGTACGAAGGTCCTTCATCGGGATTGGAAGCCGGTATCTTGCGCACTTTGAACAACAGCTGCGGCAACGAGAACACCTGCGAGGCGCCTTATAACCTCAAGGCCACCGTCGATCCCGAAAACGACAGAAACATCATCCTCACTTGGGATTCGGACCATGCTCCTGAGTTTGGCTACAACATCTATCGCGACGGCTTCCTCTTCAATATGGCGCATGAGCTTCAGTATATCGATGAAAACACCGACATTGGTGGTCACTGCTACTATGTGACTGCCCTCTGCACTGGCGGTGAGACGGCCAACTCCAACGAGTATTGCGCCACCTCGGGCACAGGTTGCGAGCCTCCTGTCGACCTCTATTACACCTATACCACCAATAACAAAGTGCAACTGAACTGGTCCCCTGCTGAAAACGAAAACGTGACGGGTTATGTCGTTTATCGTAAGACCGATGACACCCCGTTCAAGCGTATCAAGAATTTGAATGCGAGTACACTCTCATATAAGGACAACACAGCTGCCGTTGGTACGACCTATCAATATGCAGTGACCGCATATTACCGCGATATCGACTGCAACTCAGCCTATGCCAACGACCGTTTCAATGCTGACAGGTTCTTTGTAGAGGTGGACTGGAGCAACGCCCCGCGCGACCTGCAAGCCGTGCTGAACGACGAATCCACTGCGGTTAACTTGCAATGGAGAGTTGCCTATCAGGCCACTTCTTATGACGTCATGCGCGATGGCGTGAAGATTGGCGAAGCCACTGAGACCGTTTTTGAGGACCAATACATAGAGATAGGGAACACTTACTGCTATCAAGTCGTCGCCCATGGCACCGACTTCCAAGAGGTTTCCAACGAAGCCTGTGTCACTACAGCCGAACCGCCCGTCTTGCCTTGCTCGGCACCCGTTAATTTGGCTGGCGAGTTGGACGATTTGAATACTATGCATGTTACATGGGAGGTTCCTGAAGACCGTGTTCCTGATGGTTATGAGCTTACACGTATCGACATGATTGCGCATGATACGTTGCATATAGCGGTTATGAGTAATGCTTGGGAAGAATCTTGTCCGATAGACATGTATGACATGGTTTTTCAGGTGCAAGCCATTTATCCTGAGTGTTTGTCAGAGTTTGCACTCACCGAAAATGGTGAAGACTTTGTCAGGTTCTCCAACTTATCGGTCGGTGAAAACGTGGGAATGGTCGGACTTTATCCCAATCCCACATCGGGTCTGCTGACCATTGAAGCTGAAAACATGACCATAGTCAGTATATATAACCTTGTCGGCCAATGCCTGATGGAAAATTCAGCAAAAGACGGTGCGGTGAACCTTGATTTGAATAGCCTGCAAAGCGGTGTCTATTTGGTGAAAGTAAGCACTTCAACTAGTTCCGTTATGCAGAAAGTGATTAAAATATAAATAATTTATAATCAATAATTTAATATCAAACTACAATGAAAAAAACTTTATTTCTGATGATGACCTTGGCTCTCTTTGTGGGCCAACTCATCGCTTCGCCCGTCAGCGTGGACCAAGCACGTCATTTGGGTATGAAGTATGTGCAGAGCCATTCTGCCAAGCAGGCCATTGAGCTCAATTTGGCCTACACCGAGGTAGCCGAGAATGGCAACCCCGCCGTCTACGTCTTCAATTTCGACCATGGCTTCGTCCTTGTCTCAGCCGACGATGTGGCTCGTCCTATCCTTGCCTTCTCCGACGAGGAGAGCGTCGACCCGAACAATATGCCTGACGGCTTTGCCTACTACCTGCGCTTCTATGCACGCCAGATCGCCTATGCACAAGCCAATAACTTTGAACCAGAGATGGAAGTGGCTTCCGAATGGATGCATGTGGCCAAGGATGGTTTCGAGAACGACAACCGCAGCACCCGTGGCGACGTCGCCCCCTTGCTGACCACGCTTTGGAATCAGGACAGCCCTTACAATGCCTATTGCCCCTCCGGCCATGGTGGTCCTGGCGGCCATGCCTACGCCGGCTGCGTGGCTACGGCCATGTCGATGGTGATGAAATACTGGAATTGGCCCATCCAAGGTAATGGCGAGCACAGCTATACGCCTGAGGGATATCCTATGCAGACGGTCAATTTCGGAGCCACGACTTACGATTGGGCCAACATGCCTAACTCCTGCAACAACTCCAACTACCAAGCCGTCGCCACGTTGATGTATCACTGCGGTGTGTCGGTCGACATGATGTATGGTGGCGGTTCATCAGGTGCCTATTCACAAGATGTTCCCCCTGCGATTGCCGAGTATTTCCGCTACACCGACCATGCCACCCGTATGGATCGCGACCTCTACTCCAAGTTCGATTGGGAAGAGATGTTGATTGCCAGCTTGGAAGAAGGCTTCCCGCTGTATTATTCCGGTAGTGACGACTCTGGTGGTCACGCCTTCGCTTGCTGTGGCTATCGTGAAAGCGACCGTAAGTTCTATTTCAACTGGGGATGGAGCGGATCACTCAATAACTACTATGCCATCGATGCCCTCAACACGGGTTGGAACGGTAGCTTCAACCAAGGTCAAGCTGCCATCTTTGATTATATTCCTGACTATGTTTACAACGGCTTGATTCCTGCTGTGGAAGACCTTGGCGTCTTGGCCGAGAACGCCCATTCCAAGACGGGTATCGTGAGCTGGACCAACCCCACCACTTCTTTGGGTGGCAATACCTTGGAAAACATCGACCAAGTGGTGCTGCTCCGTAACGGCCAGCAGATCTTCACCCAAAGCAACCTGGTGCCTGGCGAAGTGATGCAGTTTGAGGACAATGTGCCTGATTTCGATTGCTACACCTATACCTTGTACTTCCTTTCCAATAACGTGAAAGGTCGTTTTGCAAAGTTCCAATATCAATATGGTCCCACCTGCATCTGGAAAGTGGTCGGTCAAACCACCAACTTCCAAGGCTGGAATGGCGGTAAGATCCAAGTGAAGAATTCCTTCGGCACGATCATTGAGGAAATCACGATGACCACAGCTACGCCTATCAGCCAGCAGATCCGCATGCCCGAGGGTGATGTCACCTTCAGCTGGGTGGCTCCTTCGACCGCAGTGCAAAGCCTGACCATCAACATCAAGAACTCCAACAACCAGTCGGTTTATACCTACACCGGTAACTCCAACCAGGTTCCCGCCACGCTCTATGCGGGTGACAACGACTGCGGCGGCTGTCTGCCTCCGACCAATTTGAACGGTGAGTACCAGTGGACGGGCGACGGCTTTGGCACCCTGCTGACATGGGAGTATGATGGCGAGCCTCAGTCCTTCAAAGTGTACCGTAGCGAAGACGGTGTTGACTACACTGAAATCGCCACCGTCGACAAGACCCTCCACGAGTATTTCGACATGACCGATGCAGGCGGCTATTATTATCAAGTGACCGCTTTCCGTAGCTATTGCGAGTCGACGCCCGCTTGGGTCGATGACGAGACCGATTATGTCTACATCGAGGTAACTTCGGTAAGCGAAGACGTCGAAGAAGGCTATAAGGTGTATCCCAACCCTGCCAACACTTTGATGAGTGTTGAGGCAGAAGGCCTGCAACAGGTCACGATCTGCAATGCCATGGGTCAAGTCGTCATGATGCAACGTTGCAGCGAAGACGGCGTGGTCATCAGCACCTCCAGCCTGGCCTCGGGTGTCTACACCATTAGCATCAAGGCTGCCAATGGCACCGTGACCAAACGTTTTGCTGTGATGCACTGATGCATTTCAGTACAAAATGAACCAAAACAAAGGGAAACATGCGTCGCATGTTTCCTTTTTTTATTATATTTGCCGCTTAAACAGAAAGGAATTACTATGAGAAAAACCATCTTTACCATGCTGGTTCTGGCGCTTTCAAGCATTGCGCTTCAGGCCCGTCCGGTCGACCAAGCCACCGCAAGCCGCTTGGGTCAGTCATTCGTGAAAGCCAATTTCGAGTTCACTCGTCAGAGTGACCAGCTGAACTTGGTCCAAACCGCCTATTCCGACAGGGGAGACGCTTGCTATTACGTCTATAACGTTGGCGATGCTGGCTTCGTCATTCTTGCTGCCGACGACAACTATCGTCCTATCATCGGCTATTCTTATAGCGACACGTTCAATCCAAACGACATGGCTCCGGCTATGGTCGACTTCCTCGAAGTCGTTCGCCAAGGGGTGATGAAGGCCTCCCAAGCCTCGTCGGCCCAACCTTCCGTTGCCGCCGACTGGGCTATGCTCGAAAAGACGGGACGTCTTGTCTCGCGTCATGGCGGTAGAGGAGACGACCACCTCGTGCAAACCACGTGGAACCAGAATTATCCTTATAACTATTTCTGCCCGGAAGGCGAAGGTGGCCCTGGCGGTCACTGCTATGCGGGCTGTGTGGCTACGGCAGCCGCCCAGCTGATGAAGTTCTGGAACCATCCCATCCATGGACAAGGGAGCTACACCTATTATCCCGAGGACCATCCGGAATACGGCCCCTTGACTGTCAATTTCGGCGAGGCCACCTACGACTGGGACAATATGCCTAACGCCATCACCGCCAATTCTCCGATTGAACAGATCGAGGCGGTGGCTCAGCTGATTTATCATGTTGGTGTGAGTGTCGACATGAACTACCGTCCCACCAGCAGCGGTGCGGTGACAGGCAAGCTTTGCCAGACCATGCCCGCCTATTTCTTCTATACCGACCGTATGGACAATCTGTATCGCGAAAACTACACCCACGAAGGCTATATGCGTCTGTTGACGGATGCCATCGACATGGGCTGGCCCATGGTGCATCGTGGCGGCGGTCATGCCTATGTGGTAGATGGTTATAACGATCATGATATGGTTCATATCAACTGGGGCTGGAGCGGCAGCAGCGACGATTGGTTCAACATCGACGAACATGGCTATACTGATGGCGAGAGCGTCATCTATAACTATGTGCCTGCCGAGGTTTACTCTGCTACGCCCAATGCTCCCACTAACATGAATGTCGTTCCTGCCCAAGACGGCACGCTGATGGCTACCATCTCGTGGAAGAATCCTGCAATCACCTTGACCAACGCCACGCTGACGGCTATCGACCAAATCGTCGTGGAACGCGATGGTGTGGTGATTTATACCGAAGATAACGTGGCCCCGGGCGCCGAAATGAGTTTTGTAGATGAAAACGTCCCTTATTATGACGTCTTCAACTATGCTGTCTATGCCGTGTTGGGCGGACAGCGTGGCGCCTCGGCTAAGGTGGAGAAACAGCTGGTGGCCCCGACTTGCGATTGGAAGATCATCATGCAGAGCTCGGCTTTCCAAGGCTGGAACGGCGGTTATCTGTCGCTCTACAGTACCACAGGCAAAGAGATCCAACGCTTTACCATCACCAATTCCGTCCCAGCTACGTTAGACTTCCCCATGCCGGTGGGTAAGGCTTACTTCGGCTGGACAGCACCCAACAACACGGTGAACAACATCTCGATGGTCATCAAGGACGCTCAGGGCAACACGGTTTACACCTATCAAGGAAGTACGACGGGTTTGGACGAAGGCATTTTGTTTGATGTCAACAATGGCTGTGGCAATACTTTGGTTACGACGGCGCCTTACCATCTGATGGCAGAAATGGAAGGCGAAGATGCGGTCTTGACATGGGAAAACGACGGCGTCGTGCCTGATTATGGTTTCAACATCTATCGCGACGAGCACTTGTATGGCTTCTCAACGGAGCTCAGGTTTGTCGACGAAGGCATCACTGAAGGACATTGCTACACGGTCACGGCATTGAATCATGGCGGCGAGTCTGACCCGTCCAACGAGACCTGCGCCTCGGCGGGCGACTGCCTCGGTGCTTATAACCTCTGGTATGAATACGTGGGTAACAACTATAAGATTAAGCTGACTTGGGACAAACCGGTGAATGCTGAGGGCTTGTCGGGTTACTATCTGTTTAGAAAAGACGGACAAGATGGCACTTACGTTCGCATCAAACTGCTCAGCAGCACTGCCACTTCCTTCACTGACAATACGGCCAACGTACAGGGCGACTATTATTATCGCTTGTACGCATACTATAGTGCCACCGACTGCACTTCGTCACCCGCAGCTGTCAAGTACGACCCGAACCTATTCTATCTGCATGTTTATTATTCGCCGACTTCGGTACCCGAAAACGAGAGTTCGGCCTGTCTTTTCCCGAACCCCGCCGACCACAACCTCCAAATCGAGGCTGAAGGCATGACCCAAGTGTCGGTCTACAATCAGATGGGTCAGCTGGTCTATGATGCAAAATGTGATTCCAATATGTTGAATGTCAGCGTTGAGGGATGGAGTGAAGGCGTCTATTTCGTGAAAATGCAGACCGCGCAAGGCCTGGTGACACGTCGCGTGGCCATTGTCCATTGATGGCGTTTTTTTCCGCAAACCACACGTTATTAATGGAAAATATCTATATTTGCACGCTTAAACAGAATCTAATTTTAAACCACACTACAATGAAAAAGTATTTAATGACTATGCTTGCCTTGGTTTTCGGCCTCGGTTTGGTGCAAGCCAACCCGGTCGGTGTGAGCCAGGCCAAGTATGTGGGACAACAGTTTGTCCAAGCCAACTTTGAGCAGTCGCGTCAGGCCCAGGAGCTCACCTTGGTCTATACGGGCACTTCCACCCGTGGCGAAGCCTGCTTCTATGTGTTTAATGTAGGCAACGATGGTTTCGTCATGGTCTCGGCCGATGACTTCTATCGCCCTATCATCGGTTATTCAAAGAATCGTAGTTTCGACACTAACATCAACCCTGAGCTGGGCTATATGCTCAACCAGTTGATTGCCAGCCGTACCGGAAAGAATACGGGCAAAGCCACGCCTAAAGTCGCTGCCGAATGGCAGAGCGTGATGAACTCAGGAAAACTGATTTCACGCAATGGCGGCCGTGGTGAGTTCTATCTCGTTCAGACCCAATGGGACCAAGGTTCCCCTTACAACTATTTCTGCCCTCAAGCCGCTGGCGGTCCTGGTGGCCGTGTCTATGCCGGTTGCGTCGCCACTGCCATGAGCCAGGTGATGAAGTATTGGAACCACCCGTTGCAAGGCACAGGTAGCCATACCAACTACAACTCGGGCTTTGGCCCCTTGACGGCCAACTTCGGTGCCACCACTTACGAATGGGACAAGATGCCCAACAAGCTCACCAACAACTCCCCTCAAGAAGAGATTGAAGCCGTAGCTCTGCTTATGTATCACTGCGGTATTGCTGTTGACATGCACTATGCCATCGACGGTAGTGGCGCCTATTCTCAGGATGTGCCTTCCAGAATCACCCAGTATTTTGGCTACACCAACCAAGCTGTGCTGAGAGGCAGAGACAACTATACTTACGACAACTGGAGCCAGATGCTGAAGGAATCGTTCGATATGGGATGGCCTCTCTATTATTCTGGCCAAAGTCCTGAAGGTGGCCACGCTTTTGTGTGCGATGGTTATAACGACGAAGGCTTCTTCCACTACAACTGGGGTTGGAGCGGCAGCGGCGACGATTTCTATGATTTCGACCAAATCGACTACAACTCGAGCGATGGCGCTATCTTCAACTTCGTCCCCACTGAAGTCTACAACACGACTGCCCAGGCTCCCGCTAACCTCACTGTGACGCCTGCCGCCAACAACGAGCTGGCTGCCACCGTTTCTTGGACCAATCCTTCCAAGGCTTTGAACAACAGCAACCTCAGCAGCATCGATCAAATCGTGGTGTGCCGCGACGGCCAAGTCATCTACACCGAGGACAACGTGACTCCTGGTGCCAACATGACTATCACCGACAACAGCGTCCCACGTTTCGACTACTTCATCTACACCGTTTATGCTGTTACCAATGGCAACCACGGTAAGATCGTTTATTCCAACAAGATTGGTTTTGGCCCCACCTGCGGTTGGACCATCAACGTCAGCCAAGCTTCATTCACGGGCTTCCGTGGTGGCAAGATCCACGTCTACAATGCCGCCGGTACCGAGTTTGCCACGGTGACCACCACGAACTCCTCAGTCCAGAGCTTCCCGGTTGACATGCCGCTGGGCAACGTCTCGTTTGCTTGGACTGCCCCGACTCAGACGGGTAGCTTCAACATGGCTTTCACTATTAAGGATTCGCAGAACAACACCGTTTATACCTACAGCGGCAGCTCTGATGACATGCCTGTGGGCGTGTTCTATGAGGGCAGCAACACTTGCGGCAATGCCGTCGGCGAAGGCGTTCCTACCAACTGCGTCGCCTTGGTCGATGATGAGAACCCCACCAACATCAATGTCTCTTGGGATCCCATCCGCGACAACGGCTATGGTTATGTCGTTTACCGCGACGGTTTGCTCTATCGCCTGATTCCTGAAGGCACTTCCTTCGTTGACGAGAACGCCACCATTGGCGGCCACTGCTATGTGATCGGTTATCTCTATGACGGCGGCGAGAATGGTCAGTATTCCAACGAGTCATGCGCCACTTCTGGTGCTTGCTATCCTGCCACCAACCTCGACTTCGAATACACTGGCAGCAACTTCAAGATCAAACTGAAATGGGAAAAGCCTGAGCCGTCTGAAGGTCTCTCTGGCTACTACCTCTTCAGAAAGTTCGGTGAAGAAGGCACTTATGAAAGAGTCAAGTCGCTGAGCGCTACTGCCACCAGCTACACCGACAATAGCGCCAACCAAGAAGGCGACTACTATTACAAGCTCTACGCCGTTTATCATAGCCTCGGCGATTGCATTTCGGCTCCTGCTTATTGGATCAACGACCACAACCAGTTCTATCTGCACGCTCCGTATTCCTATGACGGCGTCAACGAACTGGATGCTGGCAGCGTGGCCATCTTCCCCAATCCTACCACAAGCTCCTTCACGGTTGAGGCCGAAGGCCTGAGCCACGTGACGGTCTACAACCTGGTGGGCCAGAAGGTGTATGAGCAGAACTGCCAAGACAACAAGGCCGTCATCAACATGAATGTTGAGACTGGCGTTTACATGGTGCGCGTGGCTACCTCACAAGGTGAAATCACAAAACGCATCACCATCATCAAGTAATAAAGCTTGATGCCGAAACAAAAACGGTTGCCTCGTTTGGGGCAACCGTTTTTGTTTGTGGGTATTTGGATAATACTTTAGGCCTGTTTTCTCTCCCAAACCTCAAAGCGGTAGCTGTAGTCGACCTGTGGGTCGTCGTCAACGACTTCGAGGTCGGCCAGTTCCCATTCGTCGAAATTGATATAAGGGAAGAAAGTGTCAGCCTCAAACTCCTTGTCCAGACGGGTCAGGTAGAGGCGGTCGGCCTTGGGAAGGAACTGTTCGTAGATGCTTCCACCGCCCATGATGAAGACCTCGTCCTCGTTTTGTGCCATCTCGAGGGCTTGAGGTATGGAGGTGGCCAGTTCATAGCCTTCCGGGGCTTTATCCAAGCGGTCGGAGATGACGATGTTGCGGCGGTTGGGCAATGCCTTCTGTCCGGGCAACGAGAGCCAAGTGTTGTGGCCCATGATGACACAATGTCCCGAGGTCACCTTCTTGAAGTGCTTCAAGTCGTTGCTGTTGTGCCAGATGAGCTGGTTGTTGATGCCGATGGCGCGATTGGCGGCCATGGCGACGATAATGGAAATAGTCATATTATGATCGTTTTTCTTGTTTTGTTATCAATAATCATACCGAAACCTCGCCCTTGATGGCTGGCCAGGGGTCGTAGTTTTCAAGCGTGAAGTCCTCGTATTGGAAATCGAAGATGCTCTTGACCTCCGGGTTGAGGCGCATGGTGGGCAGCTGACGCGGCGTGCGCGAGAGTTGCGTCTTCACCTGCTCGATGAGGTTGTTGTAGATGTGCACGTCGCCAAAGGTATGGACGAAGTCGCCGGGCTGCATGCCACACACCTGCGCCATCATCATGGTGAGGAGGGCATAGGAGGCGATGTTGAACGGCACACCGAGGAACACATCGGCACTGCGTTGGTAGAGCTGGCACGACAGTTTGCCGTCGGCCACATAGAACTGGAAGAAGGCATGGCAGGGTGGGAGTGCCGCCTTGCCTGCCGCCACATTGGCAGCGAAGTCCTTCTCATGCTCATCGGGCAGCACGCTGGGGTTCCACGCCGTGACGATATGACGACGGCTGTTGGGGTTCTCCTTGATGCTCTTCACCACCTCGGCAATCTGGTCGATGCCTTCGTTGTTCCAATTGCGCCATTGCGCGCCATAGACGGGCCCCAGGTCACCGTTTTGGTCGGCCCATTCGTCCCAGATGGAGACTTTATGGTCGTGGAGGTATTGGATGTTGGTGTCGCCCTTCAGCAGCCACAGCAGCTCGTAGATAATGCTTTTCAGGTGCACCTTCTTCGTCGTCACCAGAGGGAAACCTTCGGAGAGGTCGAAACGCATCTGGTAACCGAACACACTGATGGTGCCGGTGCCCGTGCGGTCGCCCTTCTGATGACCGTGGTCGAGAATATACTGAAGTAAGTCTAGGTATTGTTTCATTGGTTTTGTTCAGGATTGTGCTTGTACTTGAACAACAGGGCAAACAGGATGCCGACCACGAAGGCAAAAGCAGCAAACACATACCATGCGTTTGACCATCCTGCCATCAGTTCATTGAAGTTGGTCTTGCCGAGGGTGAAGTGGTTGACGACAGCCTGAGCGCAGAACGAACCGATGGTGGCACCGAGGCCGTTGGTCATCATCATGAACACGCCTTGGGCACTGCTACGGGTCTTCTCGTCGGTGTTCTGGTCAACGAAGAGCGAGCCACTGATGTTGAAGAAGTCGAAGGCCACTCCGTAGACGATCATCGAGAGGATGAAGAGCACCAGGCCGAAGCCCGTGGGACTGCCTGCACCCAGGAAGAAGAAACGCAAAGCCCATGCAGCGAAGGCGATGAGCATCACCTTCTTGATGCCGAACTTCTTCAGGAAGAAGGGAATCAGCAGGATGCAAAGCGTTTCGGAGACCTGCGAGATGGACGACAGGAAGACGTTGTTCTTCACAGCGAAGGCGTTGGCATATTCCGGCGACTGTCCGAAGGCATCCAGGAAAGGCGTGGCAAAGCCATTGGTCACCTGCAGGCACATGCCCAAGAGGAAGGAGAAGATGAAGAAAACAGCCATGCGCGCGTCCTTAAACAAGGCAAAGGCACGCAGACCGAAGGTGTCGACAAACGACTTGCTCTCCACATTCTTGTTGACAGGGCAGTTCGGCAACGTAAACGAATAAATGGCGAGGACGATACCCCAAGCGGCAGAGACAAACAACTGCTGGTAGCCATCCTTAAAGCCCGTGAAGTTGACAATCCACATCGAGAGGATGAAACCGATGGTGCCGAACACACGGATGGGAGGGAAGGCCTTCACCGTGTCGAGGCCAGCCTGCGTCAAGGCGTTATATGACACCGAGTTGCCCAAGGCGATGGTCGGCATGAAGAATGCCACGCTGATGGCATAATAAGGGAACAGCTGCCCGAAACTGACGGCGCTTCCATATTTATAGCCCATGTAGCCCGCCAAAGCCATGAAGATGGCGGCGAGGAAATGGCAGATGCCCAACAGCTTCTGTGCCGGGATCCAACGGTCGGCCACGATACCCATCAAGGCTGGCATGAAGAGGGAAACGATGCCTTGGATGGCGAAAAACTTGCCGATGTTGGCACCCATGCCGATCTTGCTGAGATAGATGCCCAATGAACAGAGATAAGCTCCCCATACTGCAAAGATGAGGAAGTTCATCACGATTAAACGAAACTTGATTGCTTTCATTTTCTTTTTTATTTGTTGTAATTCTCTAAACTCTACACTCTAAACACTAAACTCTACACTCTCCCATTAATTTCATCGCGGATCTGTGCCGCGCGTTGGTAGTCCTCATTGTCGATGGCTTCTTGAAGCAAGTCTTCCAAAGCCTCTATGTCGAGCATGTCGAGGCTAGTGTCTTCGTTACCTTTATTAATAATAACGTCGTCCTGCGTTTCGGGTCTTGGCTTCTCAATGTCATCCATAATGATACCAGCTTCCTCCATCACGCTCTCGTAGGCATTGATTTCGCAGCCCAGGCGCACCGCAATGGCAATGGCATCGGAGGGGCGCGCGTCGATCATCGTCAGGTCGTCGCCTTGTTTGCATACCAGCATGGCATAATACACGCCGTCGCGGAAGCGGTTGATGACCACCTCGCTAATCTCGACGCCGAACTCCTTGGCAAACCTCAGGAAGAGGTCGTGGGTGTGAGGACGGCCGTTCTTGTGCTTCTCGATGCCCACGGCGATGGATTCGGCCTCAGCGCTGCCGATGACGATGGGCAGACGACGTTGCGAGTTCTTGTCGCCCAAGATCAAGACATACGCTCCCGTTGAGGATTCGCTGTAGGTCAAACCGATGATTTCCAAACTGACTTTGTTCATTTTTGCTCGTTTTGGGAAGGGTGGGGATGGCCTGTTGTGCTAAAGAACTGATAATTAGGTTCCTATTTTGAAACAAAACCTTCTTCCTTCAATCGTCAAAAGTAGGGACTTTTTTGGAAACGAGCAAAAAAAGTTGCCTTTCCGAAAAAAACTATGCAAAAAATTTTCATTTCAATATAATTTGTCCTTATTTTTGTCCCCTCAAAGCAACTGAAAACAGCTAAAAGAACTGTTATTTTTGAATCAAAACAAGTTTAACTAATTAACAATCTTATGATTAGCAACAGTATTATTTACATTGTGCTGGCGGCCTCAATCTTGGCCCTGGCATTTGCTTTCATCTTCTACAAGCAGATGATGAAACAAGACGAAGGTACTGACCTGATGAAAAAAATCGCTGCGCATGTGCGTAAAGGAGCCATGGCTTACTTGAAGCAGCAGTACAAAGTGGTGATCATTGTGTTCATCATTTTGGCAGCCATTTTCGGTATCATGGCCTACTTCAAGTTGCAGAACGGCGTCGTGTGGTTTGCCTTCCTCACGGGCGGTTTCTTCTCGGGTTTGGCGGGCTTCTTCGGTATGAAGACAGCCACCTACGCTTCGGCACGTACCGCAAATGCAACACGCAAGTCGCTCAATAGCGGACTTCAAGTGGCTTTCCGTTCGGGTGCCGTTATGGGTCTCGTCGTGGTAGGTCTTGCCTTGCTTGATGTGTCCGTGTGGTTCCTTGTCTTGAATGGTACAGGACTGCTTGAAGCTGTTGGAGCCGAAAACGACCTTATCACCATCACCACGACCATGCTGACCTTCGGTATGGGTGCCTCCACGCAGGCTCTGTTTGCCCGTGTGGGTGGCGGTATCTACACCAAGGCTGCTGACGTGGGTGCCGACCTCGTCGGTAAGACCGAGTACAACATCCCCGAGGATGACCCGCGCAATCCCGCCACCATCGCTGATAACGTTGGCGACAACGTCGGTGACGTGGCTGGTATGGGTGCCGACTTGTATGAATCGTATGCTGGTTCTATCTTGGCTACCATGGCCTTGGGCGCTTCCGCTTTTGCTACCGCAGCCGTTGAAGGCATGCAGTTTAAAGCCGTTCTCGCACCTATGCTTATTGCAGCCGTCGGTGTGTTGCTTTCCTTGATTGGTATCTTCTTGGTACGCACCAAGGAAAACGCTGGCATGAAGGAACTTCTTGGCGCTCTGAGCCGTGGCACCAATACCGCCGCCATTTTGATTGCTGCCGCTACTTTCGGCATCATGTATTTCCTCTTTGGAAAAGAGACGGGGGAATATGCCAACATGTGGTGGCAGACTTCGCTCTCAGTGGTGGTAGGCTTACTGGCTGGCGTTATCATTGGTAAAGCTACTGAGTATTATACCTCGCAGAGCTACAAGCCTACGCAAAAAGTGGCTGAGAGTTCGAAGACGGGCCCTGCTACGGTCATTATCTCCGGTCTCGGCCTCGGTATGCTTTCTACGGCTATCCCGGTCGTTACAGTGGGTGTAGCCATCGTGTTGGCCTATCTCTGCGCCAATGGTTTCAATATTGAATTCACTGCAGCTAACCTTTCGAGAGGTCTTTATGGTATCGGTATCGCTGCAGTAGGTATGCTGTCCACTTTGGGCATCACCCTTGCCACTGATGCTTACGGTCCTATTGCCGACAATGCTGGCGGTAACGCTGAGATGAGCGGTCTGGAACCTGAAGTGCGTAAACGTACCGACGCCCTCGACGCCCTCGGCAATACCACTGCTGCTACGGGTAAGGGCTTTGCCATCGGCTCGGCCGCTTTGACGGCTCTGGCCCTGTTGGCCTCCTATGTTGAGGAAATCAAGATTGCTTTGATACGTATTGGACAAGACTTGCCGAATGGCGTTGAAGCCGCCAAAGCCACTTTGGTTGACTTCATGGAAGCCTACAACGTCAACTTGATGAATCCTGTCGTTCTCGTCGGTGTGTTCATCGGTGCCATGATGGCCTTCGTGTTCTGTGGCATGACGATGAATGCCGTGGGCCGTGCCGCCCAGAAGATGGTGGAGGAAGTCCGCCGTCAGTTCAGCACCATCAAGGGTATCCTCCAAGGTGAGGCCGAACCCGACTATGAGCGTTGCGTGGCCATCTCCACGAAGGGTGCACAACATGAGATGCTGGTGCCTTCCATCCTTGCCATCCTCGTCCCGATCCTGACGGGTGTCATCTTGGGTGTTCCCGGTGTCCTCGGTCTGTTGATTGGCGGCTTGGCCACAGGTTTCGTGCTGGCTGTCTTCATGGCCAACTCAGGCGGTGCTTGGGACAATGCCAAGAAGTATGTTGAAGAAGGTAACTTCGGCGGCAAGGGTTCTGAAAACCACAAGGCCACCGTCGTTGGCGACACCGTCGGCGATCCGTTCAAGGATACGTCAGGTCCTTCGTTGAACATCCTCATCAAGCTGATGAGCATGGTGAGCATCGTGATGGCCGGTCTGACCGTTACCTGCCACCTGCTGTAAAAGCGAAGCTCTTTCTGCCCAAGTCATACCGAGGCGTAGCCGAGTGTATCTATGGACAGAGAGGACTGAGGTAAAAAGTTTAGCAATCCCTCAAGTTTTTCTTGGGGGATTGTTTTTTGGTACGGTTTTTGAGAAAGGTAAAAATTGTTGGAAAAAATGGCATAATTGAACAACGAACAACAATAATTACTAATTTTGCAACAATTTTAAAATCATAAGCAATGAAGAAAGTGATTTACCTGCTTGGTATCATGCTCCTTATGGCTGGCGTGGCCAAGGCTCAAGACAAGAAAGCAACGATGGGTCCTGAAATCGAGTTCGAGAAAGTCGTTCACGATTACGGTGATGTGCCTTACAACGGCAATGGCGAATGCGAGTTCCGTTTCACCAACACTGGCACCGAGCCTCTGCTCGTGCAGAAGCCCAAGTCAAGCTGCGGCTGCACCATCCCTTCGTGGCCCAATGAGCCCATCCTTCCTGGCGAATCTGATGTCATCAAGGTGACCTACCGTACCAATCGAGCTGGAAATATCAACAAGACTGTTACCGTCACCTCCAATGCCGTTAAGAACTCGACCGTGGTGCTGCGCATCAAGGGTCGCGTGCTCGACCAACCTACAGAGGCATTGCCGGAGAAGAAAAGCAGCTTCAGCAACGGTTCACCCGTCAACAACCATTAATTGAATGTAATAACAACGTATGTATCATAAAAGCCGTCTAATCTCGTATTAGATGGCTTTTTATTCAAAAACAACAACTTATGCCACAAATTTCCAATAAAGGTATGGAATTGCCACAGTCGGCAATTCGTAAACTTGTCCCGTTCGCCGATGCCGCCAAAGAGCGTGGCATCCATGTGTATCACCTCAACATCGGACAACCCGACATTGAGACGCCCAAAGGCGCACTCGCTGCTTTGGCCGATACCGCCCGCGAACTCCCTGCCACCCACGGTGTGTTGGAATACAGCCATTCCGCCGGTATTCCTTCCTACCGCCGTGCACTCTGCAACTACTACCACCGTCATGGCATCGACGTGACGCCCAACCAGATTATCGTCACTACGGGTGGCAGCGAAGCCCTTCAGATGGCTTTCACCGTGTGCCTGAATCCTGGCGACGAAATCATCATCCCGGAACCTTATTACACCAACTATAACACCTTCGCCAAGCTGTGTGATGCCAAGATCGTCACCATCCCGAGCGACATCAGGACGGGCTTTGCCCTGCCGCCCATCGAGGAGTTCGAGAAGGCCATCACGCCGCGCACCAGAGCCATCATGATTTGTAACCCCAACAACCCCACGGGTTATCTTTACACCCATGAGGAACTGCTGAAGGTGGCTGGCCTGGTCAAGAAATATGACCTGTATCTCTTCGCCGACGAGGTGTATCGTGAGTTCTGCTACGATGGTCACAAGCACTTCAGCGTGATGCAGCTCGAGGGTTTGGAGCGTAACACCATCCTGTTCGACTCCGTCTCGAAGCGTTACAGCGCCTGCGGCGCCCGTGTGGGCTGCATGGTGACCCGTAACAGTGAAGTCTATGCCATCGCCATGCGTCTGGCTCAGGCCCGTCTGTCACCGCCGAGCTTCGGTCAGATCTTCGCCGAGGCTGCCGTGAACACGCCGCAGTCGTACTTCGACGGTGTGTATAACGAGTATATTGCCCGCCGTAACGTCATCGTCGAAGGCGTCAACAAAATCCCGGGCTGCTTCTGCCCGATGCCCAAGGGTGCTTTCTACACCGTCATCGACCTGCCCATCGACGACAGCGACAAGTTCTGCCAGTGGCTGCTCACCGACTTCAGCTACAACGGTGCCACGGTGATGTTGGCTCCCGCCACAGGCTTCTATGCCGATCCCGAGAAGGGACGTCATCAAGCCCGTATCACCTATTGCATCTGCATCGACGACCTGAAGGCCGCCATCAAGTGCCTCGAAGAAGCCTTGAGGGTGTATCCTGGAAGAACGAGAAAATAAAGCCTCTATTTGAAATGAAAAAATGCTGCCGAGAGATTTCTTGGCGGCATTTTTTTGTTGTTTGATTAGTACATCAAATATTTTTTCCTAACAGCCTTGAACGCTTCAAGGTCGTTTTCCCACGAAGTGCGGATCTCGTCTGCACTTTTTCCGTTTTCAATGTCCCGACGCAGTTGCTTGTCGCCGGCGAGCAGACGGAAATAGTCGATGAAGAAGTCCTTGTCCTTCAGCTGTTGGTAGGCCTCGATGATCCATTCCAGATGGAGCTCGTTAGCATTGTGGGCATAGTCGTGGGCATATTCAACTAGGTTCTCGCCACGGCAACGCTGGCCTTCCAAGAGGGGCTTGGAAGCGCCACTGGTGCTCTTGGGCGTAAAAGTATAGCTGCCACGCATGTCGGGATGACCGTAGACCTGGAAAGGCGTCTCAGTGCCGCGTCCGAGGCTGACGATGCTGCCCTCGAAGAAACACAAGGTGGGGTAGAGGTAGACCGACTCCCAGTTGGGCAGGTTGGGCGAGGGCTTCACAGGGAGTTCGTAGATGGCGTTACGGTTGTAGCCTTTAATGGGTATCACCGTGAGGTCACAGGTGATGCCACCTTTCAACCAGCCTTCGCCATTCACCATCATGGCATATTCGCCAATGGTCATGCCATAGACCACAGGCACCTGGTGCATGCCCACAAAGGACTTGTTCTCCGTTTTCAACACCGGACCGTCCACATAGAAACCGTTGGGGTTGGGCCTGTCGAGGACGATGACGGGAAGGTCGTTTTCGGCGGCGGCTTCCATCACATAGCTCATGGTGGAGATATAAGTATAGAAACGCACACCTACATCCTGCAAATCAAAGAGGATGATGTCGACGCCTTGCAGCATCTCAGGTGTGGGCTTTTTGTTTTTGCCATATAGCGAGACGATGGGTAAGCCCGTCTTCTCGTCCTTGCTACTATTGACCTTAGCCCCAGCGTCGGCCTTGCCACGGAAGCCATGCTCGGGCGTATAGATCTTACGGATATCGACACCCAAGGATAGCAAGCTATCCACCAGATGTGTCTTGCCGATGATGCTGGTCTGGTTGCCGACCACACCGACGCGCTTGCCTTCAAGCATCGGCAGATAGTCGTCGAGCTGCATGGCGGCGCTGACATAGTGGTCTTTATCGACGAAGGCGATGGAAGTGTCTTCTTCGAAGGTGGTCTTTGGCGACTCGGTGTCCGCCTTTTGTATTTGGGCGTGACATTGCGGAAGCAGCGCACAAAAGAGCAGGGCTATGGCAAAGATTTGGCGTTTCATTTCGGTTTTATTTTTACTTTTGCAAAATTATTGAAATTCCTACAAATGTCGGGCCCAAAATTCATAGCTGACCGTATTTTTTCGCTGTCGAAGGAAAATTTGTCTTCGACGGTGATGCGATTGGCCGTCACGAGCGTGGCGCTGGCCATCATCGTGATGCTCATCGCTTGGGCCGTCGTGGTGGGTTTCAAGAACCAGATTCGCGACAAGGTAATCGGCTTTGTGGCGCCCATCCATGTGCAGGCGCTCGACAAGAACGAGTCGGTGGAGGAGACGCCTTTCCAATTGGATTCCGTGTTGGTCAGTAGGCTGAACTCCGTCGATGGCATTACACATTACCAAATGGTGGCCGACAAGGCGGGCATGATCAAGACCGACGACGAGATACAAGGCGTGGTACTGAAGGGCGTGGACGAAAGCTACGACTGGAGCTATTTCAGCAAGTGCATGTTGGAAGGGGAGACGCCTCAATATCAAGCTGGAGAACGCTCCAACGATGTGATTGTCTCCAAGGTGATTGCCGACAAGATGCTACTCAATGTGGGCGACGATGTGCGCGTTTGGTTCATCGACAAGGACCAGCAGGCGAGAGGCCGTAAATTCACGGTAAAAGGCATATTCGAGACGGGTCTCTATGAGTTTGATGAGCGCTATGTCTTCGCCGACCTCAACCAAATACGCAAGCTGAACGGATGGGAAGACAACGAGGCTGGACTGCTTGAGATTGCATTAGACAAGGATGCCGATGTCGATCAAGTCAACGAGAAACTCTATTATGCCTTGCCCTCCGAGTTGGCCTCTTATACTGCCCGCGAGAGCAACCCACAAATCTTTGACTGGCTCGATTTGCTCGATACCAACGTATGGCTCATCATGGCCTTGATGTTGCTTGTAGCAGGCATCACGGTCATCAGCATGCTGCTGATCATCATCATTGAACGAACCTCGACCATCGGTCTGCTGAAGGCCATGGGCGCGAGCAACAGATTCGTCCGTGAGGTGTTTCTGCGCCGTTCCTTGCGCATCCTGCTCCTCGGCATGTTGATTGGCAACGTCATCGGCTTGGGCTTCTGTTTCCTGCAGCAACACACGGGTCTCATCAAGCTTGACGCGGCCACTTATTACCTCTCCGCCGTGCCTATTGAGTTGCATCTCAGCACGGTGATCCTCATCAACTTGGGTACTTTCTTGCTATGGGTTTTGATGTTGTTGATCCCCACTTCGGTCATCAACCGCATCAGCCCCACCAAGTCGATTCGCTTTGAATAAGTTTGTCTGCATGTCATACCGACCAAGGAACGAGGGAGTGTATCTATGCAGACAAACGCTGAGTGTATCTATGTACATACTTTTTTTGGAAAAACTGAAGCAGGTACCAATAATTTGCCTATCTTAGCCGCCGAATCAACAAAGCTATGAAAGACTTTACTATTATGCCGCTGAAAGGCTACGGCGAAATACCTTTCGGAATGTCGCTTGACGAGACGGTCAAGCTGCTGAATATGCCCGACTTTTATGAGGAGTTGAGCGACATGGAGGAGACGGGCAACCGCTCCATCTATTACGAGTACGATGCCATCCAGACGAACATCTATTTTGAGGGCGTCACCAAGTCGGTGGTGGCCTGCTTTGAAACGGAGAATGAAGCGGCTACGCTGTACGGCAAGAAAGTGTTCGACCTCAAGAAAGACGAAGTCATCAAGCTGATGAAAGACAATGGCTTCAAGGAGCTGGAGGAAGAGACCGAAGACGGAGAGCTTCGTGTGTCCTTCGAGGACGCCATGATCGACTTCTTCTTTGAGGGCGACAGCATCAGCGCTGTGAGCTGGGGAGTGCTTGTCGACGAACAGGGAGACATCATTTGATGAAAACCAAGATCCAACAGAAATACGACACTTTTGTAGCCTATTTTGAGGAACATATGCCTATCGCTGAGACGGAGTTGGAATACAAAGACCCGTATCAGTTGTTGGTGGCGGTCATCCTCTCGGCACAGTGCACCGACAAGCGGGTGAACATGACCACGCCCGCCTTGTTCCAGCGTTTCCCCACGGCACGCGACATGGCGGCTTCGACGGCTGAGGAGATCTACACCTATATCAAAAGCATCTCTTATCCCAACAACAAGGCCAAAAACCTGTTGGGCATGGCAAAAACCCTGGTCAGCGATTTCAACGGCATCGTTCCAAATAACATGGAGGACCTGCAGAAGCTTCCCGGTGTGGGACGCAAGACCGCCAATGTGATGATGGCCGTGGCCTTCGACCAACCAGCCATGCCGGTCGACACGCATGTGTTCCGCGTCTCGAACCGCATCGGCTTGACCAAGAACTCGAAGAATGTGCTGGCAACGGAGAAGACCTTGGTGGCCCATCTGCCCGAAGAAGTGATGGCGAAGGCGCACCATTGGCTCATCCTTCACGGTCGCTATGTATGTCTGGCCCGCAAGCCCAAGTGTGGCGAATGCGGCATCACTGAGATTTGCGATTATTATCAAAAGAAACAAAAACAACAATAAAATGGAAGAATATTCAGAAGAAACCAAACAACCCAAGAAAAAGAGAGTGGGTTGCAGAATCTTTGCCATATTGGGCTTCATCTTGCTATTGGCCGCCGCAGGCTTTGTGTTCTTTAAGTTTTACTTTGTTTTCGGCAGTGGCGTGAAGGCTGGCGAATTGAATCTATTCGTCTACAAAGGCTATGTCTTCAAGACCTACGAAGGCCGCCTCATCCAAGCCGGTTACAACTCCAAGAACAGCAATGCCACCATCCAGTCGAACGAGTTCAACTTCTCGGTAAAGGACGAGAATGTAGCCAAGCAGCTGGAACGCAGTGCAGGCAAGTTTGTGGAGTTGCATTACAAGGAATACCTCGGAGCCCTGCCTTGGCGTGGCATGAGCAAGTACGTGGTCGACAGCGTTTATTCTATTAGTTCCGCAAAAGAGCCGGAAGAAATGCCGTTGTCGATACCAGGCGAGGTGTTGTAAAGGTTTTAGTTGCTTCTCGAAACCTCGAGTTTCCCGATTTCCACTTCGTTGTTCTCGGAGATAATCTCGATCCAGGTGTTGTCTTCGCTGAACCACTTGTACTGTGATCCGATGCGGAAGATGAAGGTCTTTTCTTCTTCGGTGGAAGCGATGGGCAGCACGAAACCACCGTTCTTACCGCCGGCGCCGCCGAAGGAGACAATCATCGGGAAGGTCTTCTCAGGATGCGGGTTGCGCACCTTAATGATGATGTAGTTGGAACGACGCACCGCCACATCGATCTTGTTGAACTCAAAGCGCTTGGCTTCGCCAGCGGCCAACATCAAAGGCTCGCTGTTCAGCTCATACAGCTTGTTTTGTTCGATGATCTCGCTGATGCGGGCAATCATCTCGGTGGGGTAGGTCTCCAGACCAAGTTCCTCTGCTTTGGTGTAGGCCTCGATGGCCTTGTCGAAGGTGTTGGTCTTGAAGTTGGCGTCGCCTTCCTTGACGAACTTCTCGTATTGGCTACGAAGTGCGGCGATACGGTCGCTCTCCGACTTTTGGGCGATGGCCAGCTGTGCAGCGGCAGTGGGGTCTTCAGGCTTGTAGGCCAAAGCGGTCTGATATTGCGCGATGGCCTCAGCAAAGTTCTCGGCGGTCATGGCGCTGTTGCCGGCACTCATGGCCTTGTTGTAGTTGGCTTCCAACTCAGCGGCCATCTGGGCAAAGATACCGTCGATTTCACGGATCTTAGCGGTGGCGGCGGCATTGCCTTCGTCGAAGGCTACGACCTCTTGGTATTTCACTTTGGCGTTGGCATATTCCTGTTGGTCAAACAAGGCGTCGGCGGCATCCATCATGGTCTTGATGGTGGCTTGACGTTCTGCCTCGGCAGCGGCAAGAGCAGCCTGACGTGCGGCTTCCTCTTCGGCTGCTATACGAGCGGCCTCTGCCTCGGCAGCCAGACGAGCAGCTTCTTCCTCAGCAGCGATACGAGCTGCCTCTTCAGCGGCCAAACGAGCAGCTTCAGCTTCGGCAGCAATCCTTGCAGCCTCTTGCTCTGCGGCGATACGGGCAGCTTCAGCCTCGGCGGCTAATCTTGCGGCCTCTGCTTCGGCAGCCAGTCGTGCAGCCTCTTGTTCAGCAGCGATGCGAGCCGCTTCGGCCTCGGCAGCCAGACGAGCGGCTTCAGCTTCAGCGGCGATACGTGCGGCTTCTTCGGCATCCTGCTCGGCGATGAGCGGGTCGAGGCGGGCAATCATATCGGTGGCGTAGGCATCGCCTTTCACCACGGCTAGAGCGCTTTGGTATTGCACCTTGGCCTCTTTATAGGCCTTGTTCTCATAGAGTTGGTCGGCCACGGCGATGATGCCGTTGTATTGGTCAGCGATGCCCTTGGCGCTTTGGTATTCGTTGCGTTTGGCATTGGCTTCCATGTCGTTGGGGAAGAGCTCCAAGGCTTGGTCGAGCTTGCCGATGGCAGCCTCGTAGTTCTTGCGCAACCCAAACTGACGGGCTTCCTCCATGAGGTTGTCGAAACGGGCAACCTTTTCGGTATAGAGTTGTTTCTTTTGTTTGGCTTCAGCGATTTTCTCCTTGGGCAACTTATCGTTAGGGAAGATTCCCTTGGCGGTCTCAAACTGCATGATGGCTGCGTCGAAGTTGTCCTCGGCCAACAAAGCCTCGCCTTGGCTCATGGCCAAATCGTAGGCATCTTGTTTGTCTTGGCGTTCCTGCAGGATGGCGCGTACCGCACTGGCTTGCCCACCAACGTATTTGTCCTCGGGAAAGACTTTCAGAGCGGCTTCATATTCCGTCAAGGCCTCCTCGTATTTCTGTTGGCCATAGTATTGGTCGCCGGCATCCAGGTGGGCATAGAACACCTCCTGACGGGCACCGTCTTCCTGGATCTTCTTCACGGTCTCAGTCAGTTTCTGCTTGGCGGTTGGGTCGCCCGACTTCTGTTTCAGTGCCATCTCGTAATAGGTCTTGGCGCTGATGAAGTCCTTGGCGTTGAATTTCTCGTTGCCTTTACGCATCAACGACTCGTAGGACTCGGCATTTTGGGCTTGAACAACGTTGGCACCCAATACGAGCGCAGTGCCAAACAACAAGGAGAAGAGTATCTGTTTTTTCATTTTTCGTTCTTATAACTATGAGTTAACGAAAACCGTGCTTTTTTATTATAGGTGAAGGTTAAATTTTTCCGTCTTTTATGGTAATGGTGCGATCCGACATCTGGGCCAGGGTGGGGTTGTGGGTGACGATGACGAAAGTTTGGTTCATCTCGTCGCGAAGGCGGAAGAAGAGCTTGTGCAATTCCTCAGCCGATTTCGAGTCGAGGTTGCCTGAGGGCTCGTCGGCCAGCACCACGGCAGGTTGGTTGATGAGGGCACGTGCAACGGCCACGCGCTGCTGCTCGCCGCCCGACAGTTGCGAGGGCTTGTGGTCCTTTCTGTCGCTTAGGTTCAAATAATCGAGCAGCTGTTCGGCCCTTTCCGTAGCCTCTTTCTTGCCCATGCCTCCGATGTAGGCAGGGATGCAGACATTCTCCAAGGCGGTAAACTCGGGCAAGAGATGGTGAAATTGGAACACGAAACCGATCTTCTGGTTGCGGAAGGCGGCCAAATCCGTGTCGTTCAGCTTACCGACTTCGGTGCCGTCGATGATGAGTTGTCCGCGGTCGGCCTTGTCCAAGGTGCCGATGATGTGGAGTAGGGTGGACTTGCCCGCGCCCGAAGCCCCAACGATGCTCACTATCTCACGCTTGGCGATGTGAAGGTCGATGCCTTTGAGCACTTCAAGGCTGCCGTAGGATTTGTATATGCCTGTCGCTTGGATCATGATGGGGTAATTTGGCTGCAAAAATACGGAAATTTTTCATGTGAACGGGAAAAGAAAAAGGACTTCGTTTGAAGTCCTTTCCAAATGGTGATCCGGTTGGGATTCGAACCCAAGACCCACAGCTTAGAAGGCTGTTGCTCTATCCAGCTGAGCTACCAGACCATCTTTTTGCGGCTGCAAAGATACGGCTTTTTTTCGAAACGCGTATCTTCTTTGGCTAAAAAAATACAAATGTCGCCTTATTCTTCTTGTACCGGCGGCACATACGGGTGGTGCGGACGTCTCGGACGGGCAGGCTTTTCGGGTTTGGGAGGCGTGGCGGGTTGGGGACGCGACTTCTTGACCTGCAACTCGTTACCCATGAAGACGGTCTCGTCGGTCTCCACGATGGCCTTGTAAGCCTCATCGTCGTTGGGCATCTCAACAAAGCCGTAACATTTCGAACGGCCAGTTTCGTGATCCATGATGACCTTGCATGACTCCACCTCGCCGAATTGTTCGAACAAGGCTCTCAGGTCTTCCGCAGTGGTCTTAAAAGCTAGTTTGGCGACAAAAATTTTCATAAAATGCTTATTTATAGTGCAAAGATATACAAATATTTTAATGTTGCGACAAAAAGCCCGACTTTTTTTGAAAAAAGCGGTAATGTCACAAAAAAAAGCGAAGCCGTAGCCTCGCCTTTGCGTGGGGGAAGGTGGACTCGAACCACCGAACGGATACCCGGACAGATTTACAGTCTGTTGCAATTGCCACTATGCGACTCCCCCAAGAAATGAATGAACCATTTGTCTGTTTTGACGCCGCAAAATTACATCTTTTTTCCTTAGCCACGGCAAAAACCGCGAAATTTTTCGCAACTTTGCCGCATTAAAACTGACATACCATGAAATACGATTTTGATAGAATTATCAATCGCGCTGATACTAACTGCGTTAAGTATGATTTGAGAAAACAGGTATTCGACAATCCCGACGTGCTGCCCATGTGGGTGGCCGACATGGACTTTGAGACGCCTGACTTCGTACGCAAAGCCGTCATCGAACGTGCCGAGCATCCCGTCTACGGCTATCATTTCAAGGACGAGCCCTATTTCCAATCCATCGCGGGATGGCTGAAACGACGCCATCAATGGGAAGTGCCTACGGAATGGATGTCGTTTACCCCTGGTGTGGTCTGTGGCTTTACCATGGCGGTGATGGCTTTCACGCAGCCTGGAGATGAGATCATCATTCAACCGCCCGTTTATCCACCATTCCACCACGCCGTGAGCAGCCACGGGCGTAAACTGGTTTACAACACCTTGGTTGACAGAGGAGAGGGCTACGAAATCAATTTCGACCAGTTGGCTGAACAAGCCAAGACCGCCAAGATGCTGATCCTCTGCAACCCCCACAATCCCGTGGGCCGCAGCTGGACACGCAATGAGCTTCTTCTGTTGGGCGAGATCTGCCTGAAAAACAATGTGCTGGTGATTTCAGATGAAATCCACTGCGATTTGGTGCTTCCTGGCTACAAGCATACGCCTTTTGCCACTTTGGGCCATCAGTATGCCATGAATAGCATCACTTTCCATGCGGCCTCAAAGACCTTCAACTTGGCGGGATTGGCCACTTCTACCGCCATCGTGCCCAACGAGACATTACGCCAGACCTATGTCGCCTATGTCGAGGACATGGAGGCGCATCTTGGCAACATCTTCGGCAAGGTCTCAACCCAAGCCGCCATGACCTATGGCGACGAGTGGCTGGGACAACTCCTGGACTATGTGCAAGGCAACATCGACTATGTTGCAGAATACCTGTCCACCCATCTGTCCAAGGTGAAATTCCACAAACCTCAGGCCACCTATATGATGTGGCTCGACTTCAACGGCTATGGTCTTTCCGAAGAGGAACTGTGGCATAAGATGACTCAAGAGGCGAATCTTGGCTTCAACCGAGGCAAGGACTTCGGTGAGGCAGGCAGCGGCTTCTTCCGCATCAACCTGGCTTGTCCTAGGGCGACGGTGGAGGAGGCCATGCGGCGCTTGAAAAGTGTGTTCTAAAAAAGAAGACCTGTAGTCTCCGTTTCGCGTTTCACCCCAATCATAGCCTCAAACTCGGCTTCGGTGATGATGGGAATGCCCAACGACTCCGCCTTTTTGCGTTTCTCGGGACCCATCTTGTCGCCCGCCAATACATAGTCGGTCTTACCCGAAATACTGCCAACGTTTTTGCCGCCATAAGCCTCGATGGTTTCCTTTATACCGTCGCGGGAATAATGCTCAAACACACCGCTGACCACAAACGACTTACCCGCAAGCACCTGTTCCTTGTCGGAAACGGCTTGTTCAGCCATGGCAAATTGCAGCCCGGCCTGCTTCAGGCGGTTGACGATTTCAAGGTTGCGCTCGTCGTCGAAGAAATTGCGTACTGAAAGGGCGATTTTTTCACCTATTTCGTTGATCTCGGTCATCTCCTCGACACTCGCACCGATGATGTGGTCGATGTCGTGCAGTGCTTTGGCTAACACCTTAGCCACCGACTCGCCCACGAACTTGATGCCCAAGGCAAAGAGCACCCGCTCAAACGGCACCGACTTCGATTTCTCCAAGGCATCCAGGATGTTTTGGGCGGTCTTTTCCTTGAAACTGACCTTGCGTGTAGCCACGGGCAACAGGCTAAACTCATCTTCGATGGTGATGACTTTCTCCAGACCGAAAAGCTTGTCGTAGGTGAGGTCGTAGAGGTCGGCGACATTACGGACAAGACCTTCTTCATAGAGCAGTTCCACCTTGCCTTCACCGAGACTCTCGATATTCATGGCCTTGCGTCCGATGAAATGCTCGATGCGGCCTCGAATCTGCGGTGAACATCCTGAGCTGTTAGGACAATACCATGCCGCTTCGCCTTCGTTTTGAACAAGTTGGCTACCGCATATCGGGCAGGTCTTAACAAACTCCACAGGTTGAGCGCCTGCTTGCCGTTTGTCGAGGTTGACGCCAATTATCTTCGGTATGATTTCGCCGCCTTTCACCACAGTGACTGTGTCGCCGTAATGCAGGTCGAATTGGCGGATGAAGTCTTCATTATTCAAGGTGGCACGTTTCACCGTTGTACCAGCCAATTGCACAGGAGCGAGGTTGGCCACCGGCGTGATGGTGCCGTGACGCCCTACCTGGAAATCGACACTTTGCAACTCGGTCTCCACCTCTTCCGCCTTGAACTTGTAGGCGATAGCCCATTTCGGCGACTTGGCCGTGAAGCCCAAAGCCTGTTGTTGTGCATAACTGTTGACCTTCAGCACGATGCCGTCGATGGCAAAAGGCAGCTGGTGACGGGCCTCGTCCCAGTAGTCGATGAACTCAAAGATCTCGTCGATGGTCTTGCAGAGCGCCATGAAATTGGAGATGTTGAAGCCCCATTTGCGGGCAGCTTGCAGGCTTTGGTAATGCGTTTGATAGCGGTCTTCGAGACCGTCCATCATCATATAGTAACAGTAGTTGTCCAAACGGCGTCGGGCCACTTCTTTGGAGTCTTGCAGCTTCAGCGTTCCTGCAGCCGCATTACGCGGATTGGCGAAGAGGTCGTCGCCTGCCTCGGCACGCGCTTCATTCAGACGGTTGAAACTCTCGAAAGGCATCACAATCTCGCCGCGCATCTCGAAAAACTCGGGATAGTCGCCATGCAGTTTCAGCGGCACGGTGCGAATGGTACGCACGTTGGTCGTCACATCGTCGCCCTGGGCACCATCACCACGGGTCACAGCACGGACCAACAAGCCTTTATCATACTGTAGGCTGATGCTGAGTCCGTCAAACTTCAGCTCGCAGCAAAACTCCACTTCCTCATCGATGGTCTTCTTGATACGGCTGATAAACTCGGCTATCTCCTCACGGCTGTAGGAATTGGCCAGCGACAACATAGGATAACGATGTTGCACACTCTGGAATTCCTTGGTGACACCGCCGCCCACACGTTGGGTGGGAGAGGCAGGGGAGAGGAACTCGGGAAACGCCTTCTCAAGCCTCGAAAGCTCCTCGAGTTTCATATCGAATTCGTAGTCGCTGATGGTTGGCTTGGCGAGGATATAATAATTGTAGTTGTGCTGCTCCAATTCTTCGCTGAGGGCAGCAATGCGTTGACGGGCTTCCTCCTTGGTCATAGCTTGATGTAATTCATTGGGTTGACATGGAGCGCCATGAGCAACAATCCGACGGCAACGATGGATGCCAGCACGCCAATAAGCGTCATCAAAGCACCTTTAGGATTGCGCCTGACGCAGAGGATCAAAAGGATGCTGAGCACGATGAAAACGCTTTCGTACCACACGCAGATTCCCAAACCGAGCATGATGCCTGCAATCAGAAAAGAGGTGCGATGCACGTTTTCGTTAAGATTGTTTTGCCTCAACACTTCTTGTCTCAGCACCACGTTGGCACCGTATAGCAATAAAGGAAGGCCCAAAAATGCACTGGCATTCTCGATGATGCCAAATGCAGGCATCACACAGCTGAAGGCGGGGATGAGCGCCAAAAGCCAGGCATTCTGTTTGTTGGAAAACAGGTCGCAGATGCGGTAGACCATAGATACGGTGAACAACGAGACCATGGCATAGAGGGCACGGCTCAACAACATAAGGCCAGGTCCTGATGATTCCCCAATGCCAAAAATGGATTTCATCTTTTCGAGGAAACCCATGAAGAGTGTAGTATGTTGCAGTTCACGGTTAGAGCCAAAGCCAGGCACAAAGATGACAACGATGATTCTCACCGCAATGGCTACCAGCATCAATGAGGTGAAGGGATGTCTTTCTTTGAATTGTTTGAGTTTTTGGAACATATGGAAAACGTTTATTGTGCAAAAATACGAAAGTTTTACTAATTTTGCAGCGTTTTAGTTGAGTCATAACAACAAAAATAACCTAAAAATATCAAAAAAATGAAGAAATTAGCAAGAATTTTCGCTTTGGTCGCCATGATGGTTATCGGTGGCCAGGCAATGGCACAAACCAACGGCGCCTTGTACTTGGGTGCTTCTTTCCCGATGAAGGACTTTGCCAGATACGATGGCATCGATCAGTTCGCCTTGCAGACGGTTGACGCAACTCAAGCTGGCGCTGCCATCGGCTTCAATGCCGGTCTCAAATGGTACTTCAACGTGGGTGTCAAAGGTCTGGGCGTGATGCTCTCCCTCGATGGCTTCTACAATGGCCCGAACTCTGACTTGAAGGCCGACTATCGTAATGGCCAATGGGGCGGACAGTATGTCAGCGGCAGCTTCTCCTACAACGCCACACCTAAGTATATCAACGTGCCGGCTATGTTAGGCTTAAACTACCTCTACAGCATCAACCCTCAGTTGGGTATCTATGCTGAGGCTGGTGTCGGTGGCAACATGCGCTTCATCACCGAAATGGAAAGCGTTGGCACGTTGAATACTTTTGGAATCGAATCGAGCGTGAAGACCACGCAAAAGTATGACAATGCCTTTAGCTTTGCCTTCCAAGCCGGTTTGGGCTTCGAGATCGCCAAGAACCTGCGCATCGGTTGCAGCATCTACAACCTGGGCAAGGCTGACGTGAAGGGCGAAGAGACGGTGAAAACCACTACGCTCAACAACAATGTCTCGAACACGGAGACCGCCTACCGCACCTTCGGTTCCATTCAGCCGATCATGGTGCTGGGCCGCGTTGGTTTCAGCTTCTAAACGCGATTATTCATCAAACACTGAAAGGCGAAGCGTCGGGTTGACCGGCGTTTCGCTTTTTACGTTATGACAGGCGGCTTTGAGGCCATAGTTGACGGCTTTTTCTCCAGTCACACCTATGGCATGGGCATGAATCACCCCTGCAAAAAAGGCATCGCCCGACCCCGTCACGTTGACGGCTTCCGCTTCAATGGCTTCAAAATGGCGGATCCCTTTTTTGGAACAGTACGCCACACCCTCTTCACCCAGTGTGAGATAAACCTCTTTAATGCCTTTGTCAACCAGGCGTCGAGCGGCTTCATCCACTTCTTGGGCTCCCGTCATGGCCCGGGCTTCGGCGAGGTTACACTTCAGCACAGACACCGACTTTTTCCATGAATTGTCGAAAGCCTCGTTGAGCATCAAAGCGCGATTGGCCGACACGGTGTCGACGTAAAGCGGAACCAGACAATGGTCGATGAGGAAGGTAAGGGCATCGGCGCTCAATAGGGTGTCGGCCACCACCATATCCGATCGGTTGATGGCATCGATCCTGTCGCGAAGCCAGTCCAAATCCAAGTATTTGTTGAGCTTGATATCCGACACGGCCGACTGCATGTTACCCATCTCGTCGTTAAAACTGAGGAAGAGGGGACTCTTTGCGTCATTGTATTGCGAAGAAAGCGATAGGTCGATACCCGATCGTTCACAGTCTTCCATCATGCTATGCGCGAAGCTGTCGTCACCAAACACACTGGCCAGATGCACTTCATGTCCTAGAAGGGTTAGATTTTGAGCGATGTTGCGTGCCACCCCGCCATGATGAAAGGCGATATCGGCAGGCGTACAGCCTCCTTGTATCGGATCGGCATGTGGCCTAACCGCGATGTCAATATTGGATTCTCCTATAACGGTGATGTTCATTTCATTTCCGCTTTATGGGTCGACAAAGGTAGAAAAAAATGCGTTTATTTGCTTTTTACGAATTATTTTCGTTATTTCGTGCCATCAAATCAATGGGTTATGGGACAAAACAAGAAAAGAAAACGCCGCAATTACAAATACCACGCGATTACGTTCAAATTGTCGGCGGGTCAGTACCGTTCCTTGCGTAACTACTGCAAGGCGCGTCGTACGACTCCCATTAAGCTGATCAAGAAAAACATTGAACGGTTCATTACGGCATACGAATACGAGGTGCCGCAAGACTTGTACCTCACGGAGAACCAATTGGATCTGTTTGACCAGACCTTATAAACCTTTGTTTTGTCCTTGAACGGCTATTATTTCTTCTTCACGTAGTCGTTCATCTTGGCTTTGCCCCAAATCACTTCCATGATTTTCAAGGATTCCTGCACGTCCATGTTACCACGGGCTTCGAGGTTGCGTTGGATGAAGACGCAGTCGGTGAGTTCGGCATTGTCGCACACGATGTCGCGGGCCAATGCATCGCAGGTGGGCGCGCCGCAGATGCCACAGTCGGTCTGAGGCAGGCGGGCACGGTATTCGTCGATCTTCTTCATCTTCTCTAAGGCAACAGCGATATTGTCATCCAAAACAAGCATGGAACGGGGATGGATTTCGCCGACTTTCATGTGGCGCATCAAGTAGTTACGCTCTTCTTCCAACTCATGGTCTTTGGTCTGTTCGCCCTTGCGCTCACGGTCGGCGATCTTTCGGGCGCGACCAAACACACGCTCGCAGATGAGGAAACGGTTGTCGCAGGTCAAGATGCCGCCTGGGCAACTTTGGTCGCAGGCGCGTAGCTCAAGGAAGTCGACGTCTTCAATCTCTTCGTTTTCCACCTTCTCCAGAAACTCGATGACATTATGGATCTCGTCAATGGAGTAGGAGTGGTGGGCGTCCGAGAGACGACGCTCACCATTGGTCAATGAGGTCAGCACGCCATCGGCTGAGAGCTGCGAAACGGGCAGTTTCTGTTCCTTGTAGCCATGGCCTTGCTTCTTGATTTCGTGATAGACACGGTTGTAGAGCGAGTCCATGTTGATGACGCCGTCGACCAGCGACTTCTCTTCACCTACAGGGTTTTTCACGGCGGCGATCTTAGCAGCACAAGGGGTGATGTAGAAAATGCCAATTTGGTCGTCCTTCAAATCCATCTCCTCCTTGATTTTGCGGCGGATATACATGGCCGTGATGTCGAGCGGTGCCCGCAATGGGATAAGGTTGTCGGTCAACCCTGGGAACTTCACCTGGATGAGACGCACGATGGCCGGACAGAAGGTCGAGATGAGCGGCCTGATGTCGGGGTTTTCGGCGGCATATTTGTTCTTGGCAGCCGTATAAATGGGTATGGAAGACTCGGTCTCCAACACATGGGTGAAGCCCAGATCCTTGAGGATGCCGTAGATGCGCGACACGGTGATGTCGTTCGGGAACTGGCCCATAAAAACGGCAGGCACCAAGGCGACTCGGATGGGGAAGTTGAATATGTTCTCGAAGTCGTCTTGCTCAATGTAGATGGAACGAGTGGGACACACCTTAAAGCAATTGCCACAGTCAATACAACGGTCGGGCATAAGGACAGCCTTGCCATCGCGCACACGCAATGCCTCTGTGGGGCAGATTTTCATGCAGCGCGAACAACCTATACAGGTGTCTTCATCTATCTTTAGGGCGTGGAAGAAAGGAGTCTTTTCCATAATTGAGAATTGATAGTTGAAAATTGATAATTGTTTACACGAAATTGACTTCCATTTCGACGGTGGTGCCAACGCCCACGGTGGAGGTCACATTCAGTTTGTCGACATTCTTCTGTATGTTCGGCAGACCCATGCCTGCGCCGAAGCCCATGTTGCGTACCTCGGGCGAGGCTGTGGAATTGCCTTCCTGCATGGCCCAGTCGATGTCGGGGATGCCCGGACCTTTGTCTTCCACCTTCAATACAATTTTGTCAGGTTCTATGTCGGCGTAAATCATGCCGCCATAGGCGTGAGCGATGGCGTTGACCTCGGCCTCGTATAAGGCGACGACCACCCGCTTGATGATCTGTGGGCTGACGTTGAGCTGCTTCAAGGTCTTCTTGATGGCGCTCGATGCGGCTCCCGCGTTGACGAAGTCCGCTTCATATACTTGATATTCTAAGTGCATGACGTGGTGTTTTGGTTTGACATCGGTTAGAAAATGGGGAGCATACCCGCCTTGAAGAGCAGTCCGCAGGCCTTGAACATGGAGTAGTCACATTCCATGACCACCATGCCTTCGTCCTCGGCCTCTTCAATCATCTCCTCGGAGGCTTTCTTTTTCCTCACCAGGACGATGATGTCGAGGTTGCCCATCTCGCATGTGCGGATGGTCTGCATGTTGCTAAGACCCGTCAGGATGACGGGGTTGTAGTCGCCGAGGGTGAGCACGTCGCTCATCAGGTCGGAGGCGAAGGCGGTCTCGTGTTCTTCGTCCAAACGGTCTTCACCGCAACGCACTGTGGCGTTCAAAAGTTCTGAAATCTCTCTGAGTTTCATTGTATTAATCGTTATAATGTATTTCTTCCAAATTCTCCTGAATCATCTCCTTCAGGTATTTCATTATGCTGACGTCGTTCATCGACATGCCGTCAAGGGCTTCCTTGATCTCATCGGTGTCGAAGACAAACTCGCCGTCGTCAGTGATGTGCTTATAGATGAAATGGATGTCCTCGTGGGCAGCAAAGAGCATCACCAGGGAGCCGGCCAAGTCGCCCATAGGTGGACGGTCGAGGTGGTCATGCTGAAACCAGAAGTTGAGCACGGTGCCTTTGCCGACTTCGCTCTCAATCTTCATGCCACCGCCGGCGTTCTCGGTGTTCATCTTGATGAGGGGCAGGCCCAATCCGACCTTACGCGTAGTGCGCGAAGTGGTCCAGGGATCGGTCACCTTGGCCAGAAACTCGGGCGTCATACCCTTGCCGTTGTCCTTGATGGTGAAGGCATATATATTGTCTTTCAGGCTGTCACGGATGGTCAGCTCGACGAGGGTGGAGTTGGCCGCCGTCGAGTTTTCCATCAGGTCATAGACATGCATTGATAGTTCTTTCATCCGAATAAGAGTTGTAGTTTTTCTTTGGGTTCAGTGTCGATATAGCGTCCGTCCTCGCCGTGAAGCGTCTTGCGGAACTCGTCGAAGGTCTTGTCGTACATGTGCAGCACGCAATGCACCTCGCCGATGATATGCAGGAAATGGGCGTCGCTGCTCTTGGTAAAGTTGAACTTCTTCAGGTAGGCGTATTTCTTCAGGAAATCGGGCTTGGTGACGTGCTTCGAGATTTCCAAGGCATCGGCCTTGATGTCGGGCGGCACGAAACCTAACTGGCTCACCAAGCTGCTCGCTGGCTTGTTGACATGCGCAGGGACAAACAATCCGCCTATTTCATGCACCACATCATAGAGTTGGTCCAAATCGGCATCCAATGCGCTCCACAGCAGCCATTCCTCTTCGCCCACCACTTCCTCGTTTTCATCAACGATGAGTTGATAGCCAAACTTCTCCTCATCAAGTGGGATGTGAGGGAGGTGTGCGTCGAGGAATTCCTGGAACTTGTCCAGTTGCTCGTCGTTCTCGAAGTAGGCGAGGGCATGGGCTTCTTCTTGTGTGGTGATTTCGACGCCGCCGATGACGAAGATGCCATTCTCGCGCCCAATCTTTTGCGTCACCTTCACCTGACGGGTCGTGTTGTGGTCGCAGATGGCGATGACGTCGAGGTGGAGTTTCTTGGCCTGCTCGACGATGGCGGAAGGACTCATATAGAGGTCACCGCACGGCGAAAGCACCGTGTGCATGTGTAAATCTGCTCTATATGATTGGAGTTCCATAAAATATGGTCGGCGTTTCGACGGGCTCAACGACCTTAGCTTTTTGCAGGTCCCTGAGCCTGTCGAAGGGCCGTTTTATTCGTGTAGCAAGTTATACACCAATCCAGCGATTTCATACGTCGGCAGCGAGGTCTGCAGGATAGGCAGATCCTCATCGTTGCTCTGCTCGATGGTCTCGTCGTTGGGGACAAGGTTCTTCACCAGGATGATGCAGGCCAGTTCCTTCAGCGAGGCCACGGCCATCACGTTCTTGTGGGTCTGCAGTGTGATCCAGATGTTGCCTTCCATAGCATTGCCCATCACGTCGCTCAAAAGGTCGGAGATGTAGCAGCCATCGATCTCTCTGTCAAGGCCGTTCGCGCCCGATAGGACTTTCAGGTTGAGTTTTTCGACTAATTCTTGTACTTTCATTGTTTATCGTTTTAAATTTTGTGTTTCGTTACTATTGGACTGCAAATTTATGAATTATTTTAGAAATAGCGAAAAACACAAAAAAATAACGGCGCCGCATGGAGCGACACCGTTATTCAAAGCAATTATTCTATTCCTATAATTTAATGTCTATGGGCTTGAGCATATTCTCGGGACGGAGAATCTTGTCGAGTTGTTCCTTGGTGAGCAGGTTGTGCTCGAGGACCAGCTCGTAGACGCCACGACCGGTTTCGCTGGCTTCCTTGGCAATCTTGGTGGATTGCTTGTAGCCTATGATGGGGTTGAGCATGGTGACGATGCCGATGCTGCCTTCGACCAGTTTGCGGCACCGTTCTTCGTTGGCAACGATGCCTTCGATGCAGTATTTGCGCAGGGTGTCAAGACCGTTGGTGAGCAGGTGGATGGACTCGAAGAGGCTGTAGGCGATGACGGGTTCCATCACGTTCAGTTCGAGCTGACCGTTGTCGGAGGCGAAAGTGATGGTCATATCGTTACCGATCACCTTATAGCATACTTGGTTCATCACTTCAGGGATGACCGGGTTGACCTTGCCAGGCATGATGGAAGAACCGGGCTGGCGTTCGGGCAGGTGGATCTCGTTGAAGCCGCAACGAGGGCCAGAACTCATCAGACGGAGGTCATTGCACATCTTATTGATCTTGATGCAGAGGCGCTTCATGGCTGCGCTGTATTGGATCATGCAGCTCGTTGCACTGGTGGCTTCGATGAGGTTGTCGGCCAAATGGATGCTCCATCCCGTAATCTCGCGCAAGGCCTTGATGCAAGCCATGCTATAACCTGGCTTGGAGCAGATGCCCGTACCGATGGCCGTGGCACCCATGTTGACGGTGAGGAACTCGCGGGCGGCGCTGTTCAAAGTGCGCAGTTCCCCACGAAGCGAAGCGGCAAAGCCACTGAATGTTTGTCCTAGGGTCATGGGGACAGCATCCTGCAATTGGGTGCGGCCCATCTTGATGACTTCGGCAAACTCTTTGGCTTTCTTTTCCAGGGCATCGATCATCTCGGTGAGATGGGGGAGGAACTCCTCATGTTCAAGGAACATGGCCATGTGGATGGCGCAAGGATAAGCGTCGTTGGTGGATTGCGAGGCGTTCACCACATCGTTGGGCGAGCAGAACTCGTATTGTCCGCGTTTGTACCCCATGATTTCAAGGGCACGGTTGGCAATCACCTCGTTGGCGCACATATTGGTTGAGGTACCGGCACCACCTTGGATCATGTCAATCGGGAACTGGTCGTGGTGCTGTCCGGCAATCAGTTCATCACAAGCCTGGCAGATGGCGTTGGCTTGTTGTACCGTGATCATGCCCACTTCATAGTTGGCAAGAGCTGCTGCTTTCTTCGTGATGGCCATACCTTTGATGAAATTGGGGTAACTGACCATCAGATTGCCACTGATATGGAAGTTTTCAATGGCGCGGGTTGTCTGTACACCATAGAGGGCCTCTTCTGGCACTTCTTTGCTACCGAGAAGGTCGCTCTCGGTACGGAATTTACTTGTTGTCTTGGTTGTCATCGTTTCAAGTGTTTTGATTTTCAATTAATTATAATAAATACTATTTTATATTCGATACATTTTTATCGTTTGCAAAAGTACAAATAAATCATATACTTCAACCAAAAAAATGAAATATTTGCAGACTATTCTTCGAAATATAGTTTAATCGGTTGGAATATAAATAATTATAAATGATATATGAACTTAAAACATGACTAAAAATACAATTTTGAATTTTTTTTCTTTTTTTTCGCGGAAATCAAAATAATTGTCGTAATTTTGCAGCGAGATATAGATACGATAAAAACATATCGAATTAGCAAATAAGTAGCTTGATTGTGTTAATAAGGTATTTAAATACAATGGAAGTGTCAATAAAGACAAGGTATAATATATAAATCAATGTAATGATGATAATAAAGATTTGTACTGGAAGTTCGTGTCACCTCAATGGTTCTTACGACGTGATTCAGGAATTCAAGAGTTTGCTGAAGAAATATGATGTCGAAGACATGATTGAACTGAAAGCTAGTTTTTGCTTCAACGAGTGCATCAATGGCGTGAATGTAAAGTGCGAGACTGGATCCATGATGAACCAGGAGATGCCGAACATGACGCTTTGTGACGACGGTTTTCTCCTGCATCATGTCACCAAGGAGAATGCCGAGGATCTTTTTGTGAAGCAGATCTATCCCTTGCTTAACCTCAAATAAAATGTCTGAGACCATAACGATACGGAAAGGTCTTGACCTGCCCATCAGCGGAGCGGCTGAGAAACGCCTCACTGATGCACGCAGCATCACGACCTACGCCATGAAGCCTACTGATTTTGTGGGCCTCACGCCTCGTTTACTTGTCGAGGAAGGCGATATGGTTGCTGTCGGCGACGCCTTGTTTTGCGACAAGAGCGACGAACGCATCCGCTTCACTTCTCCCGTGAGCGGTCAAGTGAAAGCAATTGTGAGAGGTGAGAAACGCAAGCTTTTGGAGGTGGTTGTGGAAGCGGATTTCAAATCCACTGGTTCGGCAGCCTCGGATGGCAAATCCTCGCCGATTCCGATGGATGCAGATGCAATCAAATCGTCAATGCTGCAATGCGGCCTTTGGACCCAACTGCGCCAACGACCTTTTGGCACCGTGGCCAACCCTGACGACAAGCCCAAGGCCATCTTCATCAGTGCCTTCAGCAGCGCACCTCTGGCACCTGATTATGATTTCATCATGCCGGGTAGGGAAGAGGCACTCAAAAAAGGCCTTGAAGCGATGGCAAAACTGACGGATGGAAAAGTCCATGTTTGTTTCCGTCCCAATCAGCATCTTGCTTCAACACTTAAACAATTAAACAATCAACAGTTCAACATCCACTTTATAAAAGGTCCTCATCCTGCCGGAAACATCGGCACACAAATCGCCCACATTGACCCTATTAATAAAGGAGAAATCATCTGGACGATGAACCTGCAAGACGTTGCCGTGTTGGGTGAATTGGTTGCCACAGGCATTTACAAGCCTGAGCGTGTTGTCGCCGTGGCCGGACCCAATATCAAGAACCCGCATTATTACCGTGTAAAGTTTGGGGCTTGTTTGGCCGAGATTACCAAAGCGCAACTGCTTAACAATGACTATCCTAAGATGGATGCCAGCGATGCCACGAAGGAAAACCGCGTCATTTCGGGCGACATCCTGAGCGGCACACAAATCGCCGCTGATGGTTTTCTGAGTGCCTACGACGACTTGGTGAGCATCCTGCCCGAAGGCGACTATTACGACTTCATGGGCTGGCTGATGCCTGGTTTCAGGAAGTTCAGCTTCTCGCGTACCTTCCTCAGCGGCTTCATGCCGAAAAGCACCTTCAAGCCCATGGGCATCGAGCTTCCACGCTTCGAAAACTTCTGGAAATTCGACACCAACACCCACGGCGACGAGCGTCCTTTGGTCTTTACGGGCAATTTCGAGCGGGTTTTCCCCTTCGACATTTATCCCACTCAACTCATCAAGGCCTGCATCATCGGCGATATCGAGCTGATGGAGAACCTGGGCATTTACGAGGTCGAGCCTGAAGACTTCGCCCTTTGCGAGTTCATCGACACATCCAAAACCGACATCCAAGCCATTATCCGAGAGGCTTTGGAGAAACTGAGAAAGGAGGGATTGTAATGTTCAATAACCTACGTCGTTTTGTTGACAAAATCAAGCCGAACTTTGTGGAGGGCGGGAAATTCGCATGGCTTCAAAGCACTTTTGAAGCCTTCGAAACCTTTGCCTTCACGCCCAATCGGGTCACCAAGCGCGGCAGCCACGTTCGCGACGCCATCGATTTGAAACGCGCCATGATCATGGTTGTCATCGCCCTCGTTCCTGCCATGCTCTTTGGCATGTGGAACATCGGCTACCAGACTTCGCTCCACGCCACGGATTGGCCTTACGAATTGGGTTCAGCAGCCAGTTGGTGGTACTGCCTTTGGTTTGGTTTCTTGAGAATGCTGCCCATGTTGGCTGTGTCGTATATTGTCGGTTTGGGCATTGAATTCACCTTCGCGCAGATACGTCACCATGAGGTGAACGAAGGCTTTTTGGTCACAGGTTTCATCATCCCGATGATTGTGCCAGTCACCACACCTTTGTGGCAACTCGCTCTTGCCGTTGCCTTTGCTGTCATCATCGGCAAGGAGGTCTTCGGCGGCACGGGCATGAATTTCCTCAATCCCGCCTTGGTGGCGCGCGCCTTCCTTTTCTTCGCCTATCCCACTAGGATGTCGGGCGACAACGTATGGATTGCCGCCGACCTCTGGGGCACCGACGCCATCACGAGCGCCACGCCTTTGGCTGAATTGGCCGCTGGCATGCATCCTTCGGCTTCCGCTTTGGATATGTTCATCGGAACAATTCCCGGGTCTACCTGTGAGACATCTGTGATAGCCATTTTATTAGGCGCCATCATATTGTTGTTCACGGGTATCGCCAGTTGGCGTGTCATGCTCTCTGTCATCCTTGGTGGTGGTCTCATGGGCTTGTTATTCAATGCTATTGGAGCCAACGAATACATGCAATTGCCGTTCTACTACCATTACCTGATGGGCGGTTTCATGTTTGGTGCGGTCTTCATGGCCACCGACCCTGTAACGGCGGCTCAGACCAACATGGGCAAGTGGATCTATGGCCTGCTCATCGGCATTTTCGCCGTGATGCTCCGTGTCATCAACCCAGCCTATCCCGAGGGTATGATGCTCAGCATCCTGCTCATGAACTGCTTCGCTCCGCTCATCGACCATTGCGTGGTGGCCAGGAACATCAAAATGCGCCAACATCGTGCTTTAAAACTCTCAAAAACCGTTAAGTCATGAAGAAAGATGTCAATAGTAATCGATATATCTTCTTGTACGCCACTATTTTAATCGTCATTGTGGCGGTGTTGCTCACGGTGACGGCCTTGTGGTTACAACCTTTCCAAGACCGCAACAAGAAGAACGAGAAACGCATCAGCATTCTTACGGCGGCGGGCATCCCCAACGTGAATGCCAAAAACGCGCCCTTGCTTTTCGAGAAGCATTGCACAGGTTCATTCCTTTTGGATGAGAGCGGCAATATCTCTGACGACGGCACCCTACCTTTATTTGTCATCGATCGCCAAATCAGCGTCATCCCCATGCAGGGCAACGGACTTTGGGGTCCCATTTGGGGCTATCTCGCCATTGCCGCCGATGGCAGGACAATCTTGGGTGCCAACTTCGACCACAAGTCGGAAACTCCAGGTTTGGGCGGTGAAATCACAACCGAGAAATTCCAGGGTCAATTCTCTGGCAAACAAATACTTGAAAATGGAAACCTCGTTCCTATTCAATTTGATGCCATCACTGGAGCAACCAAGACTTCGAATGGAGTTAAAGAAATGATTGACAATACTTTGGAGAAATATTCGGCATTTTTAAACAGAATTGCGGAGAGAGGAGAATAACTATGGCTAACTTGAAGAAACTCATTATAGAACCTCTGCGCAAGACGAATCCCGTCACCGTGTTGGTGCTGGGTATCTGCTCTTGCCTTGCCGTGACCGCACAACTCAAGCCTGCCTTGGTGATGGGTGCCTCTGTGACCGTGGTGACAGCCCTGTCGAACTTCATCATCTCGCTGCTGCGAAAGGGCATCCCTAACCGCATCCGTATCATCGTGCAACTTGTTGTTGTGGCCACCTTGGTCATCTTGATCGACCAATTCTTGAAAGCCTTCGCCTACGATGTAAGCAAGCAGCTGTCTGTTTATGTGGGTCTTATCATCACCAACTGCATTATCATGGGGCGCTTGGAGGCTTTTGCCTTGTCGCATGGGCCTGGGGAGTCGTTCTTGGACGGCTTGGGCAACGGACTAGGTTACAGCTTGATACTCGTCATCGTAGCCTTCTTCCGTGAATTGTTTGGGTCAGGAACGCTTTTAGGCTACCAGATTATACCCCAATCATTCTATGAAGCTGGCTACCAAAATAATGGTTTAATGATATTGCCTCCCATGGCACTGATTGTGGTAGGTGTCATCATCTGGATTCAGCGCACCCGTAACCCCGAAATGCAAGAGAACAACCAAAACTAAACGGCTATGGAATTTTTCAGACTATTTATTAAATCCGTCTTCGTCGACAATATGATCTTTGCCTATTTCTTAGGCATGTGCTCTTATCTTGCTGTGTCGAAGACCGTCAAAACCAGCGCCGGTTTGGGTTTGGCCGTGACTTTTGTGTTGGTCGTCACCGTTCCAGTCAACTATCTGATCAACAAATATCTACTTTTGCCCGGTGCTTTATCATGGATCAGCCCAAAATTGGCTTCTGTCGATTTGAGCTTCCTGACATATATCCTCTTCATTGCCATCATCGCTGCCATCGTGCAGATTTTAGAGATGGTAATTGAGACCTTCACACCGTCGCTTTATTCCGCCTTGGGCATTTTCCTTCCGCTGATTGCGGTGAACTGTGCCATTTTGGGCTGCTCGCTCTTCATGCAGGAGCGCAACTTCAGCAACGTGGGAGAGGCCGCCGTGTTCGGTCTCGGCTCAGGCATTGGTTGGTTGCTGGCCATTGTGGCCATCGCTGCCATCCGCGAGAAACTGCGCTATTCCAAAGTCCCCAAAGGTCTGCAGGGTGTAGGCATCTCATTTATCATCACTGGCTTGATGGGTATCGCTTTCATGGCCTTTATGGGTATAAAAATTTGATATTATGGATTTTACAACCAATATATTACTTAGCATTATTGTTTTTTTAGGCATCGTCTTGCTGCTTGTTGCCCTATTGTTATGGGTGCGCAACAAACTCATGCCCAAAGGTGAGGTGAAAATCACCATCAATGACGACAAAGTGCTGACCGTCCCGACGGGCAACACGTTGATTGCCACGCTGGCCGAACAGAAAGTGTATCTGCCTTCTGCCTGCGGAGGCAAAGGCTCGTGCGGTCAGTGCAAATGCCGTATAGTGGAAGGCGGCGGAACGATTCTGCCCACCGAAGTAGGATTCTTCACCCGCAAACAGATTCAGGACCACTGGCGCTTGGGGTGCCAGGTGAAGGTAAAGGAAAATCTGAAAATCGTGGTGCCGCAGTCGATTCTGAACGTGAAGGAATATGAATGCACGGTGGTTAGCAACCGCAACGTGGCCACTTTTATCAAGGAGTTCAAGGTGCAGCTGCCCGCTGGCGAGCACATGGACTTCGTGCCTGGCTCATACGCACAAATCAAGATACCGAAGTTCGACATCAAATATGCCGACTTCGACAAGGAACTGATAGGAGAGGAATACCTGCCTTCGTGGGAGAAATTCAAGATGTTTGACCTGCGATGCGTCAACACGGAACCCACCATCCGTGCCTATTCTATGGCCAACTATCCCGCCGAGGGCGATGTCTTCATGCTGACGGTGCGCATCGCAACGCCGCCTTTCAAACCTGATCGTTCGGGATTCATGAATGTCAATCCTGGCATTGCCTCATCGTATATTTTCTCGTTGAAACCTGGCGATAAGGTTATCATGTCGGGACCTTATGGAGAGTTCCATGTTAAAGAACATGCTAGTGTTGAGGCCGGCCCTTCGACAGGCTCAGGGACCTCGCTGCCAGAGATGATATGGGTAGGCGGTGGCGCTGGTATGGCGCCTTTGAGAGCACAAATTATGCACTTGACCCGTACCTTGAATGTAAGGGACCGCGAGATGCATTATTTCTATGGCGCTCGCGCCTTGAACGAGGTCTTCTATCTGCAAGACTTCCTGCAACTCGAGAAAGACTTCCCCAACTTCCATTTCCATCTGGCTTTGGACCGTCCCGACCCCGCTGCTGATGCACAGGGTGTGAAATATACCTCCGGTTTTGTGCATAATGTGATGTACGACACCTACCTGAAGGATCACAAAGCTCCCGAAGACATCGAATACTACATGTGCGGTCCCGGCCCGATGAGTGCTGCCGTGGTCAACATGCTTGACAATCTGGGTGTGGCACCCGAGAACATCTTGTATGATGACTTCGGTGGAGGAGCACCTAAGAAATAATTAACTGAAATACTTATCATCATGAATTTACCAAAGATACATTCCATTTCCAAGAAGATCCTCGTCGGTGCCTTGGGCGCATTCTTGAGTTTCTTCCTGTTGTTCCATGCCAGCGCCAACCTGCTCATTCTAATGCATGATGGCGGCGAATGGTATAACGCATTCTGCCACTTTATGGGCACCTACATCATCGTCAAGGTGATGGAGATAGGCCTGTTAGCCGCACTGCTGCTGCACATGGTTTTGGCCATTTGGCTGGCTGTGACCAACAAAATGGCACGACCCAAAGGCTACCATAAGCCGCAGCGCTCCAAAACGCACACTGGATCCAAACTGCAAGTGTGGACGGGCATCCTCATCTTCGTTTGCCTCATCTTGCACTTCACCGACTTTTATTTCGTGAAGATTGGCTTGGTGAAAGGGAAATACATGGCCAAAACGGAAGATGTCGTAGCCTTGAAAACCATGCAGCCCGATGCTGTCAGTTATGCTGAGCAGCACGGCGAATACTCCGCCAAGGAGAACTGGCTCACCAACTTCGACCAAGAAGACAAGGCCGTTCTTGAGGCTGCCGGACTTGAAGTCGAGCCTGACTTCTACCACCAAGCCCGCGAGAAATTCAAGATCTTGCACATCGTCATTTCCTATTTGGTGTTCTTTGCTGTCGTATGGTTCCACCTGCGGCATGGTTTTGCTGCCGTGTTCCAGACCTTCGGACTGTATAACTACAAATACGGCAAAGCCATAGAGGTGCTTGGCCAAATCTATACCTGGGTAGTGTGCCTGATGTTCGCTGTCGTGGTCATCGGGGTGTATTTCGGACTATAATTATGACACTAGACTGCGAGACGCGAGACTACGAGACTGGGACAATTGTCCCGAAGTCCCGTGTCTCGAAGTCTCGAAGTCAAAAAAAGATAAAGAATGAAACTAGACTCTAAGATACCTGCTGGTCCGCTCGCTGAGAAATGGACCAACTATAAAGCCTCGCAGAAGCTGGTCAACCCGGCCAACAAGCGCAAACTCGACATCATCGTGGTCGGCACCGGACTGGCTGGCGCCTCGGCAGCCGCCTCGCTTGGTGCCATGGGATTCAATGTAGACATCTTCTGCATTCAGGACTCGCCGCGCCGCGCCCACAGCATCGCTGCCCAAGGCGGCATTAATGCGGCTAAGAATTACCAAAACGACGGCGACAGCGTGGAGCGTCTCTTCCGCGACACCATCAAGGGAGGCGACTACCGTGCCCGTGAGGCCAATGTGTATCGCTTGGCAGAAGTCAGCGGTGCCATCATCGACCAATGTGTGGCACAAGGCGTGCCTTTCGCCCGTGACTACGGCGGACTGCTCGACAACCGCTCTTTCGGCGGCGCACAAGTGAGCCGTACCTTCTACGCCAAAGGACAGACGGGACAGCAACTTCTGCTCGGCGCATACGGCGCCTTGAGCCGCGAGATTGCCCGAGGCACGGTGAAACTGCACACGCGCTGCGAAATGATGGACCTTGTCGTGGTGGAAGGTCGCGCCCGCGGCATCATTGTCCGCAACCTTGTCACTGGCGACTTGGAGCGCTATGCCGCCCATGCCGTGGTGCTCGCCACGGGTGGATACGGCAACCTCTATTACCTCTCCACCAACGCCATGAACAGCAACGGCAGCGCGGCATGGGTGTGCCACCGCAAGGGAGCCGCCTTCGCCAACCCTTGCTATGTGCAGATCCATCCCACCTGCATCCCCGTGCATGGTGACTATCAGAGCAAGCTCACCCTGATGAGCGAGAGTCTCCGCAACGACGGCCGCATCTGGGTGCCCAAGAAAAAGGAAGACGCAGAAGCCATACGTGCTGGCAAACTGAAACCTACAGAGATACCTGAAGAAAACCGTGATTATTACTTGGAGCGTCGTTATCCCGCCTTTGGTAACCTCGTCCCCCGCGACGTGGCCAGCCGTGCCGCCAAGGAGCGCTGCGACGCCGGCTATGGCGTAGGCACAGGCTTTGCCGTCTACCTCGACTTTGCCGACGCCATCCAACGTCTGGGCAAGGATGTCGTGGAGCAGAAATACGGCAACCTCTTCCAGATGTACCAAAAGATCACGGACGAGAACCCTTACGAGACTCCGATGATGATCTATCCCGCCATCCACTACACCATGGGTGGCCTTTGGGTCGACTACGAACTGCAGACCACCATTCCGGGACTCTTTGCCGCTGGCGAAGCCAACTTCAGCGACCATGGCGCCAATCGACTTGGTGCATCTGCACTAATGCAGGGTTTGGCAGATGGTTATTTCGTCTTGCCCTACACCATGCAGAACTATCTCGCCGACCAGATTTATGTGGGGAAGATTTCATCTACCACGCCTGAATTTGATGCTGCGGAAGAGGCCGTTCGGGAACGCATCAACCGTTTGTTAGAAATCGGACAGGTAGAGACGCGGCGCGCCACGTCTCTACAGACCGTGGATCATTTCCACAAGGCTTTAGGCAAGATCATGTGGGAATACTGCGGTATGGCGCGCAACACCGAGAGCCTCACCAAAGCGAAGAAGCTGGTCACAGAATTGGAAGAAGAGTTCTGGAAATCTGTCTTCATCCCGGGCAACGCCAATGAGATGAATCCCGAGTTGGAGAAAGCCTACCGTTTGGAGGACTATTTCGAGCTGGCACAGCTTGTCATCGATGATGCCATGCACCGCGAGGAATCATGCGGCGGACACTTCCGCACTGAGCATCAGACCGAAGACGGTGAGACCCTACGCGACGATGAACACTTCATGTATGTCGCCGCATGGGAATACCAAGGTCACGGCCAACCCGAGACCATGGAGAAGGAGCCGCTGGTCTATGAACACATCCAAATCGCAAACCGTAATTACAAGTAAGCCATGAAGTTCACATTACATATCTGGCGTCAGGAGAACGCCCGCGCCAAGGGTCATTTTGAGACCTATCCTTTGG
>JAEEGJ010002256.1_pt1 | contig 114252 bp, 103 predicted proteins | sample 8958761 | NCBI WGS metagenome assembly JAEEGJ01 (sample SAMN16246546, study PRJNA631951) | gut metagenome | biome: gut microbiome; feature: rumen; material: RS-attached | host: Bos | place: Iran: Karaj | collected 2018-10 | reverse complement strand
AGCCAGTATATCTTCCTCCCCCGTGGGTTCATAAGGCCCGTCTTTGACTTCCATTATGACAGTGCCGGATTCCAGGGCGCGGACGGTGTGCCATTGGCCGATGGGGATGTTCAGGGCGACTACCGGACCGCCGGGCGAGAGTTCGATGGCCTCGGTGCAGCGGCGCTCCAACTCGTCATAGAACTCCTCCATCAGCCTACCCCTTAAACAAACCACCGTTTCGGAGGATTTGCGGTGCCGATGTATGGGCAGAGGAGAACCCGGCTCGATGGCGTTCAGCATTCGCTGGCTCCCGTCCTCCGATGAGTTCCGCAGATCCAAGTTCATCCTGAGCCTCGGAGAAGCCTTCGCCTGCTCCGTCAGATTATCCAATAATGCCTGTGTTATCTTCATGCCAACTTTTCACTTTTCATTTTTAACTTTTAACTGCTGTAGATACTCCTCGTGCAAATGATAATATTTCTTCATAAACAGCACATACGCAACCGCCAATACCGCAGCCGCACCCACCAGATACACCCAATGCGCCAGCACCGTATTCGAGCACAGATAAATGAATCCCAGGCTCACCGCCAGCTGCAACCCCATATACAGCAAACTCACCTTCACGTGATCCATTTTCAAATCATTCGCCATAATCTGGTACGCATGCTTCCTATGCGCCTGTCCAATGTTCTCGTGCAGCATCAAACGGTGGCAAATGGTCAGCACCCCGTCCACGCCATACACCAGCAGAAGCGCCAGCCACGTCACATCACCCGTCCGCACAACCAGATTTCCGATGGCAAACAGCATGATAAATGCAATGCCGATGCTCCCCACATCCCCCGCAAAGCACTTCGCCTTGCCCTTGGGCCGGAAGTTAAAGAAGCTGAACACCAGCACCCCGATAATCGCCACCACCAGATACGACGGCTCGATAAACCCTGCGACCTCATTGCGGACCTGATCCGCAATCTCACCCTGAACCATTAACCAGCAATAGCGGCACCAGCACCGCTATTGCGTAACCCGCCGTTATACCGTTTATCCCGTCCATGAAATTGATAATAACCGTAGCCCCGACAAACACGATCAGTGCCACGATACCTATCGCCACCTGCCAGTACCACGCCAACTCACCGAACCACTGAGCATCCTGAACCAAAACAATACTCCAGAACATCAATCCCGTCGCCACAAATTGTACCACCAGCCTCACGCTGTCCGGCAGCGAGTGCACATCATCCCAGAAGCTCACCCCGCAAATCAGCACCAGTCCTGCCAGGAACGGCAGGTATTCAACCATGCACCCTTCACCCTTAACCGTGAACCACAAGTACCATACAAGGATGGAAATTGCAAATATAATTCCACCTCCTCGCAATACAATCGTCGAGTGCGAAGAACGCTCATTCGGTTTGTCGATGATATTAAATCGGTCTGCAACTTTGAAGTATGTCAACTCCAAAACCAACAATACTAAAAATATAATAAGATATGTAGCCATAATTAAATCTTATAATTCTCCAAAACGTCCAGCGGTTCCCAGTTAAGCTCTGTCCGAGCTTTCAGATTGCTGAATGTTAGGGATCTTGTCATTTTCCCCAACTTATAGCTATTAATCGGGGCTTTTGAGCCCAATAAGTCGCCCATCTTTGCAATACACCATGCCATCCAATAAGGGATGCTTACAGGCTTACCTTTACCAAGTTGACGAGCTACTGATTCAGAAATCTCTCCAAATGAAGGCTGACGAGTATCGCAAACATTATAGACACCACCTTTTTCTTCAAGAATTGGTACTAATCGGGCAATATCTTCTGCCATCAGGATGCTCTTGATTACCTTTCCACCTGCGATGTTCATATAGTATCCTTTCTTTATGCCTTTAACCATAGCACCAAGATTGCCAGGGGCGTTCTTTCCTGCTAAAAGTGAAGGGCGTAAGATACCAAGCGTTACGTTATGTGAGGCGCACCACTCTGTCAGATATTTCTCTGCTTTTATCTTACTGTCTGCGTATGGCGAGGTTCCCTCTAATGGATGCTCTTCGGTAATCAAGTCTCCGTATTCACATCCATACACGGCCACAGTACTAATAAAGACAAGAGCCTTAGGAATACCTGCCTTTTCCAAAGCCTTACACAGATTCACGGTTCCCTGATAGTTCACATCATAGAACACCTGCTTCTCAGCATCAGTATTTGGAACCGTATGCGCCTTTCCCGCAGCATGCAGTACTACGTCATAGTGTATATTGATGGGAGGAACCTCCTTAGCAAGATTATACTTGATGTCATCATTCTCACCTATACCCAGTGAATGAACCACATCATACTCACGTTCTAAAGCCGGTCTGATGTTATAGCCCAGGAAACCTGAGCCGCCAGTAAATAATAATTTCTTCATTATATTGCCTCCACAAACTTATTCAAAATAATATCCTTGGCATATTCTTTTTCTGCCACCTGTCTGGCTTTGCGTCCCATTTCCGCAAACTCATCTCGTTTCTCAGGAATCAATCCCGAAAGGAATTTCATAATTCCATCCCTGTCTGAAGGCTCAAACACATAGCCTATTTGTTTCTCTTTCACCAGCAAGCCAATTTCACTCTCTGGCTCACCAATGAAAAGGATTGCCTTGCCTGCTGCCATGATATTGTAAGTCTTGGAAGGAACACCTAACCCAAACATTCCTTCTGTAAGTGTTACCAATGCCAGGTCACAACTATTGATAACTTCACTTTGCTTAGAGCGAAGATAAGCACCATGAAATACCACATTTTTCATTCCATGCTGAGATGTATAGTTCTTGAGGCTATTTTCTTCTGCACCAGTTCCCCACAGATGGAATTCCATCCTATCATTGTCAGACTTCTGTAAATCCTCTAACATACTCTGCAAACCCTGAACACGGCCAATATTTCCTGCATACTCCAGCACAAACCTTTCTGAATGCATTTTCAACTGCATGGGCGACACAATATCGATATCAGCCCAGTTCTCTATAACCGTAACTTTTGGTTGGTTCTCAAAACGAGAGCACTTCTTTTCCAGTACTTGTTTCATATCCCTTCCAATCGCTATCAGTTGGTCAGCTCTACAATATGCCTTGTCAAAGATATTCTTCAAAATACCGTAAGCTAACCTAGGCTGTTTGATGCCTGCGGGCTTTGTGTTCTCTGGGAATACATCGTGTACCAGGATATTCAGTTCAAACTGGCGTTTCTTTCTTAATCTGGATATAAGTGCTACTACTGGAGCAGGATTCGTCACCAGCAGTACTTTATCACCTTCCTTTATGTTTGCCCTAGCACTACGATAAAGTTGTTTGCTAATTACAGCAAACCGCATAGCTTTTCCGAAAAAAGTGTTCTTATCCAAGTCCACACCTTTCACATGGGTCACTGAAATCTGAGGATTCATCACAAATTTGTTATTGGGATCCGTTTTCTTACGCTTATCGTAAACTTCTGGCCCACAAATCACATTCACCTCATATTTCTTCGACATCACATTGGCTATCTCCCCCAAAATGAAAGCTGTGGAGGTTTCATCTGGGGGAAACAGTTCAGAAATAATCCAAAGATTTTGCATTGTTAATACTTCCTCCAAACCATCTTGTTCACAATCCCAACATAGCTCTGGATAATCTTCACCACTTTCGTCGAGACATTCTCCTCGATATAGTCAGGTACAGGAATGCCGTAGTCACCATTCTGATTCATGGTGACAGCGGTGTCAACAGCCTGCAACAGTGACACCTCGTCAATACCGGCAATGAAGAAGCAAGCTTTGTCAAGGGCTTCAGGGCGTTCTGTCGAGGTACGGATGCAAATAGCAGGGAATGGATGGCCAACACTGGTGAAGAACGAACTCTCTTCTGGCAACGTACCCGAATCCGACACTACAGCAAAGGCATTCATCTGAAGACAATTGTAGTCATGGAATCCAAGTGGTTCGTGCTGAATCACCCGCTTATCGAGTTTGAAACCAGATGACTCCAAGCGCTTGCGTGAACGGGGATGACAGCTATACAATATAGGCATATCATATTTCTCAGCCATTTTATTGATAGCGGTGAAGAGACTCATAAAGTTTTTCTCTGTATCGATGTTCTCTTCTCTATGAGCACTCAAAAGGATATATTTACCTTTCTCCAGTCCGAGTCGTTCGTGTATGTCCGATGCCTCTATCTCTGCCAGGTTGTTATGCAGCACCTCTGCCATCGGTGAACCAGTAACATAAGTGCGCTCCTGGGGCAGTCCACAGTCAGCCAAGTAGCGACGGGCATGCTCAGAGTATGCCATATTGACATCGCTGATAATGTCCACGATGCGACGGTTCGTCTCTTCTGGAAGGCACTCGTCTTTGCAACGGTTTCCAGCTTCCATGTGGAAGATGGGAATATGCAAGCGCTTAGCACCAATCACACTCAGACATGAATTGGTATCCCCCAACACCAGTACAGCATCAGGCTTCGTCTCAACCATCACCTTGTAGCTCTTGTCGATGATATTACCCATCGTGGCACCGAGGTCATCACCTACTGCCTCCATGTAAATATCCGGGTCTGCCAACTTCAAGTCCTTGAAGAACACCCCGTTCAGGTTATAGTCGTAGTTCTGACCGGTATGCGCCAGCAAGCAGTCAAAATACTGTCTGCACTTGTTTATCACCGCTGCCAAACGAATTATCTCAGGGCGAGTCCCCACGATAATCAGCAGCTTCAGTTTTCCATTATTCTTAAAACCACTCATTTTTTTTCTTTTTTATTCTGAACACGAATGACACTAATTTCACGAATAATTATTCGTCAGATTCGTTAGATTCGTGTTCGTTGTATTAAATCTCTAATTCTATAATTCTTGATAAAAATATCTGTGCTATCTGTAATTTCTGTGTGACTTATACCTTTTCGAAGAACGTATCCGGCCTCCCGGGGTCAAAAATCTCATTGCAATACATGACAGTCACAAGATTCTCCGTCTCCGACAGGTTGATGATATTATGCGTATATCCCGGTAACATGTGTACACACTGGATGTTGTCACCACTCACCTCAAACTCTATCACTTCATCAGAACCAATCTTACGCTCCTGTATCAGTCCATGACCACTGACCACGATAAAGAACTCCCACTTCGTGTTATGCCAGTGCTGTCCCTTAGTGATTCCTGGTTTTGAGATATTGATGCTCACCTGTCCGGCATTAAGGGTATGAACCAACTCTGTAAACGAGCCACGATCATCCACATTCATCTTCAAAGGGAAAGCAACTTTCTCCTTGGGCAAATAGCTCAGATACGTTGAATAGAGTTTCTTTGCAAAGCTGTTCTCTGGTATCTCTGGTATCATCAGGGTCTTAGGTTGTTCAGCGAAGCTTTTCAAGTATTCGACAATCTCACCCAAAGTTGCTTTGTGGGTTGTTGGCACATAGCAATATTTGCCATCTGCATGTGGTATAACATCAAGACCATTGAACTCACAATGATGCTCTTCACCTTTCAGACAGGCTATCATCTCGTCCACTAGGTCATCTATATACAGCAATTCCAGTTCTACGCTGGGGTCGTTAACAGTATAAGGCAGGTCGTTAGCGAACGCATTACAGAAGGTTGCAACGGCTGAATTATAATTCGGTCTGCACCATTTTCCAAACAGATTAGGGAACCGATACACCAATACCTTTGCACCCTTCTCCTTGCTGTAGTCAAAGAACAGCTCTTCGCCAGCCTTCTTGCTCTTGCCGTATTCAGAAGTGCCGAAACGTCCAGCCAATGTTGCCTGAATAGAGCTTGAAAGCATCACAGGACATTTATTCCCGTGCTTTTTGAGAGTATCCAGTAGCGTAGAAGCAAATCCAAAATTACCGGCCATAAATTCAGACTGCTCCTTCGGGCGATTCACACCTGCAAGATTGAATACAAAATCACAATCACTACACCACCTGTCAAGTTCTTCTGCAGTATTGTCAATGTCGTATTCATAAACAGCTTCGATAGAAAGTTCAGGAAACCTTCTATCTTTGCCTTCCTTAATTGTATTGAGTTGAGCGCAAAGGTTCTTACCTACGAACCCCTTTGCTCCAGTTACAAGTATCTTCATTATTAAACCAGATTCGGGATTCCGTTGAGCTCGTTCTGTATATACGTGAGGTCTGCAATCTTAGCCTTGGTCTCTTCAAGATTCAGGCGATAAGTGTTATCGCTATTGAACTCTTCGATAGTAGCGCGCTTGGTATCACCCTCCTTGAAATACTTATCATAGTTCAGGTCACGGTTGTCAGCTGGAACGGCATAGAAGTTGCCCATATCAATGGCTTTGGCAGCTTCTTCCTTGGTGAGCAGAGTCTCGTACATCTTCTCGCCATGGCGAATTCCGATGACCTTGATTTCAGGTTCAGTACCCTTAGGCGCCTGATGTTTAAACAAATCCCTTACTGCTTCAGCCTGAGTCTGGATGGAGCAAGCGGGTGCTTTCTGAACCAAGATGTCACCATTCTTACCGTTCTCGAAGGCAAACAGCACGAGGTCAACGGCCTCTTCAAGGCTCATAATAAAACGAGTCATCTTAGGCTCTGTCAGTGTGATAGGATTACCCTTCCGAATCTGTTCAATCCACAGAGGAATCACGCTTCCACGACTACACATCACATTTCCATAGCGAGTACAGCAAATTTTTGTGTTGCCGCTATTACGCGACTTAGCCACGGCAATCTTCTCCTCAATGGCCTTGGTGATACCCATTGCATTAATAGGATATGCCGCCTTGTCCGTCGAGAGACAAATCACGCATTTCACGCCTGCATCAATGGCTGCATCCAGTGTATTGTCCGTACCAATCACATTCGTCTTCACGGCCTCCATAGGGAAGAACTCACAGCTGGGCACCTGCTTCAGGGCAGCGGCATGGAACACATAGTCCACCCCCTTCATGGCATACTTCAGGTTCGAACGGTTCCTCACATCACCGATATAGAACTTCACTTTATTCGCCACCTCCGGCATCCTTGCCTGAAAGTCGTGACGCATATCGTCCTGCTTCTTCTCGTCGCGGGAAAAGATGCGGATTTCTCCGATGTCGGTGCGGAGGAAACGGTTCAACACTGCATTGCCAAAACTGCCGGTACCTCCTGTTATGAGAAGGGTTTTGTCTTTAAATACACTCATTTTTATATTACTTTAAATTATTCTTTATTAATTAGATGCATCGCCTCATTTTTGCCATGAAAGGAGACAAAAAAGATTCCATAGGGAAAAGCCATACATATCTCGTATTCCGTTTAATCTTATAAAGAAGTGGACTCCTAGAATATAACCGTTTGTCTTGTCGTTTATCAAACCTACCAAAGTTACCTCCAGTCATAATTTCTTCTATCAACAGACGTCCCCGCCTTTTATCCGGCTCTGCTATCAGGAATTTCTCATCAAGACCAAGTTCGTAATGTAAAATCCACATCATAGCTCTTGAAAAGCGCCCCATTCCCAAATCCCTTAATTTTTTACCCATTTTTGGTCGGTCAAAACCAGTCTTTCTCAAAAGGTAATATAAATCTACGACTTGACGCAGTCCTATACCTTCTTCAAAGAAATGCCCCATAATGTGAGACATCTGCATGACCACATTCAATTCTGGAACCGGTATGCGAAAAGCCCCATTTTCAACTGGAACCTTATTCAGAAAACATTCGCAGGCCAAGGAATCATAAAAAGATTGCAATCTTAAATTGTATTTATGCGATCGCGCTATTGTCGGACGGTAGTGTACCTCCACAGGCACATCATCAAATACAGGAAAGTCTATGTGCAGGTAACTCTCTTTGGCATTGGGAAACCGCTCTAACACAAAGCTCTTGACCGTTTCCCTATCCGCATCTATCCAAATATCAATATCTCCCGTTGCGCGGGTCAAAGGATTATCGTACATCAATGCATTTCCCTGTCCTTTTAAAATGCAACTACGAAACCCTGCATCAGCAAATAACTTACTAAGTTCTACGCATTGACTATTGACGATTTTATTCATCCTGGCTGTCAGCTCACCGATTTCAATCCATTCATATAGTATGTCCATTGGTGGTCTGAAACCGTCGTTAGACAGCTTATCTATCGCAGGTATGAGAAAAGCAGCTAAACCCTGTCTTTGGGACTCTTCAAAAATCCCGCACCATTCCTCTTCAGATGGTGGATGGGGTAATGTCTTGCAATTCCCTAACGCCATCCTCACGAGCTCCATGAATAGTGCTTTTTCTTTTTTCATGCAATTATGCCTTGTTCAATGTAGTTTTGATAATTCTACATATGAAATGTATATCGTCTTCCGTCAGGTCAGGATGCAGGGGCACGGTAATCAGCTCCTTATACACTTGGTCGGTATGTGCCAGCGTCTTATTATCCTGATTGCCAGCAAACAGTGTCAGCAGATGATTCGGGCGATAATGCATACCGGTTCCAACTCCCTCTGCATTCAAAGCCTCCTTCACGGCATCGCGCTTATCTTCACGCACGCGAATCACTACGATATGTGGCACCACCTCGTCATAGTTGCAGGGAATCAACTTTACGCCATCAACACCCGCCAATTCCTGCTGATAGATCTTAGCCAGTCGCTGGCGAATCTCCTTGAACTTAGGAAATTTCTTCAATTGGGTGTAACCAATAGCAGCCATAATATTGCTCATGTGGTAACGCCAGCCAGCCTGATCCACGTCAAACACCCATGTGCGAGTTCCTTTGAAACGACTGTCAGTATCGTTCTGAACGCTCAGCAAACGGGCATCCTTCACAATCTTCTGCACCTTGGGGTCATCAGTGATAATCATGCCGCCTTCACCTGATGTGATATTCTTAATACCGTCCATACTAATGCAAGCCACATCACCAAAGGAGCCTATCAGCTTACCTTTATAGTATGTGCCGAATCCATGAGAGGCATCTTCTATCACTCGCAGATGATGTTTCTTTGCGAAAGCATAGACCGCATCCAAATCGCCAACCTGTCCTGCATAATGCACCGGCATGATAGCCTTGGTACGTGGTGTCACCTTACGTTCTGCATCTTCCAAATCAATGGTCAATGTATCATCCGTCACTTCACAGGCAATTGGTGTTGCACCCGTTGCACGGATGGCTTGAAAACAGGCCACATAGGTAAGTGACTGAACCAACACCTCATCACCTTCTTTCAGACCAATACCCTGGCATGCAAGGTGCAGAGCTGCAGTTCCTGTATTAACCAAAGTCACTTCACGTCCGAAGAACGCTTTCAAATCATCTTCAAACCTGTGTACATCCACGCCCATACCTAAGTACTCGCGCTTAAGCACATCAGTCACAGCATCAATCTCTTCCTGTCCAATACAAGACTTTGACAAACGAATATTTCTCATAATAACTCTAATCTTTTAAACTCTATACTCTCAACTATTTAATCACCGGCACTTCCCTCTCCCAACGTTTCCAAGGGGCTACACCATCAAGCAGCAACTGCTCCAGCAGATTCTTCTCGCGGATATTATCCATGCACTGCCAGAATCCACGATGTGTATATGACATCAGTTCTCCCTCAGATGCCAACTGCGTCAACGGTCCTTTCTCAAAAATGGTCTGGTCACCCTCAATATAGTCAAATATCTTGGGTTCCAACACCATATATCCAGCATTGATAGGCACACCATCATTTTGATTCTTCTCACGGAAAGAGCGGATACTGTTATTCTCATCAATGTTCAGCACTCCTTTTTCCTGTGCCTGAATCACAGCAGTCAGGGTTGCAATTTTCCCATGACTCTTGTGGAACACTATCAGTTTATTGATATCCACATCACACACACCATCACCATATGTCATCATGAAGGTTTCACCATCCACATACTCCTTGATGCGCTTAATTCGCCCACCGGTCAGGGTGTTATAACCCGTATCCACCACCGTCACCTTCCATGGTTCCAAATGGCTGTGGTGAACTGTCATCTCGTTCTTCCCGTTACGGAAGTCAAACGACACATCACTGTTATGCAGGAAGTAGTTGGCAAACCACTCCTTGATGTATTCCTGCTTATAGCCGGCACAGATAATAAATTCATTGTGCCCGAAGTAAGCATATTCTTTCATGATATGCCAAAGTATGGGCATACCACCTATTTCAATCATCGGTTTTGGCTTGAACTGGCTCTCTTCACTGATGCGAGAGCCAAAGCCTCCGGCTAAAAGTACTGTCTTCATTGATTATTAATTTTGTTGGTTTCTATTTCCAGTCATAATGGAACAATTCGTTTTCGAGGGGAATATTGTTGGACTCCCCATCTACATGAATCATTTCTGATATATTAATCATTAATGTATAATCATCCGAGAGTGACTTGAATGCATACCAAATCTTTGGAGGCAATTCCAGTCTGACATAGTTTTCTCCTGGTCCAAGGACCATTTTCTGGAACTCACCTTTTGTCGGGGAATCCTCGCGCTCGTCGTGCAGCACAATTTCCATCTTCCCATATGGAACAACAAATCGTTGCCAGGTCTGCAAGTGTTGTTTCCAACCCTTCGTCACACCGGCGTTCACCCTGGAGATGTACACTTCTTCTACATTCACGTCGTGATTCTCGTTCCTAAAGGCATGATACACTGCCCCTCTGTTATCTACTATCTGTTTCAGAGGGATTATCTTTACACCGTCTATCATAAGCTCCACTCAAGATTTTGTTTCCGGGCCTCCGTCTCGTATTCCCTAATCTGGTTAATGGTCAACTCATACATATCCTTGTCTTTCTCCACATAGAATGCACGGTACCAATCTGCAATAAAACGTACGCACTCTTCATAGTGGAGTGTTGAGTGCCAATGCAAATAAGCCAAAGCCTTATCACAGTTCAGTTTTAGAAGTGTAGCCTCCTCAAACGGCACGTCACCTGTCAGTTTGGCAGCCTTATCAGGATCAAGACCCCATAGTTTTGCCAAATCCTGTGTCAACTCAAATACGGTCTTGGTCTGCTCTGCACGCGGACCAAAATTATAAGCCTCGCCGTTGGTACATTTTCCCTCAGCCAAATTCATGGCTAATGTCAGATAGCCACTCAGCGGTTCCAACACATGCTGCCAGGGGCGCGTTGCTTTCGGACTACGAATCTCTACCGTTTCACCCTTTGAGAATGCTTTTACACAGTCCACGATGATACGATCTTTCGCCCAGTCGCCACCGCCAATCACATTACCGGCACGGGTAACTCCAAACTTGATGTTGTCCATCTTCTTGATGAACGAGTGCCAATAACTCTTGATAACCAGCTCTGCGGCACCTTTGGAACCGGAATAAATATCCTTACCACCTAAGCCATCAGTCTCACGATAGCCCCAAATCCATTCCACGTTGTCGTAGGCTTTGTCTGAGGTTATCAGTACGCAAGTGCAAGGCCAGTCTATCTTCATAATAGCCTCGCACACCGCAGCAGTACCTACCACATTGGTTGTGATAGTGCCAAACGGTTCTCTATAAGAAGTTAAAACCAATGCCTGTGCAGCCAGATGGAAGATAAAATCCGGTTTCACTTCCTGTACGTATGCATTAAACTCTTCCTTGTTACGAATATCTCCAAAGTGCTGGTGGATCTTCTCTCCAAGTCTGATGGTTTCATACATGGAGGGATTGGTTGGAATACTGATGGAATAACCATATACATCTGCTCCCATCGTGAGCAACCATGTGCTCAACCATGTGCCTTTAAAGCCTGTGTTGCCGGTAATGAGGACTTTCTTACCTTGAAATCTGTTGTTGTATGACATATTTTTTCTGTTTTTTAATTTTAAACATAAAATACAATATCAGAAACTGGAAAATTGTTGGTAATGATAACATGAAGTCATCAAATACAGATAGGCAGCATATCATAAAAATAGCTGGATACATCAAGAAAAAATTAAGGTGACCCTCATGGGCTTTATAATATACGTTATAAAAGAACAACCCTACAAAAAAGAATAAGAATATTGTAATTGGAACGCCAAAATCTTTTAGATAATTTGAATATAAAGTAAATGTATTTACTAGCGTATTCTCCATTTCTAAGGCGTACCTTTTTTCATATTCCTCAACACCAAAAAGTGCCTTTTTGACAACGGATGGTAAAAGCCTTTTAATCGTATTTTCTGGTAAGTATGTCGGATTGAGCCTATCTATATTATAGACAACATTGTTAACGGAACAAGTGAAATACCAATAGACCCATGTGAATCCCGAAGGTAATTTCTCCATAGTGTCTACATACCGACTATCAACTAGTTCGCGCACCATTCCTTCTGTTGCTTCACTCACATCACCCCCACTTCGCTCATTCCCCATCACTCCGAATAAGACTATAATTGCTAAAGCACCAGCGGCTAAAAGAGCCACTGTTTTAGCTTTAATTCTCCTCATCATTACATAAACTCCTAATAGTTCGAACCCCATTGTAAAGATGAGAGCACGTGTAATCACCAAAATTGGATAGATTACAAGAAATAATAAAGTTTTTCGATACTTCTTGTTATTTGTGGACAAATAAAGGTAGAAATTCAATACAACCGAAGAGTAATACAAGGCGTTAACAAAGCCGTTAAAAGATGGAATTCCAAAATCTGTATAATTATTTCCACTACCCGTTAATAGCCACAAAAGAGGAAATCCCTGGCTATATAGTACATTTAGAATAGTTCCATATATAAAAAACCTAGTGATCTTTTTAGTCTTCCTTTTAATATCCGACAATTCCCACTTCATCGGGTTTACAGCATTTAATCGCCTTCTTTCATAATGCTTAAATTTCATTATAAATCCCGCAAATAATACAACTGCGATTACACCATAAAAGAAAAAAAGCGTTGTTGCATTAAGCGGTTTATAATACTCCACGATATGGAGACTATAAAGAATAACCTCTACAGTCCATATAACTAATAATAAAACTCCTGGGGATACGAATTTAATCGTTTTCTGGTCCATCCTCAACTATCTCATATTTTTTAATTGATGCACAAAATCCCAACAAAATTTTGGCAAGTATGTCAAATATAGCAAATAAGCATATCTCTTATCTATATGTTTTATCGATTTAATTTCTTGTCTTGCGTCTCTTCTTTTTCCTTGCGACATTAGATAACGAGCTTTATAATAGGTTCCTCTTGCATTAGCGGATTCCCACTCCTTTGAATATTGTTCTGCAACCTCTGAATGAGTCTGTTTTATTCTGCTCAATGTATAAAACCGTTCTATATACCAACGATCAATGCACTTATTGGTCAAAGAGTTTCGACTTATATAATAATTTGCTAATGACTCATGAATCACAGAGACTTTTTCCCCATAAATCAATTGCATAAATAGACAATATTCCTCAGAAGCTTTCACGAAGGGGTCAAAGTTCAACTCTTTATCCAATAGTGACTGCCTTTTAATCATTGCCGCAGGGAGATTTATATCAAAATGATTTAATAACTCCCCGAATATAAAACCCGATTGATATTTGGGAATATTGTTCCTTCTATGTGCTGAGTTTTCTTCATCTACTTCTGTTACTCCACTATAGCATAATACCGAATCGTCCTTCAACATTTCCTTCACTTGAACCTCGGTTTTTTTAGGACACCATTCATCATCTACATCCAAAAAGGCTATATAAACTCCCTTGCACGCATCAACAGCCCATGCCCTCGCTTGTCCTAGTGTTACATTTTCTTTACTACAGGAATATTTGAAACGCGGTTCATTATAAGACTCTAATATCTCCTTTGAATGATCCGTTGAAGCATTATCCCAGAAAACCAGTTCCCAATTTGAATACGTTTGTTTAAGAATAGAATTCAAACTCCGATGAAGATATTTCTCTCCATTGTAGCAATTCATGATGAAACTGACCAATGGCTTATTATCCGATATGGTATTTGTCATTTCAATAATAATTTTTATATAAATGATTTAACTTTTTGTTTTTCTCCCCTATTAACAAACAAAGCGGCAATAAAAACACTATATCCTATCATTACCCCCAACCTCACCACAAAAACAGCCTCAATAGCATAGGTCAGGTACAAAAACACCATCAACGCAGAGGCTAGTACAACAAGTATTGTTCGCTTCTCGAATGTAACTTTGTATAGCCGTTGCGAGATAAATAGTATCATGGCTAAGTATAACGTATAAGTAACTAGTTTGATGACTGGAGCTGTAGACGGTCCCCAATACTTAATGCCAAAATAATTAGCGAGCAGATTTATGACCAAAGTGATACCACACACAAGAGCATAATATTGAGTCTTATTCTTAATCTGAATTCCAAAGTCAAATACCATGTGACTGCTGTAGATTATCTGTGCAAATATCAAGAATGGTATATACCGCAATGCTGCAACATATTCATCGTTCCCAAGAGACGCTATCGCTACTAGTTCCTTTCCAAAGAAGATAAAAAACAATGCTGCTGTAGAGGCTATCAATACATAATACGAGCCTACAAAGGTCATAAAACTGTCAAAGCCCTCAGAATTCTTGTACTTCATCCTCAACTGAGACCATATCATAGAGAAAGGCACTATCAGTAAACTTTGGATAATCATCGATATTTTGGAGCCAAAGCCATAAATACCTACATCATATAACGAACCGAGTCGCTTCATTATCAACTGGTCAGAGGTATTAAGCAAATAAAACAGCAGGCTTGACAATGCTACCGGTATACCAAAACGCAATATCTTCTTGATTTCATCTCGCTGTACGTCAAATAGCTTGATTTTATAATTCAAAGCCATTATCAGCATTACCACCACATTGCCTATCAATTGTGACACGATGGGTACATACAACTCAACCTCGAAACGGAGCCATACAATCATAATACCAATCGAAAGCAGTAGGGTAACAGCATTCAGCGTTACATACTTCACATTCTTGTCATCGCATCTCAGCAGAATAAAAAAGGATGTATTGACTGTCTGTACAGAGGCTAAAGCGAGACTAAACACCAATAAATAGCCATATTCCGGAGTGGAAAAAACCATGTTGGACAGCGTTCCTTGAAAGACTAATCCTACCAGGAATTGCACTACTCCACCTAATACAATTATGAAAAAGGCACTATTCACCATTTTCTGCTGCTTGGCCTCCGACGGATAGTCGTAATAGTATCGCAACATTGACGAGGATGCCCCCAAATAGGTGAAAGTAGAGGAAAGTGTTCCGACCAATATAGCAAGGTTGATGACCGCATAGCCATCTACAGGGAACTGGCTAGTACATATAGGCAGCAATAGGAAACCAATCAGCGAGTTTAATGCATTCCCTATGGAATACAAAACTCCTGTTTTCAAGAGTTCCTTGATTTTGCTCACCATGCTCATAATAGTACGGTTTTTCTAAATCTTTATTTGAATGAGTTAACGGCCATAACCACCTCCTCTGCCTCAGCCATTGTCATAACAGGGCTGATAGGGAGGCTTAGTTCTTGGCTGTGTATTTTCTCTGTAATGGGCAGGCTCTTCTCATTCCATTCCTTATAGCATTCTTGCTTATGAGGAGGGATAGGATAATGAATCAAAGTCTGAATACCACTATCTGTAAGATGCTGCTGTAACATGTCACGCTGGGCGCAAAGCACTGGGAATATATGATAAACATTATTGATGTCAAGCAATCTTGATGGCAACAAAATCTTAGGATTGTTAATGCGCTCATAATAGTAATTGGCTATCTCCTGACGATGCTGATTATCATCATCCAAGTGACGCAACTTCACATCCAGCACAGCTGCATGTATTTCGTCAAGACGGCTGTTCTTACCCTTATATTTAAAGACATACTTTTTCTGACTTCCATAATTGGCTAGCGCACGTATGCAGTCTGCTACATCCTTGTCGTTAGTGGTTACAGCACCGGCATCACCAAAAGCACCAAGGTTTTTTCCGGGATAGAAACTATGGCCGGCAGCATCGCCCAAAGCACCGGTGCGCTTATCCCTGAAACGGCAGCCATGAGCCTGTGCATTGTCTTCCACTAATTTTAGGTTATACTTCTTGCAAAGTTCCCCAATCTTGTCAGTGTACGCACAGCGTCCATACAGGTGAACTATTAGGATAGATTTCGTGCGCTCAGTGATAGCCGCCTCGATTTTTTCATCATCAATCTCCAACGTCTCCAATTTTGGTTCCACCAAAACCGGAACAAGGCCATTTTCTGTAATAGCCAATATTGAGGCAATATAGGTATTTGCAGGCACTATCACCTCATCGCCCGGTTTCATGATACCCAACTCAATATATGCTCTATATATCCAAATCAAGGCATCAAGCCCATTACCTACACCTACACAAAACGGGGATCCAATGAAATTGGCATAGTTCTGCTCGAAAGTCTTATTCTCGTTACCCTGTAAATACCAGCCACTATCAACAACACGACTAACCGCTTCATGTAGTTCTTGGGCGTACATATCAGTAACACCCTTTAAATCTAAAAACTTAATCATAATTTCTTTTATTTTTAACTTATTCCATATTTCTTTTTGTAATACACCCGACGGATAAAGCCTCTTTTTATTAGCTTTTCCGGAATGTCGCCCCATGTGGCTGTAATGCTCTGCAACTGCTCATGCAGCTTCCTGCTTGTTACCGCCAAAGAAAAGTTAGATTCGTAGAACTCATAGTCCATTCTTCCCAACTCTTCACGTCGGATTTTATATTCATCAATAATATTTGCAAAGCTCTCATTGCCAACCTCCAAATCTAATTCAGTGATGCGATGACCCACATCATAGTCTTTTGTCTCATGGAACCACCTGAAGATGTAGTCGTCGCTTACAGGTACATATGATGTATCGAGTTTCACCGTAGGTATATTCAGTTTCGCACTCTCAATGACTGATGTACCCATTGCAAAATTAATATCAAAGTTTTCCATCATATAGCGATCCAGGTCTTCCTTTTTTATGCTACCGACCCAGTCTACCTTGAAATAGTCACTTTCTTCTTTATATAGCAGATGTTCCAATTCGCCATTTCCTACCACATGGAATATTATCTTCTGTTGATGAGCATCTGCATACTTGTGAGCCTGCTTCATCGAGCAGTTTAAGATATGAATCTTAAAATCACACAAACGCCCCACCCAACCAAGATGGATGACCTCATCCCCATGAGTCTTCGCAAAACAATCACCAATAGGGTCGCTGGAGGCGATAGGTATGTAGACATAAGGTTCGATAGATGTAATTGATAACGCTCGCTCTGTGGATTCCTTGGACTGCGAATCCATAAATGCTACACATCTATTGGCATTCATAAAGTGGAAGAATGACTGGCACCTATTAATTTCGCCTCGATAAAGTCCTTTTAATATCTTACAGTATAAATCTTCATGCCCTTCTATAAATGTTCTGAAGAAGTTGAATGGGAACACTATCGGATAGAAATTCCATGAATACAAAACCCACATCATTACTTTAGTATTCTTTCCAGGTATGAACTCCGGACGAATAGCCTCCGGCAGATATGCCTGCATAATGATATAATCAGTATCTATATGACACTTCTCTCCATCTTTGAATGAAATCAAAGATATATTATTATCATCTTTGATATTTTGTGCCATATAGCCGTCCTCATAATCCACGAGAAATAGCTTATACTCGTCAGGGAATGACTCTACCATTTTTCTGGCTATATTCAGAAAAAGTACAGGACATCCACTCACTACTTTATATGGAAAGAAAAAAGCAAGGGTCTTCATTGAAATTCATTTATTTACTTTTGAAAAATCATAGCAGTATTCACCAAGTTCATTCTCTATCTTTATTACTGTTTGTTTGGGTAGTTTCTCCCATGTCATTGTATTTTTAGCTGACTTTTCAGGTATGAATTGAGTCATAGGTTCAGTATGCTGAGAGGGATATAATCCAAGAAAATGCTCTATCTTTGCAACACTTTCATCATACTTATATATTAGGTCTTCAAATCTGAGCAGCAGAACATTTTTATTATTTAAAACATATGAGTATGAGTTATCACGTATTGTCTTAAACCAGCAGATAAAATCATCTACATTATCAGTTGGTATGAAAGGCCATATCAAACCTCTGACAAACACATCCCGTGGGTCCCTGTCTACAACTATCATTTTGGATTCATCTATCATCTGCATAAATTCATCACAATGACCAGTTGGTATCAATTGATCAAAGACAAGCATCTTTTTCGTGTCTCCATCAGCAATAATGTCACATATCGAGTTCATAAATTTTTTTGTTGCATTCAAGAAATTCTCGTATGATACAATGTACATTTTATCGCTTTTGTACATTATGTTTTCTTGATGGAATTTCGCTAACACTCGATAAAGAAACCATTTCACCGCATTATATTCATGCCAATGATACGGCCAACTTCCATACCATGATCTTACGCCTAAATCATTCAAGAAAACTTCCAGGAGTGGTTCAAACTTACCTCCGAGCAGGTCATTGTAACCATAAGATAACGGTCTATACCATTTGGTCGACCTACTAAATCTTTCATAAAGATTAATAAACCGTCGAATCGCTATATCTACATTTAAGTCTTGCCAATTGTTTTTAAGTATATTACCCAGGTCAAAAAAACCATCACTTTCCTTAAGAATCCGAAATTCATAGGGAAAGGATTTAACATTTGAATATTCACACAGCAGATCAAAAGCTGCGCTTGATCCTGTGGCACAAAATCCACTTACTGATACGATAGGGTATTTTTTTTCCATCACTTATCGAAATATTTAACTATTTGTTCAGTACTCTTTCTTGCTGATACTGGTACTTTATTATGCCCTTTATAAAACCCGATTGCCAATTCTAAAACAATCTGTTCGTCATTAGGTATATTACAATATCCACGCAATGCCTTTACGCTTGGCGATTCTACAAACAATGCTTTACGAAGACAGCAGGAGCCTACACCTAAAGCATGTAACGACAATGTAAGATAACCTGCAAAAATGGATGCACTAACTATCCAGTCATACAACTCATCAATCGCAAACGCTCTTGCATTACCAGTTATTAAAAGAAAATAGGGAGGGGTAATTCCTTGAATATCACCAGAATACAATTCCCTCCTTTTTTCTCCTGGAACGACATAAACCTTGGTCAATTGTCTGTTACAGGCACTTGGACATCTATTTGCCAATGCTATTGCTTCGTTGATAATATAGTGAGGAACTATTCTACTATCAAAATCCCTAATGCTATGACGAGTCGAGAACAAGTTCTTAACAGCATCTAAATTTTGAGCCTCCATTTCTTTAAATGAATAAAACTCAATACCAGCTAAATCTTCATTCTCCTGAATACAAACAAAGGATTTTATATTTTCCTTATCAAGTGGGTTTTCGCTATTACGCTTACTCTCGATGTACTTATTAATGGTACTTTGTGCCACTCTTTTCTCAAAGCAGTCATCTAAACCCACCATTAGGTTGCTGATAGCGTTTATTTTCTCCCAGCCCCAACCAGGTTTTGGATTATCCAGCAACAAACCTTTTTCTATCCTGTGACAATTCTGTAGGATTGCATACTTCGGGTCTTGTCCTTCTGATAGAATTCTGTAGGATTTCAAAAAGTAATGAATTCCCTTAAAAAAAACATACAATTTCTCTCGTATCATGTTTATACATTTAGAATGTTTGATATGGTTACTACATTATAATGTTTCCAAAATGATTCAGACCGAAATCCATTTAATACAGCGTAAAAGCCACATCCTGAAACACAAGCCGCCTCATAGTCACTCTCTGTATCTCCATAGAAAACATCAATCTCTTTTCTTCTCAACACATCCGCCTTGATTTGGCTCGTATTCTTGGATGACTCTACAACATACACACCCTCAAAATACTGTTGAATGCCCAACCTCTTTATCTGCTTATATGCACTATCTTTGTTATTTCTCGCTGTAATAATATACAATGACGAGTCACGGCTTAGGTCTGACAATATTTTTTCTACTTCAGGGTAAAGAATATCTGCAGATAAAAATCTTTCATCTTCTATAAGTGAAATCCACCTCTTGTTTAGCCGTTCAGAGACATCTTTATCTATCCCTTTCTGTAGGAGATAATCTTTAGTTGAATGTCCATCTGACTTATAACTTAGATAATCCGATATATCTATCCTAATGCCTTCTTGATTTAACACCTCTTTAAGAACATCGATGTGTCTCTGCCGGCTATCCAAAAGAGTCCCATCTAAATCAAACCCGATGCGACGTTTTGATATTTTTGTAACAGCATCGACGTTATATCGAACCACAAACACATCACCATCGGGAGCGTTAAGTGTTGACGTGACATCATCTTCATTCAACATCACCTTTGCCAACGCAGTAACAGCATCCCATCCAGCCGCATAAGAAAGACCCATTCCACCTGCTGCCCTCAAATTCACGTCAGTTATTACCCAGTTGTATTCTGTTCCTTTCATAAATTGTATGTTGAACAGAAAAGGAAGGGGTATACAATGAGATATCCTTTCAACTATAGATTTCAGTTCTTCGTTTTTATGAACTCTGGCTTTTGTACATACGCCTGCTTTTGACGCTAATCTTTCTCTCGCAACAGCACTAATTTTGTCTTTATAGCATACACATTCCAAAGTAACTTCTGGTTCATTACATAATTCTTGAATCACATAACCAGACATATTTGCTTCTACTATCTCTGAACCTTTTGCCTTTCGTGCTCCTATTGAACCGTTACCTTGCAGCGGCTTCACAAAGTAGTCCTGGTAAGGGTTTATCTCACTTACATTGAACCCGCGTGGTACGTCAAATCCGATGGTTTTAAGGAAATCATTGGTTTTCTCTTTACTACAATATATGGGCAACCACTTACTGTCTATACCAAATGAGACAACACCCATTGATTTCAAATCTGCGTTATCACTATAAAATAACAGTTGGTCTGCATCATATAGGGGTATTAAAAAGTCTATTTTTTCTTCTGCACAAATATTCAAGACAAACTGATAGTACTCCGGTGACTTTGACAAAGGACTTGTGTAGTAAGCATCAAGATAACAGGATGTTGGTATCATCCAACGTTTGTTAATATCTGTTCCTACAATATAGAAAGAGTCGAAATACTTTTCCTTTAGTATTTTTGCAATATGGAAACAGGCGTTTGTTCCACAGGTTAAGAGCAATACTCTTTTCTTGCTTTTAATATCCTGTTCCATCATGCTGCCCTCCTTTCTTCATAAGAGCAGCATTGCAGCCTAACTATTACCCAATTATACCCCCCCCCACTCAGTTCGGGTACGGTAATTTTCTCTCCTTTACTATTTTTCATTTCCATATCTAAAATCTCGCCTTTAAGGGTAATATATCCTCTCTGTTTAGCGGGATTTCCATACCATACTGTATAAGGAGGGATGTCTTTGGTGACAACACTACCAGCCCCAACCAAAGCATATTCTCCTACCGTGTTGCCACAGACGACAGTACAATTAGCACCAAGGGATGCCCCCTTCTTTATAATTGTCTGCTCAAAATGGTCAGGGTACTGTTTGGATCGGGAGAAATGTTCATTGGTGAAAGTCACATTGGGACCAATAAAAACATCGTCTTCGATCCTAGCTCCATTCCATAACTGAACGCCAGATTTCACTGTGACATTATCTCCTATAATAACATCATCTTCTACCAAAACATTTGCACAAAGATTACAATTCCTGCCAATCCGTGCATTTTTGAAAATTACACAGAACTGCCAGATATTAGTATTCTCGCCAATATGTTCTGATTTGCAGTCTGATAATGGATGAATGTTTGCCATATTTATTCGTGTATGTATTTCAAATATTCGTCGTAATCTCTTATATAGTCTTCCTTTGCATAACCATGTGATGCCAGCACTAAACAGATACTGCCGGAAGAAAATCCCTGTTCAGCCGCCCATATTCCAGGTGGCACATGTAAGCCATAGAAGGGACGGTTTAGCAGCACTGTACGCTTGTTGACCCCATCATCAAGCAGCACCTCAAAAGCACCGCTCGCTGCCACCAGAAATTGATGGCACTCCTTATGGGCATGTGCACCACGGCTCTCGCCTCCAGGAATATCATAGCTATAGAATACCCGCTTCACAGCAAAAGGCAGATGCACATCATTATAGATATACGTCAGATTGCCCTCCGGGAACGAGTTCTTCGGCAACTCTATGAACGAGCAGTCATAGACAGTTGGTTTCTTTTTGTCAGCCATTGTGTAATCGGTTTTAATATGTATTTGTCCACCACGATACTAACAACTATAGTCATCGCAAGTGTAAAGACAACATAAACTATATCACTCTCAAAATGCAGGATCTTATTAAAGAAAACTGTAGTGTAACGCAATATGATTTGATGCACCATAAAGATGGTGAAGCTCAACTCGCCAAGGCATAGCAGATATTTGTTTTGTAGAAGATTTTGCCCCCCCCAATTCGGTCAGACAGGGATGCAATAAATATCAGCAAAGCCATTGGAATCCAATATACAGGGGCGAATAAAGTAGCCGTTTCTGACAGCAAACAGGATTCTACAACCAATAGCGCAATCAACGAGAATACAACTATTTGGCTCACTGCATTGTTCCATTTGAAACTCTGGTGTTCCTTCAACTTCAGATAAACCAGGGCCAAGTATATACCCAAAACAAAATCCATTAGCCTCATATACGGGGAGGCATAGAGGACAGCATGATACATCTCCTTTGGTATCAGCATTGCCACCACAACATAAACTATCGTCATCAAGAATGCAATCAATCCTTTGCCTTTTAGTGAGGCCGCAACTATTCCTTTGAGGATAATCGGGAATACAACCGCGAAAAACATTGTATCTGCCAGATACCAGCTTACAGCATTGTAAGAGAAAATCAACTTCTCTAAAGGCAGCAGAGTATGCAAAAGTCCAGCATTTAAAATAAAAACTGGCACATGCGTCCATTTGAATATACCTAATGTAAATGGTATAGCCAATACCAAACAAATCCAATGTAACGGATAGAACTTAGTCACTCGTCTGGACAGGTATTCCTTATAACTAAACTCTTTCGAAATTATTCGATTCCTATAGCCCAGAGTCATGGAAAAACCACCTAAAACAAAGAAGAAAGCAACCGCCATCGTTCCTCCACCAGGATAAAGATGCAAACAATGGTGGAGGAATATGAACATAATAAAGACCCCTCGCAGTGATGTCAGACTATTAATCATTGGTTGGCGAATTTGAGGAATTCTTGATAGTCGCGTATATAGTCATCTTTGTCATACTTGGTAGAAGAAAGCACCAATGCCAACGAATTCGTTGAGAAATTCTCCATCTCGCGCCACATTCCTTTCGGAACATAAAGACCATTATAGGAACGGTTCAGTGAGAACACCTTCTTCTCCTTACCATCATCCAAAACAACATCAAAGCTTCCGCTCAGAGCCACGATGAATTCTTGGTTCTCCTTATAAGCATGACCACCTCGTTTCTCTCCACCCGGCACATCATATATCCAATACGTCCGCTCTATTTTAAACGGAATATCCTTCAACTCTTCTATCACCGACAGATTGCCTCGGGGGTCGGTGTTCTTGGGTAATGAAATGATTTTTGCTCTATTTTCTATCATTCTTAATATGTTTTGTACAATTTCTTAATTAATCAATTTTCTTAATTGAGTGGAACTTATTCCTTCCGTATGAGATAGATAATCTATCTTAGCTCCATACTGGTCAAATTCTCTTTCATACTTGTTGTACAACTCTGTTCCCTTCCACTCATCACCATGAAACATAATGTCAAAATGACGTTTTTTAAGAAATTCCAATTTGTCCATCGAATCCTGTGGCACTACCTCATCAACATATTTTATTGATGCGACGATAGCCGCTCTTTCTTCAAATGGGACTACTGGTGTGTGGTGTTTATAGCTCTCAACACATTCATCAGTGCTTACACCTACTATCAAATAACCACACTTTTCCTTGGCTCGTCGTAGTATATTTAGGTGACCTATATGGAACATGTCATAAACTCCGGTAGTATAGCCAACTAACACATCATTTTGCCCCCCCCATCGGGTGCGATAATGCTTCTTAAAATAGTACTACTTATACCATCGGTATGAGGTAGATACACTATCTCCACTCCAACGGGCTTAAATTGTCTCTCAAAGTCAATCCATAGAGGAGTTCCCTGCCAATCAGATCCGACGAACATTTTATTGAAATGTAGTTTTTGCCAAGCCACAAATTTATTCTTGTCAGGCTGAGGAACTACTTGGTCAACATATCGGATAGCTTCTACTATAGCACAACGATTCTCAAAAGGGATAATTGGAGTCTTATGTTTATCCTTTTGCACTAACTCATCCGTGCTCACTCCTACGATTAGGTAGTCACACTGTTCTTTAGCTTTTTTAAGAATATTGAGATGTCCTATATGAAACATATCAAATACTCCTGTTGTGTAACCTATTACCATAGCTTTATGATATTTTATTGTTTTTCAAATTCAGCATTCAATTCACGAAGTGAATCAGAGTTCACTTCTTCTTTTTTCTCTTCAATCACCCTCAGTAGGTATTGACCATACTGGTTCTTCAGCATAGGCTGTGCAATCTCGCGCATCCGCTCTTTGCTAATCCATCCGTTACGGTAGGCAATTCCCTCCAGACAAGCCACCTTCAAACCCTGACGCTTTTCAATCACCTCCACAAAGGTGGATGCCTCAGCAAGGCTGTCGTGGGTACCTGTGTCCAACCAAGCGAAACCGCGGCCAAAGACTTGAACCTTCAGTTCACCATCCTTTAAAAACTCCTGATTGACGGTAGTGATTTCCAATTCACCACGGGCAGAGGGTTTGATGTGCTTTGCTACATCCACCACCTTGTTGGGGTAGAAGTATAATCCCACAACCGCATAGTTGCTTTTTGGTATAGCTGGTTTTTCCTCTATACTCAGGCAGTTGCCTTGCTTATCAAACTCAGCCACGCCATAACGTTCAGGATCATTCACCCAATAACCAAATACTGTCGCCTTTGCATCATTCTCAGCTGCAGCAACAGCTCTTCTCAACATTCCAGTGAAGCCACTTCCATAGAAGATATTGTCACCAAGAACAAGGCAGGCGGAATCATCACCGATGAATTTCTCACCAATAATAAAGGCCTGGGCGAGGCCGTCCGGTGAAGGTTGTTCCGCATATTCAAAGTGTACACCATAGTCACTACCGTCTCCCAGCAAACGCTTGAATCCCGGCAAGTCGTAAGGTGTAGAGATAATCAGAATATCTCTTATCCCAGCCAGCATCAATGCGCTGATGGGATAATAAACCATCGGTTTATCATAAATCGGAAGGAGTTGCTTTGACACCCCTTTGGTTATTGGATAAAGACGAGTGCCGGAACCTCCGGCTAAAACTATTCCTTTCATAAATTCACGTTGTTCATTTATGCACTATTGGCTGCACCTCGGAATAGCTCATACAAGTATTGCTCATCGCTCGGTTTGCACAATAGGTCATATATTAGTATTTTAATTGTTTTCCTTTGAAAAAGTGGCGGCCCGTTGTTATTGTAATCGACCTGTCGCTTGGCTAGTCCAAGAATGTTTAGCTCGACGTTAGTCAACCTTTTTGTCTTATGAGAGACCATCGGGTATCCCGCCCTTTATTCTTGGGTAGCCAAGGCGTGCGGATTCCTCGAGCTACCCCTGAAACGGCACCGCCTGCGTGTAAGAGCGGAAGCCGCCATATTACAATATTAAATTCCTCCAGATTTCTTTCTATCACTTCAGACATTTATGAATGAAAGCGTTACAATAAACTGATGATATTCGACACCTCCAATATTGATAGAGTCTGCCCTTTTGTCAAATTTAAAAATAACATCATTAGCCTGACATATCTGCTTTAGAAGGTATAGTCCAAGTCCGCTTCCCTCATAGTTTCCTTTATTTACTACAGATTTAGACCTAAAACCTCTCTCTGTCAGATGATTCATTTCCTCATCTTGGGGGCAAACTGCCCAATTTCGAAATGTTACGTCAAGTTTGTCATTATCTTCGCTGAAGTCTATATCAATACTCTCACCTTCTGGTGAATACTTTATTGCATTTTCAATTACTATGAAGAATGCAAGTTCCATCGAGTTTCGTAGTCTGTATTTTTCTTCTGAACGTCCATTTAGATGAATCTCGATGTTTTTTGCTTTCTTGCTTGTATATAAACACTTATATACCTTCTCAATCTTTCCAAATACGCTCATCATATAATCCAACTCTCTATTGACAGAAGTTGGATTAAACATAATGTCATAAGCATCCATCCTGATAGATAAGAGCGTAGAGTTCCCATCAAGTGTCTTTAAGGTATTATGAATGTGTCTGTCAAATTCAGCATCATCTATTAATATCTCGTCTATGGACTTACTGAGGTTTAGTATTCCGCCATTTATTTGATTGTTAATCTTACGAATCTCGTGAAGTGTGTCGTCTATTAGTTTTCTGTTTATCTCTAGTGCGTGTTCCTTCTCTGACAAAATGGCTTCTCTATCTTTTAACTCTTGCTCGCGTTGAGTAAAGTCTTTACCTTGTTCTTGCGGTCGTGGTCTCGATAGGTAAACTTGCGGCAATCTCCTTCTCTTATGGCTCATATCCCAATAATATGTAAAATTCCTCCTGCTATCATACTCTGAACAATAGCTCTAATATCACCACTCAGGTTTGGAAATACGCTTTCCTCTGGAAATGATTTCATATCGTTGGGGCGGTTATTATAAATATCTACGAAATTACTTTCCAACTGTAGCACCTCAGTTAATGGAACATCCTTAGTTAAAAGAAAATTTCGTATGGTTTTCCAGCTTTCTTTGGGGTCTGTTGCACGATAAATTAATTCGTCAAAATACCCTCTCCACTCATCTATTTGTGAAGTCTTCTTGATTCTTGACACTCCCTCAAGATCATTTAACAAATCAAGCTTATAGTCTGAACTTGAATAAACAGCTATCTGCTTGAAAGGGTATTTTTTCTTTAGCTCACGAACAACGTAAGCACCTTCCTTCTCTTTATCAAACTGAGTCCCAACTCCCTTTATATCGCATATCACAATTGGATACTCCGATGCGGCACTCAAATCCTCAATATTCTTTACGCAAGTAAGGTTGTATTTTTCATCCCGAAGTGCCTCTTTGTAAACAAAGTCTTCATCATCTATGATTAGTATTTTTATCCTCTGCCGTACATCTATTGAAGATAATGCATTCCTAGAGGTATTCAAATCTGCAATTGAGAATGCCTTTCCTATTACTATTGGCTTCTTAAACAAATTAAACATTTTCATTTTTAATTTCACTTCTTCATTTTTCCCTCTATCTTCTTCAAACTCTCACCAATCGAATGTAGTTCTATCTTCACTTTTCCAAGTACATCGTCTATGTCCTTCAATTTCGAATTGTCTGAAGAATGAAGTTCTTTCTTAATTCCATCAAGGTTCCTATTGAGCAACTTGAGCGAACGCGCAATTGAATCATTTTCATCTGCTAGTGAAACATTATAGGTATTATCTACTTCCTGACTCACAGGATGAACCTGGTTGAGATAATTCGTGAATTGACCCTCTACCACAAAAGTCTCATTCTTGAAATACTCTGCTATCTTAGTGATATTCTCAGGAATGTATAAATCGCCAAACATTTCGACTGTCTTTATACCGTCGTTATCCTTTATCGAACCATTCAGTGCGCGATACATATACAAGGCTATGTATTCACTTTGGTTAGGAAGGAGTAAGGGTATAGTATTGAGAGTATTGAAATGTTTTATTAAGCCTTCTCCAAAAGGCATACCAGCATTACGTTCTATAATATCAAGCCTGTTGGGGATGCTCAGTCGGATATTTCTTGCAACGGAGCGACCAACGTTTGTTACCTTAAGCAATACATACTCATAATCGCTATACAAAGAAAACACCAGTTGCGCGCCCTCACTCTCTATCGTGTTTGCTATCTGCTTCTGATTAGCTCGCAACGCACAGAATGTAGCTATAGTCATGGCAATTGTACCAATAGCACTAAGATATACAGGCCAGAACTGGAGCCAATCTGTTGCTTCCCCTACAACGTCGAATCTACGGTCTTGAAGGATGAGCCAGTTTAACAGTAATGGTACTGCAACAAGGAGCAGGAGTATTCCTGCTGTTATGAAGAATGCATATTTCAACCACTGTCGCATATTAGCTTTAATCAAAGAAAAGACCTACTTCGTAGTAATACAGGCGGCTATGCCGCTTATTGGAACCAGCCGGTGGCGGAGTGGAACGGAGCCACGGGCTGTACCGCTTTTCTTAGCGAAAGGCTCTGGCAACCGTAAGAAGCCTGTGCATGTAGCGGGGGTGTTAACATGTTAACTTGTTAACTGTTAATTCGCTTTTTTCTTTAAACGAACACGAATCTCACGGATTCTCTTACCTAAAGGTGAAGAGTGTGGCGATGCGAAGACACGAATAACAATGGTTTCAAGTTTCAAGATTCATGTTTCAAGTCTCTCTCATGCGTGCCTCATGTTGAGCTTCGCTCTTCCTCCCCGCACCTACCGTGCACCTACCGTGCTACCAACGTCCAACATCCGTGAAACATCCGTGCAACCTCCGTGCATCTCTCGTCACACAGATACCACAGATAGCACAGATAATAAAAGTCACACAGATAGCACAGATAACACAGAAAGGATTCGAACACGAATGATTCAACGATAACCATAACGAAAACGTTAACTTTCTTTCGAACACGAATGACACGAATCAAACGAATCACTTATGGTTGACTTTCCCTTACGGTCGTCGAGCTAAACCTTCATGTCACTAAGATGGTTGATGTTTGATGGATGATGGCTGAGGATTCAACCCCTATTATCTAGTTCTCTTAACTGGCTTTCGAGGTCTTCTATGGCTTCAGAAGCCGTGGAGCCTTTACCAATGGTATATGCCTTACAACCTTCACCTGCCCAAAAGTCCATACAGGTGATGTCATCACCATCGATTTCCTCTGGTACTTGCCAAGGTAGAAGGTTAAAGGCCAGGAATTTCCCTTTACTATAACAACCTCCGTATCTATCGGTTGTTACAGTGATAGGCCATATATATTTTGGTGTATCTTTTGTCATTTCAGCCATATCTGTATTTATCTAGAATTTGAGAATTATAGTCTCTATTGCTGTTTATATTTTTGGGGTTCTTCTTTGCGCACTCGCTTCACGGTATGTTTTATCTTGCCTATCAGGAAGTTAGTTAGAAATCAAAACTTTTGATTTCAAATCACGCAACTCACTGGGAGTCCTACGGGTCTGAACACGAATCACTCGAATAACACGAATAACTTATCTCCCTGCTTGCGCAGCAATTATTCGTTAGAAATGCTATAACAGCGCTTTGTACTTCCTTTTCAGCAGTCTGGCTTTCTTCACACAGTCTTTTATCGCCTGAAACAATGCTGGCTCCACGTGACCCAACTGTTCTACATCACTGCCCATATCGTCCAAGTACTTCTGCTCGTACTCGTCCACCTGCTCGCCATAGATGAAAGTAGGACGGGGAAAACTTAATCAACTCTCCGGTCTGGTACATAGCGGGTCAGTCCCTCATTTGGTTGGCTATCTGACGGTTCTCAAGCGTCTCGTTGTAATAAGCGCGGTCGTCGGGACACAACTGGCGACCCATGTCTATCACCACGGTGGAACTGTTGGCACGCTTCTGCTCAAAGTCCTCCAGCAGACCGTTCTCCTTTGCCGTTTCGCGCCAGAGGGAACCTTCGCGGTGAGTCAGCTCGATGAGCTGCTCGGAGTTCATAGAGCCATACTTCTCCATCACCTCGCGCATTACTTCCAACTCGGCATCGCTGAACTCGTCTTCGTCGAAGTCGCGACTGGGCATCACACGGATGCCCTGTCCATTGAACTGGAGCGTCACGAAGTCGCTGAGCAGCACGGGGCCGTCGGACAGCTCCTCGAACACATCGACAGACACCGGACCAAGCCGCCAGACGGAGTAAGGAATCGACAGCATTGGCACATGGTACTTCTGCACCATCCGCTCCTCCATCAGGAACAGCAGCTTCAGTACCTCGGTCTTATACGGGTACTTGGCATGGGCTGCGATATACATCACGGCATTGCCCAACCTCACTCTGCTTGACTCGGAAAATGTACACATAATCTTCTGTCGTTTATATCGTTACTGGATCAGTCTCAACTCGTCTTCTGTGCAAATGTACTGCTTTTTAAGCAGATTATCGACCTTTTAACGTCATTTAACGCAGATTTTCCCATGAGAAACTTGCTCCCTGCTTTCCGAGAATGCCGTTGAGTTGCAGAAAGCCAGCTGATGTATTAGGCAGCGTATTCAGCTTTCTAAGCAACTGCTCTCCATCAATATTAGGTCTTTTAAACCTTGCAATGTATTCACGCATGAGATGGTCCATATTGACCTCCAGCCACACCAACAGGGACTCTTCGTCCTTGAAGTGAGGCCGCAGCTCGTTCATGACAGCATCGTTGAATGACATATTGTATCTACACATATTACTTGCAACAAATTCAGTTATTCTGACTTTCGGTTGCAAAAATAAGCATTTTATCCGAAATTTGCAAGCAAATCGAAGATTTTATGCATTTATTGTATGTCTTTCGCAAGCCTTAGGCAAGGACTTAGCAAGGACTTAGCAAGCACTTAGCAAGGGGTTCGCAAGCTCAAGCAAGCTGTTTGGGCTTGCGAAGGGCTTGCTAATGGCGAGAGTGCCCGCCTTTTGCAAGGATGCAACACTGATTCTGTTTCGCCTTAATGAATTGCTGAACATTTACACTATTTTCTTTTAGGAGCCTATTCTATTTTACGGAAGTACGATACTGGGATATAAGCAGAACCGAAGGAGCCGAGGCAAGGGAGTTGAAAGAGCAAACGTCGACGCTCACGTCTCTTGGGGGAAGTAGGGGGCTGCATACCTCCATTGACAAACTGCACACCTAAACGATGCTTATTATCAATCTTGCGTATAACACGCCCTTTGAGTCCTTTGAACACCCCTTCGATGACTTCAACCTCTTCGCCAATAGCATATTCTTCTAGTTGTGCTTTACCCTGACCGAGAGGAATTACATTCTTTTCTGGCCAGGTGGCATTAACAAATAGTTCCATTTTGCTATAGGGGATGAGCAGGGGCTTGTTCATTCCGTCACTGCCTTTTTTGAAATGGTCGTAATAGAAAGAAATCAGAGTATTCAGCTCGAAGATGGTTCTCCTCGTTTCCTTCGAGGCTTTCTTGAAATCCTCATCCTCCTCGGAAGGGCCTTTTGCATATAATCGGGCTTCATACTCAGGAAGAAAGGCAAAGACGATGTTGGGCAACAGGTTCTCAATCTTCGGTTTTACACCAGTCTCGGTACGTTTATATACGGTTCTCCGCGGAATGTAGGTAAAGACACCAAGAACATCATGCAGAAGTTGGCTGGCCTTATCCTCCCTGCCATAACTTGCACGGAACACATACCAGTCGTAGCCTTCACGCATGGGAGGTATGTGACTGTCGGTTTCTATAGGCATGTTTCTTACCGACACCCCATTTTGTGCATTGTCGCACCCTTTGGGGGAAGTCCCGGAGGCAAGTCCAGAATCAAGTGTCTCTACCGTATCAGATGGGACATCCATATCGGTATCACTTCTTTATGACTGCCAGAATTCTGGCGGAAACATAAACAAAGACGTGGAATCTATCTCGCTATCCGTTCCACTAACTGAGGCTCTCGCATTGCCTTTGGAATTGAACAGACAACGTAAGAGCCCACGCCGATATGAATATAGTAATCCCTTATACTGATGATATGAAAGGACACACTCTGCCCTTTCTCACATCTGCTAAAGGGATGCGTATAAACACATCCCGAGGACATCTACCGTTGCTAGGCTCATATTCCAAATTTGAAGTTGCGAGTTTCAGTTAGCAATGAGCGAAGCGTCAAGTAAACGCCTTTTCTATGTCTGAAGTCTCGTTACCCACCCGTCCGCCTTAGGGGAATCATGCGCCCTTCGGTATCGGCGTAGTCTCGCTACTCGTCTGTTGCAAATGTGGACACGTCCACTTTTGCTTTCACAAGTGCATCCGAGAAATCGGGGGCAAAGGTACGAAAAGTTTTTGAAATAACAAATAAAATGTGTATTATTTCTATACAAAAGGTGTCGGACTCTCACGAGCCCGACACTTCACATGTAAAGTTCTAAAAATTACCCTTGGGGGTAATGGGGTTACCGCATGGCTTACTTGCCAGAGAGACCGTCGGCAAAGCCGGCATAGGTGTGCTTGCGGTAGTAGTTCTTGTCCCAGAGTCCGGTGGGCTCGCCCTTGCGCCAGCCGCTGTCGGCAGGCGAGTCGGTGGCACACCACTGGCAGATGCCCCACTGCTGGGCGACGGGGATGTTCTCGAAGTAGGCCTTGACGACAAACTTGTAGAGCTCGGCCATCTGCTTGTGCTGCTCCTCGGTCATGTTAGCCGTCATGACGCTGTTGCCGTCGGCATCGACATAGCCCATGTCGAGCTCGCTGACACGGCAGAGCTTGCCAGAGGCGGCGATGAGCTTGAACATGTTGACGATGGCGGCCTTCTTGCTCTCCTGGGTCTTAGGATCGGCATAGCACGAGATGTGCATCTGGGTGCCGATACCGTCGATCTTGGTGGTGCCGTCGGCTTCCCAGCGGTTGATCCAGGCGATGAGGCTCTTCAGCTTGTTGTTCTGGTCCCAGTCGCTCTCGAGGTTGTAGTCGTTGATGAAGAGCTTGACATCCTCGGGGCCGTACTCACGGGCCAGACGGACGGCGGTGCGCACATAGTCGAGGTCGCCCAGATAGTCCTGCCAGAAGAAGTCGTCCTTGGTGTCTTCCGTGGCGTGTTGCAGGGCATAGACACCCTCTGCGTCGGCATTGCCGCCGGAGATGGCCTCGTTGACCACATCCCACGCTTTGACCTTGCCTCCGCAGGCTTCCATCATGCCCTTGATCCAGCGCTCCATAGCCCAGGTGAGGGTATCCTTCTTCTCCTCGTCGGTGAGGGGGATGGAGTTGAGCTTCTCGATCTTGCAGACCTTGAGCGAGTAGAAGTCAAGGGTGGCATCGGCCGTCTGAGGCTTCAGGATACAGTCGTAGTTCTTGCTGGGGCTGCCGGTGAGTCCGGGGAACTTGAGGACATAGGTGTGACGACCTGCCTCGATGGGGATGGCAGCGGTGAAACTCTGGGCATTGCTCCAGCCGTTTTGTATGGTCAGCTGTACGCCGGAGGCTTCCTTGTCGGCCTTCATGTCGACATAGAACACATAGTCGCCCTCGTCCAGCTGGTTGTCACCGCCGGGCACTACGAAGAACTGGCTCCAGGCACCTGTGGGCACAAAGTGCAGGGCACCGTTCTGGATGGGGGGCTCGCAGCCCATAGGATAGTGGGGGAACTTGCCGTCGGCCTTGTTCTCGTAGGTGTAGAAGTTGACTTCCTTCTCTACCTCGACAGCGGGGCTCTCGAGCTTGTAGAACTCAATCTTCTTGACATCGAGGGTGGCATCAGCCGATTGGGGCTTCAGGATACAGTCGTAGTTGCCGCCCACGATACCGGGGAACTGCAGTTCATACACCTTGTCGCCCTCCTCCAGGGGAATGGCTACGGTCTTGTTGTCGGCATCGCCGCCCCAGCCGTTCTGCACGGTCAGCTGTACGCCGCCTGCTTCCTTGTCCGACTTCATATAGAGACGGCACAGGTAGTTGCCTTCGGTGAGCTGGTTGTTGCCACCGGGGAAGATGAAGAACTGGCTCCAGGCACCCGTGGGCACGAAGTGGAGGGCACCGTTCACGATGGGAGGCTCGCAGCCCATTGGATAGTGGGGGAATGGTCCGTCGGCCTTGTCCTCGTAGGAATAGGAGCTGACCAGTGTCTCGATGAGGGCGTTGGGGTCGATGTCGAGTTCCTTGTCCTTCATCAGTGAGTTGAGCCACTTCACGGGCTGCTGGGCGTGCCAGGCCAGCGTGTGGCCGTAGACGGAAAGCCCTGCATCGGTGGCGGCATTGACATACTCGGTAACGGTGCCGAAGTTCATCGTGCCGTTGTCGCTGTTGACGCACGATGCCATCTTCATGCAGTTGCCGGGTTCGGTCTCGTCGAAGTTGGAGTTGACGAGCGAGTAGACGAGTTCCTTCTTCAGATAGTCGGTGGCGGTGGTGCCGATGCCCAGATGGAAGTTAGCATACTTCGCGCGGTCGACATACTGCTTCAGAGGCTGATAGTCGTTCAGGTAGAGATAAGCCTCCTGCTCGGCGGGGCGATCGACCGAATAGTTGTTCGTGTTGAACTCGTCGGCACACGAAGCCATGAGAATGGCTCCGAGTGCTGTTATGATGAGTGATTGTTTCATAGTCCTTGAGTTTTAGATTCTACTTTGTGTAAACAGGAGAAAACTCTTCGATGGTGACACCGCTGCGCTGCCAGACGAGCTTCTCGCTGACGGCAGCCTTTTGGGCATTACCCAGCTCGTCGGTCTCGTTGAAGTCGATGTTGTAGCTGAGTTCCATCAGGTCGCGGTCTTTGTTGTTCCACGACTTCTTGGCACCGTCGTCGCTCCAGCTGCCCGTACCGGTGGCGGTAATACCGTCGGTGACGGGGGTAATGTTGCAATGGCCGCTATCGTCGAAGGTCAGCAGCAGGTCGATGTTCCACGTCTTGGATACCTTCACGGTCTCATTGGTCTTGTGGCCGTCCTTGTCGCGCTTGTACTGCCAATAGTCGTTGGTGGTATAGCTGGCGTGATAGACGACGGTATTCATCGAGCGGGTTTCGAAGAAGCGCGTGGGAGCCTTCTCGATGTCGTCGATGGAGCTGTTGCCGTTGGTGAGCCAGTAGCCATGATACTTGTTCTGATACTTGACACAGTAGAGCACATAGTCCATCGGGGCAATCTCCCATTGCGTCTCATCGGTGCGCACGGGTTTGCCTTCCTCCTTGAGCATGCCGGTGAGGATGCGGCTGAAGCCTGTCTGACCGGTCATCACCAGGGGGATGACGTAGGTGTTCTTCACCGCCTCAGGGTCGTTGAAGAAGGCATCGGTGAGTTGTACCTCGGTACCGCCGTTCATGGTGCCTTTGAAGTCGAACGTGGTGGTCTGCAGCTGATAGTAGCTCTCGGGCATCACCTTGACGGGGCTGCCGTCGGCAAAGGTGAGTCCGGCGACCAGTGTGGGATCGACAGCTACCTGAACGCTACCGTTGGTGCCGTTGTAGGAACCTCCGAAGGTGGCCATAATCTTGCACTTGTGGGCCTTGTCGAGCGTGGTGTCGTACTCGTCGTCGCCAAGGACGATGGTGCGCACGGGATACTGATAGGCGAAGTAGACGGAGGTGCCTCCCTCGTAGTCGGGGAACTGTTGGTCGCCATTCTTGCAGGAGGTCAGGCTGGTGGCCATAGCGCAGAGAGCCAGACCTGCAAGTAGGAATTGATTGATATTTCGTTTCATAACTATCTTTTTTTTATTTTAGAATTTTACATTGTGTTTTTACTTGCTCCAACCGTCGTTCTGCTCAAGGTTGCTCCACTTCAGAATCTCCGAGTAGGGGATGGGGCCATAGGTCTGATAGTCCTGATACTGACGAGCCTCGACATTGATGGGACTGTAGCTGGTGACTCCGGCTGCGGAGGTGGTGATGCTCACACCCTTGGCACCCTCGGAGAGGTTGGCCTTCCAGCGGCGCAGATCCCAGAAGCGGTGGTTCTCGAAGCAGAGTTCCAGACGACGCTCGTTACGGATGAGCTCGCGCATCTTGGACTGATCGCTCTTGATGCTCTCAAGATAGGGGTCCTGCCAGCCGTCCTCATGGACACGTGCGCGGAGAGCCTTGATGACATCGTAGGCAGAGTAGGACGCACCGCCCACGCGAGCCTGCGGACCCTGAGCCTCGTTGGCTGCCTCGGCATAGTCGAGCAGCAGCTCGGTGGTGCGGATGCGTGCACCGAAGTGGCGCTGGTCGGTAGTGCTTGAGGGGTTGAGGTTCACATCGTCGCGCATGAGCTTACGCATATAGTAGCCTGTGGTGGTCGACTTGCCGTTCTCCTTGTTCAGTGCGTCGAGGGTCGTACCGTCAGCCTGCGTGTTGATGGCTGTACCGTTGGTTCCCATTTTGTCGCCGTTGATCAGGATATAGGCATGCAGGCGAGGGTCACGGTTCTCATAGGGGTTGGTAGGATCGTAGCCCGAAGCGCTGGCCGTGATGGGATAGCCGTTGGCCATCGGGAAGGCATCGACCAGGTTCTGTGTGGGGTTGATGCGTCCGTTGCCATAGAGCGAGGGAGGGAAGTTGTCGCTCTCCATCGAGTGGCTGTCGCCCACGTTTCCGCGCCATACAATCTCGATGGGGTCGGGGTCGGTGAACTTATAGCTATTGATGAAGTCCTTCTCGTTGTACCACTTCCAGCCGGTGGGGTCGACAGCAGCCAGACCGCCACGGAGGTTGAGATAGTCGGCAGCATACTTGGCAGCCTGCTCGTAGGTCATGGCACCACCGGCAGCATAGGCGGGAGAGGCAGCGAAGATGGCTACCTGAGCCTTGATGGCTGCAATGATGGTGGCATCAATCTTGCCGCGCTGCAGCTTGCCGAAGGCGCGGTTGTACTCAGCATCGGTGGCACCGATGGCAGCATACTTGGCAGGAATGTTGTCGGCAGTCACGTCGCCATAGTGGGCGGGCAGGTACTTCAGCGCCTCGTCTAAATCGGCCATAATCTGGTCGATGCACTCCTTGAAGGTGTTGCGGGGCTGGTTGAAGTCTGAGTTCTGATCCTCAGAGGTGAGATGGATGGGCACGCCCATGAGCTGACCGCCTACCATTCCGCAATGGGCACGCAGCAGGTAGAACATGTGGAGGCCGCGCAGGGCGTAGGCCTGACCGCGATAGAGGTCCATGTGCATCTGGTTGAGGGCCTCGCTGGTGTAGTCCCACTTTACCTTGTCGATATTCTCAAGGAAGAGGTTACAGTACTGGATAGCGTGATAGCGGGTGTCCCACTGGTTGACGGGATTGGTCTGCGAGGTCCAGTTGCCGGTAGCCATCTGCTTGTAGCTGTTGCTGTTGTCGTTGGAGACAGCATCGTCGGTAGCTACGTCGCTGACAGACGAGCCGTCATAGGGCAGCACCAGGAAGGCATTGTCGATCAGACCGCGGGCAAACTGCGGGTCGTTGTACATCTCAGAGATGTCCTGAACGTTCTCCAGTGCCGGGTCGAACAAGTCGTCGCAAGAGGTGAAGGCAGCGCAGAAACCGCAGCTGACGATACCTGCAACGAGGATATTGTTGATATTCTTGAGTTTCATATCTTGAATCTTTTTAGTCATTTTAGAACATTACTTGAACGCCCAGGTTATAGAAGCGAGCCTGAGGTGCAGAGCCGACGCTCATCTCCAGCAGTTTGCGCTCCTTGGCAATGGTCAGCAGGCTGTTGCCGCTGGCATAGACGGAGAGACCCTTGACGAAGCCATTGCCGAAGATGCTCTTCGGGAAGTCGTAGGTGAGCTGAACCTTGGCCAGGTCGAAACGCGAGGTGCTGTAGGTCCAGAAGTCGGAAGTGGTGAAGTTGTTGGCACCGCTCTGAGTGGTCAGACGGGGATAGGTGGCGGTGGCAGCGGTCTCGGGAGTCCAGCGTCCGCGGACAACGGCCGAGTACTTGTCGTTCTCGTCAATCCACCAGTAGCTGTTGTTCTTGACAGCCTTGCCGCCAAAGCTACCCGTTCCGAGCATGAAGAGGGTGAAGTTCTTGTACTTCAGCGTGAGGTTGATGCCCAGCGTGGTGGGAGCACCATACCAGCCGCCGCGTCCCAGGTCTACCTGGTCCTTGCTGTCGATGACACCGTCGTTGTTCTGGTCCTTGTACTTCAGGTCGCCGGGACGTACGGTGGTACCGCCGAGCTTCTGTACCGGTGAGTTGGCCACATCAGCCTCGTCCTGGAAGAATCCCAGGCACTCGTAGCCCCAGATGGTGTCGATGGGCTTGCCCTGACGATACTGGTAGCTGTCGGCAAAGTTGGAGTCGTCGCGCTTGGCGGCATTGGTCGTATAGTGAGTAAGGTTGGCTCCAATCTGGAATCCGAAGTCACCAAAGTCCTTCTTGTACTTCAAGGCGAGGTCGAAACCTGTGCGGCTGTCCTCGTTGAAGTTGATGTAGGGCAGGAACGACGACGAAGGATAGTAGACGCGGAAGTAGCTGGGCAGCGTGTTGCTGGCAGTAATCACACCACCGGTAATCTTGTTGGTGAAGAACGAGAAGTCGGCAGTCAGCGCGCGCTGCAGCAGGGCAGCATGCAAGCTGAGCGAGAACTCCTTGCGGTGCAGATAGCCGAAGTCGTCGTTGCCACCGCGCTTCGACTGTACGGCCGAGTGTCCAGTCTCACCGTTCCAGTCCCACCAGCCACCACTCTCGTAGGTAGCCTGATACATATAGTAGTTTTCGATACCCATATCAGTCTTCAGGTCGCTGTAGCTGGCAGAGAGCTTGAGTTCGTCGAAGATGTTCTGGTTCTGCATGAACTGCTCGCGGGCCATGTTCCATCCCAGCGTGAACGAGGGAGAGACCCCAGCGCGCTTGCCCTTAGGCAGACGGGCTGACCAGGGAGTAGCGAGGGCTATGGTACCGAAGTAACGCTTGTCGTAGTTGTAGTCGACCTGGAAACCGAGGTTGGCATTGCTCAGCTTGTGATAGACTCCCGACACGCTCTGCTGGTAGCCGTTGACGACAGCGATGGCGCTGAGGTTGTGGACATCGGCAAAGGTGCGGTTGTAGTCGAAGTGGGCGTTGAAGGCTATCGTCTGGTTGTCGGTAGAACCGCTGATGTTCTGCACACCCGACTTCTTGTCGACGGTATCGTGGTTGTTCAGGGCTACGATGACATCCTTGCCGTTATAGTTGCTCCATGTGGGCTCGAAGATGGCATAGGTGTTGTTGAACGAAGTCGTGTAGGAGGTGGCATAGTCGACACCCACGAGGGCGTGGAAGCTCAGACCCTTCAGCAGAGAACTGAGGTCGACGTTGACACCGGCATCAAACTGGAACTGGCGCGAGGTCCAGGTGTTGTAGCCTGCACACTTCATGTCGGCAAACACGTTGGTGCGATCAATCTGGCTACCGCCCAGGAAGCTGCCGTCGATGATGTTGGTGGTGTTGTCGATCATGGTGCGTGCTATGGTAGCATTCTCGTCGAGGAAGCTCGTCGGGATGAACGGGCTGATGCGGTGAGGACGCTGCGTAGCTGCCGTCGACCAGAAATTGGCACCGTTGGTACCGCGCGAGTTGTAATAGGTGGCGTTGGCATTGACGTAGGCGGTGATGAAGTTGTTGATCTTCATATCCACATTACCACGCACGTTGAAGCGGTCTACATAGTTCTTGTCAGCCTCTCCGAACTTCAGGAAGTCGCCCTGACGATAATAGCTCACGTTGGCATAGAACTTGGCGCGGTCGTTGCCGCCCTCGATCTCGGCAGTGATGTCCGAGCGGTTGTAGGCCTTCCTCACATACTCCGAGCTATAGAAGTTGATGTTCGGATAGCGGTAGGGATTCTGTCCGCTGGCAAAGTTGTAGATGTCTGCCTGCGAGTAGAGGGGAGACAGTCCGTCGTTGGCCAGTGCCTCGTTGTAGAGCGTCATATACTCGGCAGAGCCTAAGTATTCGGGATAGCTCTTGGCTACGTTCCAGCCCGTATTGGCACGAACGCTGACCTTCAGTCCGTCTGTCACGTGACCACGCTTGGTGTTGATCAGCACCACACCCTTGGCTGCGCGGCTGCCATAGAGCACGACGGCCTGGGCACCCTTCAGGAAGGTGATGGTCTCTATCTCGTCGGGCTTCACGTTGTTGGCCTGACGGGGGATACCGTCGATGAGTACCAGCATACCGTTGGGAATATTGACATCGTCGCCATTCTTGCTGAATTCCGACGAGCCTTCCAAGCCCCACATACCGTTGCCGTTGAAACCGGCAACATAGCCCTGCATATTGTCGAGGCTGTACGTATTGTAGTTCTTCTGCATCAGCTCTCGGTAGTTGATGGACGAGACACCACCCAGCACATCATCCTTGGCGACCTTGCGGAAAGCCACGTTGACCAGCGAGTCTTGTCCTGTCTCTATCTGGGCAGCGGCAGGGGTTACTGATGTGGCTGCCAAGAGGGCTGACAATATGATATTTTTGTTATATTTCATAACTCAATATGTTCTTATGTTATTATGTCTTTTTAATGCGTTCTTAAGTCTACCATCCCGGGTTCTGAGGATATTCTGCATACAGATAGGTCTCAGCATCCTTCAGAGGCAGCAGATAGTGCTTGGTGCCAAAGGAACGTTCGACGATAACGCTCTCGCTCCATCCAGTGACCTCGGCATCGCGAGGGTCGTTCTTGGCGTAGTCGAAGTTGCCGACACGATAGAACTCCTGACGGGTCTTCTTGGTGTAAGGCTCTTCGGTGAGCAGCAGCCAGCGCTGCAGGTCGTTCCAGCGGAAGCCTTCGAAGGCGAGCTCGCAGGCACGCTCGCGGCGCACCTCATCCATGAACTTGTTGCGATCTGTCAGGAACTTCTGTGCCACATGTCCTGCACCTACGCGGTCGCGGAGCGTGTTGATGGCGTCTGCGGCATTCAGCGAGCAGCGGTTGCTCTTGTAGGTGGCGCCACCGGCAGCGGCACAAGCCTCGGCATACATCAGGTAGAGATCGGCCACACGCATGTAGGGCAGATAGGTCTGCAGCGCACCACCCCAGTTGTACATTCCGTCGTACTTGTTGCACTGGTGGGGCACGAGCTTCTGGCAGAAGTAACCTGTACGGCTACCGTTGGCCGAGCGCTGGGGATTGCCCGTAGGCACCATGTTGCCGCCTGTGTAGAGCTGCAGATACTGGTAGTCCTTGTCAGCAGCACCAGGTGTGGTGTTGAGGAACTTGAATCCGTCGAACATGATGTCGTGATAGAAGCGCGGGTCGCGGTTCTTGAACGGATGGGTGGGGTCGAAGCCAGACTCTGGGTCTGTGATGGGCAGACCGTTCTCCATACCGTAGGCATAGTTGATGTAGTTGGCGGTAGGCATGTGGATGATAGCGTCGTGCTCCACCAGGTTGTTCACCTTCGGTCCCCACAGCTTGGCGAAGTTCCAGTTCGAACCGTTGATGTCGGGCATCGGACCACGCATGATGGCCTCGACGGTACCCGGCATGCGCCAGCTCTGACCTGTGGTATAGAAGATGTCGGAGAAGTTGGTGCCTCCATCCTTGGCAGCCTCGTGGTTGTAGATGTCGGTGTAATTATAGCCAGCCAGAGCGTAGGGCGACTTGGGCAGGGCAGCGATGGCCTCGCCGAGTGCATCGGCAGCCTGCTTGGCAAAGTTTTCGTTATACTTATAGGTATTGCCGTTCTTCGAAGCACCCGTCTGGGCACCCAGCTCGTTCAGCGGAGAGGCAGCCCACAACAGGGCCTTACCCATATAGCCTAAGGCGCAGACCTTCGTGATGCGCAGGTCGTTCTTGCCATAGGTGCGCTTACCGATGGTCGTTTCGTCCCAGTTGTCGGGCAGCAGGTCGGCAGCAGCGCGGAAGTCCTCAGCAGCCTTCTGGGCGCACTCCTGGAACGAGAGTCGCGGCAGGTCGAAAGGACCGGCAACAGGAAGAACGTGGTCTACATAAGGCAGTCCGCCGAACCATATCATCTGCTCCAGATGCCACCAGGCGCGCATGAACAGCAGCTGTCCCTTGATGAAGTTCTTCTCCTCCTGGGTAGCGTTGGTCAGCTTCTCGATATTCTCCAGTCCGAGGTTCATCTTGCGGATGACGTACCAGGCATGCTCGAGTGAGTGGTCAAACTTGTTGTTGGAGGTCGAGCTGATAGAGGGGCGATGCAGGTAGTTCTGGCTGTTGTTATTGTACCAGTAGCGATAGTCGCCCAGGTCAATGTGAGCAACGGTGTGAGCGTCGCCACCACCAGTGTTCATCAGCTCGTCATCGCCCCAGTTGAATCCGGTGCAATACCAGTTGGACTCCTTGTTGGGAATGCAGTTGTAAGCCTCCTCGACGAATCCCTGGAAGTTCTGGAAGTTCATGAACGCCATCTCCGGATTCACGTCGGAGTCGGCAGTCTTGTCCAGATAGTCGGTGCAAGAAGTCATCCCGAACGAAAGGGCCAAGACGGTAGCACCCGACAGAATGTATTGATTAAATATCTTTTTCATTGTTGTAGTCATTTTACAGATTGAACTTTACACCGAAGTTGATACGCTTCATGGTCGGGTAGGCACCAGTAGCACCACCGTTCGACGAGAAGTTCGACTCACGGTCGTCGGGCATGCGGGTCCAGAGCCACAGGTTGTTGGCGCTGACGAAGACCTTCAGGTCGTGGATGCCCATCTTGCGGATCCAGGGCTGTGTGAAGGTGTAGGCCACCTCGACGTTCTTCAGACGGATGTAGCTACCGTCGCACAGATACTGCGTACCATAGTAATAAGAGGGCTTTGTGTTGAAGCGCGGTGTCAGCACCTTGGCATTCAGGTGGTCGTTGCTCCACCAGGTACCCTGGTCGTAGACGTTAGCCAGCATGGGGTCGGAGAGGCTGATCATCGTGACATCGCGGGTGACGTTGGTCACGCCATAGAACTGTGCGAAGCACGAGAAGCCTTTATACTCGAAGCCGATGGTGGCGTTGTAGGTGTTCTGAGGCGAACCAGTATAGCCGTAAGGCACATTATCGTTGGTGTTGTCCACCTGACCGTCACCGTTGAAGTCGACGATATAGTAGTCGCCGGGCAGCTTCTGGTCGTCGCTGGAGTCGTGCTTAGGCGAACCGTACAGGTCGTCGTAGGTCTGCATCATACCCTTGTCGATGAAAGCGTGGGTCTGGCCGATGGCATAGCCGCCCTGCATACGATAGGTAGGATAGAGGCTGGGGTCGTCGCGCTTCACCACCTCGTTGATGGCGTGGGTCATATTCAGGTTAGCCCAGACACGCATCTTATTGGGGAATACCTTGTTGAGGCGTACCTCCAACTCGTAACCGTGTGTCTTCACCTCACCGAGGTTCACCCATGCGGGGAGCTGGCCGAAGTAGCTGGGCACCAGCTGCGAGCCACCCACCAGAATGTCGGTACGGCGGTCGCTGAAGAGATCGAACGAACCGGCAATCAGTCCGCCTAAGAATCCGTAGTCGATACCGAAGTTGAACTTCTTCACCTTCTCCCAGTGTACGTCTTGGTTACCAACGGTCTTCTCGCGATAGAAATAGTAAGGAGAACCAGGGGAACTGTTATTGTTGATGTCGAAGCCGTTGCCCGAGGTCACATCGAGTACGGTACGTCCGCCGTAAGCCCACTGGCTCATGTACATCCATCGCTCACCGACGTTGTCGTCACCGATGGCACCGTAAGAGGCACGCAGCTTCAGCATGTCGATGATGTGCTTGTCGCGCAGCTTCTCCATGAAGGGCTCCTCACTGACGGTCCAGCCCACAGCTCCTGATGCGAAGAAGGCGAAGCGGTTGTCCTTCGAGAACTTCTCCGAACCGTTGTAGGCACCGTTGAACTCCACCGAGTAGCGGTTAGCCCAGTTGTAGGTGGTACGGAACACCCAGTCCTCGCGGTAGTGGGGAATCTCCGAACCGGTGGCATATTCCTGACGGCCGAAGTTACCCATCAGGGTGACATCGTGCAGTCCGAACTTGCGGGCCCAGTTGAGCTGCAGCTGATAGTTCAGGTTGCGCTGGGTAGCCCAGTTGTTCACCGAACCGCCATTCACCGTCCACTTGTTACCCATCGTGTAGTCGAAGCGGTCGTACTGCTCGTAGGGCTGCTTATACTGTGCGATGCCTGTCTGCGGGTCTATCCACTTCAGCTGCGGGTCGTTATACAGGTCGGCAATACCGCGGCGGTCCTCACGGAACACGTTATCCCACGAAATCATGCCGCGGAACGACAGACCCTTGGTGATGAAGTCAAGATTCTGCTCCAATACGAAGTCGGTATTGATGCGGGTGGTAGTCCAAGTCTGCACACCACCGATGCTGGAGGTCTGAGCCGAGTTGCTCACGTTGGTCGAACCAGGCAGGAAACCCCACGAGCCGTCGCTGTACTGAGGCAGGAAGGCATCGGGCGAGATATTGTAGACAGCAGCCCACATCTGTGACATCTGCCATCCGAGGTTGCCGCCGCCGTCCCACTCATAGCCGCGCTCCCAGGGGTTGGTCTGCTTGCCGTTAGAACCAGCGATGTTCACCTTGAACACCGTGCTCTTGGTGATGTTGAAGTCAAGGTTCGAGCGCACGTTCACGCGGTTGTATGAAATGCTACGGTCGTATTTGCGCCCGGTGGGGAAGGTCTTCATCAGGTCACCCTCGCTGGCGAAGTCGACGCTGGCGAAGTATTTCACAAACTTCGTACCACCTGAGATGTTCAGGTTGGCATTATACGACATCACGCTCTTCTTGAACATCTCGCGCTGCCAGTCTACGTTCGGATAGCGCTCGCGCTGCTCGACGGTGGTCTGGTTGCGATAGTTCTCGATGAAGCTCATGGGCAGCATCTTCGAGAAGCTCTCAGGATAGAGGTTCAACTCGTGCTCAATGGCGACGTTGCGAGCCTTCAGGGCATCGTAGGAGTCGAACTTGTCGGGAAGCATCGAGGGAATCTTCATCACGGCATTGGCGGATACGCTGATCTGTGCCTTACCCTCGACACCACGCTTGGTGGTAATCAGGATAACACCGTTAGCACCCTTCACACCATAGACGGCGGTGGCCGAAGCATCCTTCAGCACGGAGATGGTGGCTACCGACTGGATGTCGACACTCGACATCGGGCGCTCGATACCGTCCACCAGCACCAGTGGCGACGAGTTGTTCCACGACGACTGTCCACGGATGATAATCTGCGGGTCTTCCTCACCAGGGATACCCGACGAGGCCGTCGTGACGACACCAGGCAGGTTACCCGTCAGGGCCGAGCCGATGTCGGTAATACCTGCGGCACGCTCCAGCACTTCGCCCGTGGTCTGGGTGATAGCACCCACCACCGAGGCTTTCTTCTGCTGGCCGTAACCGACCACAATCACTTCTTCCAGCTGGGTGTCGTCCTGCAGCGTGGCGTTAATCACGCGCTGCTTGCCGACTTTGACCTCTCGCGTGGTCATACCCACATACGAGAAGACGATGACCGATTGCTCCGATGGGACGTTCAGTTTGTAGTTACCATCGAAATCAGTCACTGTACCCTGGGAAGTGTTTCCCTTCACCACAACCGAGGCACCGATGAGTGGTTCCCCGCTTGCATCAGTCACCGTACCCTTGACGCTGATACCCTGGGCGTACAGCAGCGAGCTGCACGTCAGCATCATCATCATGAGTGCGGTCTGTCTAATCAATTGCTTTAGATTTTTCATTTTGACAGATTTTGATTCATAGTTGTTTTACATTATTTTGATTACGTTAATGATCTCTTCAAGAGTCGCGCGGATGTTTTTATGTCATCGACGCTGCAAAGATAAGCGGTTTCGCGCGAATGGCGTTTCTCGTGTGTAACACGGTTTTTATTTTTTGTAACATACTTTTATATTCTTTGTTTTTCCGTGATTATCCGTTACTTTTACAATATTCACGCCTGGCTGGGGCGAGGCGAGTCTTCGTCCGTCGGGCGCGTAGTATTCCATACGCTTACTACCGTCCTGAACGTTGTCTAATGACCATCGCTCCGTCATGCCGGAGGTCTCTCCGTCGTTGCTCAGGAACACACTCTTGATGTAGACGGGTGCACTGCCATAGGTCCAGAAACCGGCTATGTAGATATGCGACGGGTCTACGTCGTGGTCGTACTGGGTGCAGGCATCGTCTTTGTAGGCCTTCATCTGGTGCAGGTCGATGACCACCTTGGTCTGGTTACCAAAACTGATGCGGTAGGGACAGCTCCAGTAGTTGTTGATGTCGAAGAGACGGAAGGATGCTCCTGCAGACTGTGACTGTGACAGTTCCACCACGAGGTATTTGTATGCCGACAGGTCCACGCCGTTGGCATATTGCCAACCGCCAAAGCCATATTTGCCTGTCACCAGTTTGCCTGTCTCCTCGTCGAAGGTGCCTTGTTCCCAGATGCTTGGGTTCAGCCATTCCTCCGTGAGCGAGAACAATGGCTCCTCCTTGAAGGCAGGCTTGTAGTCGGGCTGGTTGATGAGTTCCTGGTACGCTGGTGAGGCATAGTACTGATATTGGCGGAAGATAGGACGCGGGCAGGCCTCGGGGTCGGTGAGGAAGGTCTGTCCGTCAGGCTTTGAGTCGTCATACTGTGCCAGCAGGTGGCCATCGGTGAAGGTCAGCCAGCTGACGTTGCATGTCTCTTCGCAGATGCGCATGAAGTTGGCTCCGAAGCCCGTTCCGCCTGCTGTGCCCGTATTCGACTTGCCCCACGACGACTTGTACTTCGAGGGAGCCCAGTCCATCTCGGTGACCACCACGGGGTGGGTCACGGCCACAGGCAGAATCTGCTGATCCCAGCCTCGCTTGAAGTCGCGATAGTTCACTGTGACGTCGTCGTCGCCGTGACCACCGTTATACCATCCGGGATAGCAGTGAACGGCAAATCCGATGTTGTCGCCTTGGATGGGATATTTGGCAAACCCCGCATAGTTGGATTGATAGCCGAGCCCTGGAACGAGGAGAATGTTGTGGCAGTGCTGGCGTATCACGTCTACAATCTCCTGCATATACTGTGTCATCACCTCGTCCCTGTCGCGCGTACCATTATTGATGTGAACGGGCTCATTGGCGAGCTCAAACAGGACGGCACCGTTGTTCTTCAGCTTCTCGTGCTGGGCCACATGCGCCCACACCTTTTTCAGATACTGGTGATAGGCATCGCCAAGGGCTATCGTCTTCGGACAGACACCAGGCGGGCGCATCACTACGTAGAGTCCCTTCGAGATGGCATATTCGGCCATCGGCACAAAGATGAGGTCGAGATAGGTCTTGAAGCGCTCGAAGTCGAACGCCGAGATGTCGTTCTCGCCTGTGGTCTCCTTGCCGGGGGTGTTGCTCCAGTAAGGGTCCATGTGCTGGCGCACGAAGGTCATCTTCCATCCTGCCTTCAGGATGCCGTCGATGATGCCCTTGTTGTAACTGAGGCATCCGTTCACGTTGTAGTTGGTCCACTTCGTCCCCTGCTCGTTGAACCAGGGACTGAAGGTCTGGGCCCAGCCGTGCATATTGACACGCTGTCCCTCGGCATTCACCAGGAACGGTCCTTCCACATGGAGGGCCGAGGGTTTCGTCTGGGCGCAAGCCGTTCCTATGCTTCCTGCCAGGAACAGGCTCAGTAGCAAGATTCTTGCTCGATTCAGTTGCTCATGCATTGTTGTTTTATATTTTTAGTTCTTTACAATGTTTTCTTGAGAGAAGGGGGGAGACTCACGTCGGCCCCCGTTTTGAAAAGTTTTACATACCAAAACTACTAACTCTTAATTAACTATCTAAGCTTACTTTGAGAATGAATGGTTTTTTCGAAAAAGTTACATTGAATTTCGGGTGCAAAGATATATATTTATAAGGTAAAGGAGTTTGCCGTCCGTAACATGGACTTTGTTGTTTGTAACATGCCCTCAGCGCAATTACAGCACAAAAGGGTTTTGTTACACGCCGCAAAAACACCCAAGAATCCCGTTGTTACAATCAGAATAGAAATTGATACAGACTCTAAAGCATGTCTCAGCGAAAATCCGTATCTTTGCAGCAGTGAATCTTAATTATAAATATACTATTCGTATGAAACGCTTTTTCCTGTTAGGGGTGCTGCTGGCCGCCCGGCTCCTTGGAGCGAATGCCGCTGTTGATCCAAATTTCTATATCTTCCTGTGCTTCGGACAGTCCAACATGGAGGGGGCTGCCCAGCCTGAAGCGGAGGATATAGCCACTCCCGGACCCCGTTTTCTTCTCATGCCTGCCGACGACGACCCGCAGCGGGGCCGGACGCGAGGACAGTGGTGCGAGGCCGCTGCCCCCTTGTGCCGCCCCAACACGGGACTGTCGCCTGCCGACTGGTTCGGACGCACGCTCATCGAGTCGCTGCCCCAACATATCAGGGTGGGAGTGGTTCATGTAGCCATCGGGGGCATCCGTATCGAGGGCTTCATGCCCGACGAGATAGCTGCCTATGCCGAAAAAGCTCCCGACTGGATGAAAGGCATGCTGAAAGCCTACGACAACAATCCCTACGAGCGACTGCTGTCGCTGGCCAAGCGGGCACAGCAGGATGGCGTCATCAAGGGAATCCTGATGCACCAGGGAGAGTCGAATACGGGCGAGGCCACTTGGGCAGGCAAGGTGCAGAGCGTCTATCAGCGCCTGTTGAGCGACTTGCACCTCCAGGCTGCGCAAGTGCCCCTGTTGGTCGGCGAGGTGGTGCAGGCGGACGGCCAAGGCCAGTGTATCGCCATGAACAGTCAGATCAATGCCCTGCCCCAGACCATTCCTACTGCCCACGTCATCCCCTCTGCCGGATGTTCCAATCTGCCCGACAAGCTGCACTTCGACGTGGCGGGCTATCGCGAGCTGGGGCGCCGCTATGGCGAGACGATGCTCCAGCTGCTGGGCTATCCGATGCGTCCGCGCTATCAGAATCCCCACCTCTCGGCCCGTGAGCGCGCTGCCGACCTCTGCAAGCGCCTCACCTTGGAAGAGAAGGCCCTGCTCATGCAGGACGAGAGTCCTGCCATTCCCCGTCTGGGCATCAAGAAGTTCTACTGGTGGAGCGAGGCCCTGCATGGAGCAGCCAATATGGGCAATGTGACGGTGTTCCCAGAACCCGTAGGCATGGCCTCGTCGTGGAACCCTGACTTATTATATAAGGTGTTCGATGTAGCTTCTACCGAGTTTCGTGCCCAATACAACGAGCGTATGTATCGCGGCTCTGGCGAGGACGAGAAGTTTCACAGCCTGAGCGTCTGGACACCCAATGTCAACATCTTCCGCGATCCGCGATGGGGCAGGGGACAGGAGACCTATGGCGAAGACCCTTATCTCACCTCCATCATGGGCGATGCCGTCGTGCGCGGACTGCAGGGGCCCGAGGATGCCAAATACCGTAAGCTCTGGGCTTGTGCCAAGCACTATGCCGTGCATAGCGGACCGGAATATACCCGCCATACGGCCAATCTCACCGATGTCTCGCCCCGCGACCTGTGGGAGACCTATCTGCCAGCCTTCAAGTATCTGGTGCAACATAGCAAGGTGCGCGAGGTGATGTGTGCCTACCAGCGCCTCGACGACGAGCCTTGCTGCGGCTCACAGCGCCTGTTGCAGCAGATTCTGCGCCAGGAGTGGGGCTTCCCCTATCTCGTGGTCAGCGACTGCGGGGCTGTCACCGATTTCTATACGTCGCATAAGTCCTCCTCCGATGCTGTCCATGCCTCCGTGGTAGGCACGCGGGCCGGCACCGATGTGGAGTGCGGCTTTGGCTATACCTATGCCTCCATCCCCGAGGCGGTGCGCCGCGGACTGATGACCGAGGACGAGGTCGACAAGCATGTGCTGCGGCTGTTGGAGGGACGCTTCGACCTGGGCGAGATGGACGACCCCTCGCTGGTCGAGTGGTCCAAGATTCCTTATTCGGCTATGGACACCAAGGAGAGCCGCCAGCTGGCCCTCGAGATGGCGCGCCAGTCGATGGTGCTGCTCCAGAACAAGGGCGGCATTCTGCCCTTGGCTGCCCACAGCGGCGAGACCATTGCCGTCATCGGGCCCAATGCTGATGACAAACCGCTTATGTGGGGCAACTATAATGGCGTACCCAACCATACCGTCACCATCCTCGACGGCATCAAGGCCAAACACGCCCGTGTCGTCTCGTTCCCTGGCTGCGACCTCACCTACGACAAGGTGATGGACTGCCTGATGAACACCTGTTGCACGATGGACGGGAAGCGCGGACTCAAGGGTACCTTCTGGAACAATACAGACATGAAGGGCCACCCCGTTACTACACAGTATTACACCACTCCGCTCGCTGTCACTACGGCTGGTATGCACAACTTCGCCCCTGGGGTCAAAATCGAGGACTTCTCTGCCCGCTATGAGACCGTCTTCACCCCTCAGCAGTCGGGCGAGTATGTCATCAACGTCGAAGGCTGCGGCCACTTCGAGCTCTATGTCAACGGCGAGCAGAAGTTCGTGAAGCACACCTGGCGTACCACGCCCGTCCGCACGGCCATCCAGGGCGAGCAGGGCAAGGACTATCGCATTGAGGTGCGCTTCCAGTTTGTCAAGACCTGGGGTGCCAACCTCAAGATCAATATCGCCAAGGAACAGCCCATCGACTATCAGCAGGCCATTGCCCGGCTGGAGGGCATTCAGAAGGTTGTCTTCGTGGGCGGCATTTCGGCATCGCTCGAAGGCGAGGAGATGCCCGTCAACATCGACGGCTTCAAGGGTGGCGACCGCACGCATATCGAGCTCCCCAAGGTGCAGCGCGATTTCCTGAAGGCCCTCAAGCAGGCTGGCAAGACCGTCATCTTTGTCAACTGCTCCGGCTCGGCCATAGCCCTCGAACCTGAGATGGAGACCTGCGATGCCATCCTGCAGGCGTGGTATGCCGGCGAGGAGGGTGGCAACGCGGTGGCCGACGTGCTCTTCGGTGACTACAACCCCAGCGGCAAGCTGCCCGTCACCTTCTATAAGCGTAGCGACCAGCTGCCCGACTTCGAGGACTACTCCATGCGCGGCCGCACCTATCGCTACTTCAACGATGCCCTGTTCCCCTTTGGCTACGGCCTGTCGTACACCACCTTCGAGGTCGGCGAGGGCCGCTACGAGTTTGTCGAGAATACCGATATCTGCGAAGTCACCGTCCCCGTCACCAATACGGGCCGACGCAACGGAGCAGAGACCGTGCAGGTGTATATCCGCTATCTCGACGACCCCGAGGCACCGCTGAAGACCCTTCGTGCCTTCCAGCGCGTCGAGCTGCAGGCTGGTCAGCAGCAGCAGGTCACCCTCAAGCTGTCGCCCATGAGCTTCGAGTTCTTCGACCCCGAGACGAACACCATGCGTGTGCGCCGCGGCCATTACGAAATCCTCTACGGCACCAGCTCCGCCGACCGCGACCTGAAGAAACTCAGCCTTGAACTCTGACCACTGATTTCGTAGTATAGATCAATACTAGGATATAAAAAAAGCAGGCTGCTGACTTCCTGTAAGTGAGCAGTCTGCTTTTTTTGATTCTAAACTTCAACAGTTTCTCTACTGCTTTCACTTTCATTGCCATAGTCTAAATCTCCTTTTGTTTTGAATAGTTGATAATAAGTTGATGTAAATAAATTTGTTATTTTGTTGTTTGGAGCTCGCTCGCTCCATTTGTCCTCCGTGGGCTTTCAGTTTTTACTGCCTGGGCAGGGCGTAAATTTTCGCAGGCCTGAACGCAAATTCTGCCTCGCCTGGCAGCTCCCTTCCGTCTCACTTCCGACATTGCAAAGGTACGAAAAATTCAGAGGCGAAACAACAGTTGCCCCCGATTATCTTGTTTTTATTTGAAATGTTAAAAACGGGATAGAGGCGCATCGGCGCGGCAGCGCGTCACCGCGTCATTTGGTGAAATCGATGCGCACCAAATATCTTATATTTAATTTATATATTATTATAATAATATATAAATATATAATAGAGTTATTGCCACGCTGCGGCAAATACGAAAATGCAAAATGACGCGCTGCCGCGCCGCTGCGCCGACGCGAGAGGGGTGAGAGAAATGTGAGAGGGGGGTGGTGAGAGGGGGCTGCGGCGGCGATGTAGAAAAGAATTGCGTTGTGGAAAATAAAGCGGGATAAGTTTTGGCAGAGTCGTCTTTTTGTTGTACCTTTGCAGCTACAATGACTAAAAAGGCTAAATACTTTCAACCAACCTTGTCGGCTAAGCTCGGTTTGTGGGTGGTGGCGATAGTGACCATACTCTTTGTGGTCATCTTCAGCGTGGTCTTCTACTACGCCCGACGCGTGGTGAAGGAGGAGGCTATTGCCGTGGCCCAGCAGGCGCTGGAGACGACGGTGCTCAACGTGGACAATGCGCTGCACAGGGTGGAAGTGGCTGTGGACGGAATGAAGCGGAATGTGGAGCTTCATCTGGACCATCCTGACAGCATGTACTTCTATAGCCGGCAGGCGCTGGAAGACAATCCGTTGATGATGGGGTGTGCCATCACCTTTGTTCCTGGCTTCTACGCTCAGAAGGGTGGCCTGTTTATGGCCTATCATCATCGTCAGGGCGACTCGGTGGTGCAGGCGAGCCATTTTGGCAACGTGCCTTATACGGAGCAGGCGTGGTTTACAAAACCGCTACGCCGAAATGCGGCAACGTGGATAGAGCCCGGTATTGAGATGCGTACCAACGGCCATCCTATAGCCTCGTACTCTGTTCCTATCCACAGGAAGGGAAAGGCTGTGGGCGTGTTGTCCTGCGATATCTCGCTGCGTTGGCTGACGGACTTGGTTCAGGCTACGCGTCCGTTCCCACGCACGTTCTGTGCGGTGCTGGCGAAGGGCGGCTCGTTTCTGGTGCATCCCGATACGGCGCAGCTGGTGGAGGGGGCGGTGTTCAAACAACTGGACCACTGGCCTGGCGACCGCGAGCAGTTTAAGAAGCTGGCGCGGGCGATGCTGAACGGGGAGACGGGCTATATGAAGGTCAACTTCTTCGGCTATGACAACTACGTGTTCTATAAGCCGTTTAAGAATACGGACTGGAGTGTGGATATCACCTGTCCGGAGACGGAACTGATGAGTGGCTTTCATCAGCTTCAGCGCGATATTGTGCCGTTTGTGGCGGGTGGGCTGCTGGTCATCTTCGTGTTCTGTCTGCTCTATGTCTGGTGGAGCCTCCGTCCGCTTCGCGGGTTGGCAGCCTCGGCACAGCATATAGCCAGCGGCGACTATTCGTGGCCTATCAGCGAGAGCCGGCGAAAGGACGAAGTGGGCGTGCTTCAGAACAATTTCAGGTCGATGCAGCGCTCGCTGGTGGCTTACCTGGCGGAGATTGAGCACGAGAATGCCGACTTGCAGCAGCAGCGCGTAGCCCTGCGGACAGCCAATGAGCGTGTGCAGGAGGCCGACCGCGTGCAGAGCGACTTCCTGAGTCATGTGACGGGCCAGATGAACCGTCCGCTCAGCGACATCAGCAGTAGGGTAGACTACATCCGACGGCATCACGGCGAGATGGAGCAGGACGAGATGTGCCAGCATGCCGACGAGATACAACGGCAGACGATAGTGGTCACGGGGCTGCTGGACGAGGTGCTGCAGCAGACCATCAAGAAAGGAGGGACCAAGGGATGAAACGTCTGTCGAACCGTATTCTCCAATCGCTGACGATAAAGCTCACCTTGGGCATCGTACTGTGTGTGACGATGGTGATAGTGGGGATGCTCGGCGTGTTGTACCTTCAGACGCGCCGGCTGTTGAGAAGCGAGGCCGTCAGCCATGCCGAGCGCGTGCTCGACAATGCCGCGCTGAGGGCGAGGAACTATATGGACGAGGTGGAAATGCGCGCTGCCGACTTGTCGCTCGAAATGCTGTCGAAGGCGGTCACGGCAGAAAAGTCCTATCCGCACTCTTACATCGTGATATTGGACCGCAAGGGCCGCTATTTAGTACACCCCGACAGCGCCAAGCTGTTGCATACGACCATTTTCGACGGTGCAGCCTCCCAAAAGCATCCTGACCTCATCACGCTCGGACAGAATATGGTGAGCGGCAAGAGCGGCTGGCAGCGTATGGCCATCGACGGCACTCCCTCTATCGTCTTCTATCGCCCGCTGCCTCATACCGACTGGAGCATTGCCCTGGTGTGTACGAAAGAAGATATCTTCGGCAGATACTTTCAGCTGAACACCTTCCTCATACTGGCCGTGCTGGCGGGCTTGTGCCTGATGACCTGGTTCTGCAGGAATGCCATCGGCCGCATCATCCGCCCCCTCCGCGAGCTGGCCCGGCAGACACGCCATATCACCGACGGCAACTACGAAGACGAGATGCCCCGTTCTGACAGAAACGATGTGATAGGGCGCATGCAGAACAGCTTTGTGGACATGCAGAAGGCTATCAGGGAGCATGTGGGAACCCTACAGCGCACGCACCAGGAGACGACGGAGTGTAACGAGATGCTGAAAGAGGCCAACCAGATGGCTGTCCAGGCAGAGAGCAAGAAAGCGGCCTTTATCCAGGACGTGCTCCACCAGGTGCGCACGCCGCTGAACATCATCCAAGGCTTCGTGCAGGTGATGCGCGACGATTACAGTGCCATTCCTGAGGACGAGATCAATCGAATACTCGACACGATGCAGCATCAGGCCATCACGGTGACGCGTATTTCGCAGATGCTGGTCTCGGCATCGGGCCTCAATGAATACAACCGCGTGGAGCGCAACGACTCCATAAGGTGTAACAAGGCTGCCCGCACGGCTGCCGTCAGCTACAACCAGCGGCCGCCCGTCAGCGTGGAAATGCATGTGGAGACTGCCGTTCCCGACTCCCTGCGTATCCATACCAATAGGGACTACCTCAACAAGGTGCTCAACGAGCTGCTGTATAATGCCAAGAAGTTTACCACAGAGGGTCGTGTGCTGCTGCGTGTCGAGGCCTGCGACGAGGTGGTACGCTTCATCGTAGAGGATACGGGGCCGGGTATAGCCGAGGCAGAGCGCGAGAACATCTTCAGGCGTTTCTATAAGGTCGACGGATTCACCGAGGGCCTTGGTCTGGGACTGCCTGTCTGCAAGCAGCTGGCACTTGCCTTAGGCGGCAATCTGACCTACGACGAGAGCTATGCCCACGGCTCGCGCTTTATTCTTGAACTCCCGAAGGCGTAAGGTGAGAGTTGAGAGGTGAGAGGTTTGTTACAAGCGGAAAAGTATTAGAGACGTGTCGAAAAGCGCGTCTCTCTTTTTATTCGTATCTTTGCCGACGGAAACTTGAAATAACTGAAACAGAGTATTCACCTATTTTTATCACAACACAATGAGACAAACTGTAAAAACTGCCTTTGCCCTATTGCTGGCCCTCGCCGGAACGGGTTGCTGGGCACAACCCCGTCAGGAAATCGTCCTGGAGGACGGTCACGGACTGAAAGACGCCTATCGCGACTACTTCTCCGTAGGTGTCGCTGTCAACAAGCGTAATGTATCTATCCCCCAACAGATGGCCCTCGTGCGCCAGCAGTTCAACAGCATGACTGCTGAGAACGATATGAAGCCCGTCTCAGTGCATCCCGCCGAGGGCGTGTGGAACTGGGGCGCTGCCGACTCCATCGCCAACTTCGCCCGTCAGGCGGGCATCAAGCTGCGCGGCCATTGCCTATGCTGGCACGCCCAGTTTGCCGACTGGATGTTTACCGACAAGAAAGGCCGCCCCGTCAAGAAGGAGGTGTTCTATCAGCGCCTGCGCGAACATATCCATACGGTGGTGAACCGCTACAAGGATGTGGTCTACTGCTGGGATGTGGTCAACGAGGCCATCAGCGACAATCCCCGTGGGGAGTTTCGCGACGGCAAATGGCAGCCGGGCTCGCCCTATCGCGACAGCCGCCACTATCAGCTCTGCGGCGACGAGTTCATAGCCAAAGCGTTCGAGTATGCCCACGAGGCCGATCCCAACGCGCTGCTGTTCTATAACGACTACAACGAGTGCGAACCTGGCAAGCGCGACCGCATCTACGACATGGTGAAGAAGATGCAGCAGCAGGGGGTACCCATTCATGGTATCGGCATGCAGGGACATTACAACATCTATGGTCCGTCAGAGGAAGAGATAGATGCCGCCATCAGTAAGTATTCCCAGATAGTGAAGCACATCCACGTGACGGAGCTCGACGTGCGCACCAACCAGGAGATGGGCGGTCAGCTGCGATTCTCGCGCGGAGAGCAGAAACCCCTCGCACCCTACTTGCAGGCGCTGCAGAACGACCAGTACAACCGCATCTTCCGCGTCTTCCGCAAGCATCGTGACGTCATCGACTGTGTCACCTTCTGGAATCTCTCAGACCGCGACTCGTGGCTCGGTGTAGACAACCATCCGCTGCCCTTCGACGAGCACTATAAGGCCAAACCCGTCTATCGCATCATCCGCGACTTCAATCCGGCACTCGACCATCCTACCATCAAGGACGACTGGAAGCCCAACTTCTGGAACCAGCCCGGACAGCAGTATCCGCAGGTCAACTCGCAGGGCTATGTGCGCTTCCGCATCGAGGCGCCCGATGCCAAGTCGGTCATTGTGAGCCTCGGTCTGGGCGGTCGTGGCGGTACGGTGCTGCGCAAGGACAAGGATGGTGTCTGGACGGGAGTGACCGAAGAGCCCGAAGACCCTGGATTCCACTATTATCATCTGACCATCGACGGCTGTACGGTGAACGATCCTGGTACGGGCAATTTCTTTGGCTCCTGCCGTTGGGAGAGCGGAATGGAGATTCCAGCCCCTGACGAGGCGTTCTATCAGACCCGCATGGATGTGCCTCATGGACGCTTGCAGCAGGTGCTGTTCCCCTCGAAGAGTACGGGTGAGGTAAAGACGGCCTGGGTCTACACGCCGCCTACGTATGGCAAGAATCCCAAGGAGCGCTTCCCTGTGCTCTACTTGCAGCACGGCTGGGGTGAGAACGAGACCTCATGGTCTGTGCAGGGTCGTGCCGGCATCATCATGGACAACCTCCTTGCCGAGGGTAAGTGCAAGCCCTTCATCATCGTGATGACCTACGGAATGACCAACGATGTCAAGTTTGGCAAGCTGCATGAGTTCACTGCCAAGGAGTTCGAGACCGTCCTCGTCGACGAACTGGTGCCCTATGTAGACAGCCACTTTCTGACCAAGAGCGACAAGTGGAACCGTGCCATGGCCGGCCTGTCGATGGGAGGCTTCGAAACCCGGCTCATCACCCTGCGCCGACCCGAAGTGTTCGGATACTATGGATTGCTCTCTGGCGGACAGTATGAACCCAAGGACATCAAGGATCCCAAGCAGACGCGACTCATCTTCCAGAGCTGCGGCTCGAAGGAGTATCCCGACCGCATCCGCCAGTCGACCGAGGCACTGAAGGCTGCCGGACTGCCTGCCGTGGGGTATGTCAGCGAGGGTACTGCCCATGAGTTCCTCACCTGGCGGCGCTCACTGCGCGAGCTGGCACCGCTGCTGTTTCAGAAGTGAGTGGTGAGAGGTGAGTGGTGAGAGGTAAGAGGAAAAATGAACTGATTATTTGGTCAGTTCATTTTTTTGTTGTACCTTCGCGGGCAAAATAGAAAAGAAATTGGAATCATGGTAGAGAAAAAGTTTAAGAGAACGACGGTGACATCGGCATTGCCATACGCCAATGGTGGTGTGCATATCGGTCACCTGGCTGGTGTCTATGTGCCGGCAGATATCTATGTGCGCTATCTGCGCTTGAAGAAGGAAGAGGTGCTGTTTATCGGCGGCTCCGACGAACATGGTGTGCCCATCACGGTGCGCGCCCGCAAGGAGGGCATCACCCCGCAGGATGTGGTGGACCGCTATCATAAGATGATTAAGGACTCCTTCAAGGAGTTTGGCATCTCGTTTGACATCTACAGCCGCACTACTTCGGAGACCCATCATCAATTTGCTGCCGAGTGGTTTCGCAAGCTCTACGACGAGGGCAAACTGGTGGAGGAGACTACCGAGCAGCTCTATGACGAGGAGGCTAAGCAGTTTCTGGCCGACCGCTATGTGACGGGCGAATGTCCTCACTGTCATAATCAAGGAGCATACGGCGACCAGTGCGAGAAGTGCGGTCGCGACCTCTCGCCTACGGAGCTCATCAATCCCAAGTCGACCATCAGCGGTTCCACCCCCGTGCTGAAGAAGACCAAGAACTGGTATCTGCCGCTGAACGAGTATCAGGAGTGGCTGAAGCAGTGGATTCTGGAAGACCATAAGGAGTGGCGTCCCAATGTCTACGGCCAGTGCAAGTCGTGGCTCGACATGGACCTGCAGCCTCGCGCCATGACGCGCGATCTGGACTGGGGTATTCCCGTCCCAGTGGAGGGTGCCGAAGGCAAGGTGCTGTATGTATGGTTCGACGCCCCCATCGGCTATGTGTCGAATACCGTAGAGCTTTGTGCGAAGGAGCCTGAGCGCTGGGGCAATTGGGAGAAATGGTGGCAGGACGAGGACACCCGTCTGGTACACTTCATCGGCAAGGACAACATCGTGTTCCACTGCATCATCTTCCCCGTGATGATGAAGGCTCACGGCAAGTATATCATGCCCGACAATGTGCCTGCCAACGAATTCCTGAACTTGGAGAACGACAAAATCTCGACCTCGCGCAACTGGGCAGTCTGGCTGCACGAGTATTTAGAGGATATGCCTGGCAAGCAGGATGTGCTGCGCTATGTGCTGACTGCCAACGCACCTGAGACGAAGGACAACAACTTCACCTGGAAGGACTTCCAGGACCGCAACAATAATGAGCTGGTAGCCATCTATGGCAACTTTGTGAACCGCGCGCTCCAGCTGACCAAGAAATATTGGAATGGAGTGGTGCCTGCCTGCGGCGAGCTGTTGGATGTGGACCGCCAGGCACTCGAAGAGTTCAAGGACGTGAAGCAGAAGGTGGAGACCCTGCTCGACCAGTTCAAGTTCCGCGATGCTCAGTTTGAGGCGATGAACCTGGCGCGCATCGGCAACCGTTACATCACCGAGTGCGAGCCCTGGAAAGTATGGAAGCAAGACCAGAAGCGCTGCGAGACCATCCTCAATATCTGTCTGCAACTGACGGCTAATCTGGCCATCGCCTTCGAGCCCTTCCTGCCGTTCTCCAGCAAGAAACTGCGCGAGATGCTGAATATGGAGAGCTTCGAGTGGGAGCAGCTGGGTGCTACCGACCTCTTGAAGGCTGGCCACCAGTTGGGCGAACCGCAGCTGCTGTTCGAGAAGATAGAGGACGAGGTGATTCAGAAGCAATTAGACAAGCTGGAGGCTACGAAGAAAGCCAACGAGGCTGCCCAGCACAAGGCAGCCCCCGTGAAGGAGAATGTAGACTTCGAGACCTTTGAGAAACTCGACATCCGCGTGGGACTGGTGAAGCAGTGCCAGCGTGTGCCCAAGTCTAAGAAGCTGTTGCAGTTCCTGATTGACGACGGTTCCGGTCAGGACCGCACCATCTGCTCTGGCATTGCCGCCTTCTACGAGCATCCTGAGGAGCTGGTGGGCAAGCGAATCCTCTTCGTGGCCAACTTTGCACCGCGCAAGATGATGGGCATCGAGAGTCAGGGTATGATTCTCTCGGCTGTCGATGCCGACGAGAGCCTGAGCGTGGTGACCACCACCAAGGATGTGAAGCCCGGCAGTCAGGTGGGATAAGAGACGACTACGACCGGCCGAAGAGATATTTCTTGAGGAACGGGCTTACTCGGAGAATGTTCGAGGCCACACAACTGAAGCCTATCACCACCAAGGCTATCAGAACGGCCAGCGTGAGGTCGATGGCGAAGTTGTGCTGGTTGGCCTTGAAGAAGGTGCCCACGCCCGGTAGGTTGGGCAGGAAGAGATAGTGTATCAGATAGATGTCGAGCGTGCGCCTGCCGATATACTGCAGACTGCGGCCCACGACGGTGCGCTGAGTGAAATACTGGTGATAGTGGCGGAAATACATGAACACCATCGTGAGCAGTATGAAGCGTGCCAGCGTGAGGGGAATGATGGTCCACTGCATGCGCAGATTGTGCCACTTCAGGAAGTCGAGGGCAGCAAACGATACGAGCAAGATGATGACGGGATAGAACCATTGGCTGTCCATCACGCGCTGGGCTTGGTTCCAGTAGCGGTGCACGATGTTGCCGTAAAGGAAGAACGGCATGTAGAGCATGACCTGTATCAGACAACTGTCATCGAGGAAGGTCGTGGGCTTGACCTTGCGGTATCCGAAGGCCCACCAGAAGTCGTTGGGCAGGTAGCAGGTCTCGTAGATGCACAGCGACAGCAGGAACAGCAGCGTGATAGGTATCCACGACTTCCACTTCAGCTTGCTCTCAAGATAGGCAAACAGATAGTAGATGATGAACATATAGAGCAGGGCGATGGTAAACCAGTAGCCGCCCTTCAGCGGCGAGTGGAACTTATCCTCGACTGCCACAAAGAAGTCGTCGAAGAGCACCGCCATGCCTAAAAAGAAGAACACCACCGTGGGGATGATCTGTATGCGCATCTTCTTGCCCACCAGCCGGAAGAGGTTGGGGATATCCCACACCTGCGAGGCCTTGTAGGCCAGAAAGCCGCTGATAAAGAAAAACAAGGGCATGCGGAACAGAATGAGGAACGACAGTGACGACGAGAGCTTCACGTCCTGTGCAAAGCCAGACTGACTGACGTGGTTCGCTACGACGAGTATCATGGTAAATCCGCGCATGGCGTCGAGCCACTCTAAACGGGGCTTCTTTTTGACTGCTGTTTCCATAGACTTGCAATATTTTGCTGCAAAGGTACGAAAAAGTTTAGAGTTTAGTGGTCAGAGTTTACGGAAATTTCGTACCTTTGCCCTGATTTTTATTCATTACCACTGTCAAATGGGCGAAAAAACACTCAAGGAACGCACTGCCAACGGACTGGCATGGGGAGCACTGAACAACCTCATGACACAGTTGCTGGCTACCCTCATCGGCATCGTGCTGGGCAGACTGCTGTCGCCCGGTGAGTATGGCATGGTGGGGATGCTGGCCATCTTCTCAGCTGTGGCAAGCACCCTGCAGGAGAGTGGCTTCACCGCCGCCCTGACCAATCTGAAGCAGGCCACGCACCGCGAGTATAATGCCGTCTTCTGGTTCAGCACCACCGTCTCAGTGTCGCTCTACCTGCTGTTCTTCGTGTCGGCACCGCTGATCGCCGACTATTTCCGCCAGCCGCAACTGGTAGCCCTCTCCAGACTGCTGTTCCTCTCGTTTGTCGTGGCAGGCATCGGCACCGCCCATGCCGCCTATATGTTCCGCAACATGATGAACCGCGAGAAGGCCGTCACCGGCCTCTTGGCATTGGTGGGCAGCGGGGCAGTGAGCATCACGCTGGCATTCAATGGCTACAGCTATTGGAGTCTGGCATGGCAGCAGCTCACCTATATCACGCTGGTCAACATCGGACGACTCTACTATGTCCGTTGGCGGCCCTCGCTGCACATCGACTTGACTCCCATCCGCGAGATGTTCGGATTCAGCAGCAAGCTGCTTGTCACCAACATCATCAATCAGGTGAACAACAACCTGCTGTCGTTCATCTTCGGACGACTGTTCAATGCCGGTGCGGTGGGCAACTATACACAGGCTGCCAAGTGGAACAACATGGGGCATTCGCTCATTACCGGCACCATGCAACAGGTGGCACAGCCCGTGTTGGCCAGCATCAATGATGACGAAGGGCGACAGCTGAACGTTTTCCGCAAGATGATGCGCTTTACGGCCTTCCTCTCGATGCCCGCCATGCTCGGACTGGCACTCATTGCCGACTTCGTGGTAGTGCTGTTGGGGGAGCAGTGGAGAGACAGCGTTCCACTGCTGCGCATGCTATGCATCAGCGGTGCCTTCATGCCCATCCAGTCGCTCTGTCAGAACCTCATCATCAGTCATGGACGCTCCGACACCTATATGTGGGGCACACTGCTACAGATCATTATTCAGATCAGTGTGACATGGACATTCAGCAGCTGGGGCATACAGGCCATTGTCTGTGCCTACACGGTCATGATGGTGGTATGGGTGCTGGTATGGCTCCTCATGGCGGGCAGGCAGGTAGGGCTCACCTGTATGCATGCTGCCCAGGACATTCTGCCCTTCCTCGTTACAGCCTGTCTGTGCATCGGTGTGGCTGGTGTGTGTACGTGGGAGGTGAGCCAGCCCGTGCTCTCCATCCTCCTGCGCATGGTCATCACCGCCCTGCTCTATGTCCTCGTCATGAAGGTGGCAAGGGTCAGCATCTACGAAGAGTGTGTGGACTACCTGCTCGGCAAGATTAGACTGCGCCGGTAGTAGGTAGCCATGATGGGGAAGAGTAGGGCACGGAGGATGTTTTGCGGGTCTTTGCCGCGTGTATGAAACAGTTGGAAGCGATGGCGAAGGCAGAACCACTGGAATCCGATCAATCGGAAGACACCGCTACTGCGCTGCCAGTCGAGCAGTGCCAGACCCTCGCGCTTGGCGGCCGTATCGACGGGCAGCAGCTGCAGAAAGTCCTCCCAACAGCCGTAGAAGTCGTCGGACAGCCTTTTCACCTCTTTGTAATGTTGCAGACACCACCACAGCATCCGCATGCCATTGCCCACTGTAGGAAGGCTTTTCTCGCCCGACGAGTAGGTGGTGGCTCCCGTATAGCGCCGCTGGTGTACCAGGACCGCGTCCATATATACCAGACTGTCATAGGCTGCTGCTGCCACTGCTAACACCATGTCATAGCAGGTGTGGTGATAGATGCCGCAGTCTACAGGCAACTGCTGGAGAAAGTCCTTCCTGAAGAGCATCACGTGTCCGCCAATCTCTGTTGTGTACAACATGCGCAACAGACTGACGTTAGGGCGGCGGGCATCATAGAACACAAATGAGCCGTCCTCGGAGAACTGCCGTGTGCGCCCGGCACAAAACATGCTGTTGCCAATGGCCTCTGCCTGACGCTCTATCTTGTCGGGTTCCCAAATGTCGTCCTGGTCGCAGATGGCTATCCAGTCGCCCGTAGCCTTGCGCATGGCCGACCAGAAATTGCTGTTTACCCCATGCGGCCCCTCATTCTTGAGTAGACGGATGTGCTTCCACTGGCTCGCATATTCGCCCAGTATGGCCAGGGTGGCATCCGTTGAACCGTCATCCTGCACGATAATCTCGTGCAGCGGATAGGTCTGATACACAAGGCTGTCAAGCTGCTCGCGCAAGAAACGCTCCCCGTTATAGGTACACATCACTACTGAAATTTTCTTCATAAGCCTACCGTTGATATCCTGTTCCAGACTATGCTATGCTTCCTTCTTGCCCATCAGGTGCTGCACGCGCAGCTTCTGCAGGTAGAGCCAGTGCTTACCCTCGCGGCGGCAGTTGAATACCCAGCGTGACCACGACCAGTAAGGGGTTATGTGGCGGAGTTCGGACAGGGTGAGGTCGTGAGGCAGGGAAACAAACCTGTTGGGCACTGCCATAAACTCCTCTGTGCTGGCAGTCTCTACCTCCATCCGACGCTTCTGGAAGTGCACGTAGAGAATCTCCTCTTCCTGCAGCTTGCCGTCCTGTTCCCAATAGCGGTAGAGCCGCTGGTTGTGATAGCCGTAGGCCACATGGCTGATCAGGCGGTCGGTACCGTCTGCCCGCCACTTGACAGGCAGGAACTCGAAACGGCGGATGTAGATGTCGTCGAAGTCGGTGTCATCGCAGAAGGGGATGCCTTCCTCGCTCCAGGCTCTGCTCACCCCGTGCCATTCATCGAAGAACAGTGTCCGCGGGTCGTTCAGCACCGTCACAGGGTCTTTATACTGCTGGCGGCGGTAATAGCTGTTGGTTTCTGGGTCGTTGTGATAGAGGGTCAGATGGCCGTGCGACAGCACTTTGGTATATCGCTCCAGGATGTCGTCGCATATAAAGGTCCTGATGTCCCCAAAGATAAGGTCGCAGTCGCAGTGTCCCCAGAAGTCGTAGCCGCTGATGTCATCCTGCAGCACCTCGCCATACACGGGCTTGAAGTCGCAGAGCTTATAGGGGCTCTTCAGGGTGGCTTTGAACGGAAGCCCGTCAACGATGCGGCGGGCAAAACTGTCGAACGACACCTTGATCACCTTGACATTGGCGGGGGTATCTGTTAGGGGTTGGTCAGTATAGATAAGCCAGTCGACGGTAGGATTGTTCCTGCACGAGGTGAGGAACAACGGAAAGTAACTCGGTACACGACCGAAATAGGGCAGGATGAGGACAATTCTTTTCATACTTATATATATAGTACTGTCACTTGCAATAGTGCCGTCCCACCTTGTGCATCACCACCTCGATGGGTTCGGCAGCATCCATGTTGAAGTATTCCTTGTAATGATGCGACTCGCGCTTCTCTATCGGAGGCAACTGCATGTAGTCGCCAAAGAAGTGGCGCAGATAATGGTCGTAGCCGCCCGACAGACATACCTCCAAACCCTCGAAGGGAAACTTGACGGGACCAGACACCCAGGCGCGAGGGTACACCTCCTTGTCACCGTAGATGCCGGGATAGACTACCACATGGCTCGTCGAACCGAAGGCATGCTGTCGGGCAATGCTGTCGAGCTTTGCCAACAGCTGGCGGCGGTAGCTCTTGCGGCCCAGAAAGGCTCGCATCTTATAGCAGAAGCGCCCCCACTCGTAGGTGTCGCCCAACAGCCGCAGCCACTCCCAGAAGGTATAGCGCGTGGAGATGATGGCCAGCCGGTTCTGCAGCTTCGTGAAGTGCCGCTTCAGCCGCAGGGCCTCCTCCATGTCCTCAGCAGTACCGTCTAACGGGAAGATGTCTACAAACAAGCCATAGGTACACGGTGTGTCGCGCCGCTCCAGAATGGTGGTTCCCTTGCGGCACAGCTTCGAGAAGTACATGAAGAAGTTGTCTGTATTATAGGGCGTATGCAGTTCGTAGTCGCCCAGGTCGGTCTCTTCGCAGATTTTCAGGAAGCGGTCGTAGTCGGGCCGTGCCATGAACACATCGATGTCGTCGTCCCACGGTATCATGCCGTGGTGGCGAATGGCACCAATAGCCGTCCCGCCACAGCAGTAATAGGTGATATGGTGCTCCTCGCAGATGGCTATCAGCTTCTTCAGCACATCCAGGATGATGGCATTCCAGCGAGGCTGCAGTTCAGGAGTAATTTCTTGCATAAGCGATGATTTTTCGATTGCAAAGGTAGTTATTCCTTTTGGAATAATCAAAAAAAGAAAGATTTTCTTTGTTTTCTGCTCATAAAAGTTGTATAAAATCAACTGCCAATTCAATTTTTCACATATTTAATAATATAACTTACAAATATTTTTCGTACCTTTGCACCCGATTTCAGTACATTATTGACGCGGAAGCTTGCTTTTTGCTGAGATTTTGCCTGAAAAAGCTGCGTAGGCAGCACTCACGCCGTACTTGCCTCTTCGGAGGCAGTGAAGGTGTGGGCTAACATATTAGAACAGCGTCTTACAACGCTTTGTTTTTGGTTGCTTTGAACCTAGGAAATTCAAACGTGTATCACAAAAACATAGCAGAGTGGATGTTTGTGGCGTGGTATCATATTGCCCCGTCGGTGTGCTGTGAAGGTACGGGTTACCTTCAATAGCACACTTTTAGGGGTGCATGATATACCAACGGCGTGAGCGTCATTATTCTGTCTGTTTTCTTACACAGGTTTTCCTAGGACCTAAAGCGACGGACAGGCAGAGTGAGAGTTCACGCTCTTTTTGTATCCTGAGGTCATCTCCGACCAAAAGTTTCCATTAGAGCTTCGCTGGTTCTACAAAGACAGAGTCGGGCATATTGGATTGATATAAGGATTATCCTTAAAGACATCTCCTAAACAGTCTCAGAACTGGTGTCCGGGTCATTTGTAAACAACAATTCGTCCAGAGACCACAGGTTGACGGACAAGGAAAGATAGTGTATATGTCCGAAACAATACATGTAGGAATACAAGAACGGTGGTGGGTGCTCAGACATTTGAATCCTCAACTTGTTGATGTGCAGCTTTCACAACTCAATGAGCAACGAGCGTCAGACAACAAAGAGGCTCTGGTGTATTTCATACCCCATCAGTTTGCCAAGGAGGCGGTTTACAAAAAGGAGCATGACAAGGCGTACAACAAGTCGGTCAAGGAGAACAACGACTTGCGGAGCACCCTTCACTACTACCTGTTCATCAAGGCAACCGAGCCGGACATCTACGCACTTGTCAGCGGCGAGTGGAACCGTGCCTCGCGCCTTCGCCTGACGATGTGCCGCAGCAAAAGCGGTGAACCGCTATGGGCCACTGCCAAAGACATGGACGACCTCATTGCCCTGATGACCGAGTACCGTGAGATGTTCAACCTCGAACCCTCGCCCGATGGCTTTCAGGTTGCCGACAAGGTGATGCTGAAGGCCAAGGTCTTCAAGGGTTATGAGTTCTATGTTACCAAGGTCAGGAAGAAGGAGCAGGGTGCTAGTCTCACATTGGAGTTGCCCATCTTCAATGGTCGTTTCATTCTGAAGACCAAGAGCGTAGATGTAGCCAAACAGGACCTTCCGATGAAATTACAGGAACTGCTTTCTCCCGACTACGTGAAACGAGTTGAAGAGGCACTGACAGGCATTGCCTACCATCGGTACGGGCGCAAAAGCTCAAAAGACAACAGTCAACAGGTGGAAACCGACTCCACCATCCTGCACGACCTCCAGTTCCTGAGTTACATGGAGTTCGACGACAGCGAAGTCCATCATCATGTAAAGACCCTGCTGTTGCTCCATGCCGTGCTGCGCAAAGACCGCCACGCCATTGTACGCTACACGCCTGTCGTGCAGCAGATGCTCTCCCATCCCACTGAGGCCACGACCGACAGGGATGCCTTCATGATGGCAGTCCTCTACCTGGCCACCCACGATGCCAACTACCGTGACGCTGCCAAACAGTATGCTCAGAAGCACAAATCGCTCTCTGAACCGCTTTTGCAACTGATACGGGTTATCAAAAATATCCGATTCAGAAATACCACTAAACAAAAAATAAGCAAAAAAACAGAAAAGAAAGTGACAAAGCAAATAGAAGAGACAATGAAACAAATCCGGGACTGCGATTTCAGCAGTCTTTCCCCTCAGGCAGCTCAGGCAGTCTGGGACATCCTTGCTTTGTCCCCTTACGATACCGAGGAGGGCCATGCCCTTCAAGCCAAGTTGAAAGAGGCTGTTCAGCACTTCCCCGAAGCGTCCGAAACTGACTCTGTACAGTTTACGCAGAATAGCCTCAATCAGGCTCGAAGCAACCTCCTTCATACCATTCATCCCAGTGCAGCCACTTTGGTTGCCTATTACGATATACTTGTCACGCTACACCCCGACAGGAAGGCCGGAGACAGTGCAGACCTCTATCAGGAATATCTGAAGATTCTGCTCTCCGCCTATTCCAAGACGCAGCAGTTCTCCGCCTCTTGGTGGCAGATGAAATCTGTCCTTGAACGCTATTATCATGCCAAATCAGGAGGACAAATAAGTTTATTGTGAGATATAAAGGTCACACAGATATCACAGATAACACAGAAAATTTCAGTGATTTCCGTGGTTTCTGTGTGACCATCAAAGAGAACTTAGACGAGCTGCGATACGCACGAGTCACACAGAAATCACAGAAATCACAGATATGACGTTGAATGAGATTACATACGAGATACGCGGAGCCGTCTATGATGTGTATAAAGCACTGGGGCCTGGCCTACTAGAATCTGTGTACGAAGAGGCACTTGTTTTCGAGTTGGAGCGACGAGGCCTAAATGTAGAAAGACAGAAACAGGTACCTATCATATATAAAGGCAATGTGTTGAAGACAGAGCTGCGACTGGACCTTCTGGTGGAAGATAGCGTCATCGTAGAGCTTAAGTCAGTGGAGGAAATGAAGAAGGTGTTTGCAAAACAACTTCTCACATACCTCCGTCTGATGGACAAGAAGATTGGGCTTCTTGTGAACTTCAACACAGACAACATCCTGACTAGCATTGAGCGAATAGCGAACTAGTTTTCTGTGCTTTCTGTGCTATAAAGGTCACACAGATATCACAGATAGCACAGAAAGAGCCCTTGGCTCGCGGTGCGCAAGCAATATTTCCGTGATTTCCATGGTTTCTGTGTGATCTTGAAACTACGCCGCTCGAAGAGCCGTTTTCTGTGCTTTCTGTGCTATCTGTGTGACTTGACCCAGAGCCGCCGCCTGAACCAGAATTATCTGTGCTATCTGTGCTTTCTGCGAGACCCTCGCAAGATGAAAGCAAGTTGTGACGCAAATGTGACGCAGATGTGACGGAGACCTCACGATGATGTGACGGAGATGTGACGGAGGTCCCACGGAGATGAGAGGGAGATCCGCGCTTGCTCCAAGTGTTAAAACACTGTTAAAATCCACTTTATGTGGAATAAAAGTCGTATTTTTGCAAAAATTTCAGTGAACAGACAGGGATGGAGTAACCCACGGGCTGGCTTGAAAACTAATATAGATACTCAGATATGGGACAGAAAGAACAACTGAAACTGTTTGAAGATAGAAAAGTCCGCGTTGTATGGGATGACGAGCAGCAGGAGTGGTACTTCAGCATAGTAGATGTGGTTGAAGTACTGACCGACAGCAAAGACCCTCGCGATTATCTGAAGAAGATGCGCAAGCGCGACCCGCAGCTGGATGCCTACGTGGGGACAAATTGTCCCCATGTACTGATGTCCACCCATACGGGCAAGCGACGCAAGACCCTTGCCGGCAATCCTGAGCAGCTTTTCCGCATCATCCAGGCAATACCTTCGCCCAAGGCAGAGCCCTTCAAGCAGTGGATGGCACAAGTGGCGGCAGAGCGACTGGAGCAGTTGCAGGACCCGGAACTGAGTATAGAACAAGCCGTCGCAGATTACAGGAGGTTGGGCTATTCCGAGAGTTGGATCAACCAGCGACTGAAGAGTATTGAAGTACGCAAATTGTTGACTGATGAATGGAAGCGTGGTGGCGTACAAGGTCAACAATATGCCTCTTTGACAGATATCATAACGGCAGCATGGAGCGGTCGCACTACGAAGCAATACAAGCACCTAAAGGGTCTTCATAAGGAAAATCTTCGCGACAACATGACCAATGTGGAGTTGTTGCTCAACTCACTGGCAGAGGCGTCCGCGACGGAGATATCCAAGAAAGAGAATCCGAAGGGATACGGACAGAATGCCGATGTGGCACGCCGTGGCGGTCATGTCGCCAAGGCCGCCCGCACACAGTTAGAGTCACAATTAGGGCATTCTGTAGTAAGTCCATTGAATGCGAAAGACTATTTTGCCAGCCTTGAACAGGGTGATCAGAAACAAATAGAAGACAGCCAAGACAAAGCAGAGGAGCTGTAGGCATCTCTAAACTGTTTTCGTTAAGGTTGTCGTTGACCTTGAACAATTTTGATTCAGATTTCTTCAGATTTTAACTTCGTTGACTTTCGTCGCGACTCGACCAAACAAGTGAACTTGATGGTGCTCGCTGCTCCAAAAGTTGAGTACGCAGTACGACCCTTTCTGTGTTATCTGTGCTTTCTGTGTGACACCTTGGAACTTGGAACTTGAAACTGGCGAGTAAACTCGCTGTAACCTGCCTTTAGCCAGCCTTTACCCTGCTTACTGCCTGTCAAGGCCGGTATTGCGGATAATGCAGCAGACTACGAGTGGAGCAGTTGGAAACAAGACTACCTGCGTGACGAGGGAGCCTCCGTACGACAGATAGTCAGTCACACAGGATTCACGACCAAGCAATATACAAAAATTGATAAATAATGGTTCAAAGTACGACAAGTATCAAATCTTTTTTGTATCTTTGCCCCGACATTTAAAAGAGATACAGGATATGGCAGCAATAACATTAGAAAAGTCCTTGCTCAGCGAAATGAGTCACATCATGGGCAATGAGGATTTGATGGAACAAACTATCAAGTTCGTACGGTCGATTCGACGTAAAGCTAAAGCAGAGAAAGCAGAATGGGAATATGTCCCGAATGCAGAGACCCGTGCAGCCATTGAAGAGTGTGAGAGTGGTACTGATCTCGAAACACTTAATATCACAAATTTCAAAGACTACGTTAAAAGTCTCTGAAGTGTATGGAACTGAAGCCACATTACGAATATACACTCAAACAGTCCTCTCAGTTCAAGAAAGACTTGAAATGTGTGAAGTTTGACGAGCATAAACTCGATGAACTTCAGAAAGTACTTGAACACCTTGGACGTTCAGGTACAGTGCCAGCGGAATACCTTCCTCATCCTCTAAAAGGACAATATAAAAATTGTATGGAGTGCCATGTTGAGGATGACTTTCTTCTCATATGGAAAGACCCAGATAAAATGGTAATACGACTCGTCCGTTTGGGCTCTCACTCCAAGCTCTTTGATAAGCAAAGGAAGCGACAATAACGGTTAAGCTGCAAAAAAGCGACCCACCGTTAGGATAGGTCGCTCAGTCCCGCAGAGATAGCAGAAATGGCTGAAATTTTTCTGCGCTATCCGCGCTTTCTGCGGGACGAAAGAAAATAATAATGACAGAGAACGAGATAAGCTATCAAATACGCGGTGCTATATACAACGTATATAAGGAACTTGGACCTGGCCTGCTGGAGTCTGTCTAACACGTACCTACCTCCGGCTCAAGGGACTGAAGTTGGGCATTCTCGTGAACTTCAATTCCCCAGATATTCTGGACGATAGCATTCATCGCGTAGTCAATGGCTTGTAAAAGCAGTCCCGCAGAGATTGCAGAAATGGCTGAAATTTTTCTGCGCTATCCGCGCTTTCTGCGGGACGAAAGAGTGGAAGGGCAAAAAGTTCCTGTCCCCCTTCGCCTTCTGAAAAAGGCATCCTTGGCTATGATGCGTGATATTTTGCGTAGTGATGCCAAGCAACCTAAACTGTTGTTGAACGAACTCTTTGGAGTGTAATCAGATTTAAAACTGGAAGAAATAACGAGAAAGGAATCATGAAGAATCTATATTTGATAGGAAATGGCTTTGACAAGCACCATGATATACCCAGCGGGTATTGGGATTTTCATGAGTGGTTAAAGAAGAACGATTCGGAACTTGTGGATCAAATAGACGAGCTTTATGACTATAATGGAGATTTGTGGGGTAATTTTGAGGTGGAATTAGGAAGCCTTAATGTTGTTGAAAAGGCAACAGAAATATATCAGGAACATCCTGCAGACCCTATGTCTGACCATTATGAGCGGTCGTTCCATGAAGGAGCCATTGTAGCTGGTGATACTATAGGGGAGATCTATAACAAGATACTAGAGAAGTTTCCTGATTGGATCAAGCAACTGCCAGCAGCTAATTCTAGTAAGCAAATTACCCTTCAAGACAATTCTTATTTTATTACGTTCAACTATACTGACACACTGATTGATTTATATGAGATAGCAGAGAAGGATATTCTGTTTATCCATGGCCGTGCTAAGAATGACCGTTTTCTCGTGTTAGGTCACGGAAAGTCGGAACAACAGGTGGTTAAGGAAGCTGAGAAGGATTTTGATGAGGATACTGAAGTTGCTTACATCCAGACAGTTCAGGCTATCGAACAGCAGTTGGGCAAGATACGCAAGAAAACTGAAAAGATAATAGCAAAATACCAACCAGTGTTCACATCATTCAAGCAGGTAGATAGTATTTATGCCTATGGGTTATCGATGTCCGAGGTAGATACTCCTTATTTCAAGGAAATAATTAGTCATATCGATACATCTAAGGTAAAATGGCATATTGATGCTTTTGGTAAGACTGCTGATGAAATATCTGCTAATGGAGAGAAGAAAATTGCCTATCTGGTCTTGTTAGGTGTACCCAAAGGTTTGATTGATGTAAGTACATTGAAAGACCTACAAAAGTTTGAAGACAATCCGCTTTTTTAAGCTATTGTGGCATAGAACACTGAGCGAAGCGAGGTGAGATTGCCGATAAGGATAAAATGGCACAAAAAATATAAAAGAGGTATCGGAGCCACTGAAAGAGCAGATCCTGAAGGATGATGTGCATACAATCGATGTATATTGAGCTTCACAACATTCCTCCCTTCCCGGCGTGGAAGGATGGATTGGATGAGGTTTGGAAATGAGTATAATAACGGAAGTTCTATGATAGATCCTGATATATACCAAGAAGAATTGGAACTTGGCCTGATACCCATCAGCAGCCAAGTACTCGATTTCTTCCATCATCTGGATACTCATCCTCGTACTATCCTTTCTGCGAGGTTTGGCGATGGGAAGTCCTATTTCCTCCAGCATGCCAATGATGAGCCATGCGACGAGGCAGGAGTATATGAGTTCCTGACTATCTATCCAGTCAATTATCAGGTTGCTGACAACCGTGACATCTTCGAGCTGGTGAAGCGTGACATACTGGTACAGCTGATGATGCACAAGATGATTGACGCAGAATATGAGGTGTCCGATGAGGTGGCTCTCTATTTCTGGTTGCAGAACAAAGGACTCGACATTGCTGGCTCTTTATTCCAATATTTGGAAGATATCGATGCCGCACCCGCTGAAGTTAAAGCTGTTCTTCAAGCCTTCAAGGGTTTGAAGCTGTTTGATAAGCTCCGTGCGAAATTCAAGGAGTTCCGTCGTGACAGCACAAAGACGAGAGATGACCTTTTGTGCGAATTTCTTGATAAGGCTGACGAGCATTTCATCTACGAGAATGATGCCATTACGCGTATCATCCGTGAGTGCATTCAGCAATACAAAGAGAAAAACAAGTATAAAAAGGTTGCTCTGGTAGTCGAAGACCTCGACCGCCTCGATCCTGCTCACATTTTCCGTATCCTCAACGTACTCTCGGCCCACATGGACTATTGCAATCGCTGGGGTGTAGAAAGTGACAGTTCATTGGCAGGTAACAAATTCGGCTTTGACAATATCGTCCTCGTCCTTGATTTCGATAACCTGCGCGAAATCTATCGCCACTTCTATGGTTGTCAGGATAGTTTCGAGGGCTATATCAACAAGTTCTGCGGGAATGGTATATTCCGCTTCTCGCTCAATGACATCCGTGAGGAGTTTGTCTATAACATGATTGATCAGGAGTGCCATCTCAATATTTCAGATGAGATTCAACAGTCTTTGATTACACCAAGCGACTTTAGTAAGAAAACGATTCGCCAGATCAAACAGGCCGTTGATGATGCCCACGTGGAATTGCAGCAGCCCCAATATGGCTACCCTGGTATGAAGAGTAACGTAATGTTAGACTCGGCTATTTTCGACTGTATGGCTATCATGCAGCGTCTGGGAATAAGCAAAGACGACATCCGTGCCCGTTTCATCGATGCTGTCAACAGGCATTTCGAGGTGTTTCTCCCCCAAATAGGTGAGCATATTCTCATGATGAAAGACAAGGCTTTGCCCTATACTTTCTACAAACAGTCCGGAGAAAGCCTGTTCACTGCCTATACCATTTCAGATATTAGTGCTTTCGGGACTGCTACCTTTGAGAAAGGAGAGGAATGTTCAGGTAGCATCGGCCTCGAAGAGTATTTTATTACTGATGAATATATCGACTTCTGTCTGAAGAAGTTGTGGTAAAAACATATATAGCCAGATGAGCAACATACATATTTGCCAGTACAAAGCCTGCTAACAATCATTACCTAGCAGAATTATTGGATTGACAGCAAGCTGGTAGAATAGATTTTTCAACATGAATAAAAGTATTATTATAGCAGAGTTGGAGAGGCGCAAGAATGGAGCTGAGAGCGAAAGTTTGGCTTCCAGACTTTGTGTGCTTGCAGAGAAGGTCGTTAACGTCGCTGCGGAGCACCAGAAGCGCGTAGCGCAGGTGATGCCTGAGTTCGACCTGCATGACGAGAAGCACTTGGCTATGGTTTTACATAATATGTCTTGCTTGATAGATGAGGAGAGAGTGAAGACGTTTTCAGACGTAGAACTGTTCCTGTTGATAGCATCTGCTTACTTGCACGACTGCGGTATGGCACCTTCCGAGTGGGAACTGAGACTGATGCAGTTGACTGAGGGAACAGATGAGTACACTGATAGTGAGGAATCTATTCGAAACGACGGGAAACCACCTTACAACTTCTCAAATGCTAAGAGTTTTATTGAAAAGAGCAAGGAAAACATATACCGGAAATATGAGGGTGATGTTCAAAACTGGCTATTCTCTGAGAATAATGAGAAAGAGCTAATCGAGGCACTTTCTGGTCTGTTGATTGACTATCAGACCTTCCGTAATGGCTATGCCACAGAGTTGAAGGCCTGCAAAACAACAGCAGCCTTCAAAGAACTGAATCAAGGCATTAGGATAGACTATATCAGGAGACGACATCCTCAGACCGCTGCCCGTTATATTATTAACGCAACACCATTGTTCTATAGCATCATAGGCGAAGCCTGGGCAGAGAAGTTGGCGTATGACCTGGCAGTTGTCTGTCAGGCACATGGCGAAGACCTGGCTTTTGTGAAAGAAAAGTTGAGTGCAGCCACCAGCTATTGCCCTAATGAGCAGGCCAACCTGTCGTTTATTGCAATGATGCTCCGTATGGGCGATATCTGCCATTACAGTGTTGACCGTGCACCGCTGATTATCCGCAATGCCAAGCTTTTCCAATCAGACATCAGCTATCGCGAGTGGGCGGTGAAGGCTGCCTCAGTAAACTACCAGATTGCTGGCAACACCATCAAGTACTACGCTTACTGCGACACGCCTGATAAATATTACAAGTTACAGGGATACATAGACTGGATAGACGCGGAAATAAATCATTTTTGCGATATCCAACGTTCGTGGGAGGACAGGTACAAGTTGTCTGTCAATGATGTGGACAGAACTGGTATCACCTATGATACCAAGAAGTTCAGACCCGTCAGAGGTAAGCAATTTACACTGCAGCAAAACAAAATTATCAAGCTTTTGATGGGTGTGGGTTTGTACAAAGACCCATACGCCAGTCTGCGCGAGCTCTATCAGAACGCTATGGATACCTGTAAGTGCATGCATCACAAGGAACAGGCCCAGGGACGTGACTACCACGGTAAGATAGAGTTCGGCTTGGAACATGATGAAACCAGCACCTATCTCTATTGTAGTGATAATGGTGTTGGCATGACTGAGTCAATCATTGAAAACTACCTTCTCAAGATAGGAAACTCTTACTACAAATCATCTGATTTTTATCGCGAGCAAGCAACATGGAACACCGATTTCGTTCCCACCTCCCAGTTTGGTATAGGAATTCTCTCCTGCTTTATGATTGCCGACCGGATAGAGATCCTTACTAAGACAGCAGATGCACATGAAGTCCTTGCCTGTTGCATAGACGGACCGCAGGAATACTTCTACTACCGTACTCCCAGAGAGGTAGAGAAAGAACGCATTCGGCTGTCTGGAACCGTTGTCAAGCTCTTGCTGAAGCCCGACTACGCCAACAAGATCAATAACGTCCATATTGATAAACTTGGATTGGTATTGCAGTATGAGCGTGTAAATGTGCTCCCCAACGAGTTTGAGAGTTATAGAGAACTCTATAATCAGTGGGAAGGTAATATCTATAAAAAGGTAAATGCCTTTGTGATAAAGAAACCAACGAATATTGAAGTCGTATGTCGATGTGATGACGGCACTGAACTTCCAATCTATGACAAGCCCTTTGCTCTGAAGGTAGGCGACATGGGTATTACGGACGATGACCGGGCGTTTATCAACACCCTGATATTCCGTCGGATGTTTACTTCGAATGGTGACTTACTTGTTGATATACAAAACTATCTGCAGCACTATCCTATTCATGCAGAACAGGATGGTATAGAATATAAATCACTGATAGCTCTACCGCTCCCAGGTATGCCTGCTCTTGATGATGATTCACATCTTTTCCATCTATTGAAGGTAACGGGTTCAACCATAACCGTTGATGGTATTGGCGTTGATGACCGTCAGTCACGTATAGAAGATTTCTATTATAGTTTTCTTACGCATAACGGTAGTCTTAATTTTACAGGCAGTTTCAAACCTCAATTGTCAGTAGATAGGCAGAGTATCATCCACTACCATAAGGGTGATGAAGATATATACAAACAGATAGCCTTCAAAGCTATTCAAGAACTTGTAACCATTGCGCAGCAGCACATTGAAAAGTACGACTTGGCAGCCGACACTGCCCTTGTCAATCTTATCTGGAAGTATGTTTTTGATAGGATGCAACAAGCCGAGGTCCTGTTTGTTAATTATCTGTCATACTCACAATTAGGGCAGTTTAAGTGGCCGGGTGTCTCATCATTGATGAAACAGGACATGACAATTTCCGATTTCATGAAGGCAGAGACGCTTGAGATACCGTCATATGACTTCCATCGACTTGACCTGCTGACCTCCAAACTGGTCATAGCTAAACTGTTTGCAGCCGACGAGATAACCATTGATAGTGACAATAACGTCAGGATTCACACGAAGCAAGGTGGCCACTTACCAGAAAATGAAGGCTATTTCCATAGTATGAAGTATCTGGTACCCGCTCCCAACGATTGTGAATGCTTCAAGGAATATGACCTTGTATCCAATCTCTACCCGCTGGTTCCCGAACGACTGACCAATGCTTTGAAACGATACGAGCATATCAATTTGGAGATAAAAGGTACACGGGCCTATCGTGTAACTGCCGTCTCCAATGCCTATATGGCACTTTTCGATCAAGATGCAAGGACTATACACCCCGTACACGGATTATATACTATCGACAGAGGATTTGGTCGTAAACCAGATACATACATTAATTCATTTGACAATAAAAGGAAAGACTTCCAATTCATGGATTTCGGTTACGACTGGATGCAGGACAAGAAGGGCATGATGTTGTTAGCATATGTCGCACCCCGTGAACTGACACCGAAAGACCGCGTAGAGATAGAAAAGTGCAGGGACGCCATGCCCGACTATTACCGCGGGGTGATGGAAGGGTGGACTGTCCTGGTGACAGCAATGAAGATAGACAACCTCATTGTTCAGTCCGGAAAAAGGACACGAAAGGAAATGATAGAGAAACTGAGTCCAGAGTTTTGGGAAGAATACAAGGATTTTGAGTTCAAGTTCCTTGATGGGAGTGTGATTAAGAAATAACATATTGCAAATGGAAATAGAGGGAAAAGAGCTGCCAAAATCATTGGAGCATTGTTATATTGAGAATAGTATAGTGGCATTCAATTACCAAACTCCATACTTCTGGAAGTATGTTCAACAGAAAATTGTGGAGTCAATGACTGCCCACGGTTTCGTCCTTGATGAATATCCGGTGACTGGCATAGAAATAGACGAAAAACCGTCTAAAGATAAGATGTCATTCTTTACAGACAGGGAATTCAAGTTTCTTGTCGAAGGTCGCCGCATTACCTTCAATTGCGTTTCTGGCTATCCTGGATGGGTAAAGTACAGACGTTTTATCCAAATGGCCATGAGAGCCATACCTGCGCAAGACGTGGAATTCAAATCAGTATTCATCCGCTATATTAGCCGTTATGATGAAGTGCCCATTTTCCAGAAGTTGGATGGTCGTGTAGTCATGAATCAGTTTCAGGATGTCAACGGCGCTGAGATACGTTTCCCTGTAAAAGAAGCGAACGGTATCAGAGGACTTGTGCGTCTCACCAATATGATGCTGTCAAACGATGGTCAGCATCAGGCATCCTTTGCAGATGTGGAGTTGTCCTCTCCGCTCAACACGAGTAGCGTGGAAGACGCTTTAGAGGCCTGCGAGAAGATACATGTCAGTGAGAAGGAGAATTTCTTTAGAACCATCAGTGAGGATTTTGTTCGCGAGCTTGGTCCATTTTATTAACTCCAACTACAATGAAAGACTATTTGAGAAGACCGTATTTCACTAATGGCGATACTTTCCAGCCCGAGGTAGAGGAAAAAGACAGTCCTTTCGTCAATAACTCCCTTCTGACCGTTGATGAGCAGCAAAGTTTTTGTGAGCGACATCAGTTGATAGAAGAAAAAATGATGCAACATGCCATCCAAACTATGGGGCAGTTACGCAGTCATTATGAGGATGTGTTCGATGGTATGGACTCAGTTGTTCGTCGTCGAGCAAACGCTATGTTGGTGCAGTTCCAGCAAGCAATGTCCAGACGACACGGAACAGATGGTGTAACCTATTCTGTGGATTGCTACACAGATGAAAGTATCATAATCCGTTTCTCTCAGCGCAAGGATCTCAGGCTGACCATCAATTTTACCGAGCCGGAATTTATAGACGCGAACCGATGCACCCGGAACATAGAAGAGGCTTATCTTAGTTATATGAAAGGGAAAAAGCGTATGATTAGAAATAGCACGCTTGACATTATTATCAATGAACTTGAGAAACTGATATGAGACGCATGAAAAAACGTGCCTATCCTCACTATATGTCCTCCCGAGTTTATTGGCACAGGATACCCTCTCATGCACGTTTGAAAGACCTGATGATTCTCAGGCTAATGGTGAAACAGAAAATGCCGGACGATGGCAAAATAGACTTTGACACCATGACGGCAAATATGCGTACAGGACATTTCTATAATGGTATTTCTGTCAACCTGCTTTATAAGTTCAAGAAACGCGATGCTGTATGGTGGGTAGAAGATGAAAGCCTCACAGCATACTGGGATTATTGTAGCAAAGCCCCTCAGATACAGCAAAACTGTTTGGTATATAACATGTGCCCTGGCTATTTCGGGTTCCGTATTCGCGAAGTTGAGAGCCTCCGTTCTTCTTGTGAGATATACAACGACAAGGGAGTGTTGCAGCGCGTCGATGATGTTATTTGTAAAGTGGAGCATTGGCCTACACGAGTGAACTTTTGGCATTTCAATATTTTTCTTTATGGCATTGAGAAGAACGCTGATGGAACCACCAAACGCATCTATTGCCTCAGTGACGAACTGAAAGAAAAGAAAGTGGCGAAAGTAGCCTCAAATATGATGGACGATTTCTTTAACATCTTGGTTACAGGCAAAAAACTTCGCGCAAAGGGAATGAAGAGCATGTTATATAGGCGTGGAGCAGAATGGAGTAAATTCCGCTCGCAGTTAATTAGAAAAGGTGTAGAGATTGAGAATGATATAAAATACTAAACATGAGACCACTACCTTACGCGCAAGAGGGGCTGTTTGGGGCAGAGAGGAGCACCGCACACTCCGAGCTGCCCAAGCATAAGGGGCGGGTTATCCGCTGGTCTCTCATAAGAAGTGCGAAAGCACTAAGGTTCAAATTATGACATTATTGTCCCCTGTCATCAAGTAAAGAAACTATAACTTTTATCCCATAATTATATGATAGAACGGAAATTTTTTTCAGTTGGACAGGCATTGTTTTGTAGGGAGAAGGTGAATAACCGGACTGTCATGTATGACTGTGGCGGTCAGACGGAGGCGATAGTTAAAAACGTGATAGATGTTGAGTATCCAGCAGGGAATACAGATGTGATTGATGCGCTGTTTATATCTCATTATGACAAAGATCATATCAATGGCGTTTTCCATTTGCTTAATAAGTGCCAGGTTAATCATCTGTTCCTTCCAATGGTTTCATCGCTGTCAAAAATGCTTTTATTTATTGGACAGCACTATTCAGGTCAGATGCGGGCGTTTTATGCTGACCCGAAGGCTTTTATTCAGCAGTTGTATGGGAACATGAAGGTTCATTATGTTGGACAGTCAGATGAAAGAATGGCTCAAGTAGAAGAGTTGTTAGATATAGAAGTAATTGGAGGCGCAGACATTCCGAGTGTCAGTCTGCTGAGGTTCCAAGATAACCCTGAATGGGTATATATACCGTTTAATCGCAAGTTGATGACAACGCAAGAAGAGTCAGCTTTCTTGCTGGCGATAGGTTTACAAGTCAATGCTTCTTTCAACGACATCCTCAAAAAATGGAGACAATGCCATCTTGCATTGAAGAGAATCGTTGGTCAATTGGGAATAATCGACATCAGAAAGATAAACGACTATAGTATGACATTATATTCGGGTAGTATAAGTCAGCGGAATGCTTGTTTGTTTTTAGGGGATTATAATGCGCATAGCTATTTTGCCGATTTGCAAAACGCCTATAGGCCTTTATGGGGCAATATTCGTGTAATTCAAGTGCCACATCATGGTTCTTTAAACAATTATCATTGTGGTTTATGTCAACCTAATACGGAATATGTAATTTCCAATAAACCGGCTCCGTATACAAGAAGACAAGTGAACCCTGACAGAATAATTGCTCATATGCAGCAGTACAATCAACCCTGTTATACAACTTTTACAGGCAATGTTGTACTGCATTGAGAAATAGTTGATAATCTGAGATAGTGGTTTGGCGAGCGATACTTTTAACCTTTAACAAATTAACATCAAGTGCGGCTAATGGTAAAGAACTCGTGGGTAAAATAACCCTTCACCATGAACCCTGAACTAAACATTATGATGGACATAACCAAAATACAATTAGCATTGCAGTTGCTTAAGGAAGAGCGTGCGCATATTGAGGAGTATCTTCAGAATGCGGCTGCAAGGAAGAAAGAACTTGATAAGGAGCGGAATGCTTCTTTCAATAAATGCATTTGATAATTAAAAAAACAGCATGAAAGGAATAGTTTTAGCCGGAGGCTCCGGAACCCGCCTTTACCCGATTACCAAGGGTGTTAGTAAACAGTTGTTGCCCATCTACGACAAGCCGATGGTGTATTACCCCATCAGTGCGCTGATGCTGGCAGAATAAACGAAATAAACAATACCGATTAATCCAAGCGCAGAAGATGCAGGGTTTTTCCTTAGATTCTCCTTTGGTGTTCCTTGGGTCCTCCTTGGATGTCGTTGCGGTTCGACCGGCTCACCAACCAGCGGGTCAGAGGGTTTGACCCCTTGACCCGTGAAGAAGATGCACAAGCGGAATGGTGACATGAACGCTGTCACACTTGCCAAGAAAAGTTATTCCTGCCGCTGGCAGGAGATGCCACAGCCAGCGATTCTGATGTGGTGATTGGTATAGTGGGTAACTACATCGAGAAGGCAGAGGTAATAGAAGAGGCTGTTAAGGAGGGGAAGAAAGTGCTGCTGTTCTTCAGCAAGTATCAAGATCCGGAGAATACAATTCCTGCGGAGGGAAAGGCCGTTGAGTCCTTTAGAAAAGAGGCGGAGTCAAAGTGCGTTTGCAGAGAGTTCAGCGGCAAGGCGGACTTCGAGAATTCCTTAATTGAGTTTATAGATAGGATAATAAGATAATTGAATCATAATGAAATACATTGGCCAGGTTAGTTATAACATAAATTGCAATTTCACCAATTACGGTTCCGCTCTTCAGTCGTGGGCGTTGAGCCAAATGATTGATAAAATTGGTGCCGAATTAGGTATTCAGTCCAAGTTGATTGATTATTGCCCACGTGTTCTAGAGGATTCTGATTGTCTTAATCCACAAAAAAAAATGTGGGATACTGATGACGAGGCTCGTAGGCAAATAGATATGATGATGCCTGCAATAAAAGAAAATTTTCGGAAATTTGACGACTTTTATACTAACCGTTTTCGCAGGACAAAGAAAAAATACACAGATGACAACTTCAATGATGTTGTGAAAGACGAGAGTATCGAGGGTTTTGTATGTGGGAGTGATACAATATTTTGCATCAATGAATTCAAAGGATTCGTGGAGGGATATTATGCAAACTTTGATTGTATGAGGGGAAAAAGTGTCTCATATGCCGCTAGTTTTGGAGATCCCACCTTTACTGAAGTAGATTATTTAACCCTCAATAAGCGCCTACAAAATTTCAAGGCTCTAGGCATACGAGAGCTTGATATGCTCCCTTATGTAAAAGAGCATGTTAAAGTGAGGGCAGAAAGAACTATTGATCCGACTTTACTTGCAGAATCCTCCTTATATGATACTATAATAGCAGAGCCCCAAGTACAAGAAAAGTATATATTACTATACTCACGTCGCTACAATAGGGAAATGGAGCAGTATGCAGAAAAAATGTCCCACGATACAGGGCTCCCTATTGTTGAGATAAGTATCCGAGCAACCAATGCAGAGAAAGGTCACATTATGCGTTACGATGCCGGAGTAGAAGAGTTCCTGTCTTTAGTAAAGCATGCAGAATGTTTGATAACTAATTCCTTCCATGGAGTTATCTTCGCAGTGCAGTTGCGTACACCATTTTACTGTTTCTCCCGTGAGCAAGGTGATACAAAGATAGGAGAAGTCTTGGATTTGTTTGGGTTAAGTGAACGTATTATGATTGACGGAACTGAGAAGATGTCTCCTGAAATCGATTATAACCCAGTACACCAACGTATCTCTGAAGCGAGGAAACCTGCAGCAGAGTATCTGAAATATGCACTTAGACTATTAGTATAGATTATGAGCATCAATATAACAGATAAAACCCTTTGTTGTGGTTGTGAGGCGTGTGTACAAGTTTGTGCATATAAGGCGATATCAATGAAGGAAGACAACGAAGGGTTTAGATATCCCGTGGTTGACACAAACCTTTGTGTAGAATGTGGTCTTTGTGAGAAAGTCTGTCAGTACAATGAAATGCCTCCAAAACATACAGAAAGAAAGTATGTCTTTGGAGGTTATAATACTAATCCGGAAGTAAGATTTGAGAGTACGTCAGGAGGAGCCTTCTCTGCCATCGTAGAGGCCTTTTGTGATGAAAACTATGTGATCTTCGGTGCAGAGGCGAAAGGTATTGACGTCTTCCACAGTTATATAGAAGACAAAACCGATCTGTCCAAGTTTCGAAAGTCAAAATATTCGCAGAGTGTTATAGGAGATTCATATAAGCAGGCCAAAGCATTTTTGAAGGAAGGCAAGAAAGTTCTATTTTCGGGAACGCCCTGTCAGATTGCCGGTTTACGTAGCTACTTGGGTAAAACAAACCAAGACAATTTGTTGACAGTAGAGGTTATATGTGAAGGTGTACCATCTCCTTTGTATGTTAGGAAATGGGATAAGCATCTGAAAAAGTGTTATGGATGTGGCATTGCTAACATTGATTATAGATATACAGGAAAAGCTTTGTTCCAAGACGGGAAATGGGATTTTGAACAGTACCGTATAGATCTGACTAATGATAATCTGGGGGGGGCAGAATCACAAGTTGGAAACAACAAGGTAAGTGGGATTTTCAGCAAACTAAAATCGTACTTGAAGAGATGAAAAAAACTATAATTAAAGACCGTTGGTTTAATCCTTTCTGGTCGATATGGCTTAATCATTTGATGAGCCGTCCTTCATGTTATAGGTGCCGTTTCACGACGGCTGAACGAGGGGCTGATATTTCTCTTGGAGATCTTTGGGGGGCTCACCTTTACTGTCCGGAGTTGTATGGTAGTAATGGTGGCTCGTCTTTGATTGTATGTAATACGGAGAAAGGTAAAACCGTTGTAGAAAAGGCTCAGAAACTAATGTATGGTCATGAGCTTGCTTTTGATGATGCGTTGAGATATCAAAGCCCAATGAGAAAGTGTATATCTGAAAACCCAGATAGGGAGCGCTTTATGGTAGATCTTCAAAGTGATATGACGTATAAAGAGATTAATAAAAAATGGGGGAAGAAACCTACATTTAAGTTACTCTGGCAGAAATATGTATGGGGTAATCGTCAGAAGGTCTTTTTCTGGGAATTGAAAAACAGATAGAAATAACTATTTATAGATATGATAAATTTTACAGTAGGCCCAGTACAGTCAAGTGATGCTGTACGGGCTGTAGGTGCAGAGCAAGTGCCTTATTTCAGAACAGCAGAGTTTTCTGCGTTGATGCTTGAGAATGAGCAATTGCTAAAGAAATTTGCAAATGCTACGGATAATAGTAAGGCTGTCTTTATGACTTGCTCAGGTTCTGGCGGCATGGAGACAGCCATCATGAACTGCTTGACCAAGGAAGATAAAGCGCTTGTAATTAATGGCGGTAGTTTTGGTGAACGTTTTGTAGAACTTCTGACTCTCCATGAGATTCCCTTTACAGAGATTAAGTTGGAACATGGCAAAGCATTGAAACCAGAGCACCTAGCTCCATACGAGGGCAAAGGCTATACTGCTTTCCTGCTACAAAAGCATGAGACTTCAACGGGCGTACATTACGATATCAATCTAGTAAGTGACTTCTGTAAGCGCAATGGATGCTTTATGATAGTTGACACTATCAGTACTTTCCTTTGTGATCCCTTTGATATGGCTGCTCTTGATGCCGGTGTAATGATTACCGGCAGTCAGAAGGCATTGGCATGCCCTCCAGGTATAGCTCTGATGATATTGGCTCCTTCTGCACTTTCACGTATTGAGAAAACTAAGTGCTGCTGCCAGTATCTGGATTTGAAGTTGGCATTGAAGAACCAGGAACGTGGACAGACTCCTTGGACACCAGCGGTTGGTGTGTTGCGTCAGATTAATGTCCGCCTAAAGGAGATTGATGCTATGGGTGGAGTTGAGGCAGAAATCAAACGTACTGCAGGACTAGCAAGTTATTTCCGCAACAAACTAAAGGAACATAATCTGCCATTTGAGATTATCAGCGAAAGCCTGAGTAATGCTGTAACTCCACTGCATCCTACCACACAGTCTGCATATGAGATTTTCCTAAAGATTAAGGATGAGTATGGTATGTGGATATGCCCCAATGGTGGCGATATGAAAGATACCGTGTTTCGTGTTGGACATATTGGCTGTTTGACGGAAGCGGACTATGATAAATTGATTGATGCATTCCTTGATTTAAGGGAAAAGAAATTCATCTAAATATGGTTAAGGTAATAACTTACGGTACATATGATTTGTTCCATTATGGACACCAACGACTACTCGAAAGAGCTAAGGCATTGGGCGATTATTTGATTGTTGGAGTGACCTCTGATAGCTTTGATTTAACAAGAGGGAAGATCAACGCTCAGCAATCCTTAATGGAACGTATAGAGTCTGTTAGAGCAACCGGACTGGCGGACGAGATCATAGTAGAAGAGTATGAAGGGCAAAAAATAGATGATATTAAACGTTATGGGGTTGATATTTTCACTGTAGGTTCAGATTGGGTGGGGAAATTTGACTACTTGAACGAGTACTGCAAAGTGGTTTATCTTGATAGAACGGAGGGGGTGTCCAGCTCGGAGATTCGTGCTGAAAAACGGGAGTTGAAGATCGGGCTGGTCGGGAACTCTACGCTCCTCAATAAATTTGAGAAGGAATGTCATTTTGTGAATGGCGTTTCTGTCAGCGGTGTTTGCACAGCGGATGATTCTGATCTGACGGATGATATAAAGACAAACTATCTTAACACGGAGAATTTTGAAGAGTTGTTAGATGTCTCCGATGCGGTATATATTGTGTCTCATCCCGAACAGCATTATGGGCAGACTAAAAGAGCATTACTCGCGGGAAAACATGTGCTGTGTGAGTCTCCGATTGCACTTAAAGTTGATGACTATAATGAGTTGGTGAAGATAGCGCAAGAACGCAGCCTCCAGCTAATGGACTCCATTAAAACAGCATATTCTACAGCATATAATCGTATGTTGGTTCTTGCTAAGAGTGGAAAGATAGGTGATATTGTGTCAGTTGATTCTACATGTACAAGCTTGTCTGATTTAGAGAAGAAAACAAAACGAGGGACAAGTCTTGCGGAAGTGTGGAATAGCATCTGTGCATGGGGGCCAACTGCAATGCTGCCTATATTTCAGTTGCTAGGTGGAGACTATGTCTCTAAGCAGATTACGTCACATTTGATAGCAGAGAATTTTGATTCCTTTACCAAAATAGCTTTTGTCTATCCTCATGCAGTAGCATCTCTGAAGGTGGGTAAAGGCGCTAAATCTGAAGGAGAACTAATTATTTCAGGAACAAATGGGTATATTTATGTGCCGGCGCCATGGTGGAAAACAGACTATTTCGAAATAAGGTATGAAAATCCATCTGAAAATAGGCGATATTTCTATCAACTAGATGGCGAAGGAATAAGATATGAAATAGTTACTTTCCTAAAAGGAATACAGACAGGGCGTAATCTCGCATATATGGATAAGGATCTATCCTTAAATATAGTTAAGTTGACGGAAGATTTTTTCAACAAACGGGATTTCTTACAGTTGTAATTTTATAGTTTTACTTGTTCTAATTCATGCAAGGAGAAAGTAGTATTGGAAGTAATAGACGTATAGCAAAGAATACACTTATGCTATACGCTAGAACTTTCATAACATTGGCAATATCTTTATATACAACGAGGGTCGTTTTAAAAACTCTTGGAGAAACCGATTACGGCATTTATAATGTTGTAGGAGGTGTGGTGGTATTGTTTACTTTCATAAGCAATTCTGTTTCGAGCGCCATCCAAAGGTTTTTGAATTATGAGTTGGGAAAAACGGAAAAAGCTGAAGTAAGGAAGGTTTTTAGCATGAGTGTTAATGCAATTGTTTTAATTGCTGTTGCTATAGTAATACTTGCTGAAACAATAGGGCTTTGGTTTGTAAATACACAGCTAAATATTCCAGAAGAACGCATGAATGCCGCATTATGGGCATACCAGATTTCAGTAATCACTTGTTGTATTACTATCTTACGCGTTCCTCATAATGCTGCAATTATAGCTTATGAAAAAATGTCCTTTTATGCTTACCTAAGCATTATTGAGGCAGTCCTGAAATTATTATTGATTTATTTTCTTGTTTTATTATCGTGGGACAAGCTGATTCTTTACTCTTTCTTGATGTTGCTTGTTGTTGTAATAATCAATATATGTTATCATCTATATTGCAGAAGCATATTATCAGAAATTAGATACAAGTCATTTTGGGATAAAACATTGTTTTATAGGCTTATTAGCTTCTCGGGTTGGAGCATCTTTGGTAGTGGTGCGGAACTTTGTAACACACAAGGCATAAATATGATAATTAATATTTTTCTTGGTGTAACAGTTAATGCAGCAACTGGTATAGCAACACAAGTTAGTAATGCCATATATTCATTTGTTGTTAACTTTCAAGTTGCGTTTAAGCCTCAGATAGTAAAATTGTATGCATCTGGCGAAACTGAAGACTTCCATAAATTGATATTCAGATCTTCAAAAATATCATATATTCTATTATCGCTAATTATACTTCCTGTAATTATTAATTGTTCCTTCATTTTGGATATTTGGCTTGATGAAGTTCCAAGTTTTTCTTCAAGTTTTATTATTTGGACTTTGTTATTTTATTTGATCGATTCAATGTCTGCCCCATTATGGATGGCAGCTCAGGCAACCGGTGATATTAAAAAATATCAAATTTGGGTGTCCATGAGTATCCTGTTGAATCTACCTCTAGCATATTTAGTTCTAGCTTTAGGCGTATCTCCAGTGTGGGTTTTTGTTGTGAAGTTTATAGTTAATATTATTACCCATTTTGTACGACTTGCATATTTAGAGAAGGTTCATTGTGTCCCGTTTAAGTCGTTTTTAACAGCTGTAATGTATCCTTTGCTCAAAATGACTATAGTGGCCTACCCTATATCCCTTTTCTTAGGAATAATTATGAGCGATGGTTGGGGAAAATTATTAACAACGTCGTTATTGTCAATGGTAATAATAAGTGTGGCAGCATATTTCATCATCCTTAGCAAGGAAGAACGAATTATGTTAATTACTGTAGTGAAATCAAAATTGGATATAAATATTTGAAATCATGTATGTATATATTCCTATAATACTTGTCTTCCTGGTTTTTGTGGTACGAAGGACTAAAAAACTTGGTTTTCATTCACTAATTAGAATAGACTATTGGATGAGAATAGGTTTCTTATTCCTTGTAATTAACTATTTTTTTGCAGGATACCATTACAATTATAAAGTCTCTACTACCACGGTTATTTATATTATTGTAGCGATTTCTTTGTTTTCACTTGGCAATAAGGTGGGTTTTAGTGCTAATAGTATGACAATTCCACATGTTTATCGCTTGAGCATAAAGCAAATCGCCATAATAGCATTATTTGGTGCTTTAATAACTATATTTGATTACTTTCGTTTAAATACAATTGTACTTGGTGCAAGAATTGAAGATCAAAAAGTCTCTATTATCTCTGTGTTTGGAACTTTTTTAACAGCATTCGGAATTGTTAGCTGGTTATATGAAATTTATCATTTTGTCCATAATAAAAAATCGATAGACATTTATGGTTATTTAGGCATGCTGTCTTCAATAACAGTTGGCGTTGTAGCAGGTGGGCGACAAGCCATTTTATTACTTTTAATAGAAACCGCTATGATGGTATTTTTTGCGAAGAAAAATCCTTATAATTGGGCAACACATATAAAAAGGAAAACGAATCTATCAGGATTTTTAATGGGAGGTACCATAGCAATAGCAATTCTTGGTTATCTTCTTTCAGTTTCAGTTGTAAGGAGTCAAATAGAAAGTAATGAGCAGAAAGTAGTCATAATGGAATCTATGGCAGGAGGTACGGTGGATAAACAGGTTGTTGATGTTGCTAACCATTTGGGGCCTTTTTCATATATGTATATAGAGTTTCTTTTTTATTACTCGCACGAGTTTCCACGCCTTTCCATAGTGGTGGACAATTATGATTACCCCCCAATTTTAGGTTTGTGTCAGTTTCATTACATTGGAAGGCGATTGTCTGGTATTGTAGAACCTATAATTAGGGAACAAGATAAATATGCGGAAGGAACAGTTGAACAGGCAGGTATGTATTACCATACATGGGGAACATTTTTAAATGGTTTTATCATAGATTATGGAAAGGTCGGTTCTTTATTTATGCTTTTCTTGTTCGGAATATTGGGCGGTCTGTATACCAAAGACTCCCAAAAAAAAGATAATTGCACATGTGCAATAAGACAGTCTATTGCATGTGGAGGTGGCTTGTTTGCTATTCAGTATTCCCCATTTTATGAAATGTTTTGGGTCGTATCATTATTCTTTCTTGTGTTTGTTAAGATTAAAGACACGGAGGTCCTCCAATGAAACGATTATCATTTTACACAGTAATAGTTTTACTTTTTTCTCTTCAAAATACAGTCTGGCTATTCTCAAGGCAATCAGATACTCGGATATTATCCTATTAATGAAGTAATCGACCTTCATGGAAAGGAAATATTCTTTAAAAACGTAGTGCTTGATTTTAAAAGTGGTAGTATAAAGAATGGTATAATAAAATTTGAGAATGTTCAAATAAAAGGGAAACCTTGTTTAAGTAATATTAGTTTCTATGGTAGAATCGCTGCGCCTATTAAAACTAGCTGGTTGGTCATTAATAACGTTACTGATTTAATTAGTTTATTTGATTCTTTTGGGAAGTGTGATGGCGATAAACATATTATTATAGATAAACCATATACATTTGATTATTTTGCATTTTCGCATAATTATCAAGTTTTATTTGAATTAACATCTAATTCTACAGTTGAATTTACGAAAAAAGGAAAATTTATTGTTTTGCCTTCAAAACGAGTATATCATCAAAGTGGATTATTTGGTGTAAACCCAGATGTCTATGCAGAAAATATCAAAATTCTAAATGCTAATGTAGAAGGCCATTGTATGAAGGACTTTGGTGCATGTCTGTTCATGCTATGTTCTTCCAATGATTATAAAGGAGTCCACGTCAATAATGTTATAATCAGCGGTGCTCGATTAATTAATTTTGGTGGTGCATTATATTGTTTACAATCAAGGTCATTAAGTGGTATTGGAACAGAAGAAAGGACACATAAGAATATAATAGTGAAAAACTGTTATCAATTTGGCAATACAAGTGGTATGTTCTGTACTGTCGATGGTGAAAACATCCAGGTGATAGATAATTATTGTGATGCCAATGATGCCCCATACTCCTATGATGCAATAAGTTGTCATTCTGGCACGAATATTCTAATAAAAGGGAATACTTTTAGACATTTTAACAATCCTAAAGGCATGATTATAAATATAAGAAATTCCGAAGAAAATAATTGTGGCAGTAGGAATGTAGAGATTATTAATAACAAACTATTAGACAGCCCCAATTGCCATGCTTCATTTAATGTTTCTTTATCTAACGAGCTGAATTATGGTGTACATAATGTTACGTTCTCTCATAATGTCGTTAGAAACAGCTCGGGAATATTAGTCGTAACGGGAGGTAGGGGCCATAAAGGATTGCTCTCCAATATAATTATCGATAATAATAGATTAAATCTTAGAACTGGTAGCAGTTTTATATTTTCTGCTCAGACATTGGTAAGCAAGCCTCAAAATATTAGTGTGACGGACAATAAAGTTGTACTCCAGATAAATGACGAAGCAGTTAATGCTATCACATTCTCTTGTGTGGATTCGGTTGTATTTAAAAAGAATACAATAACTATCAAAGGTATGTCTAATACACCTGCATCTGCTATCTATGTGGATTATTATGAAAATATAGAGTTCACAGATAATAATATTAACGCTGGCCACCACAAAATCGGTGGTTTTGTTCGAGGATCGGGTTTGATAGTCAACAACAATAAGTACAGAAAGAAAAATAAATCAAAAGATCACGACATTGTTCTACCGAATAATCTATGAAGAATCTTAATGTTTTTGAACTTTAAATATCACTGATATGTTATATAATGCTTTTTTATTAGTTTTAGGGATACTGATTTATCCCCTGAAATATGTGATTCCCGTGAAGAAGGGACTATGTATATTTGGTGCAGATAAGGGATTCAATTTTTCGCAGAATTCACGATATCTTTTCCTGCACATGATAGAGAATCATAAAGGCGAGTATGATTATGTCTGGATAACCCAATCTAAAAAAATAGTACAGCAGTTACGACAGAAAGGATTGCCTGTTGTTCATAATTTATCACTTAAAGGACTTCTCTACTCCCTGTCAGCTGAGTATTCCATCTTTAGTACGGGATTCTTCGATATATTGTTTTCTCATACAAAAAAGGGGAAACATTTCATCTATTTAACTCATGGAATGCCTACAAAATACTGTCACTATGATTTTGTTATGAGAGCATCATTCATGAGTAGAATTAATGGGAAATTAAGTGAAATTTTTATCCGTCCACAAAGAATAGATACAGTTTCTTTCATCCCTGCAGATTCAGAATTCTTTAAAAATATTATGGTGGGTTGCTGTCGTAACCCCAATGTGTTTGTAACAGGTGAGCCACGCACTGATATTCTTTTGAAATTGAATCAGGCAGAGGTTAAGAAACAATTCGGTTTTGATCCGAATGACTTCATCATTTCGTATATGCCCACACATCGGTATTATGGGAAAGGCCCTATGACTCCAGATATCTTCAGGAATAACCCGGATGCTATCGATTTCTTTAAGAAAAACAGAATTAAAGTAATTTGGAAACACCATATGAATATGGTTTCACATGATTACCATAATTCGGGATATGATACGTGTTTTGAAGATTTCTCAAATAGTGGGATAGATTCCCAGTATATGTATGCAATGTCTGATATAATGATAACTGATCATTCAGGTGTTTATATTGATTATTTACTATTCAGAAGGCCAATCTTGTTTTACTGGTATGATAATTTTGAACAAGATGATACTCCTTTATACTTTAAGCCTAACGAACTTGGTATAGGAGCTGTATGTCATAATGAAACTGAAATGTTTGGGCTGATAAAGAAATATTTTGGCGGAGAAAAGCAACCTGATCCTCATGTTGATTTTCATAAATATCATGATTCGGGTTCTTGTGAAAGAGTATATAGAGCAGTCTTCAAAGGGGAGGTCTCACAATTCGAATAGATTATAAAACAAAAACCATTAGTGGCAATTGTAAAGATAACTTGAATGATATGTAGCTTTTAAATATGATTAGTATTTTATTTTTTTAAAAAATGGAAAATATAAAACCTCAAGTTGCAGTCTTAATGACTGTATATAATCGAAAAGCTGTAACACAACACTGCTTGGAAAAGCTTTATGAAAGTTATTCCTTGAATAGGGATAGACTTGATATGAAGGTATATCTAGTGGACGATGCTTCTACGGATGGTACAAAAGAGATGATAAAAAAGGAATTTCCACAAGTTCACTTAATAGAAGGTGATGGACAACTATTTTGGAATCGTGGGATGCGTTTAGCATGGGAACATGCAGCGAAATTAGACTATGATTATTATTTGTGGTTAAATGATGACACTATCATATATGACAGTGCTGTAATCCAAATGCTTGATGCTTACAGGGATAATGAGGGTGCTGTTATTGTTGGTGCTACACATGCTACGAATAACAGAAACCAGACTACATATGGGGGGACTAATAAGGACGGTGTATTGCTCAATCCTAATGGTTCATATCAAAGGCTGTCAATGATAAATGGGAATTTCGTTTTAGTTTCGCGCAAAGTTTTCAATATATGTGGCAATTTGCCCTATCAGCTTCATCATTCAGGTGGTGATAACTTCTATGCTTTGGTGACCCGAAAGAATGGAATACCATGCATCTTGATGCCAGACTATGTTGGAACATGCGATCTACATGAAAAACCGACTCCTTGGACGGATCCCGATGTTCCAATCAGAAAACGTTTTAAATCATTATATTTTCCTGACAATTTTGCAAAACATGCTTGGTTTCTAAGGAAATATGATAGAGGTGTAAGCGGGGCAATTATAGATATCGTGCGACTCCATCTTTATGCGTTATGCCCCTCCTTGGTAAAAAAAGTTCTCAAGGCCACTCGTTAAGAGCCTAATTAAAACGCAAATTGGCAAAGGATATGCCTGCACCTAGCCAATGGAACCCATGAGTATTATGCGGGCTCATTTCTAAAATAAAAATATAAAATTATGGAATTAAACGAATTTGTAGCAAACTTCGCTGACCAGTTTGATGACACGGACCCTTCAGAGATCCAGGCGGGAACCAAATTTCACGACCTTGATGAGTGGAGTTCACTCACCGGAATGGGTGTGATAGCCTTGGCAAAAACTGAGTATGGTAAGACAATTACCGGTGCCGAGTTACGTCAGTGTGAGACCGTTGAAGATGTTTTTAACCTAATCGCTTCTAAGTAATATGGAAATGTTCAATCCATTTACACTCGAAGGGAAGACAGTACTTGTGACAGGTGCTTCGTCCGGTATCGGACGAGGCATCGCTGTCACTTGTTCGAAAATGGGCGCAAAGGTAATCATCAACGGGCGTAATGAGATAAGACTTCAAGAAACACTTGCTCTGCTGAAGGGTGAAAACCATATAGTAATGGTTGGTGACTTGACGGATTCATCTATTATTACAACGGTTGTTTCCTCACTTCCAAAACTCGATGGAATAGTCCATTGTGCAGGTGTAGGGACGCGTGTTCTTTGCAAGAACATTGTTGAGGCTGATATAGACCAGACTATTAACATTAACTTCAAAGCTCCGGTAATGCTCCAGACAGAAATCCTGAAGCAGAAAAAGATAAACAAAGGGGCAAGTATTGTCTTTATTGCTTCTATATCTTACAATTCTCCAACAGTGGGTAACGCCCTCTATTCCGCTTCAAAAGGTGCACTGATTTCATACGCTAATTGTTTACAACTTGAATTAGCACCAAGAATGATTCGCGTGAATTGTATTAGCCCTGCAATGGTTTGGACCGATCTCATTTTTAAAGGGGGCTTAACTGAAGAAGAACTCCAAGCAGACGAGCAGACATATCCTTTGAAAAGGTATGGTAAGCCTGAAGATGTAGCTAATCTTGCAGTCTATCTTTTGTCAGATGCATCTTCATGGATGACCGGAAGCAATGTAAAAATAACAGGAGGTGCTAAATAAGAATTAACACTATGGCATATATTAAAGCATTAACATATTATCTTCCAGAGCATATCGTTACCAACGAGCAGTTGGAAACGGAACTGGGGGGAGTCATTATGACCGCTAAGACTGCGGGCGTTGATAGTCGCAGAAAAGCATCAAACAATGAGACTGCCAGTGACTTGGCCATAAAAGCAGCAAAGCAACTTTTCTCTGAAAATGGAATTACACCAAGTGAAGTTGATTTTTTAATCTATTGCACACAAAGCCCTGATTATTTCATGCCTTCCACTTCTTGTATAATACAAGATAAGCTTGGAATACCTACATCCGCTGGCGCTTTTGGATACGACTTGGGATGTTCTGGTTATGTGTACGGTTTGGCAATTGCTAATAGTTTTGTGGACTCAGGTTTGGCGAAGAATGTGCTCCTTCTCACTGCAGATACTATTAGTAAGTACCTTCACCCGCAAGACAAGAATCGTCTTCTTTTCGGTGATGCGGCATCTGCTACACTTGTCTCTACTACTGGGATGGCAAAGATAGGTAATTTTGAAAAAGGTACTGATGGCAGTGGTTTTGAGCACATAATTATCCGCAACGGAGGAAACCGGCACAGAGAGTTGACAGGAAGGAGTATTGCTGACGAAAACGGTAACATACATTATGAAGACAATTTTGATATGGATGGGGAAGCAGTGTTTAACTTTACGGTAGAACGCATACCTCAACTAATTGAAGGTTGTCTAAAAATGAATAATCTGAAAAAAGAAGATGTGGGCTTTTACGTGTTCCATCAGGCAAACAAGTATATGCTTAACACGCTAAGAAAGCTTAACAAACTCCCAAAGGATGGTTTCTTTGTTGATTTAAGCGATACGGGTAATACAACTTCTACTACGGTTCCTATTGGATTGGTAAAAAGTATAAAGGCAGGATGTATCCATGAGAATATGAATGTAATGGTCGCAGGTTTTGGCGTAGGATTGTCCTGGGCCGCAACAATACTTAAGTTTTAATGGCATTTATAAAAGCAATATCTTACTATCTACCCGAAAAGATAGTGACAAATGAGGAACTGGTTAAGGAGTTCCCCGAATGGAGTGTTGAGAAAGTGGCTCAGAAGGTGGGCGTTGATTCCCGTCATGTTGCTGCAGAGAATGAAACAGCAGGTGATCTGGCTGAAAAAGCGGGCAAGAAGTTGTTTGAGGAATATCGTATAGACCCCCAAAGTGTTGATTTCTTGATGCTCTGCACACAAAGTCCAGACTACTTCTTGCCATCTACTGCCTGCCTATTACAGGACAGGTTGGGCATTCCAACATCTGCTGGTGCATTTGATTATAACCTAGGCTGTTCTGGTTGTATCTATGGTATGGCAATGGCGAAAGGTTTAATCGCGGCAGGGATTGCTAAGAATGTACTTTTATTGACAGCTGAGACGTATAATAAATATTTACATCCTTCTGATAAGAGTAATAGGTCTATTTTTGGTGATGGCGCTGCAGCTTGTCTTATTAGCACGGATGGATTTGCAGAAATAGGGGAATTCTCTTTAGGAACTGACGGTAGAGGTGCTAATAATTTAATAGTAAAAACGGGCGCAACCCGACAAAAAGGAGCGACAGGTAAATATGTAGAGGATGATGAAGGACATATATGGTATGATGACTATCTATATATGAACGGAGGTGCCATCTTCAATTTCACCCTTGACGCAGTACCAGTTATGATGGCAGATATTCTAGCAAAGAACCAATTGGAGAAAGATGAAATAGATTATTACGTCTTTCATCAGGCCAATAAGTTTATGTTGAATACTATTCGAAAGGTATGTGTGTTGCCAAAGGATAAATTTTATGTAAATCTTTCAGAAACGGGCAACACCGTCTCTTCAACCATTTTAATAGGCTTGAAGGATTGCGTTGAAAAACAGATTATTAAGAAAGGTGACACTGTGATGGCATCTGGCTTTGGCGTAGGTTTGAGCTGGGGTGGTACTGTTCTTAGGTTTTAATAATTATCTGATGGCAACAATAGAGAGGCTCTTTCATGAATAAGTTTGAAATAATTAAATACAATTCTTCCTATAAAGAAAAGCTGTTTCTTTATTTAAAGAGAATAGGCTCAAACAATAGCGATAAGTATATAGAATATTGTTTAAGTAGGTCTGAGGATGAAATTCCTGCAATAATAGTCGTTGACGAATCTGACAATGTTGTAGGGTGTCAGTTGTTTTTTACCACAGAAGCATTTGTCAAAGGTGAACAAAGGGCTGTTGCTTGGGGGCATGAAACTTATTTAAATGAGGAGTATCGTAGTTATGCGGGTTTGGAGTTTGTCATTGCCATTAACTGTGATTATATCATGGGTATAGGGTTGTCAGATATAAATCGGAAACTTCAGAAGAAACTCAAAAATGTGATAGTTGATACGGCTTTTAACTATTTTTACATTGATATATTCTTTCCTTGGGGGATAGTAAAAAAACTCTTTAAAACCCCTCCTCCATCTTTGAAGAATATTGAAAGTGTAAAGGCAAAAGTTACATTTAATTTGGTTCATGATGCTAGTGAGATAATTATTCCCAATAATGGTTTTTGGTTTAAACATAAGATAGAATATGACATTATACGGGATCAGAATTTTATCAATTATCGTTTTATAAACAATAGTGTCTATAATTATTCTGTGTATGAATACCATAATGATAACGGAGATTCCTGTTATTTTGTAGTTAGACCCATATTGTTTAGGGGTATTCCGACGCTCTTGTTGGTTGATTACAGATATATTGGGGACGAAAGGCTTTTAGACTATATACTTGCTTGTGTGAAGAAAATCGCAAGGAAGAACCAAATAGGTGTGATACAGACAACGGGTGCGATGAAGGATGTTGAAAACGCCTTCGAATCTTTGTTTTGTATTAAACGACCAGCTGAATGTGTTATTCATAAATCCTTGAAACCTAAATCTTCAGACTACATTAGCATAACACCAGCTGACTCAGATGTGGATTTCAACAGATAAGTTATGAAAACTATAATGGAATTGATTAAACTTCTTCTCCTTGTTATAGGGAAAATACTCTATAATAATAGAAAGAGTAAGATAGTGTATTATCATGATGTCTGTGACAAAGTGTTTTACGAATCGCCTGATACTGACATCCTACAAGGAACTCCAATCAATACATTTAAGGAGCACGTTAATATCATTAAGAAGAAAGGTTATTCTATTGTCCCTATAATTACAAACGCAGAACGCGAGGTCTCAATCATGTTTGATGACGGATATCGGGGGATTTGGGATAATAGGCAGTATTTCTATGATAATAACATTAAACCTACTATTTTCCTGGCTGTAGATTTGATAGGAAAACCAAGTTTTTTGAATAAAGAAGAAATATTGGAATTGCAAAGTCATGGGTTTATTTTCCAATGTCATAGTTGGAGTCATATTGATCTGTCCGGATTAACACCAGAAGAACTGAAGAAGGAATTGGGAGAGTCAAAAGAATGCTTGTCAAAACTGCTGGGGAAGGAAGTAACGGAGATTTGCCTCCCCATCGGGCTTTATTCTGACACTTTACTTCGCGAATTGAAAAAGTACGATTATAAGAAGGTTTATAGTAGCGTGCCTGGAAACAGTAGTGAGAAAATAGCGGGTTTTATGGAGACTCGTAATTTCTGTCAGACTGCTTCACCGTTTGAATTTAAGATGATAATAATGGGTGGTTCTGAGATTCTAAGAAAACGCTACGAAAATCTTCACTACCAGAAGAAATGATTTTGTAATGGGATTGTTATTAATAGACTCGCTATATATAAATAACAGTGGAGGACTTCGACTATTAGAGTATCTGGTATCGGAACTGCAACAAAGAAATGTGAATTTCTATTTGTTGGCAGATGCCAGATGCCACGGGAAGTTTGATTCATGCAAGCATGTTCGTTATATGAACGCTTCGCTGTGGGAGAGGAAGAAGTTTTATAAGGCGAAGGGAGAAAGGTTCTCGTCAGTTCTCTGCTTTGGCAATATACCTGCGCCTATTAAACTCAATGTGCCAGTATATACGTATTTCCATAATATCAATCTTCTTACCCTTGCAGAAACTCATTCCTTAAAAGTTAAGGCGGTTTCGTGGCTAAAGCGGGAAGTATTCAAGCACTACAAGAAGAATACGAACGATTGGCTGGTTCAGACATCTAACACGGCAAAGGAACTGATTGATCATCTTGGAGAGTCGCCAGAGCGAGTAAAGTTGATGCCATTCTACGAGTTGCCAGATGGGGTTTCAGAAATAGCCAAACAACCTCATGGTGATGACTATGTGTTCGTTGCAATAGATGTCCCAGGTAAAAGCCACAAAGAACTCATAGAAGCATGGGGAGTTTTGCACAAGAAGGGTGTTGACAAAACTCTACATCTGACGGTACAAGCGGATAGTCCGCTTGTTGCGGAATTAGAGGAAGCTCAGCGAGAGGGGGTGAAAGTGGTGAATCATGGAGTGATACCATTTAAAGAGGTTTTTGAGCTTTACAAGCAATCTAAAGCAATCATTTATCCTTCGCATAACGAAAGTCTTGGACTTGGTATTGTCGAGGCTGTGACAGCAGGGTGCGATGTGATAGGGAGCGACCTGCCTTTCCTCCATTCGATATGTAAGCCGTCAGCAGTGTTTGACCCTTATTCTGCTGAGAGTATAGCAGAGGCAGTGGAAGAGTATGAGAAAGGGGATTGTGGACGGTCCGAGTTGACAGTGAGGAACCAAATAGAAGAACTTATAGATTTAATTGCATATGATAGGAAGATGTGATTTTTCGCCAATGGTGACTCTTTTGCGAATAGCACAAGAGCGAAAAACAATAGAAAAAGACAGCTATATTTGTAGTGTTGTAAGAGATGCACAGATTATCAGGCATCATCCAGACAGAACAAGAACCATCGAACGAGCAACGTACAGATATTCTTGACACATTCAAAGATACAGGTCTTGAATTAAAAAACAGATACGTGAGACCAGCAGATGCATCAAATCTTGAAAAAGGACTGCCCATCGCGATAGCTAATGATGATGAGTTGCACTCGGTATTTCAGTTGGGGTGGGATGTCTATTTCAAAGGCGCAAAGGCAATGGATGCTGCTTGCGGAACTGCTATAGGGGCAACAGGGCATTATGATTTTTATCAGCGGCTTAACGAAGCGATAAGACAATCTATAAGAAATTATCTTGGATAATCAATAAATAATATAATTACAACTATGAGTGTATTTAAAGACAAGGTGCTGCTGATTACCGGTGGTACCGGCAGTTTTGGTAATGCGGTGTTACGTCGCTTCCTCGATAGCGACATCAAGGAGATTCGTATTCTGAGCCGTGACGAGAAGAAGCAGGATGACATGCGTCACTTCCTGCAGGCGAACCGTGGGGATGTGGCTCATAAGGTGAAGTTCTACATTGGCAATGTACGCCAGCGTGAGGCTGTAGATTTCGCAATGAACGGAGTTGACTATGTATTTAGTGCAGCTGCCCTTAAGCAGGTGCCAAGTTGCGAGTTCTTCCCGATGGAGGCTGTGCGTACCAACGTTGAAGGAACAAACAATGTGCTTTTGAGTGCCATTGCTCACGGAGTAAAGAACGTGGTTGTTCTTTCTACCGATAAAGCTGCATACCCAATCAATGCAATGGGTATTTCTAAAGCCATGATGGAAAAGGTGGCTATTGCTCAGGGACGTGCCCTTGGCGTGGGTGCCAAGACTACTATCTGCTGCACACGTTATGGCAATGTAATGGCTAGCCGTGGTTCTGTTATCCCTCTCTGGGTAGAACAGATGATGGAAGGGAAGCCTATCACCATCACCGACCCCAACATGACGCGCTTTATGATGACATTGGATGATGCAGTTGATTTGGTCATCTATGCCTTTACCCACGGAGAGAATGGTGATCTGTTTGTACAAAAAGCACCGGCAGCCACTTTGGACGTGCTGGCAGAGGCTCTGAAGCAGACATACGCCAAGATTGATCCTAAGTACGGCGAGACAGAGGTGAAAGTGATTGGAACCCGTCACGGCGAGAAACTCTATGAGACGCTAGTGACCCGTGAGGAGATGGCCAAGGCCATTGATATGGGCGGCTATTACCGTATTCCTTGTGACAACCGTGACCTGAATTATGATAAGTTCTTTACTGAGGGTGACCACAAGGTAGAACAGGTTGAGGAATATCATTCTCACAATACCCGTCGCTTGGATGTGGAAGGTATGAAGGAACTTCTGTTGAAACTCAACTTCATTCGTGAAGACCTTGGCTTACAGCCCAGAGCGAAGGCACGTGATTATAGATCTGAATAATAAATACAACGCTATATGAAATTCTTTATTTGTGGCTGCAACGGTATGGCGGGACATACCATCAGCTTATATCTTCAGGAGCAAGGACATGAGGTGTATGGCTTTGACCTGCAGGAGTCGAAGCTCATCAAGAGTTTTGCTGGAAATGCTTTTGATACCGAGACTATAGCAAGGGTTATCAAGGAGGGTAACTATGATACCGTCATCAACTGCATTGGTGTGCTGAACCAGTTTGCAGAGAACAATCATGCGCTGGCCGCATTCCTGAACAGTTACTTCCCGCATTTCTTGGCAAAGACTACCGAGGGAACAGATACTCAGGTTATCCACATGACTACCGACTGTGTGTTCTCTGGTAAGAAGGGCAGTTATACGGAGCACGACTTGCGTGACGGAGAGACCTTCTATGACCGTAGCAAGGCGCTTGGTGAGTTGGATGACGAGAAGAACCTCTCGCTTCGTAACTCCATTGTGGGCGCAGACATTAATCCCAAGGGCATTGGTCTGCTGAACTGGTTTATGAACAATACTTTGGGTGAACATCCCGTGGTGAATGGATATACCAAAGCCATGTGGACCGGTCAATGTACGTATCAGTTGGCTAAGACTATGGAAGCAGCTGCTAAAGAGCGTGCTCACGGACTGGTGAACGCTGTTCCTGATACCGATATTTCCAAGTATGAACTCTTGAAACTGTTCAATAAGTATCTGCGTGGGGGACGTGTACAGATTAACCCCGTTGAGGGCGTAAATGCAGACAAAAGTCTGAAGCGTACCAACTGGGATTTCAACTACCGCATCCCTGACTATGAGCAGATGGTAGCAGAAATGGCAGAGTGGATTTATAAGCATAAAGAATTATATCCGCATTACGCTCTTTAGTTTCATGTTTGAAGTTTCATGATTCAAATAGTTATAAACATGAGAAAGTTAAAACTGATGACCATCGTGGGCACACGCCCCGAAATCATAAAGATGTCTGCCATTATCAAGAAGGCAGACAAGTATTTTGACCAGATACTGGTGCATACCGGCCAGAACTATGACTACACCTTAAATGAGGTGTTTTTCAAAGACCTGGGACTGCGCGAACCTGACTACTACCTTGGTGTGGTAGGCGAGAATCTTGGCCAGACCATGGGCAATGTGATTGCTAAGAGTTATGAACTGATGGCAGAAGTGAAACCAGATGCCGTGATAGTGCTGGGTGACACCAATAGTTGCTTGTGTGTTATTTCAGCCAAACGGTTGAAGATACCCATCTTCCACATGGAGGCCGGTAACCGCTGTAAGGACGAAAACCTGCCGGAAGAAGTGATTCGCAGGATTGTGGATGTGACAAGCGATATTAACTTGTGCTACAGCGAACACGCACGTCGTTATATCCTTGATACAGGCGTGAAACCTGAATATACTTACGTTGTGGGAAGTCCCATGGCAGAGGTGCTTCGTGATGTTCTACCTCAAATTGAAGCCTCGAACGTTTTGACCGACTTGAACCTTGAACCGCAGAAATACATTCTGTTGTCTGCCCACCGTGAGGAGAATATTGACATTGAGCAGAACTTTTTCTCGCTGATGAATGCGGTGAACACGATGGCAGAGACCTATAATATGCCGGTGCTCTATAGCTGTCATCCCCGTAGCCAGAAGATGATAGAGAAGCGTGGCTTTAAATTCAATGACAAGGTCATCCAACACAAGCCCCTTGGTTTCTTTGACTACAATAAGCTCCAGCAGAACGCTTTCTGTGTGGTAAGTGATAGTGGTACTGTTCCAGAGGAAGGCGCTTTCTTTGGTTTCCCCGCTGTAAGTATCCGTACATCAACAGAACGTCCCGAGGCAATGGATAAGGGTGTGTTTACCATTGGCAGCATCACTTCTGAACAAGTGCTCCAGGCAGTTGATTTAGCTGTGAGTATGCACGCTAATGGTGATGATGCTTGTCCTGTGCCTGCATATACCGATGAGAATGTGTCAACTAAGGTGATTAAGCTCATCCAGAGTTATGTGGGAATTGTAAATAAAATGATTTGGAAGAAGTAGTTTGTATATGCGTATCTTAGTCTTTTCAGAAGTTTTTTGGCCAGAGGACTTTATTGTCAATGACCTTGTGCGTGAGTGGATGAATATGGGGCACGAAATAGAGGTTGTGACACAGTATCCTTCTTATCCTCAAAGTTATGTCTTTAATAACTACGTTAACAAGGGAATAACTACAGAAGACTGGGAAGGTGTTAAGATTCACAGATACCACTTTGTTGAGGGGTATAGAGATAGCAAAGTTAAGAAATTTTGTAATTACTATAGTTTTGTTCAGGGTGGGAAAAAAGTCGTAGAGGGACTAAAGAGCCATTATGATTGTGCTTTCGTTTCACAAACTGGTCCTTTAACCGTAGCTTATCCTGCATTATACGCAAAAAAGAAAATAGGAATACCTGTTAATATTTGGACTTGTGATATTTGGCCAGATGTGGTCTGGTCATATGGAATGCCTAAAAATGCGGTTACAAACGCTTTTTTGGAGAGGATGATTCGGAAAATATATGGGGGGTGTGATCGGATTTTTATTTCCAGTAAACGGTTTGCTGATACCATCGGACGATATTCTGACAAAGAATGTATATATGCTCCCAATTGGTTAAGACCCACCAATAATGTAAAGAGCAACTTGCGGCTAGAGAAAGGGAAAATTCATTTCACTTTTACAGGTAATGTTTCTCGCTATCAGAATTTAATCAATACAATAGAAGGTTTCGTAAAGGCTGATTTAGAGAATGTGCAGTTGAATATTGTTGGAGATGGCTCTTATTTAAAAGATGTTAAAGAAATCGTTTCACAACTAGATCTTAAGGATGTTGTATTCCATGGTCGTCACCCATATAATGAAATGCAGGATATTCTTAATCAGAGTGACGTGCTTATTCTCCCGCTGATGCCACAAGAAGGTATTGAAAAAACGGAACCGTTTAAAATACAGTCCTATTTAAAAGCAGGGAAGCCAATATATGGTGTTTTAAATGGTGCAGGAAAAGACATAATACTTGAGAATAAACTTGGTCTTTGTTCTTCACCTAATGACATAGACGACATTGCTCGCGGTTTCCATGAAATGGTTGAGTTCATAAAGAAAGATTCAGGGAACGTGAAACAATCCGCTAAAGAGTTAATGGAAACAAGGTTTAATAAGCAAGTAATAATAAGAAGAATTACGGAAAATCTGGTTCATTTTTGAATAATGAAAGATACGGATATTCAGGCATTCCTGACTTTAGTTGAAGGGTAAAAGAGTATCATTGCGTCAGTTGGAGAGATTGACAGGAATCAGTAAAAGCATGATTTATCGCATGTGATGAAACAAACCCGTCCCGGTGGTTCCGTGATGAGGTGTTTGCGAAAGAGAAGGTAATTGACCGAGTGAATGAGATACTCTCTGAAAGGTGAGAGTTGAGTTTTAGAGTTTAGAGGCTGTTGATGGATACGAATCAACAAATATTCTTAGAACTACTGCGATCAGGACTTTGGGGTACGGAAGCCCGACTTTTGAAGTTTGGAGGCGTTGATTATTCTGCGCTATATAAACTGGCAGAAGAACAGAGCGTGATTGGTCTTGTTACTGCGGGTCTTGAACTGGTACGAGAAGTAAAGGTACCGCAGGAATGGACGTTGCAATTCATCGATGTTATATTGCAGATTGAGCAGACAAACAAAGGAATGAATGCGTTTGTGGCTCAGTTGATAGAGCGTCTGCGCAATGAGGACGTTTATGCCATTCTTGTAAAGGGACAAGGAATAGCCCAGTGCTTCGAAAAACCTTTATGGAGAACCAGTGGTGATGTGGATTTACTGCTGAGTGACAGTGACTATCTGAATGCCCAAAAAGTGTTGTCTGCAATTGCTACCTCCGTTGATGAAGAGAACGAATATAACCGGCATATTGCCATGACTATCGACGGATGGTCAGTGGAGTTGCATGGAACGTTGAGGGCTGGTTTATGGAGAAGGTTAGATAAGGTGATAGATGAAGTGCAGGAAACTGTTTTCAAAGGAGGTAGTGTACGCTCCTGGCAAAATGGTGGTACGCAGGTGTTTGTGCCTGGTGTGAATGAAGATGTGTTCTTTGTGTTCTCACATATCCTCCAGCATTTTTATAAGGAAGGTATTGGTCTGAGGCAGATTTGTGACTGGTGTAGGCTGATGTGGACATATAGAGAATCATTGAACCACGGACTTCTGGAATCACGAATACGTAAGGCTGGAGTGACGTCGGAATGGAAGGCATTCGCAGCTTTGGCGGTGGAGTATCTTGGAATGCCAGTTGAGGCGATGCCGTTGTATTCTGATGATAAAAAATGGTCTCGAAAAGCAGATAAAGTGATGGGCTTCATCTTGGAGACTGGCAACTTTGGTCACAACAGGGATTATAGCTATTATCAGAAATACCCGTATGTGGTGTTTAAAGCCATATCGCTATGGCGGCATATTAAGGACTTTGGACGGTACTATGTCATCTTCCCATTGGATGCCATCAAGGTGACGTGGAATAGATTGAAGCTCGGATTTACCGTAGCACTAAAAGGAAAAAGGCATGAGTAGTATAGGTTTGGCAGAACGGTTGAAGGAATTTATTGAGAACGATATGTGGAATACATACGTAATTATTGCTATCATACTACTGGCAGCGGAGTTGGTTTATTTCCGCGTTGCGGATAAGTGCAATATCATTGATAAACCAAATGAGCGGAGCTCACATAAAAGTATAGTGCTGCGAGGTGGTGGTATTATTTTCACCATTGGACTTTGGATATGGAGCATTGTATTTGGATTTCAATATCCGTGGCTGCTGGTGGGTGTGACATTGGCAGCGGGGGTATCGTTTATTGATGATATTCATTCTTTGCCCGATTCTCTGCGGTTGGTGGTACAGTTTGCGTCGATGTTCTTGGTATTTCAGAAGGTTGGCCTACTGACTGTCGAAGACGGTGGGAACTGGCTCATACAAGGGTTTATCGTACTGGCTGCATTGATTGTGTGTGTAGGTGGCACGAATATCTATAACTTCATGGATGGTATCAATGGTATAACAGGAGGCTACTCACTGGCGATACTGATTCCATTGATAATTAAGAAATGAAGAATTGAGAATGAAGAATGAAGAAGGTTTAGCTCGGCGGCCCGAAGGGGAAAGCCAATTTGCTACCGCCATTCGTCATACGCTGATGTATCTTGGGCTGTGGAAGTTTGCGGGGGCGATGATGTATGTGATGAAGGAGGTGTTTCTGCTTGACAGGCAATACATGATAGCGCCTGTAGACGAGAAGAGGGGTAAGTTCTTGCTTGATGAGATCCTGCAATCTGGTAACTTTGGCTAGGCAGACGCTCGCAATAAGGAGTTGCGACAGAAGCGTGGCATGAGCCGCAGCATCGCAAGGCTAAAGCGTCAATACAGATTCCTTCGCGATTATCCGCATGAGACGATCTGCGCTACTTTTCAAATGTATCATGTGATTTGGAGGAAGTTGAAGTTGTGGAAATGGGAATGAAAATGAAATGGATTGACGATGAAAATATTGAATACTGAACTTTTTAATGAAGTCTTAGAAGCAGCAATAGTATCTTCCCGCAGAAGGATGAACTATGACTTGCGAACACAAGCTACAGATAGTGACCCATTGTGGCGAGACGGTTCACAGCGGATGCTAAACGTCATGATGAAGGATACGGTGATACCTATCCATCGGCATGCTGAGACAACGGAAACGGTGATTGTGCTGAAGGGGAGTGGAGATGAGGTGATATATAATAACGAAGGAGAGGAAATAGAGAGGGTAACACTGCGTTATGGTAGTGATTGCCCTGCAGTGCAGGTTCCCCGGAATGCTTATCACACCTTCGTTCCCCATGAGGACGGAACTGTCATCTTTGAAGCGAAAGACAGGGCGTATGACCCCATTAAAACAGATGAGTTCTTGTAAGGAAAAAGCAATAAAGACAACCTAAAACATGATACGAATACTACAGATCTCAGACATACATTTCCTTAGTTGTGAGGACGAGGAAGACAAATACAGTCAGTTGCGCCAGAGGCTATTAGACGATATAGACGATTTAGTAGCCATGCGCGGTGACGTTGACGTAATCCTTGTTTGTGGCGACATCGCTAATAAAGGCAAAAAAGAGGAATACGAAAAAGCCAGAGTGTTTTTCAAGGATCTTGCAGAGCATTGTCATTGTAGTCTCGACCACATATTCTTGGTTCCTGGTAATCATGATGTGAACTGGGATAGTCACAAGACTTCAAGGGAATTGCTCCGAAAGGAATTGTTCGACGATAAGACAAATGATGACATCTTGACAGCGTGGAGAAAGGAAGAACCTTTGGCGCTGATATTGGCTCACTCGCCATTTGAAAACTACAGGGAGATGGCCTTGATATTCGACTCAAACGACGAGTTGGCACAGGCGATCATAGACGGCGAGAGTGATTTGTCGAAGAAGAAATTCTACTGGAAGAAATATATTGGCGAAGAAGGAGGATTTAAAGTCAACATTGTAGGCATGAACACTGCCTTGATTTCAGGTAGTGGAGACTATGTGCCAGAGAAAGGGTCAGGGCAAAAGATGTTTCTACCGACCTACAGCTACAATCTGACAAGGATGAAAAACGAAATCAATATCTCGATGATGCATCATCCTATGTCGCATGTTTTGAGGGGCGGAATGGTAGAAAGGTCGCTTGACAGCAGATTTCAGATACAGCTTTACGGGCATACGCATAAACAGTCGTCGGACGCAAAGGATGTCATCAAAATCTATTCGGGTGCCTTGCAGCCCGATGAGGTGGAGGGTGATGAATATGTGCCTATATACAACATGATGGAGGTGCATGTCGATGACACTGCTAATGGGAAGAAACTGGTCGTAGATTTGTATTCGCGTCAAGGAAACGATTCGGGATTCGTGCCTTACAAAAAAGAAAAAGAGACATTGTCGGCATCACTGAAGCACGAGAACCATTGGGCGGCAACTATTCCACAAAATGATCAAGGCAGTAATGCGCTGCAGGAAGCCAAAAACGTAGCGAGTACAACGATGAAACGAACTGTCAATGAGTTGAATTACCTATTTTTAATGATGGGCAATGCTAAGGGCATTATGCAGAAGATGAATGCTGGTTTCTACGACAAGCGACTGTCGGACAGGACAAACCGTCTTCGCTTTCTCCAGTGGATACGAAAGGAGAACAAATATGAAGAGTTGGACAAATTAATACCATAAGGCTATGGATAACGAACTTTCACAGTTGTTTGACGAGGTGCTGATAGTTCCACTTGACAGTGAATTTACCAGCAGTCTGATAGATTTGTATGACGATGTGCTGAACGATGATCAATTCAGCATCGATGACTGCATCCTATTTTTCATCAGAGGGTGTGGGAATCCCATCAAAAGCATTCTCCAACAAGCGTATGAAACCCAATATGGAGATGTGTTGGAATTACCTGAAGTCTGCTATCAGCTATATGCACAATACATGGCATACTGGTATATCTGCCATGACGAGGCAGAAGCTGATGATGGCAGATTGGATGCTGCCATGACTGTGCGGTGTTTGATGACCCTTCATAGAGGGCGTAAAGGACAGATGCCTTCATCACTCTATGTGGAGGATATGCTGAACTATATCAAGCAAATGTCACATACGTCATATCATTCATTAGACAATCAACCTCAGCTGGATGTTCTAGGGCAATACCTATTTGCGCAAGAACAAAAAAATGATTCAAACCTGTTCTTCAAGGTGAAAGCATTGGCAGTGAAGGCTGCAAGGTATGATTTTGGATACTTACGGAACAAGTTGGATGCCATCGATGGGCAAAATCCTTATCTTAAGGCGTATGAGATTGCGGCAAAGTTGGCAGGTGTCGATCATTGGGAATATGTAATGGAAGAACCGGAACTTACGATGGACAACCTCTTAAGCAAATACAAAAGTAACAAGATGCTGGCTACCATCAGGCACGAACTGCAAGAAGAAAAGGAATATACAACCAAGGTTCCTAAGAGAGAGTCGTCTGTTATTTTGAACTATTTATATGGCGGGAGCTATGCAGACTCGTTGGAGCGGCAGAAATTCACACCTTCGCAGTTTGCACAGCACTTGTTCTATGAGTTTATATTAGAAAGGAAGTAGTTATGGGAAATGAAGTAACTGATATTCTGCTGGGGCAAGAGGACAAAAGTGAAAAAAAACAGTCCGCCAATATCTCTGATCAGCCTAAGATGCATACGGAATTCATCTATGGTGCCAGAAAAGAGGAGGATGCCAATGGACTGATAGGACGGGTACGTCCGGAGTTTATAGTGATGATTGGGCTGGAAGAATATGGAAAGACTACTTTCTTAGGGTCATTGTATCATCAATTGCGCAGTACTGGGAGAATAGACAAACAGCAGTTGATAGACAGTGACACGTTGGCAGGCTTTGAAAACAAGATATTCCTGCGGGCGATGAACAAAGAGGGAAAGTCGGACGTGATTCGTACGGCAGGTAAGGATGCGTTTATCCTGTCTTTGGATTTGCAGGAAGTACAGTCTGGCGAAAAACGGCAAATCATTATATCTGACAGGGCAGGAGAGACCTATTATCAATATGTGTCAAGTGATGCTTTGGTGGCAAAAGACAAAACACTTACAAGGGCTGACCGCGTTATTCTGTTTGTGGATTCGGAGAAGCTGATGACAACGCAGTATGTCTCAATGATGGATGACTATCGCACACTGCTGAAAAGATTGAAGGATGTTGGCAAGTATCCTTCGAATGCAGTGCTGTATGCGGTGTTCAACAAGATAGATAAGATTGATGCCGGATCTGCCACCTTCAAAAAACGAAAAGAATCGATGATCAAGATCTTCAAGATGCTCAAAGAAAATGTAGATAAGGTGTTTGAAGTTGACTCAAAGCATCTACTTCCTGACGAAAACACTTCAGATATATGGGAATTGCAGCGTGTATTGGTAAACCCGCTTTAAAATGAGGAAGGTATGAATAAGAAATGCTTAATTGCCGGTTTGCCGTCTGCCGGTAAATCTACATATATTGCAGCCTTGTGGTCCAGTGAGAAGGATGGAAACACAAACCATGCCTTGACGTGTGTGAAGTATCCTGCGGACACCACTTATTTGGACATGCTACGGAAGAAATGGCAGAACATGGAAACTGTTGACCGAACTACCATTGCGTCGCCTGCTGAGATAGACTTGACGATGAAGGTGAAAGAAACGAATGAAGAATTGACGCTTCTGATACCGGATTTCAAGGGTGAAGTGTTTCAGCAGGTTCTGGTTAATCAAGTCAGTGACGATATTGAGAGGTGGTGTGAAGAATCAGACAGAATACTTTTCTTTGCACGGGATTTGGGAATCATGGCTTTGCAAGACGAGTTGCCATCGGCAGGTGGTGACGTGGGGATAGAACGGAAGCAAGATATTGAGATGGAGCTAAAGGATATTCCGACCGTGATTCAAAACATTATGCTTCTGAAATTCTTGCATGACAGGATGGGTAGCTGTAGGATTGCAATATGTGTATCTGCATGGGATGCCATTGGGAATATCAATGAAGATGACAGCGTGGAAGACTGGATCTGTAAGAATCACCCCTTCTTCTACCAATATATAACGACGCATTTCTATAAGCCAAAGTTCTATGGCGTGAGTGCACAGGGATTTGACTACAAGGCTCCGACCCTTCCCGAGGAAGAACTTATACAACAGTCCTTAGAAGGCAGAAGGGCTTACGTGTTCCAAGAGGGCACTGCTGACCATGACATCACTAAACCGCTCGCAGAGCTTCTGAAATACTGATGGTTAAAATACATCAGACGCTACACGGATATGACCAAGGGCATCACTTGCTTTCATCAACGATCTTGATAAAGTCGAGTGATGACATGCAGCTTATGTCGCTGATGAGTGACTGGGCTGGATTTGACAACAAGTATGATGAACACGTATCGTACTTGACGGCCTATCCTTTGTCGGAGGCGTATTATGTCGTTGCCATGACATGGTATGCAGATGACATGCCTCGTCCAGGCTGTGTTTGGACTCATTCTCTGCTCATACGTAAGGATGAACTCGATAGGATTCCTGACTTCAAGAAACTTTATCAATTATTTCACAGGCCAACAAAAATAGGGGATTATTCGGAATATGGAAAGGTTATAGAAGTCAGTGAGGATGAGCCTAAAGGCGGGTTTGGTAACGTTCCTTTGGAAGAAGTAAACATGGCAGCGGTGTATGTGAATCTGCTGCAAGGAACAGATGCCCTGAAATATCGAGTGACAAGAGGGAATAAAGCATATCAAGAACTGATACTTCATCTGATGAACTATATTCCTGGAGGTGTGCTTCAGCGATTCTGTTTTTCATCAGGCAGCACCATGGTGAGAATGTTGGGAAATAGGCTCTTTGACTTGCAATTTGTAGTCAACAGCAATGATGGCTATAGTGAGTTGAATGAGGAGAAATCATGGCCGGAAGTTTCAGTCATGAATTATATAGATTACGCTATCAGTCATGGGAACTATGAAATTCGTAGTCTTTTGCAAATGTTTGCCAAGGATATTGGAACCTCGGAAGTTAACTGGGTAAGGGTCATTTCCCTGTTTGTTCACCTCCACGTAATCAGTAAATCCGAAGATACTAAAAAAGCAGATCTATTTGTAGGTCTGATGGAGGAAATCAGCAAGGGCTTTCCTGGTAAAGAAGATGGAAAGGTGATCAAGTCCAGGTTTGCGTTGCCAGAAATCAGTAATATGATGATTGACAACTATAGGTTCTTGGTGGAGAGTTCAACCAATGAGACATTCCAATCTTTTACTGATGAACAAATTCATTTGGAGCGACGACTGCAAGATGTTCTTTCAATAGAAGACCATACAAGGTTCTTTGACCTAATCCTGGAGATTTACAAGAAAGGACTGAAGACAGAGATGGGTTTAGAGGTGTTCCTTATGGGGACAAAGGTGATGGATGACGGTGACTTTAAACGTTTACTGGAAGAGAACTATTCCGTTCTGATATCAATGTTGCCCTATAATAACCAGATTATTAACAATAAGGTATGGATAGAAGCACCAAAAGAGTTGTTTGAACACATATTTACCATGTTCACTATAAAGGCACCAGAGCCTTTTGACTATTGGCCGGATTTATTTGATGCTATCATCAGAAATGAATCCTTGGTGTTGGAAAGTATGGTCCATCAGATGTGGCATCATGTGGAAAACCCGCTTGAACGTTTACTAAATCTTCTGAATGAGGAGGGGAAGCATCGGTTCGTGTCGCCAGCCATTATTGATGAATGTGGAAAGCAGAAGAAGGAAATGATGGCGTGGTTGAAAGACAATCAGATAAAGAACGAAGATGTGGCCAGGATGTATATGAAGCATTTTATGCCTGGGTCGCAGGATGTGAAAGATTATGCGGCAGAGGACTGGAATCATTTCGTGATGCAGGGAATGAACTTGGAAACGAGCTATTTTGTTTACCTTTATAATTTGTCGTTTAGTTGGCAACTATCGAAGACAGCATTTGGTTACTTTCAGAAGGCCTTCTATCCCTTATATGTGTTGGCTATGACTAATAAACTACAGGAATATCACTGGAAGCAGATAGAGGACAATACCGTCAGTCTGTGGATTGCAGATTGGGACAAGTGTAAGAAGATGCGCCTGATGGCTGCAAAGAGAGCCAGGGCGTCGGAGATAGGAGATGATGAGTTGTTGAACTTTACACCAGACTATGAACTGAATCTGGAGATTCTGAAATACTATATTAGGATGAAAGGGAAGAAATGAATCAGGAAATGCTAAGGCTTATTAAGCTTGAAAAGGATACGTTAGGGTCAAACTTTATAGAGCAATCTGCTGTATATTATGCAAAATGCAACCCGGATTTTGGTCTCACTGAAGAGGAATTCTTAACTGTTAGGATGTTGGTATCCAATGGTGAGGGATTAATACAAAGGCACCTTTATGCAGGTACAGAGCCTACAGAGTTAGAAACGGAGTTGTGCCTGTATCTTGATAAAGCTATTGCCAAAATACCTGTCGAAGATACAACTGATGTTGTGCATAGGATTGTAAACCAAAACTATTTTAATCCATCTCAAATTGGAAAAGTAGTAGTTTTTCCCGCTTATCTTACTGCTTCTAAAGAATATATTGGGATTGAAGGTCCTGTTGAATACAACATACAACTTTCCGGAAGAACGCAAGCGAGGAGTTTATATCGCGTCTATGAGATAACTCCAGCAATGCCAGAATGGCAAGTGGAGTTCCCGAGGAACACAAAATTCTATGTAAAAGATATATTGAAGACTGAGGAGAAAACTTACGTTTATCTGCTAGAATGTCCCAAATATAACTTGCCTGTAGAGTTGCTTACTACGAATGTCTCTGAATTTTTCCATGCGATTAAGGCTATTGATATTGAGGAGGCCGTTCGTAAAGGCTTGAAGCCTCAAATAAAATTTATGAAGTCGGTAGATGGGGAGAGAATTAATGCTTGTTGTGCTCCAGATGGTCAGGTGTATCTGTCACCTACGTTTGCTCAAGCTGTATGGAGTATGTGCTATGCTGCATTATATTTAGCAGATGGACTTATCATGGAGAAAGAAGCAGAAATAAATGGCTCATCCATAAAGACTTTATATGAAGAGATTGTTAAACATGATTGCAAATGTCCCGAGTGTTTATATATAAAGGGCGTATACGAAGCAAAAGATTGGGACTATATAGTGGAAAAGGCAATTGCTTACAGGCGTAATTGGAATTTAGAGGCAGATGATGAAGAAATGAGTCAATTGGATATGTACGACCCTTTTGTAGGGAGGGTTGGCAGTCTGTATAAGTCGGCTATTGGAACTGTTTTGCTTCATGAACTGACTCATTTCTTCAACAATCATTTTGGTGACGAACAGACACCCAGAAGGGATAAGGAGCAAAACGCAGACGATGTTGCGTTTGACGCAGTCTTACAGATTGAAAACAGAGTGGAGCGTAAGGCTGCTGTATTGGGAATCCTGAGTGTATATCTCTTGGGATTTTTCAATAACCCCCAATTAAGGCCAACGGATAATTATTACAAGGAGGACATACGTCTCTTTAGACAATTTGGCAAAATAGTTGAACTTAAAAGGGAAGCCAGTATCATAGTTGCTAATGTTCTTGCAAAATGGCTCAAAGATGAGCATAACATCATAGTTGAAGTTGTATATGGGCAAGAAGATGATGCAATTTCTACAATTCGAGACATAATTTCAAAGATGTAAAACGATAAGATTAAGTATATACAATTATGGAAAAGAACAACATTACCCTGCATGAAGTGGGAAACGACGGGAGGACGATTTACTTGTACTACGACGACCTGGCAGGACTGTACCTGGCCTTCGGGTTGTCGGCATACTATACGACGATGGTGACAGAACCGTATATGTCGTATTCAGAAGAGTTGCAGATGCCTGTGGCACTGTTGCGCAGGGAGCATATCTTGCTGTTGCGTCAGGGATTGGTTAAGAAAGAACACGAACCGAAGCATTTCTATCGGTTTGAGATGCGCCAAACCGTTGGAGAAGAGGGCTATAGCCGTTGGGCTCAGAGGATTCGTGAGAAGCATATGAGGGTTTATCGGTAATTGAAAATTGAGAATTGAGAATTGAGAATTGAGAATTGAAAATTGAGAATTGAGAATTGAAAATTGAAAATTATGGCTAACGCAGTACAGATTAAATCGAGGGATTTTGCTATACGCATCATTAATTGCTATAAGTTTCTGGTGGAACAGAAACATGAACAGGTGATGTCGAAGCAACTCCTGCGGTGTGGTACAAGCATAGGTGCTAATACTCGGGAAAGTAAGAATGCGCAGTCAAGAATGGATTTTCTTAGCAAACTGAATATTGCTCTGAAAGAGGCAGATGAGACGGACTATTGGCTTGATCTTCTTCATGCAACTGATTATCTGGAGGATAAACAGTATGACTCTCTTGAGAAGGACTGTAAAGAACTGATAGCAATCTTAGTTTCGATTATTAAGAAGTTAAAAACAGCTTAATAAAATTTTCAATTTTCACCTTTCAATTTTCACTTAAAAAAGAAAACTTATGAATAACACAAGTATTGCGATATTGGTGGGGCTGGTGGCATTGTTGACATCGGCCATAGTATTTCCGTTGGCATTGAGATTTGCCAAGAAGCATGGTATCGTGGATAACCCGAATGCAAGAAAGCTACAGCGTGTGCCT
>JAEEGJ010002253.1_pt1 | contig 115163 bp, 87 predicted proteins | sample 8958761 | NCBI WGS metagenome assembly JAEEGJ01 (sample SAMN16246546, study PRJNA631951) | gut metagenome | biome: gut microbiome; feature: rumen; material: RS-attached | host: Bos | place: Iran: Karaj | collected 2018-10 | reverse complement strand
TTCCTCGTACCTATGCTGCGTTGAGGGAACTTGCAAAGAAGCTGGTTCCCGTGACGTTCAAGAATGAGCAGGGACAGCTAATCAGGGGAGAGGTTCACTGGGTGGACTCGTTCTTCTATAATACTGAAACAGGCTTGTACGACGTGCGTGTATCGCCAGAGATTATGCCGTACCTGATAGATATATCCAAGAGTTTCACGACCTTCGACCTCGGAACGGCCATGCTGCTCAGGTCGAAGTATTCGCAGAAGATGTATGAGCTGTGCAGCCAGTTCTGTGGTAACTTCCGTTTCCTCGATAGTGGAGAGAAAGCGCAAGGGCATGTCTATAAGAAGAGGGTAGTACCGATTCAGATGGAGGATTTCAGGCGCATCTTCAACCTCGATGAAGTGCGTGACCCAAGGACAAAGAAGGTTATTACACCTGCTATCTATACCAGTTTCAAGGAAGTTAGGCAGTTTATACTGGAGGCAACCCAGATGGAGCTGTTTGAACTGTATGCTGCCAAGCACTCGAATCTCTGGTTTGACTTCCAAGAAGGGCCTCGGAAGGGTCGCGGAGGTAAGGTTTCATCGATATTCATCTTCATCTATACCAAGGAATTTCCCAAAGAAGGGCTTGAAAAGCCCTGGCAGAAGGGTGACGAGCCGCTTTCTCCATTTGAAGACTATGCGGAGCCTGTAGAACACACAGACATCCATCAGCGAATAAGGGAGAATGTTTGGTACAATGCAGGCAAGGATGCCCAAGAGGTTGCCCTGCAGACGCTGCTCGGCCATTATCTGCATGAAGATGAGGTGTTATATTACATGAAGCAGATCCGTTTGAAGGCTGGCAGGAGCTACGATAGTTACATGCAGGTGATTCAGGTAATCCAAGACAAGGAGAAGCAGCCAAAGTTCAAAAGCGGAACCGATACCTACCGCCGGAATAGCATTATCAAGTATGCGCTCAGAGTCAATCTTAAGGAGTTCGGATGGTCATTGGAGCCGATGAACGCTACCACAAAGAACAAAAAGAAACCTATTGAACAAGATTTGTTTAGCTATAGATAGATATTTTCGTGTCATTATAAAACCGAAAGCACCCGTCACGCTCGAAAGCCGACCGCTTATGGCATTAGTTAAAAGTTCGAGGTCAGTTGACGGGCTTCTTTATGCCCTAGCAGTTCAGAATCTTTACAAATCACAGGCTTTTCGGTGGCTGTATGGTTTCCCAATAGGCCATCCATGACCATGTGAGTAACACCCCAAAAATGACGCAAGGAGCCTCCAACCGAGTTGGGATTAGAATTATTTAACTTATGGATTTGAGTCGATTCTAGTCAAGACAGAACCGAATACGACCTTAAAATAAGGTATCAACCGATAAGCAATGAGCAGCCAAGATTTTCCGTTTTTTGTGGTCAAACCCCCGACAGCGTGTTCCCGTGGTGTTCCCTGCCTAAAATCTGAACATGAAAAAAGGAGTTGTGATTTCTCGTAACTCCTTGATTTTCAGTCTTTTAAGTGGCGCTTCAGGATGGGCTTGAACCAACGACCCCCTGATTAACAGTCAGGTGCTCTAACCAACTGAGCTACTGAAGCAGTGCTTTCTTGTAAGCGGGTGCAAAAGTACGAGGTTTTTTTGAAACTACCAAATATTTTGGGAAAAAAATGACTAGAAACCTTAATTTTTTTCATTTTTCCAACAAAAATGCACGTTTTTCGAGGTAAATCTGTAATTTTGCACCCAACAACAACATTAATTCGCAACGTTATGAAGAAACAAATAATCATAGCTCTGTGTGCAATGGCACTGTCGGCCAACACAGCGATGGCTCAGAAACCTAGCGACCACAATTTTGAGGTGGCTAAGCAGTTGGACATACTAAACCATGTGTATAAGAATCTGGACCTGCTCTATGTGGACACGCTGAACCCAAAGACAACCGTGGGCACAGCCATCAACGCCATGCTGCGCAGTCTGGACCCCTATACCGAATACTATGCGCAGGAGGACACCAAGAACCTGCGACAGATGCTGACAGGTAAGTACGCGGGCATAGGCGCCATCGTGCGCAAGCACCAGAAGCTGGACCGTGTGGTTATCGACGAGCCCTACGAGAATATGCCTGCCGCTGAGGCCGGACTGAAGAAGGGCGACGTGATACTGAGCATCGACGACTCGATGATGACATCGAAGGAGGTGGGCTACGTGAGCAGTCATCTGCGTGGCGAGCCAGGCACCACATTCGTGCTGAAGGCAATGCGCCCCAGCACAGGCAAGCTGATGAACTTTAAGATAACCCGCCGCAACATAAAGTTGCCCGAGTTGCCTTACTACGGACTGAAAGACGGTGTGGGCTACATAGTGCTGAACCAGTTTACTGAGGGTTGCGCCAAGGAAGTGCGCCGTGCATTTGTTGACCTGAAGAAGCAGGGCGCCAAGCAACTGATATTCGACCTGCGCGGCAATGGTGGCGGATCGGAGCAGGAGGCTGTTGACATACTGAACATCTGGTTGCCCAAGGGTGTAAAGGTGGTTGAGAACCGTGGCAAGATACGTCAGGCCACCAAGGCTTACGAGACCAGTGTGGAGCCTGTTGACACCGTGATGCCAATGGTGGTGCTGGTTAACAGCGAGACGGCATCGGCTAGCGAGATTACCAGCGGAGCACTGCAGGATTTGGACCGTGCCATTATATTAGGTACGCGCACGTATGGAAAAGGATTGGTACAGATACCTATCGACCTGCCATACAATACTAACATGAAGGTAACGACATCGAAATACTACATCCCCAGCGGCCGCTGCATACAGGCCTACAACTACAAGCGCGGCATGGGGTATCAGGAGCATATCCCTGACTCGCTGACCAAGGTGTTTTATACTCGCAACGGTCGCGAAGTGCGCGATGGCGGCGGCATAATGCCCGATGTGGAACTGAAGGGCGACACCATTCCCAACATTGCATACTATCTGAGTGCCAGCGGTCAGGATTCTACCGAGGTGATGTTTGACTACGTGGTAGACTACATATCGAAGCACCCACAGATAGCTCCAGCGGCCGATTTCCATATCACCGATGCCGACTGGCAGGAGTTTAAGAGCCGTGTGATAAAGAGTGGTTTTACCTACGATCCAGTGAGCAAGAAGCAGCTGGCCGAACTGGTTAAGACAGCCAAGTTTGAGGGCTACTACGACGATGCCAAGCAGACATTCGACGAGCTGGAAAAGCAGTTGAACCACAATGTGGCCACCGATCTGGATAAGCACGAAAAGGTGCTGCGCCAGGTGCTTGAGAGCGACATTATATCGGCCTACTACTATCAGCGTGGAGCCATCGAGGCCGGACTGGCCTACGACAAGCAGATGAAGGAAGCCATCCGACTGCTTAAGAATCCTGAAGAGTACAAGAAAGTGCTTCAGCCCAAAAAGCAGAAGCAGACAGCCCAGCTGATAAAGCTACAGAAGAAATCGCCCGTAAATATCACTAAATCAGAGCCTAAACCAATGATTTTTAGTGAATTAGCATAAAAAAGTGGCGAAAAATTTGGCGGATTGCGGAAATATTCGTAATTTTGCACCCGTTCAGCGGAATGAGGGGCTCGCAAGAGTCTCTCATTCTTATATTTAATAACTGATAGATGATAAATAAGGAAATTGTAAAGACATTGACGGAAGAGTGGTTGCAGGGCAACGAGTACTTCCTGGTAGACGTGAACTTTGCGGCTGATGACCGCATAGTGATTGAAATCGACCACGCCGACGGCGTATGGATCGAGGATTGTGCAGAATTGAGCCGATTCCTGCAGGAGCGCCTGGGCGAGGAACTCGGAGAATACGAACTGGAAGTGGGCAGTGCCGGACTGGGACAGCCATTCAAGGTAGCCCAGCAGTACATCAACCACATCGGCGACACACTGGAGGTGCTGCAGGCCGATGGCAAGAAGGTACAGGGTGTGCTTAAGGCAGTAGACGCCCCAAGCTTTACCATCACTGTACAGGAAAAGCAGAAGCAAGAAGGCAAGAAGCGCCCAGTGCTGGTAGACGTAGACAAGACCTACCAGATGGACGAAGTGAAGTATGCAAAATATTTACTCGCATTCAAATAAAAAAATAATAATACAATGGCAATCAAAAAAGACGTGAAGGGCCCCTCAATGATTGAGACCTTCCAGGAATTCAAAGAGACCAAAAACATCGACCGCACCACACTGGTGAGCGTGCTGGAGGAAAGCTTCCGCAACGTTATCGCTAAGATCTTTGGTTCGGACGAGAATTTTGATGTGATCGTTAACCCCGACAAGGGCGACTTTGAGATTCACCGCAACCGTGTGGTAGTACCCGACGGCGAGGTGATAGATGAGAACAAGGAGATCGAACTGAGCGAGGCTCAGAAGATTGAGCCCGACTACGAGGTAGGCGAGGAAGTATCTGAGGAGGTTGAGTTTGCCAAGTTTGGCCGTCGCGCCATCCTGAACCTGCGCCAGACACTGGCTTCGAAGATTCTGGAGCTTGAGCACGATTCACTCTACCAGAAGTACAAGGACAAGGTACATCAGGTAGTGAGCGGCGAGGTTTATCAGATCTGGAAGCGCGAGGTGCTGCTGGTTGACGATGAGGGTAACGAGCTCCACTTGCCAAAGGCAGAGCAGATTCCATCAGACAACTACCGCAAGGGTGAGACCGTACGTGCCGTAGTAAAGGAGGTGCAGAACGAGAACAACAATCCTCGCATTATCCTGAGCCGTACCAGCCCAGAGTTCCTTGAGCGTCTGCTCGAGGCCGAGGTTCCTGAGATTCAGGACGGACTTATCACCATCAAGCGTGTGGCCCGTATCCCTGGCGATCGCGCCAAGGTTGCCGTTGAGAGCTACGATGACCGTATCGACCCAGTAGGAGCCTGTGTAGGTGTCAAAGGTAGTCGTGTGCACGGTATCGTTCGTGAGCTCTGCAATGAGAACATCGACGTAATCAACTACTCAAGCAACACACAGCTGTTCATCCAGCGTGCTCTTAGCCCAGCTAAGATTTCAAGCATCAATCTGGATGAGGAGAACCACAAGGCAGAGGTTTACCTGCAGCCCGAGGAGGTATCGCTGGCCATCGGTCGTGGCGGTATGAACATCAAGCTGGCTTCGATGCTTACAGAGTATACCATCGATGTATTCCGCGTACTTAACGAGGGTGAGGCCGATGAGGATATCTACCTGGATGAGTTCTCTGACGAGATAGACCAGTGGGTTATCGATGCCATCAAGGCCATCGGTCTGGATACAGCCAAGGCTGTGCTCAATGCTCCACGTGAGATGCTGATTGAAAAGGCTGACCTGGAGGAGGAGACAGTTGACCAACTGCTGGATGTGCTTAGCGCAGAATTCGAGTAAGATTAAAGAATTTGAAAATTGAAAAATTGAAGATTAATGGGTGTTAGATTAAATAAAGTATTAGGAGAACTGAATATCGGACTTCAGACAGCTATCGACTATCTGAAGAAGAAGAATCTGGGCGACATAGCCGACGCTACCGTAAACACCAAAATCAGCGACGAACAGTATAATGCGCTGGTAAAGGAGTTTAAGGGCGACAAGGATGTGAAGACCCAGGCCGGTATGATTTTCCCCAAGAAGGAGAAGAAAGCTAAGCCAGAACAGAAGACTGAGCCAACAGCGGCAAGGGATGAGGCTAAGCAGACATTTACTCCGCTAGGAAAGATTGACCTGAGCACAGTGGGCAAGCCCAAGCATCAGGAAGAGAAGCCCAAGGCCCCAGAGGCTGCTGCACCTAAGCAGGAGCAGAAGCCAGCTAATGTTCAGCCAGCACCACAGCCAAAGCCCGAGCCCAAACCCGAGCCCAAGCCTGAGGTGAAGCCAGAACCAAAGCCGGAGCCCAAGCCAGAAACGGAAGTGAAGAGGCCTGAGGCAGCTGCACCAAAGCAGGAAGAGAAACCTGTTGCACAGCAGCCCAAACCAGAGCAGAAGGCCGAACCAAATCAGGAGGAAAATAACGCTGATTCATCAATCTTCACACTGAAGAGTGAGAAGAAGATGGCGCCAAACTTCAACGTGGTAGGTAAGATAGACCTCGACTCGCTGAATCAGAGTACTCGTCCTAAGAAGAAGTCGAAGGAGGAACGTCGTAAGGAGCGTGAGGAGAAGCAGGCCCAGATGCACGGCGAGAAGAAGAAGCGCGAGCGCATACACGGCGGCAAGGAGCGTGTTGACATCGAGGCTGCAGCCAATGAGAACAACAACAAGGGTGGCAACCAGAACAACAATAAGAAGAACAAGGGTGGCAACCAGAACTTCCAGGATGGAAACAATGGTGGCGGTAAGAAGAACAAGAAGAACCGTCCTATCCAGAAGCCACTGGAGGTAGATGATGAGGCAGTAGCACGTCAGGTAAAAGAGACACTAGCCCGACTCACATCTAAGAATCAGAATAAGAAGGGTGCTAAATATCGTCGTGAGAAGCGTGACGCAGTAGCTGAGCGCATGAACGAGGAGATGGCAGCCGAGGCAGCACAGAGCAAGGTGCTGAAGCTGACTGAGTTTGTGACAGTATCAGAGCTTGCAACGATGATGAACGTTGGCGTAAACCAGGTTATCGGTACATGTATGAGTATCGGTATCATGGTGTCGATCAACCAGCGTCTTGATGCTGAGACCATCAACATCGTTGCCGAGGAGTTCGGATTCACCACCGAGTATGTATCAGCCGAAGTACAGAATGCTATCACTGAGGAGGAGGACGATGAGAACGATCTGATCAGCCGCGCTCCTATCGTAACAGTGATGGGACACGTAGACCATGGTAAGACATCGCTGCTTGACCACATCCGTAACACCAACGTTATCGCTGGTGAGGCCGGTGGTATCACACAGCATATCGGTGCCTACAACGTAGAGCTGAAGGATGGTCGACAGATAACATTCCTGGATACTCCTGGACACGAAGCATTCACCGCCATGCGTGCCCGTGGTGCCCAGGTTACTGATATCGCAATCATCATCGTTGCTGCTGATGACTCGGTGATGCCTACTACTAAGGAGGCCATCGCCCACGCACAGGCTGCCAACGTACCTATGGTATTCGCTATCAACAAGATAGATAAGCCAGGAGCTAACCCTGATAAGATTCGTGAGGACCTGGCCAATATGAACCTGCTGGTAGAAGAGTGGGGTGGTAAGTATCAGTGTCAGGAGATTAGTGCCAAGAAGGGTATCGGTGTAGAAGAGCTGCTTGAAAAGGTACTGCTCGAGGCCGAGATGCTCGACCTGAAGGCTAATCCTAACCGTAAAGCCACTGGTTCAATCATCGAGTCTTCACTCGACAAGGGGCGTGGATATGTATCGACAGTACTCGTATCTAATGGTACACTGAAGGTTGGTGATGTAGTTATCGCAGGTACTGCCTGGGGTAAAGTTAAGGCTATGTTCAACGAGCGTAACCAGCGCATTGAGACAGCTGGACCTGCTGAGCCAGCTATCATTCTGGGACTGAACGGTGCTCCTACTGCAGGTGACTCGTTCCACGTAATGGAGAGTGAGCAGGAAGCCCGCGAAATCGCCAACAAGCGTATCCAGCTGCAGCGTGAGCAGAGTCTGCGTACCACCACCAAACTTGGTCTCGATGAGCTGTCGCACCGTATCGCTCTGGGTGAGTTCCACGAGTTGAACATTATCGTTAAGGGTGATACCGACGGATCTATCGAGGCTCTCTCTGACTCGTTCATCAAGCTGAGCACAGAGAAGGTTCAGGTTAACGTAATCTCTAAGGCTGTAGGTCAGATTTCTGAGAACGATGTAATGCTTGCTTCTGCATCAGAGGCTATCATCATCGGATTCCAGGTACGTCCATCGGCCGATGCCCGCAGAGCTGCCGATCGCGAGGGTGTTGAAATCAATACATATTCTATTATTTACGACGCTATCGACGATGTGAAGCAGACCATGCAGGGTATGCTCGACAAGGTTAAGAAGGAAATCATCTCTGGTGAGATTGAGGTTAAGCAGGTATTCAAGATATCTAAGGTTGGTACCGTTGCCGGTGGTCTGGTTACCGATGGTAAGGTTCACAACAAGGATAAGGCCCGCGTTATCCGCGATGGTATCGTAATCCACACCGCTCCTATCGACGCCCTGAAGCGTTACAAGGACGATGCCAAGGAAGTGGCAACCGGACTGGAGTGTGGTATCTCGCTGGTTAACTTCAATGATATCCAGGTAGGTGATATCATCGAGACCTTCACTGAGATTGAGGTAGAACAGAAACTGTAATAATGTCAGAAAAGAAAAATGATTTTGTACGTCAGGTGGCTGAGCAGAAGTATGAATTTGGCTTCACCACCGACGTACATACAGAAATAATCGAGAAAGGGCTGAACGAGGATATCGTTCGGCTCATCTCTGCTAAGAAAGGGGAGCCCGAGTGGATGCTCGAGTTCCGCTTGAAAGCGTTCCGCTACTGGAAAGAGCAGCAGGAGCCTAAATGGGGTCATGTACATGTGCCAGAGATTGATTATCAGGCCATTAGCTACTACGCCGACCCGTTGGCCAAGAAACCTGAGGGCGATGGCAAGATAGATCCTGAGCTAGAGAAAACCTTTGATAAGCTGGGTATCCCCCTCGAAGAGCGACTGGCGCTGAGTGGCAATACTGCCGTTGATGCCATCATGGACTCTGTGAGTGTAAAGACTACTTTCAAGGAGAAGTTGCGCGAAAAGGGTGTTATCTTCTGCTCTATCGGCGAGGCTATCAAGGAGCACGGCGATCTGGTACGTCAGTACCTGGGCACGGTTGTACCTTACAAGGATAACTTCTTTGCTGCGCTCAATTCGGCTGTATTCAGCGATGGTTCGTTTGTTTACATCCCCAAAGGTGTTCGCTGTCCGATGGAACTGAGCTCATATTTCCGCATTAACGCAAGGAATACTGGCCAGTTTGAACGTACACTGATTATTGCCGACGACGATGCTTACGTATCGTATTTGGAAGGTTGTACAGCCCCAATGCGTGACGAGAACCAGCTGCATGCTGCAATCGTAGAGATTATCGTGATGAATCGTGCTGAGGTAAAGTACTCAACAGTACAGAACTGGTATCCAGGCGACGAGAACGGTAAGGGCGGTGTGCTGAATCTGGTAACCAAGCGTGGCGATCTGCGTGGTGTTGACAGTAAGTTGTCGTGGACTCAGGTTGAAACGGGTAGTGCCATCACATGGAAGTATCCATCGTGCATACTGCGTGGCGATAACTCGCAGGCGGAGTTCTACTCGGTAGCCGTAACCAACAACTATCAGGAGGCTGATACGGGTACCAAGATGATTCATATCGGTAAGAACACTAAGAGCACTATTATCTCAAAGGGTATCTCGGCTGGTCACTCCCAGAACTCGTATCGCGGATTGGTTCGTGCTGCATCAACAGCCGACAATGCCCGCAACTACTCTAGTTGTGACTCGCTGCTATTGGGCTCTGACTGTGGTGCACACACCTTCCCATATATGGATGTGCACAACGATACAGCGGTGTTTGAGCACGAGGCTACCACCTCAAAGATATCAGAGGATCAGCTGTTCTATTGCAACCAGCGCGGTATCCCCACAGAGCAGGCCGTAGGACTAATCGTAAACGGTTATGCCAAAGAGGTGCTGCAGAAGTTGCCTATGGAGTTTGCCGTTGAGGCTCAGAAACTATTAAGTGTATCATTAGAAGGAACTGTAGGATAAAAACAATATGATTCAGAAACTATTTGGATTTGATCCCTCCACAATGACATTGCGCAAGGAGGTTATCGGTGGTATCACCACATTTCTTACGATGGCTTATATATTAGCTGTCAATCCAAGCATCCTCTCTGCAACAGGTATGGATGCTGGTGCTGTGTTTACTACCACATGTATTGCAGCAGTAGTAGGTACATTGGTAATGGCTATCTACGCCAAGTTGCCATTCGCATTGGCTCCTGGTATGGGATTGAATGCATTCTTTGCATTCACCGTAGTGCTTACTATGGGCTATACATGGCAGTTTGCACTTACCGCAGTATTGATAGAGGGACTGATATTCATCCTGCTAACAATAACAGGCTTGCGTAAACATATTGTTAATGCTATTCCCTTGGTACTGCGTCGAGCCATCAGTCCCGGTATCGGATTGTTTATCGCGTTTGTAGGACTGAAGGGCGCGGGTATCGTAAGTGCCTCAGAATCTACATTCATCACACTGGGTAATCTGCACGATCCTGCTGTGCTGTTAGCCATATTCGGCATTATCCTTACTTCGGCTCTATTGGTAAGAAAGGTTACTGGGTCATTGCTCATCGGTATTCTGGTAACCACAATCGCAGGTATACCTCTGGGTGTTACCAATTATTCAGGCATCATGTCTACACCCCCATCAATCGCACCTATCTTCTGGCAATTTGAGTTCCACAATATATTTACGGTAGATATGGTGGTTGTAGTACTCACCTTCCTGTTTATCGATATGTTTGATACTATAGGAACTCTGATTGGTGTATCAAACCGTGCAGGCATGGTGGATGATAACGGTAACGTAAAGAACTTGAACCAGGCCTTTATGGCCGATGCTATCGGTACTACCGTTGGTGCTATGCTTGGAACATCTACAGTTACCACTTATGTAGAGAGCGCCTCGGGTGTAAATGTAGGTGGTCGCTCAGGACTAACCAGTCTTACTACTGCCATCTGCTTTGCAGTAGCACTGCTCTTTGCACCGCTGTTCCTTGCTATCCCAGCCCAGGCTACAGCTGCTGCACTTATCCTGGTAGGTGTGATGATGATGCACGACATCCGTAAGGTTGACTTCAGCGACTATGTTACGGCTATACCATGCTTCGTATGTATCGTGATGATGCCGCTTACATATAGTATATCAGATGGTATTCTGATGGGTGTGATTTCGTATGTGCTTATCCATTTGCTGTCGGGTACAATGAAAGATAAGGATGAGCGTAACAACATGAACTGGGCCACAATCCTGTTGGCTGCATTGTTTGTTTGCCGCTACGCATTCCTATAGTTTTTTGATCGTAGAATAAAGAAATAATATGTTAGAGGTTAAGAACTTACACGCCAAGATTGGCGATAAAGAGATATTAAAAGGCATCGACCTCGTGATAAACGATGGCGAGACACATGCCATAATGGGACCTAATGGTTCTGGAAAATCTACCTTGAGTGCTGTGCTTGTGGGTAATCCACTTTACGAAGTGACTGAGGGTGAGGCTTATTTCAACGGCAAGAACCTGCTTGAGATGAAGCCCGAGGATCGTGCCCACGAGGGACTGTTCCTTTCGTTCCAGTACCCCGTTGAGATTCCTGGCGTGTCGATGACCAACTTTATGAAGGCCGCCATCAACGAGAAACGCAAGTATCAGGGTCTGGAGCCAATGAACGCTGCTGAATTCCTGAAGCTTCAGCGCGAGAAGCGTAAGATAGTAGAGCTCGACTCTAAGCTAGCCAACCGTTCGGTTAACGAGGGCTTTAGCGGTGGTGAGAAAAAGCGCAACGAGATTTTCCAGATGGCAATGCTTGAGCCAAAGCTCAGTATCCTCGATGAGACCGACTCTGGTCTTGACGTTGATGCTATGCGTATTGTGGCTGAGGGTGTAAACAAACTGCAGACACCTGAGACATCATGTATCGTAATCACTCACTACGATCGCTTGCTCGAGATGATCAAGCCTCAGTTTGTACATGTACTTTACAAGGGTCGCATCGTGAAAACTGGTGGTCCAGAACTGGCTGTTCAGATACAGGAGCATGGCTACGATTGGATTAAGGAAGAAATAGGAGAAGAATAATGGGTAGCGAGCAACAATACATAGAACTCTACGAGCAGGCACGCGAGATGATTATCAAACATGCCCCAGAGTCGATGAACGTGGTGCGCGATCAGGCTTTTGAAGATTTCAAGTCTCAGGGCTTCCCATCAAAAAAGGTGGAGAGATATAAGTACACTGATATCCATAAACTCTTTGAGCCCGATTTTGGTGTAAACGTAAATCGCCTGCAGATACCCGTAGATCCCTACGAGGCATTCCATTGCGATGTGCCAAACCTGAGCACAAGTCTATACTTCGTGGTAAACGATATGTTCTATCACGATGAAAAGCCAAAGGGACATCTGCCAGAGGGCGTGGTTATCGGTTCTATGCGAGATAATCCAGAGTTGGTTAGCAAGTACTACACCAAGTTGGCTAAGACTGGCGAGGACGCTATCACTGCGCTTAACACTATGCTTGCGCAGGATGGTATGCTGGTTTATGTGCCTAAGAACGTGAAGGTAGATCGTGCTATCCAGGTGATTAATATACTGAAGGCAACACCACAGAACGCTCAGCGAGTAGTACCCGACTTGATGGTAAATCGTCGTGTACTGATTGTGCTGGAAGAAGGTGCTGAAATCAAGATGCTATTCTGTGATCACGCAGCCGATGATCGTAATTTTCTGGCCACACAGGTCATTGAGGCCTATGTAGGCGAGAATGCTTCGCTTGACCTGTATTGCATGGAGGAAACTCATCACAAGAATGTGCGTGTAAGCAATGTATATATCGACCAACAGACCAACAGTCGTGTTAATCACAATGTTATCACCCTGCACAATGGCATAACCCGCAACAAACTCGACCTTACTTTTTCGGGTGAAGGCGCCGAATGCCAGTGCTATGGTTGTGTGATAGCCGACAAGCAGCAGCACGTGGATAACAACACGCTGATAGTGCACAAGGTGCCTCACTGCAACTCGCAGGAGTTGTACAAATACGTACTTGATGATAAGTCGACTGGCGCTTTTGCAGGCCGAGTGTTGGTAGAGCATGGTGCCCAGAAGACCACATCGCAGATGACTAATCAGAATCTTACTGCAACCAAAGAGGCACGTATGTACACACAACCTATGCTGGAGATTTATGCCGACGATGTGAAATGTGCTCATGGTTCAACGGTTGGTCAGCTTAACGATGCGGCTTTGTTCTATATGCGTCAGCGTGGTATCTCGTTGCAGGAAGCAAAGGTTCTGCTACAGAATGCATTCATCAACGAGGTTATCGACCACATGCAGTTAGAACCTCTTCGCGATCGTTTGCACTACTTGGTTGAAAAACGATTCCGCGGAGAGCTGAACAAATGCTCAGGATGTAAACTCTGCAAGTAATAATGTTTAATGTTTAGCGTTTGATGTTTTATATAGATAAGGTACGCAAAGATTTCCCTATTCTGGGTCGTGAGGTATACAATAAGCCGCTGGTTTATCTAGATAATGCGGCCACCACACAGAAACCACTGATGGTACTGGACGCCATGAGGGATGAATACCTCAATGTGAATGCTAACGTACATCGTGGTGTTCATTACCTCTCGCAGCAGGCTACCGATCTGCACGAGGCGGCTCGTGAGGCTGTACGTGGATTTATCAATGCCCGCAAGATAGAGGAAATCATTTTTACGCGTGGAACTACAGAGGCAATAAACCTGGTGGCTCAGTCGTTCTGCGAGAGTCAGATGCAGGCTGGCGACGAAGTAATTGTGACAGAAATGGAGCATCACTCTAACATCGTAAGTTGGCAACTTCAAGCGATAAAACGGGGAATTATTGTAAAACATATGCCCATCACCGATGATGGTGTCCTCTGTGTAGATCAATTGGAATCGCTGATTTCATCGAAGACAAAAATCATCAGCGTGGCCCATGTGAGCAATGTACTGGGAACGATTAATCCTGTAGAACAGATTATAAAGATTGCACATGCACACAACATCCCCGTATTGGTAGATGGTGCCCAAAGTGCACCTCACTTCAAGGTGGATGTACAGTCGATGGATTGCGACTTTTTTGCCTTTAGCGGTCATAAGATGTATGGTCCTACAGGTATAGGCGTGCTGTATGGTAAAGAGGAATGGCTAGAAAAGTTGCCTCCTTATCAGGGCGGTGGCGAGATGATAGATAAGGTGACTTGGGAAAAGACCACTTTCGAGCGTCTGCCATTTAAGTTTGAGGCAGGCACACCCGATTATGTGGCAACTCACGGCCTAGCTAAAGCCATAGAATATATCGATTCCATCGGCTTTTATGCCATCCAACAGCACGAAAAAGAGCTCACCAGCTATTGTATGGAGCAGCTGATGACTATCGATGGAATGAAGATTTATGGTCCGATGGATGCTGCTAAGAAAGACGCAGTCGTATCATTCAACGTTGGCGATATTCACCATTTGGATATGGGTACATTGCTCGATCGGCTTGGTATTGCTGTCCGCACAGGTCATCATTGCGCTCAGCCATTGATGGATAGACTGAAGATTAGCGGTACCGTTCGTGCATCGTTTGCACTTTATAATACTAAGGATGAGATAGATACGCTGGTAGCAGGTATACGTCGTGTGGCTCAAATGTTCTGATTATGTTGCTCAACAAATATTACGAAGGCAAGATAGAAGCAGGTTGCGATGAGGCAGGGCGTGGTTGTCTGGCCGGTAGTGTGTATGCTGCTGCTGTCATTCTGCCCGAGGGTTATCAAAACGAGTTGCTGAACGACTCAAAGCAGCTGTCAGAGAAGAAGCGTTATCAACTTCGTGAAATCATCGAGCGAGATGCTGTAGCTTGGGCTGTAGGTATCGTTACACCCGATGAAATCGATAAAATCAATATTCTCAACGCTTCTATCTTGGCTATGCATAGAGCCCTTGATCAACTTAAGGTACGTCCTGAGGCTGTCATCGTAGATGGTAACCGATTCAAACCCTATAAAGAACCTGCTGATGGCAAGCAACTTCCTCACACCACTATTGTTAAGGGTGACGGAAAATATTTGGCTATTGCAGCCGCGAGCATTTTGGCCAAGACCTATCGTGATGATTATATGAACCAGTTGGCTGAGGAATATCCTCAATATGACTGGCTATCAAACAAGGGTTATCCCACAAAGAAACATCGTGAGGCCATTAAGCAGTTTGGCATCACACCATATCATCGCAAGAGTTACAATCTGCTAGGCGACGGACAATTAAGCATCGACTTTGGAGATTTCTGATTTTTTTCTTTCTTCTTTCGGAGAAATTTTGTAATTTTGCACCGCAATTTAGGAACGTACGTTTAAATTAGTAATAAGATTATGGCAAAGAAAGCATTATTGATGATTCTCGATGGATGGGGAATCGGTAAGCATGGTAAGGGTGACGTTATCTTCAACACACCAACTCCTTACCTCGATCTGTTAACAGCTACTTCAGCTCACTCTCAGCTTCAGGCATCTGGTGAAGATGTTGGTCTACCCGACGGACAGATGGGTAATTCTGAGGTAGGTCACCTGAACATTGGTGCTGGTCGCATCGTATATCAGGACCTTGTTAAGATTAACCGCGCTTGCAAGGACGGTTCTATCGTTGAGAATCCTCAGGTAAAGGCTGCTTATACCTATGCCAAGGAGAACAATAAGAAGCTGCACCTGATGGGACTTTGCTCTGATGGTGGTGTACACTCAAGCCTCGACCATCTGTTCAAGCTTATTGAGGTGGGTAAGCACTACGGACTGAAGAACCAAACCTTCGTTCACTGTTTCATGGATGGTCGTGATACCGACCCTAAGAGTGGTAAGGGTTTCATCGAGCAGGTAACCAAGGTTTGTGCTGATAACGATGCAGCTATTGCTTCAATCGTTGGTCGTTTCTACGCTATGGATCGCGATAAGCGTTGGGAGCGTGTAAAGGAGGGTTACGATTTGATCGTGAATGGTACCGGAAAGCAGAGTTCCGATATGGTTGCTGCAATGCAGGAGAGTTACGACGAGGGCGTAACTGACGAGTTCATCAAACCAATCCACAACGCTAGCGTTAATGGTTGTATCGAGGAGGGAGATGTAGTAATCTTCATCAACTTCCGTAACGACCGTGCTAAGGAGCTTACAATCGTGCTCACTCAGCAGGATATGCCTGAGCAGGGCATGAAGACTATACCAGGACTGCAGTATTACTGCATGACTCCATACGATGCCAGCTTTACTGGTGTAAACATCCTCTTCCCCAAGGAGAACGTAGAGAATACACTGGGTGAATACCTCTCACAGCAGGGTAAGAAGCAGCTGCACACCGCAGAGACAGAGAAGTACGCTCACGTAACATTCTTCTTCAACGGTGGTCGCGAGCAGCCATACGAGGGCGAGGATCGTATCCTGGTTCCAAGTCCAAAGGTTGCCACCTACGACCTGAAGCCTGAGATGAGTGCTTTCGAGGTAAAGGATAAGCTTGTTGCTGCTATCAACGAGGCTAAGTACGATTTTATCGTAGTTAACTTTGCTAACGGCGACATGGTAGGACACACTGGTATCTACAACGCTATTGCCAAGGCTGTATGGGCTGTTGACAACTGCGTAAAGGATGTGATCGAGGCTGCTAAGGCTAACGATTACGAGGCTATCATCATTGCCGACCACGGTAATGCCGATAACGCTATCAACGCCGATGGTACTCCAAATACTGCTCACTCACTTAACCCCGTTCCTTTTATCTATGTAACCAACAACAACTCGGCTACTGTTAAGGACGGTCGTCTGGCCGATGTGGCTCCTTCAATCCTGCACATCATGGGTCTCGAGCAGCCTGCCGACATGACTGGTGAGAATCTGATTCAGGACAATAAGTAATGAATGTTCAGATAGAACCAAGCTGGAAACAGCATTTACTTGGTGAGTTCGACAAAGACTATTTTGTCGGGCTCACCAAGTCTGTTCGTGCAGAGTATAGTCAATATACCTGTTATCCTCCAGGTAAGCTGATATTTAATGCCTTTAATCTGTGTCCGTTCGACAAGGTGAAGGTGGTGATTATCGGTCAGGATCCATATCATGAGCCAGGACAGGCTCATGGACTGAGTTTCTCTGTACAGGATGGTGTTCAGTTCCCACCATCGCTTCAGAATATCTTTAAGGAAATACATGCCGATCTTGGTACGCCAATCCCTACATCGGGTAATCTTACCCGGTGGGCTGAGCAGGGTGTGTTGCTGCTCAATGCATCGCTTACCGTTCGTGCTCATCAGGCCAACAGTCATTCTTCGCTGGGTTGGCAGAATTTTACCGATGCCGCTATACAGGCGTTGGCCAAGAACCGCCAGCATCTGGTGTATATGCTGTGGGGAGGTTATGCCCGCTCTAAAGCATATATGATTGATAAACAGAATAATTTGGTTCTAGAGTCTGTTCACCCATCACCCCTAAGCGCCAATCGTGGTGGTTGGTTCGGCCAGCATCAATTCTCGCGCTGTAATGCTTATCTGGAGCAGAACGGCCAAAACCCGATTAAATGGTAAATATGAATCAATTGCCCCCCATTATACAAGTAGGCGATGTGTTGCTCTCGTCGGAGATACTGACGGAGAAGTTTTGTTGCGACCTGAGCGTTTGTAAGGGTGAATGCTGTGTTGAAGGCGACGCAGGCGCCCCTGTTACGATGGAGGAGATAGCTGCAATCGAAGACTGTGTAGACGATGTATGGGACGACCTTTCGGCCTCTGCTCAGGCCGTTATTGACAAGCAAGGTGTGGCCTATACCGATCAGGAAGGCGACTTGGTTACTAGTATCGTTGGTGGCAAAGATTGTGTGTTTACCTATTACGGCGACATTGAGGACTGGAATACCCATCTGCCTATAAAGAACTGTTGCCTGTGTGCATTAGAAAAGGCTTACAGAGCAGGACGTACCCACTTCTGCAAGCCTATTAGTTGTGCTCTTTATCCTATCCGCGAAAAACAACTTGGCGAGGGTATTGTAGGTCTTAACTATAACCGCTGGAATGTTTGTAAGATGGCCATTGCCAAGGGTATTCAGGAAAACTTTTACCTCTACCAGTTTCTTCGCGATCCCCTTATCCGCCGCTTTGGCGAGGCTTGGTATAAGGAGTTGCTTGATACCATCAGCCTGCTTAAGGAGCAGGGTTACTTATGATTTTCTGTACTCTGAAGGTGTAACCCCCACGTGTTCCTTGAAATACTTGCCTAGGAAACTCTGATTGGGGAAATTCATCTCATTGGCAATCTCTTTGATTGTTTTTGTTGAATTCTTCAGCAGCACTCTTAGTTCCATAGTAACATAGTTCTCTACCCATTCTACAGCAGATCGGCCACTTACGCGCTTAACTGCTTCTGACAGATATTTGGGCGTAATGTTCAACTGTTGGGCATACCATGCTACACGACGTTCCTTTCGGCAGTTTTCCTCAACCATCTTCAGGAAGTTGGTAAACACCTTTTCTGAACGACGAAGCGACTCATCGAAGTTCTTTACTCTGTAGATTACGTTACCCACATCGTAGAACATTGCTAGCATCAGTGTACGAATCAGATCCTTACGAAAGTGGTTGTAGTTATCTGTTATCTTCTGTTTAACCACCTGAAAGTAGTCCTTAAATGTTTCTATTTCATCGTCTTCAAGTTTCATCACAGGCTGCATTCTAGCCACAACAAACAGCGAACTGATGTCATGAACCGATTTGATTATTTCGTGAAAGAAGTCAACGCTCATCATTATACAAAGCCCCTCCATATCCTCCGATGGCTGATATCCGTCAATCACGTGGCGCTCGCTCACTACCAGCATTTCGCCAGCATGCACTGTCACCTCTTGGGTGTTCATTCTGTATTTTATGCGACCTTTTGTGCAGAGACCAATCAGGATGAAGTTCATCTTTCTTGGTTCGCTGGGCATTGGAGCTTTGTTTATCTGGTCGGACAGCAACAGGTCATTGCCCAGACATACCGATCCTTCCCAATCCTTTGCCTTTCCAAACTCTGTGGTTTGTATTGGTGCTATTTTCTTCTTCTTTACCATGTCTTGATGTTTTGTTTCTGTCCAGCTTTTAGTTTAACAGTTTTCTGTTGTCCATTATATAATAAGGTGATGGTGCCTGCTTTCTTGGCTTTGATGCTGCAATCGCGCACCTTACCGTCTTTCCATTCAAAGCTTACCTCGTATCCTCCACGGGCACAGAGTCCGCTAACGAACCCTTCCTTCCAGGCCTCAGCAGCTGCAGGAAGAAGTTCGATTGTAGCTTGTCCGTCTTTCAGTGTCGACTGCATTAACATTTCGCAAACACCTGCTGTACCACCAAAGTTACCATCAATCTGGAAGGGTGGGTGAGCATCAAACAGGTTGGGGTAGGTACCACCGCCCTTGTGCCAAACTTTCCACTGTGAACCTTTAGAACCGCGTGGAGCGATAGGTGTAAGCAACTTCTGATAGATGTGGTAGGCCTGTTGAGGTTTGTGCAAACGTGCCCAGAGGTTGATGCGCCAACCTGTACTCCACCCAGTTGTCTTGTCGCCCTTGATTTCAAGAGAACGCTCTGCAGCCTTTTGCAGAGTAGCATCAGTAAGATGATTTCCAGGATAGAGACCGATAAGGTGGCTCTGATGGCGATGCTGGAAATCCCAGTCGTCCCAGTCGTAGTACCACTCGTTCAGGTCGCCCATGTGGCCGATGGTGTATGGGTGAAGCTTGGCCAAGGCCTTCTCCATCTCCTTGTTCTTCTTTCCAAGAATCTTGCCTGCTGCAATTGTATTGATAAACAACTCGCGGATGATGGCTAGATCGGCAGTACCACCATAGCATGTGGTGCCGTGATAGCCTTTGTCGGTCTTGTACTCGTTCTCAGGTGATGTACTTGGAGCAGTAATCAACTCGCCTGGTTGCTTTGGGTTTTCGATAAGCCAACGCAGACAGAATAGTGCTGCACCATTCATCAGCGGATAGGCTACATTGCGCAGATACTCTTTGTCCTGAGTAAACTGATAGCGCTCCCACAGGGTGTTTACCAGCCATGCACCACCCATGTTCCAGTTACTCCATTCCGGGCTTTCGTTCTTCTCGCCCACAGGATTGGTCATAGCCCAAATGTCACTGTTATGGCTAGAGCACCAACCTTCACCTATATTATAATAGTTCTTGGCGGTGTACTTTCCGTTGGCAGCAAGTCCAGCAATAAAACCATCTAGAGGCTCGGCCATCTCGGCCATATTAGCCACAAATGCAGGCCAATAGTTCTCTTCCAGATTGATATTTACGGTATAGTTTCCACGCCAGGGTGACCATAGTTGTGGGGCCCAAAGTCCCTGCAGATTAGCTGGCACATTCTTGGTTCTCGACGATGAAATGAGCAGATAACGTCCGAACTGGAAGTATAGTTCCTCCAGATATTGCGACTGGTCGCCGCCGTTGGTGTAGTCAAGCAGCAGCTGGTCAGTAAGCCTGCGGTCCTTGGCACCTGGCAAATCGTTCGAGTTACGATTATTTTTGTTCAGACAAATCTTTACGCGGTCGTAGATGGCCTTATAGTCAGCCAGATGGCGGGCATAGAACTCATCGAAACTGTAGTTCTGAGTGTGCCACATATTGTTGGTCACAGCTGCTAGATAGTTTGCACCTTCCTTTACGGGATGTTTGTCGAATCCGTTAAAGCTGGTCTCGTTTACGATGTAGATAATCGCCTCCTTGGCTTTGGTGATGGTGAGCGATGAGTCGCTAGCTGCCATTTCTCCGTCGGTCTTCACACTCAGTATGGTGCAGAAGTGCGTACTCTCCTGTGGATCGCCAGTGGCGTGTCCTATCATGGTGAGTTGTCCTAAACCGCTCTTTACCTGATGGGGTATCTGGGCTGTAAGTGCAATCTGGCAGTTGATATCTCCGTGCAGTCTGATGGCAATCAGCTTGTCGGGATTAGAGGCAAAATATTCACGAGTAATCAGCTTGCCGTTTCGCTGATAGCTATCGCGAACAATCGCCGAGTCGATATTCAGTGTACGCTGATAATGCTTTATCTCGCCCAGATTCAAATCCTTGATGTGCAGAGTCCCTAATGGCTGGTAGTGCTGAGAGTTTGGTCCCTGTACGTGCAACTGCAGCGAGTCGGCCAGCGCATAATTCTCCTCGAACAACGCTTTGCGTATTGCAGGTATCCACTTGTGTGCATCAGCATCCAAGTTGCGGTCTACTGGCTTTCCTGTCCATAGTGTGATGTCGTTCAGATAAATGACGTTGTCGTCAGTACTTCCATAAATAAGAGCGCCTAGTTTGCCGTTGCCGATAGGCAGAGATTCCTCGAAATAAGTAGCTGGTTTGTCGTACTGCAGTACCATCGGTGCCTGCTCTTGAGCCACTGCTGTAAGGCATGTCATAGCCGATAATAGTAGGTAATTTCTCATATTTTTTTCGTTTTTATTGTATTCTGTTTGCAAAGATACAAAAAAGTTTGTATATTTGCGCCATAAAAACCGATAAAATTAATAAACCTATGCAGTCTATTAGAACATTAAACGATATGATTGTCTTTCTCCAGCAGCGTGGAGACAAGAAGAAGGTTGCAGTAGTTTGTGCCAACGATGCTTCAACCAGATATGCCGTTGAGAAAGGTAAGGAGATGGGGTTTATCGAGCCGATATATGTTGATGGCGATGATAAGGAAGAGTGTGCCCGTCGTGCTGTTGCACTATGTAAGAGTGGCGAGGCTGATATTCTGATGAAGGGTTTGGTCAATACCGATGTGCTGCTTAAGGCGATATTAGATAAGGAGAATGGCATACTTCGTCCAGGTCATGTGCTCACCCATGTGGCTATGGCAGAGATACCTAAGTACGAGAAGTTGCTATTCTTTACCGATGCAGCAGTTATCCCAGTGCCCACCGAGGCTCAGCGCCGCCAACAGATTCATTATATGAATTATGTGTGTCACGCACTGGGCATTGAGGAACCGCGTATTTCGCTCATCCATTGTGCTGAGAAGGTAAGCGCCAAGACATTCCCTTATACTGTAGATTATCTGGAGATTATCGCTGAGGCTCAAACGGGTAAGTTCGGCCGATGTATCATCGATGGTCCGCTTGACCTTAAGACTTCGCTTGATAGTGTCAGTCTGCGTGAAAAGGGTATCCATAGCGTTATCGATGGTCAGGCTGATGCACTTATCTTTCCAGACATCGTGGCTGGTAATGTGTTCTACAAGACCATCACCTTGTTTGGTTATGCCAAAACGGCTGGCGTGCTACAGGGCACTCAGTGCTGTTGTGTGCTCCCATCGCGAGCCGACAGCCCTGATTCAAAATACTATTCACTGGCTTTAGCTGCAATTTAATGAGGATATTAGTCATCAATCCAGGTTCTACTTCCACAAAGATTGCCGTCTTTGAGGACGAATCGCCAATTTTGGTTCGCAATATCGTTCATAGTGCTTACGAACTTGCGCATTTCGACGATGTAATCGAACAGCAGGACTTCCGTCGACAACTGGTGCTCGACGAGTTGCGCCAGGCCGACATCCCTGTTGAGTTCGATGCAGTTATCGGCCGAGGCGGTTTGGTAAAACCTCTCGAAGGCGGTGTTTACGAGATTAATGACCTGATGATTAAGGACACCCATAGCGGTATTGCCCTGCATAACCATGCTTGCAATCTTGGTTGTCTGATAGCTCATGAGATTGCTGCAACCATTCCCCATTGCCGTTCGTTTATTGCCGATCCTGGTGTTGTTGATGAACTGAACGATTATGCTCGTATTTCAGGCTCACCGCTTATGAATCGCATTTGTATCTGGCATGCACTCAATCAGAGAGCCATCGCCCGTCGCTACGCGTCCGAGATAGGCAGGGAGTATGAGGATCTTAATCTGATTATCTGCCACATGGGTGGTGGAATATCTATAGCAGCCCACGAGAAGGGACGTGCAGTTGATGCCAACAATGCACTCGATGGCGAGGGGCCATTCTCGCCCGAGCGTGCTGGTTCTCTGCCGGCATCCGATCTTATCCGCCTGTGCTTTAGTGGCAAGTACAACGAGAAGCAGCTGCTTAAGCGCATTGCCGGCAAAGCCGGACTGAATGCCCATCTGGGCACCAACGATGTACGCGAGGTGCTGCGACGTATCGAAGACTATGGCGACGAACATGCCAAACTCATCCTCGACGCAATGATTTATCATGTGGCAAAGAATATTGCTTCAGAATCTGCAGTGCTCTGCGGGCAGATTGACGCCATTCTGCTTACGGGCGGTTTGGCTCGTAGCGAGTATATCGTAAGTCGCATTCGCCAGCGCGTAGGTTTCCTGGCTCCAATCCGCTGTTTTCCAGGCGAAGACGAAATGGAAGCCCTGGCCCTGAACGCCCTAGCAGTACTACGCGGCAAGCGAAGAGCTAAAGAATATAAGTAATAACGATGATACGATGCAACTAACTAGATTAATCAGAAGCAGACTGTCAGTAAAGATTAGTCTTATGGCAGTTTCGGCTATGGCTGTTTTGCTCATAGCCTCGATGATAGTTATGTTGTTTTATTCTAGAAAAAACGTTAAGGATGAGGCTTTGCAGAAGGCTATGCAAACGCTTGATGGCACTGTACAGAATATCGACAATATACTGTTGAGCGTAGAACAGGCTACTGGCAATGTTTATTTCAGTATGCTGCCTCATATCAATGATCCTAAGGCTGTTAAAACCTATAGTCGTAGATTGGTTGAGAGTAGTCCTTATATTACTGATTGCAATATCACTTTAGGCAAATGTTCCAGCACGGAGCAACAATGGTTTATTAGGCCGGCCAAGGTGGGTAACGAGCCGCTTATATGTTTTAGTCTTCCGCTTTATAGCTACGAAGGAAAGCCTCTAGGTGATATATGTGTAGATGTATCGTTAGGTCTGCTATCACGTATTGTGGCTGAAGCCAAACCATCGCAGAATTCTTATTGCATATTACTCGACAGTCTGGGCGAGTTTATCGTGCATCCCGATGCAGATAATCTTATGAATAAGTCGGCTATCGAGATGTCTGAAGGGAATAGTGATTCTTCAATGGGCAAGGCTGTTAGAGCTATGATTTCCGGTCAGACGGGTTATATGCCATTTAGTTTGTGGGGCGAAGACTTCTATGTATTCTACAAACCCTTTACACGTGGCGATATTCGTGGTCGTACGGCTGGCAAATTGGGCTGGAGCGCAGGCATAATATATCCTGCCGATGATATCTTTGGCGATTACAACAACCTGATCTACTATGTGCTTGCTATTACTATAGTAGGTTTGCTGCTGATGTATCTGCTAAGCTATGCCATCATCCGTAGCCGACTTAAGCCGCTTGTGATGCTTACTAAAAAGGCGCAGTATATTGCCGAAGGCAACTTCAACGAGGCTATCCCCGATAGTAGACATATCGACGAAATTGGTCGACTGCAGGACAACTTCCAATTGATGCAGCAGTCGTTGGCCAGTAATATTGGCGAACTTGAGGAACTTAAGAATACTCTGCACGAACGAGGAGAGGGATTGCGTGCAGCTTACGATCAGGCCAAAAAGGCCGAGCGTATGAAGACCTCGTTCCTGCAAAATATGACAAACCAGATGATGGCCCCTGCTGAGGCTATCGAGAAGGATGTTGAACAGCTGTGCGGCAAGTCAGAGCACGATCCTGCCAAGTTGGTTGCCGATATACAGCAAAACGGTAAAGCAATCACCGAACTGCTTAAGAATCTAATCTCGATGTCGGACGATGAAATGAGAAAGGAGGCCGCCGATGATTAATATTCGTCGATCATTCTCTAAGAAACTCAGTGTTGCGCTTTTTCTGCTGGCAGTGCCCATATTTGTGGTGTCGCTAGGCGTATTGTTCACCCAATCGCGCCAGATAATTCGCAACGAGGCTATCGGCCACGTCAACAGTGTGCTTGGTGCAACAATGCAGCAATTGCGTCGTAATCTTATCACCATCGAGACGGCCACCAATGCAAACCTGTGGCAAGTAGAACAGTCGTTTTCTCCCGATTCGATAATCCACTTCACTAATCGTATAGTAAGTCTTAATCCACACATCGATGGTTGTTCCATCAGTGCCGAACCTGATGTTTTCCCCAAGTACGGTCGCTTTTTCTCGGCTTATACCGTAAGAGAACCAGACTCTATTACTACTGTGATCGAGGAACCGTACGACTACTTTAATAAGATATGGTATAAGACCCCGCGCGACCTTCATGGTCCTTGTTGGGTGGCTTACTACGATGAGGCCGACTCGCTGGAACTTACCCTCGATGGTATGGTGGCGTCGTACGGCCGACCGCTATACAGAGCCGATAGCTCCTTTGTTGGCGTCATTTCTACCGATCTCTCGCTGTTGCGCCTTTCGCACTCAATGTCAGAGATGAAACCATATCCTCACTCGTATTTCATGATGATAGATGAGGAGGGTCGCTACTTTGTTCATCCAGATTCTACACGCTTGTTCAAGCAGACCATATTTAATGGTGCCGACACTCGTAAACAGGCCGATGTGATAGTGTTGGGACACGAGATGACTAGTGGCAAACAGGGCAGCATGATGGTAAATATAGATGGTGCCAACTGCATTGTATGCTATCAGCCTGTGCCTGGCACACCGTGGAGTTTGGGTATTGTCTGTCCTGATAGCGATGTGATGGCTGGCTACCATAAACTTACGTATATCGTTGTGACGCTTCTTGTCATAGGTCTGTTGGTTATCATCCTATTGTGTTACAGGGCTTTGGGCCACACCATCAGTCCGCTATATCAGTTGCTCGATAAAACCCAGATTGTTGCCTCGGGCAATATGGAGGTTTATATCCCCCGTACCACACGTACCGACGTTATCGGCCGATTGCAGAATAGCTTTGCCTCTATGCTAGAGTCGCTCAACTTCCACATGGGCAGTGTGCGCTATATCAGTGAGCAGACTCAGCATAAAAACGAGGAACTGCAGCAAGCCACCCAGATGGTTCAAGAGGCCGACAGGCAGAAGACAGCCTTTATCCAAAACGTTACCCACCAGATACGTACTCCGCTTAATATAATTATGGGCTTTACTCAGGTGATTAGCGATACTGGTAGCAGTGTGCTTTCTGACGAGGATAAGAAGAGTGTTACAGATACGATGAGTCATAATGCCAAGCAGTTGGCACGTATGGTCCAGATGCTGTTTGATAGCTCCGACACAGGACTCTCTCAGGAGTTGGAAAGTCATAAGAACGACCATGTGTCGTGTAACGAAGTGGCTCGCGAGGCGGTCAGCTTTGTCAAGTTGCACTATCCTGATGTAAATATTAATATGGAAACCCAGTTGGCCGACGATTTCTGTATACAGACCAATCGTCTGTATCTTATGCGCACACTTCGCGAGTTGCTATACAATTCAGCTAAATATTCCGATGGCCAGCATGTAGTATTACGCATCTCGCATACTGATGAAACTATCAACTTTATAGTAGAAGACACAGGCAAGGGTATCTCCGAGGCTGATAGTGAACTGCTGTTCAAGTTCTTCACCAAGGTCGATGACCTTTCTGAGGGTCTAGGCTTGGGCCTTCCGCTAGCCAAACGTCACGCCCAAAACCTTGGTGGCGACATTACCTTCGATTCCACTTACCACACCGGCTGTCGCTTTATACTTACTTTATTTAGATAAAATATCAGGAAAAAGTGGGCTATTTTACGTATAAGTTTTATTTAATAAACAAAATGTAACAAATAGAAAAGTCAATTTCGCTAAATAGTGGTATCTTTGCAAGCGGAATTTAATCTAAAAGCCAAAATTAATTTTTTATTAATATCAGTAACTAACAAAATTTTAAAATTATGAAAATGAAAAAGTTTATTTCGCTTGCTGCTGTAGTTTTTGCAGTATTGGGAATGGTATCATGTGCTCAAAATGACAACCCATTTGTGGTTGAAAAGCCAGCAGGACCTGTTTATTCAATCGATTATTCTACTGTTGATGCTTATCCTTTCTATCGTATGGCTGAACCTGAAGGTTCGTCTTTTGATGTGATTGATGGCACATTGGTTATTAAGAATGATGTAGAGCAGGCAAACATGTGGGATGTGCAGCCATTTATTGCAGACTTTATCACTGTAACTGAGGGAAACAATTATGTTGTTCGCATTACTTATAAGTCAACCGTTGCAGGTGATGCTTGGTTGAACTTTGGTACATGGAGTGCTAGCATGCCTAAATATGGCTTCCCAATTGTACAGTCTGATGAATATACTACTGTGGATGTTGATTTCCCAAGTGCTACATTTGCAGCAGAAGGCAATGCTCATGTATTGTTGCAGGTGGGTAAGCTTGTTGGTACTATAACTATTCAGAAGGTAGAAGTATTTGAGTCAGCTCCTGCAGCTTAAATAAGTAGTATTATAATAAAGAGAGAGGGGGCGTTATGAAGAACGTCCTCTCTTTGTTTTTATTCTCCCTTTTGTGACCTAATTCTAGAGAATAAAATTGTTCGAGTAATGCCTATATGATGTTTGAATTATGCTTTCGAGGTGTTCGAGTCGTACTATCGGCTTGTTCGAATGATACTTTAGTGGGTGTTTCCATCGTGTGAACAACTCGTTCCCAACGTGGGAACGTGCCGTTCCCGCCATGGGAATAAGTGCTAAAACCTATCTTTTAGGCTGCAAAAAGTCTGTTTTTGTCATTTTGCTGCCATCTGCCACCTATCTACCACCACCCCCAAATCGGCATAAACAGGGTGTTTTGAACCATTGGTGGTAGAGTGGTAGATAAAAACAAAAAAAATCACGCACGCGTGAGGCGTAAGAATTTTTTATGAAGGAAGAAAATAAAGAACTCTCGCCACTCAGCGAGAGTTCTTTGAAAGTATAATTGAACGTGGCGTTACGCGTCGATGTTGGCGTAGGTAGCGTTCTTTTCGATGAACTCGCGGCGAGGTTCTACGTCGTCGCCCATCAGCATTGAGAATATCTCGTCGGCCTCGGCGGCATTCTCGATAGTAACCTGCTTGAGCAAGCGGTTCTCTGGGTTCATTGTGGTTTCCCAAAGCTGCTCTGGGTTCATCTCACCAAGACCTTTGTAGCGCTGAGTGTGCAAGGCCTTGTCGTCGCCATTACCAGCCACGTACTTATCGATGAATGCCTGGCGCTGCTGCTCGGTGTAGCAGTACTCTGAGGTCTTCTTATAAGTACACTTGTAGAGTGGTGGGGTAGCGATGTAGAGATGGCCACCCTGGATAACCTGTGGCATAAAGCGATAGAAGAGTGTCATAATAAGTGTGTCGATGTGAGAACCATCGACGTCGGCGTCGGTCATTATGATAATCTTGTCGTAACGCAGCTTATCGATGTTGGCATCCTTAGAATCTTCGCCGTCAACACCAAAGCGTACGCCGATACTCTGAATGATGTTCATTACTGATTCGGCCTCGAACACACGGTGCCACTGTACCTTCTCTACGTTAAGGATCTTACCACGCAGAGGCAGAATGGCCTGGAAGTGACGGTCGCGACCCTGCTTGGCAGAACCACCGGCCGAATCTCCCTCGACGAGGAATATCTCGCACTCCTTAGGATCCTTGTTTGAGCAGTCGGCCAGTTTACCAGGCAGACCACCGCCAGTCATAGGATTCTTGCGCTGAACACTCTCACGAGCCTTACGGGCGGCAATACGTGCTGTAGCGGCCAGAATAACCTTTTCGCAGATGGTATGAGCCTCTTTTGGGTGTTCCTCCAGATAGTTGGTCATAGCCTCGCCTACGGCCTTCTGTACGGCTCCGTTAACCTCGCTGTTGCCCAGCTTGGTCTTGGTCTGACCCTCGAACTGTGGCTCGGCTACCTTAACAGAGATGATGGCCGTAAGACCCTCGCGGAAGTCATCCTGAGCCACCTCAATCTTGGCTTTCTCAATTTGCTTGCGCAGCTGATCGTCCTCGTCGGCATACTTCTTGAGTGCACGAGCCAGAGCGATGCGGAAACCAGTAAGGTGGGTACCACCCTCGATAGTGTTGATATTATTTACGTAAGAGTGAATATTCTCAGAATAGTCGCTATTGTAGAGCAGGGCTACCTCGATGGGCACACCGTCCTTCTCAGTCTTCAGGCAGATAGGATCGCCGATGATAGATGTACGGTGACGATCTACGTAGCGCACAAACTCCTTAAGTCCCTCCTTGGCGTGGAACACCTCGGGCTGGCGCAGATTGCCCTCCTCATCAGGACGAAGATCGGCCAGTGTGATGGTAATGCCTGCATTAAGATATGCCAACTCACGCATGCGCTTGGCTATGATGTCGTACTTATATTCTGTAGTTGTAAATATGCTGCCATCGGGCCAGAACTGCTGGCGGGTACCTGTTTTGTCGGTGTCGCCTACGATCTTAACGTCATAGAGTGGCTTACCCTTCTCGTACTCCTGCTGGTAGATATGGCCATTGCGGAATACCTGCGACATCATGTGGGTAGAGAGTGCGTTAACACAGCTTACACCTACACCGTGCAGACCTCCTGACACCTTATAAGATCCCTTGTCGAACTTACCTCCGGCGTGGAGCACTGTCATTACAACCTCGAGTGCACTTTTGTGCATCTTCTCGTGCTCGTCTACGGGGATACCACGACCATTGTCTTGTACGGTGATTGAGTTATCTTCGTTGATAGTTACTTCGATATGGGTGCAATATCCGGCCATTGCCTCGTCGATAGAGTTGTCGACGGTTTCGTTTACCAGATGGTGGAGACCCTTCTCACTGATGTCGCCGATGTACATAGCTGGACGCTTACGTACGGCTTCCAAACCCTCGAGTACCTGAATGTTACTCGCGGAGTAATTTTGTTCTTGGTTCAGTTGTTCTTCTGTCATTGCTTACTTAATATTCATTTTGGTTGCAAAGTTACAAAAAAACTTTCAGATAAACGTAGTTTATCTGCTAAAAAATGAAAAAAGAAAGCCGCAACCCTGAAAGGGCTACGGCTCAGCTTATCGTTGGGTAGAAAAATTATCCCAGCTTGTTAACGTGCTGTGCAAGGCTAGACTTGAGGTTAGCGGCCTTGTTCTTGTGGATAACGTTAGTCTTAGCCAGCTTATCCAGCATCTTCTGTACCTTTGGATACAGAGCAACAGCCTCTTCCTTGTTAGTGGTAGCACGGAGCTTGCGAACAGCGTTACGCATTGTCTTTGCGTAGTAGTGGTTGTGAAGTGCTCTTTTCTTCTCCTGACGGATTCTCTTCACTGATGACTTGTGATTTGCCATGTTTGTTTTGAAATTTTAAATTGTTAATTATAAAGCTTATGGGTCTTACGTCGTTAAAGGCTGCCCTGGGCGGGCTCTTTCGAACCCTCTACCACCTTATCCCATCCATTTGATGTTTGGTAGCACATGGCTGTGCAGATGATAGATTTAAATTTTGTAGTCCCTAGGAGAGTCGAACTCCTCTTTAGAGAATGAAAATCTCTCGTCCTAACCGATAGACGAAGGGACCATCGCGAAAATGCGGGTGCAAAAGTACGACTATTTTTCCATTCTACCAAATATTTTTAGTAAAAAATAACATTTTACGGATATTTTTTGTACCTTTGCACCGTATGTTGACGAAAACTCAGGCTATTGTACTACATTCGCTCAAGTATGGAGAAACTAGATTGATTGTAGATATGTTTACCAGAGCATTTGGTAGGCAGTCGTTTATTGTGAGCATACCCAAGACGCCGAAAGGTAAGGTTAAGAAGCAGTTTTTTCAGCCTCTTACCTTATTAGATATAGAGACCGACATTAGGCCAAGGCTGCAGTTACAGAAGTTGCACGACGTAAGACTTATGAGTCCGTTTGCATCTATACCCTTTGAGCCTGATAAGTTGACTATCTCGCTGTTTGTGGCCGAGTTTCTGTATTATGCCCTACGTTCAGAGCAGCGTAACGAGTTGCTATATGATTATCTGGAGAATAGTATTATGTGGCTGGATGGTCAGCAGACTCGTTTTGCAAACTTTCACCTCGTATTTCTGTTGAGGCTTACGCGATTCCTGGGTTTCTATCCCAATCTTGACGATTATAAGGATGGGGATTACTTTGACCTGCGCGAGAGTGTGTTTATGAGAAATCCCCCCATACATCGCGATTTCTTGCATCCAGAAGAGGCGCAGAAGGTGCAGTTGATGATGCGAATGGATTTTCCCACGATGAATCTGTTTCGTATGACACATCAGGAGCGAAATCGACTGCTTGAAGTGTCGCTAAAATATTATCGACTCCATCTGCCAGATTTTCCAGAGATGAAGTCGATAGAAGTATTGCAAGCCTTATATCAATAAGGTGCAGCGAGTTTACATAAACTTGATGGTACCCTGAATTGGCTCGTGCGGATCCTGTGCGGGCTCGTCGATGGTTACAACCTCGTCGACATTGCTGGCCTGTGAGTTGATGCTATCCAGAATCTCACGGGTACGCTTGTAGGTAGGAGTCTGCTCAACGGCTGAAATAACATCGTCGTTGTCGAGATCCTCAGGACGGAACAGGTAGATGTTAGGACGACGCTTGTAACGCTTGGTTGCTCCCTCGCCTCCATAGTAGCGGTTGCGGCGATCCTGGCGCTCGGCTGCTTTTTCCTGCTCTTCGGCTATACGATTGATATCCTCCTGACTATGTTTCTTCAGGTGACCATTCATACCATCAACATTCTCGATACCGAAACCTGTAGCCAGAATTGTTACCTTTACTTTTTTACCAAGTTCGAGGTCGGTGGCAAGTCCCCACTTGATTTCGAAGTCGTTGCCAAACTTGGCCATGAAGTCGTTTACGTCGTTCATCTCTTCCATCATCAGCGATGACTGACCATCCTTAGAGCCTGCAAACGAGATAGAGAGCAGGATCTTCTTTGAGTTGAAGATGTCGTTATCGTTGAGCAGAGGTGAATTGAGTGCATCTTCAATGGCCTTCTTTACTCGACCTTCACCTTCGCCGTAACCTGTTGACATGATAGCTACGCCACCATCCTTAAGCACGGTCTTTACATCGTTGAAGTCGAGGTTGATAAGTCCGTGAACGGTGATTATCTCGGCAATCGACTTGGCTGCAACACTCAGTGTGTCATCAGCCTTGCCAAAGGCATCGAGTACAGACAGTTCTGGATATATCTCGCGTAGACGCTCGTTGTTGATAACCAACAGAGCATCAACGTGTTTCGACATTTCTTCGACACCATCTAGAGCTTGGTCGATCTTACGGTCGCCCTCAAAACGGAAGGGAATGGTGACGATACCAACGGTAAGAATGCCAAGTTCTTTTGAAACACGAGCGATGACAGGAGCAGCTCCTGTACCTGTACCACCGCCCATACCGGCTGTGATGAATGCCATACGGGTTCCGTCGCTAAGCATAGTGCGGATATCCTCGATGCTCTCTTCGGCTGCCTGACGGGCTTTCTCAGGTTTGTTTCCTGCACCAAGTCCCTCCTTTCCCAACTGGAGATGAACTGGTACGGGCGAATCGTTAAGTGCCTGGTTGTCGGTGTTGCAAAGCACGAATGTTACATCGTGAATGCCCTCACGATACATATGGTTAACAGCGTTACCGCCACCACCACCAACACCAATGACCTTGATGATGCTATGCTCCTTCTCCGGTGATCCGAAGTCCAGGATGTCTATATTCATATTGTTCTCCATAATCTTCTTTCGTTTTTAATCTTCTTCTTCAACAATCGACTTACCAAACTTCATAAGTCCCTTCTTGAACTTATTCCAGGCGCTGTTCTCCTTGCGGATGCGTGCTTCTTCTTCTTGTTGGCGACGTTCCTCTTCCTGACGTGCGCGCTCTTCTTCTTCCTGCTGGCGACGACGTTCTTCCTCTGCCTTCTGTTTCTCGGCCTCAGTGCGGATAACACCTGCAGGGAGGTCGGTTGTCTGACGTGCAGGGCGCTGATCGTTAGTAGGATGAGCTGTTTGAGGTTTCAGACTCGCAAACAGGTCACCGTTTGGATCGTATGCATCGCCGGCGCAGTTAATGTCGCCCTTGGCTAGCAGACCTAATACGGTGTTCATCATACCATTACGCGACTTGATTTCCTCATTATTAGTAAGGATAGTTTGCGAAACGAACTTGGCTATACGGATTTTGTCAACGTGAGTGTGGTTGACAAATGCCTTCTCGATATTCTTCATGTTTGAGCCGCCGCCAGTAAGGATGATACCTCCCAGCAGTTTGTCGTAGTATTCAGATGGAATCTGATACCAGACGTTCTCAATGATTTCCTCAAGGCGGCCCTCTACAATCTCGATGAACTTGCGGCTCTCAACCTGACGCTCAGAGTCGATAGAGTATTTCAGTTCATTGTCGATCTCGCTGTTGTCGGTATATGCCGAGCCATACTTCAGTTTCATCTTCTCGGCGTCGCTCTCTTCCATCTGCAAGGTAGCGATGTCCTTTGTGATATTGTTGCTTCCAAGGGGGATGACGGCAAGATGGCGGAGTATATTCTTAGAGTAGACTGATACTGTAGTTGTATCAGAACCTATATCGACGAGTGCACAACCCGAACGTTTCTCTACCTCGGTAAGTACACTGTCGGCAAGTGCTAGTGGAGCCAAATACATCTCGGCTACATTTATGCCGGCTGTCTCGAAGCACTTATTGAGGTTGCGATAGAAGGCCTTACGCTCCAGAATGTTCAAGAAGTGGCCCTCGAGGTGAGTGGCCTGAATACCTACGGGATCCAACTGGAACTGGGTTCCAACCTTGTATTCCTGAACGGCAGCATCGAGTATTTCCTGGTCCTGATATGTCATGTTGCGGTTTGCGTCCATCAGCTCAATCACCATGTCCTGAGTGATGATGGTTTCGCCTGGAAGATCCTTGGTTACTACGTTCTTTACGCTACGGATTGACTGTCCGCCAACTCCAACGTAGACCTGAGTAATCTGTGTCTTGAGCTGAGTTTCCAGTTTCTTGATGATACTGGTGAGGCATTGTGCGGTCTTGTCGATGTTGTAAACCACACCTTTGCGGATAAACGACGAAGAATCCTCTTTGACTACAGCAAGCACGTTGATGCTGCCGTCAAGATTCTTCTGTCCCGCGATTCCGGTTACCTTGGACGAACCGAGTTCAATTGCTACAATAAAATCCTTTGCTGCCATCTCTTATTATTTGTTTGTCAATTATTCTTTTTACATATTATCTGGTTGTTGAACTCCACATTGATATAGCTGTACTTGTTCCAACCAGCTTTGTTCAGTCCGTAGATATAAAACTTGCGAAGTCGCTCCAGCTTGCTGTCGATATGCGTGGGCGAACCAAGAAACACAATATGATCGCCAACACGAGGAACCATCTCTAGCGTCCCGTTTGTAAGTACATTAAGTTGTACTGTCTGGTTCTTCCAGAAAGTGTTGCTTACTATGTGGTTGGCAATTTTCGACAATACGTTCTGAGCGTACTTCTTACTTATGTGTCCTGTCGCTATCAGAATATCTGTGGCATAACCAGACTCGGGCATGATATTGCCATGATTGTCGAGATAGTAATTATCGCCATTGTCGGCCATAATGCGGATTACGGGTATGCGCTGCTTGATGTTTATGCATACGTGTCCGCTCAGTGTCTTATAGCACTCGGCCTTCTCTACAAACGGACTCTTCTGCAGAGTCTCTTCCATCTTGCGTGGCGAGATCGAACTCATAGGTTGTGATAGTGGGTATATCTTATGTTGTGTGAGCAACTTCTTGACCTCGCTTGGATTAAGGAAACCTTCCATCGATTCCTTTTCGATGTCGATTTTTACCTCAGTGCATTCCTTGGCCATGGCCTCGTCAGGATCGTTGAATGCTGTGACGGCCAGAACCAGGTAGATGCCAACTGCTATGTTGCAGGCTACCATGAGGGTTTGTTTCCAGTTGATGGTCATTATCTTATTTGACTATCTTAAAATTTACTATTTAATAATTTGGTAATTTGTGGAACCTGATTGTCAAGATCTCCGGCACCAAGTACAATTAGTACTTCAAAGTCGTGCTCCTTGATATAGTTGAGCACATCGACCTTCTGTATCATCTCCTTTTTTACGCCAGGTTTTAGATTGTCGTAAATCAGCTTTGAGGTAACACCCTCGATAGGAAGTTCGCGGGCTGGGTAGATTTCTGTTAGAATCACCTCGTCGAGCTGACTCAGTGCATCGGCGAAATCCTTGTAGAAGTCGCGAGTGCGAGTATAAAGATGAGGCTGGAAGATTGCGGTGATGTGCTTGTTCTTATACAACTCACGTATGCTCTTAGCGCTCTGGTAAATCTCCTTTGGATGATGAGCATAGTCGCTCAAGAATACCATCTTGCTATTTTTAATCTTGAAATCGAAGCGACGGTCAACTCCTCCATATGTCTGCATGCCATACTTCAGTTCTTCAGCTGTGCATCCATTAAGCTGTGCCATAGCCATTGCAGCGATGCCGTTCTCAATATTAATAGGCACAGGCTGACCTAACTGTATTCCTTTGATACTTTCAATAGGAGAAATAAAGTCGAATGTTATCTCGCCATTCTCTATACAGATGTTCTCTGCGTGGAAATCGCCTTCGTTGAGGCTATAGTCATAACGACGAACATCTGGCTGGATGTTCTCTTTCATTTCCAGATCGCGATGGATAATAAGCGCACCACCTGGCTGAATAAGCTCTGTGTAGTGACGGAAGCTTTCAAGATATGCCTCTTTTGTTCCATATATATCCAGGTGATCGGGGTCAGTTGATGTGATAACGCTCATCCAAGGACGGAGCCAGTGGAAAGAGCGGTCGAACTCGTCAGCCTCGATTACTACGAAGTCTGAGTCAGACAGAATATAGTTTGTGCCGTAGTTCTTAGAGATACCTCCAAGGAAGGCATTGCAGTCAAGATGACTCTGGTGCATGATGTGTGCACACATGGTAGAAGTTGTAGTCTTGCCATGAGTTCCTGCTACACAAAGACCTTTGTGGCTCTTGGTGAGTGTGCCGAGTACCTGGGCACGTTTCTGTATCTCAAAACCATTTTCGCGGAAGAATGTAAGTTCCTTATGCTCAGCAGGGATGGCTGGTGTATAGATTACCAGACACGACTCTTTCTTCTTGCACTCGTGAGGAATTTCATCTACATTCTCTTCGTAATGGATGAGCATACCTTCGGTCTCGAGTCTCTTGGTGAGGTCGGATGGTGTTTTGTCGTAGCCGGCTACAACAAGACCTTTCTTAATAAAGTAGCGGGCGATGGCACTCATACCGATGCCACCGGCTCCTACGAAATATACTGCTTTGATATCTTTTAATTCCATAATTCCTTTATTTTCTTTCTGCCAGTTTGATTACTTCTTTTGCAATGATGTCGGCTGAATCTGGCAAAGCAAGTTTCAATACATTTTCGCTGAGCAACTGCAGTTTCTGCTCGTCGGCAACTGTCTTAATAGCCAACTCAAGCAGTGTGGCAGGAGCTTCTGCATCCTTTACATAGATCGCTGCGTCGCGATTGGCCAATGCTATAGCATTCTTTGTCTGATGATCCTCGGCCACGTTAGGACTTGGTACAAGGATTACTGGTTTGCCGATGAGGCAGAACTCAGAGATACTGCTGGCTCCTGCACGACTGATAACCAGGTCGGCAGCCTTATAGGCGGCGCCCATATCGGTGATGAAATCAGTAACCACAAGATTTGGGATATTTTCTTCCTTCAGTCTCTCTGCTATCTCTGCGCTATAATATTTTCCTGTCTGCCAGATAAACTGTGCATCGGCAGCCTTGATTAGGTCTAGATGCTGAAGAACACTCTCGTTGATGGTTCTTGCTCCAAGACTTCCGCCTACGAGCAGGATTGTATTCTTTGAAGGGTCGAGGCCGAAGGTCTTAATTGCCTCTTCTCGAGATATCTTGGTGTCAAGAAGTGTCTGGCGAACGGGATTACCTGTAAGTATAATCTTATCAGCAGGGAAGAAACGCTCCATTCCCTCGTAGGCCACGCAAATCTTCTCGGCTTTCTTAGCCAATAGTTTGTTGGTTACTCCTGCGTACGAGTTCTGTTCCTGAATCAGACAAGGAATACCCATGGCTGCAGCTTTGTTAAGGGTAGGTCCGCTGGCATATCCGCCAACTCCTACGGCAACTTGTGGTTTAAAGTCTTTGATGATAGACTTTGCCATGCGCTGACTCTTCCATATCTTGTAGAGAACTTTGAAGTTTTTGAGCAGATTCTTGCGGTCGAAACCGCAGATGGGCAGACCTTTGATCTCATAACCTGCAGCGGGTACTCGTTGCATCTCCATACGACCAAGTGCTCCTACAAACAGAATCTTGGCATCAGGACGAAGCGCCTTGACGGCATTCGCTATCGAGACTGCCGGGAAAATATGTCCCCCGGTGCCTCCTCCGCTAATGATGACTCTTAGTTCTTCCATATATTATTTTATTAATTGCGTGCAAAATTACAAATTTTATTTATAATTCTTCTATTTTTGCCTGCCTTTTTTTCGCAGAACGGCTAACACTTAATATAACACCGATGTAAGCGCAGTTGATGATGGTAGAAGTTCCACCTTTACTGATGAGTGGGAGAGGCTGACCTGTTACAGGCGCAATACCAACAGCAACCAACATATTAAAGGCTGCTTGGATTACCAACAAAAGAGCTAGTCCCATGGCCAGGAATGCTGGGAAGTTGTTTTCACATCTGCTGGCAATACGGGCAGTTCTATATACAAGCACTATGTATAGGAATACTACAAATGTTGCACCGACAATACCCAACTCTTCGATAACGATGGCAAAAATGAAGTCGGAGAAAGCCTGCGACAGGAAGTCGCGTTCTACTGACTGACCGGGTCCTTTACCGATGATGTTGCTTGAGACAATGGCGATATTAGCGTGAGCCACCTGAGCGTCTTTATCAAGGTCGTATTGATCGGGAGTGATAATCTCTTTGCTTGAGAACTTCTTGATACGCGATTTCCATGTGTCGGCACGGTGTAGTATCTTCTCTAGTTTACTCTTCTCCTTAGGTTTGGATACCTGTTCGGTTTTGGCTTTGTCTACAGCGACATTGTTGTCGTTGCCTACGGCCATGATAAACAAGAAACCAGCCAAAGCTAAGGCTGCTACAACTCCTACAAGTTTGCCCAACTGAACCATTGGTACACGTCCGATGAACATCATTAGGAATACCACAGAACACAATAGGGCGGCAGTAGATAGGTTCTCGACCATAATAAGCATGGCTATCGGAACCACAATCCAAAGGATGTATTTAAACGCTTTTTTATCAGCACCGTTTTCTCGTTGCGTGGCGCTCAGAATCTGAGCCGTTGCTAAAACTACGGTTCCTTTTGCAATCTCTGATGGTTGGAATGTCAGGCCGAAGATGTTAATCCATCGGCTGGCGTCGCCGGTGCGTTCGCCAGTAGCCAATACCCATAGTAGCAATACTACGGTGATAATGAGCAAGAAAGGAGTCATCAGTTTAAAGTATCGACAGGGGATGTTAAGCGTAACTACCGCCACTACCGCACCAAGAATAATAGTAACGGTGTGAAAGACAATAGGCCCCATATAGTTCTGGCTCTTATACGTCAGATTGCTCGAAGCTGAGAATACTTCGACGATACTGATCATGCATAGGAAGAAGAATACCATCCAGATGACCTTGTCTCCTTTAAAGATGTTTCCTATTTTCTTGTTCATTTCTTAGAGATTTCTTGCTAGAGTTTTAAACTGCTCGCCTCGATCCTCCATATTCTTGAATAGGTCGAATGAAGCACAGCATGGACTAAGCAGTACCGTCTCGCCTGGCTTAGCCATCTCGTAACATGCCTCCATGCACTCCTTCATAGAGTGAGTGTCGCGAACTGGGATTCCGAGATTGTCGAAGTTGTCGTGCAACTTATGGTTATCTGCACCCAGATATACGATACCAGAGCACTTCTCTTTTACGAGAGGTTTGATTGGTTCGTAATCATTTCCCTTGTCCTTGCCACCGATAATAAGAATTACCTTGGTCTTCATTGCCTCAAGGGCATACCAGCAAGCATCAACATTGGTAGCTTTCGAGTCGTTGATATACTGTACACCACGAACGGTGCATACTTTTTCTAAGCGATGTTCTACGCCAGGGAAATCGCTCAAACTCTTTCGGATCTCCTCTTTCTTAATTCCTGCAATATCGGCTGCAATACCTGCTGCTAGTGAGTTGTAGATGTTATGCTTGCCGGTAAGGCTGAGGCTCTCCTGCTCCATATTGAATGGCTCGGGCTTCTCGATCTTGTATTGACCTTCCTCGATATATCCGATAACGCCTTTCTCCTTGAGTTCAGAGAATGGATATTGTATAGACTTGATGTCGTATTTTTCTAACTCGCGCTTAATAATTGGATCATCTGCCCAATAGATGAATGCATCCTTTGGTGTCTGATTCTGGATGATACGCATCTTGGCATCCACGTAGTTCTGCATCTCGAAATTATAGCGGTCCAGATGGTCGGGAGTGATGTTGAGCAGGATAGCAATGTCTGCACGGAAGTCATACATATTGTCAAGTTGGAACGAACTAAGCTCGATGATGTAATATTCGTGTGGATCTTCTGCGACCTGAAGTGCAAGAGAGTTTCCGATGTTTCCTGCCAGACCTGCATCGTAGCCAGCCTCCTTGAAGATGTGATAAATGAGCGAGGTGGTTGTGGTCTTGCCATTAGAACCTGTGATACAGATCATCTTAGAGTTGGTATAGCGACCAGCAAACTCAATCTCGCTTATGATATGAATACCCTTTGCGATAATCTTCTGAATCATCGGAGCTGTGTCGGGGATGCCAGGACTCTTGATGATCTCGTCGGCATTCAGAATCTTCTCTTCTGTATGCTGTCCTTCCTCCCACTCAATCTGGTGGTCGTCCAACTGTTTCTTGTACTTGTCGGCAATCTTCGACATGTCTGAAACAAACACATCGAAACCTTCTTTTTTTGCGAGAACGGCGGCTCCTGCGCCACTTTCGCCTGCTCCTAATATAACTATTCTTTTCATATCCTTTTATCTCATCTTTAATGTTATGATTGTGAGTGCGGCCAGTATAATCGTTGAGATCCAGAATCTGATAGTAATCTTTGACTCGTGGAATGGACGATGAGGCCAACCTTTAAGAATATATCTACTTGTAGCATCGAGTTGTGAATCGAGCTTGCGGAAATTGTCGTGGATAGGTGTTGCGCGGAACACGCGGACCCTCTGGCCTTTACGTTTCATAATCTTGAACCATTGGGTCTGGATGATAACACTTAGACTCTCAACGAAGAATATTCCGCAGAGGATAGGTAGCAACAGCTCCTTGTGGATAATAACGGCTGCAACACCGATGATACCACCGATTGTGAGCGAACCTGTGTCGCCCATAAATACCTGTGCGGGGTAGGCGTTATACCACAGGAAACCTATCATAGCGCCGATGAATGCGCAAAGGAATACTACTAGCTCTTCAGAATGCGGGATGTACATAATGTCGAAGTAGGACGCATAGCCTATGTGTGATGACACATAAGCAAGTATACCAAGTGCCACTCCGACGATAGCAGAGTTTCCTGCACACATTCCGTCCATTCCATCGTTTAAGTTGGCACCATTTGATACTGCTGTAACAACAAAGATTGTCATAAACACAAACAATACCCAACCAGCAGCAACCTTGTATTTGCCGCAGAACGACATAATGTTTGAGTAGTTCAAGTTGTGATTCTTTATAAACGGAATGGTTGTATGCAGAGATTTCACTGCTTCTTTCTTATGTTTCACTACAATCTCCTTGTTCTGTTGCTGTACATTCACGTTCTCGCGAACTACTACATCAGGACTAAGCCATAGTGTCAGGCCGACGATAAAGCCGATACTTACCTGTCCTACAATCTTGTATTTTCCTTTCAGACCATCCTTGTTACGCTTGAAAATTTTGATATAATCATCAAGGAATCCCAGAAATCCCAACCAGATGGTAGTTATAACCATCAAGATAAGATAGATATTGCGGATACGACCAAATAGTAATACTGGCACAAGTATGCTCACAATGATAATGATACCACCCATTGTGGGTACGCCTTTCTTTTCGACTCCGAATGGGTCAATGCTTGGGTCACGCTCTGTCTCGAAAATGCTTCTGCGCTTCATCCATTTGATGAACTTCTCGCCAAACCATGCAGAGATGAGCAATGAGAGAATCAGTGTTAAAAGTGAGCGGAACGATATGTAGGCCCACATGTGTGATCCTGGTATGTCGTATTGGTCGAGGAATCTGAACAGATAGTATAACATAAGCTAGATAATTATGAATTAAATATTTCCTTTACTACTTCCTTGTCGTCGAAGTGGTGCTTTACACCCTTAATCTCCTGATAGTCTTCGTGGCCCTTACCTGCAATAAGGATAACATCGCCCTTTTCGGCCAGCATGCATGCTGTACGGATGGCCTCGCGACGGTCTACGATGCTCAGTACCTTCTTCATCTGCTTCTGGTCTAGACCTGCTAGCATATCGTTGATGATATCTTGTGGCTCTTCGAATCGTGGATTATCTGATGTAATGATAACCTTATCGCTCTGCTTAACGGCTTCTTGTGCCATGATGGGACGCTTGCCCTTGTCGCGATTGCCGCCAGCACCACAAACGGTGATAACTTTTCCATTGCCGTTAAGCACTTCATGAATGGCATTGAGCACATTCTCAAGTGCATCGGGAGTGTGGGCGTAGTCAACGATGGCTGTATAGCCCTCGGGCGAATGGATGGGCTCGAGTCGGCCGTTAACGCTCTTCAGCGTGCTAAGAATCAGAAGGATGTCCTCTGGTTTCTTTCCCAACATTACTGCTGCTCCGTATACAGCCAACAGGTTGCTGACGTTGAACTTGCCGATGAACTGCACACCAACCTCCTTGCCATTGATGTCGAGATACATTCCTTCGAAGTGACACTCTATAATTTTAGCTTTAAAGTCGGCCATTGTGCGGGTAGAGTATGTCTTGACTTGAGCCTTGCAGTTCTGTACCATTATCATGCCGTTCTTGTCGTCGGCATTGGTTATTGCGAAGGCATCCTTATCGAGGCCATCAAAGAAAGCCTTCTTGGCATCACGATAGTTCTCGAATGTCTTATGATAATCCAGATGGTCACGGGTAAGGTTAGTGAACAATCCGCCTGCAAACTTCAATCCGCCGATACGTTTCTGCGCGATGGCGTGGCTAGAACACTCCATAAATGCATATTCGCAGCCTGCGTCAACCATCTGTGCTAGCAAACGGTTCAGTTCTATTGGGTCGGGGGTGGTATGATCGGCGGGTATTGCTTCACCCTCGATATAGTTGCATACAGTTGACAGCAAACCGCACTTGTGTCCGAACTTGCGAAACATATTATATAATAAGGTGGCGATGGTGGTCTTGCCGTTGGTTCCTGTTACACCTACGAGTTTAAGTTTTCTTGAAGGATCGCCGTAAAACAGCGTTGCAACCTTACCTACAGCATCCTCTGTAGATGCTACTTTAATATATGTTACTCCAGCTGTTTCCTCCTCTGGAATTATCTCGCATAATACTGCTGCAGCTCCCAGCTCGATTGCCTTTGGGATGAACTTGTGTCCATCCGTTACGGTGCCTGGGATGGCAACGAATAGATGCCCCTTCTCGATACGACGAGAGTCGATGTTGACACCTGTAATCTCCACATTCACATCACCAATGATGTTGAGTGATTCTACATTCTTGAGCAGTTCATTTAATCTCATATTCTTATACCTTATTATATATATTAATCTAAAATTAGTTCGCACACCATTCCCTGTTTTACAGCAGAGCCTGCGTGGATACTTTGTGACTTTACTTTTCCTCTACCCTTCAATTGGGCTTTTATGTGCCGACTTTCTAACAGATAAACGGCATCTTTCGCACCCATTCCCGTAACATCCGGTACTACGTGTTTGCTAACTTCGCGATAGCTACTGTTGCCATTAGCTTTGGTTCCAAGACTCGAGAGTACATAGTTTGCAGCTGCATTATCACCTCTCTTTACGTCAGGAGTCAATATCGATGAAGCATCGCGAGCTGCGTCGACATTGCGCTTAAGATTCTGAGCCATTACGCCTTCGGCAATATGATGGAATACCACACCGCTCATACCTCCTCCGGAAGCAGGAAGTCCTGACTTCTTAAGACATACGATACAGGTATATCGTGGATTGTCTGCAGGAAAGAAGCCTGCAAAGCTGAGCCAGTAGCGGGTTACTCCCGAGTGATAGCTTCCATATTGGTCGGCCACCTGTGCGGTACCTGTCTTTCCGGCCACTTTGAATGATTTTGAACCTGCTTTCTTTCCCAGTCCCTGACTGACCACATGCTCCAGAATAGTCTGCATGGTCTTGATGGTCTGAGGCTTGGCAATTCGCTCTTTCAGCACAACAGGCTCGAACTCACGGATAACTTCGCCGTTCTTCATCAACTGTTTTACAAAGCGTGGCTGCATCATCTTGCCGTCATTTGCAATTGCATTATAAAATGCAACGGTATTGATAGGTGCAATCTGTGTTTCGTATCCAATACTCATCCAGGGTAGGGTGGTTTTACTCCAGTATTTTGCTCTATCTGTGGTCTTGGTGTCAGGCATACGTATCATAGGCGTGTGGTAACCTACCAGAGGCAACTTCAGATCCTCATGTATACCTATTCTATATAGACCTTCTACGTATTTTCTTGGGTTATGACCATAGTATTTGTCGATGAGGTAGCTTACACCGATGTTAGAACTAACTTCGAGTGCGCGAGCCACATTAATGGTTCCATAACCACCACGACGCCAATTGTGGTCCTTCATTGGTCGACCGTGCATCTCCATTACACCACATCCCGTTGGGATTGTCATTGTGGTGTCAATCACTCCGTCGTCGAGGGCGACAAGGAACGAGGCAACCTTGAATACCGAACCTGGCTCGCAACGGTAGCTGATGGCATTGTTTACCATCTCATAATAGTTGCCGTCCTGGCCTCGGGTCATATTTACGATTGCTTTTACGTCGCCAGTCTTTACTTCCATAAGGATGGCAACACCCATTTCTCCGTTGATCTCTTTCAACTCATCAACCAAGGCGCGCTCGGCCAAATCCTGCATACCAACGTCGATTGTCGTTACAACATCAACTCCATCCTCTGGTGATAGAACAGGGATATCCAGATACTTACTTAGGATTTTACGGCGATGCATCAAACCGTTCTTACCTCTAAGCAGAGTGTCAAGTGATAGCTCAAGCCCATTCTTGGCACTATCCTTTGCACCAAACATCTCTCCGATGGTACGTTGTGCCAGTGTTCCGAAGGGTTTGCGTCGTGAGTTGAAAGTTTCCCAATGGAATCCTCCTTTATAGGCTCGCTCCTTGAAGATTGGCAGATTGTGAACCTCGCAGAATGTGTTGTAATCTATACGGCGTGGCCAGATTTTCCAGTTGCGCGATCCTTTCACTCCGTTCTTAGAGATGGTATTCTTACCTTCAAGCAAATGTGCCTTGAATTCTGCTGCAGATTTTTGTGGGAATATCTGATTCAGTCCATAGCAGATAGTATCGATGTTCTCAGCCCATACCGAGTCACGCTTGTGTCTGCCAATTGAATCCTCGGCTCCAGCCTGAAAGTCCATGTATACCATATACTCCGGGATGCTGCTGGCCATAAGCTGACCATCGCAACTGAGGATATTTCCGCGATTAGGCTTAACTACAACACTGTCTCGCTTAAGTCGAGATGCTACCTGAGTCCAATAATCTTTCTTGGCAGTCATGATATACATGGCCTTGCCTACAACAGCAAAACCAATAAGCGTTAATACTACTGCGATAGCGAAGTAGCGCGGCATGACCTTATCGTTATTGAACTTACTCATCTCTGTTTATTCAGGTACATTAATTATATATGGTGGCTGGTCCGATATGTGGAGCAGTGAATCTCTGTTCTGTTTCAGTGCGTCGAGCACATGACTCTCGCGGCACATCTCGGTAAGGGTACTTGAACTGGAAAGGGCCTTGTATTTTGCGTCAAGCAATTCCTTCTCCAGTTTGTCTATAGCTATCAGGTCTTGCTGGCACTGATATCTTGAGGCAACATAGATGATGGTAAAGAATACCATGAGCACAACCAGCCAAATCTGCTTGCGCACCATCTCTGCAGTAAGGAAATCACCACCAAGAATGGTTCTGAGATTCAAAGATGATGTTGGACGAGTGTCCTCCTCCTTAACCTTCTCTTTGATCTTCTGGATAGTTTTCTTGGCATGCTCTTTCATCTCGGAGGCCTCTTCTTTCAGACTTACCTCTTCCTGTATCGCGGGCTGCTCCTCGATAATCTCCTGCATCTCCAATTCTATGTCGTCGTTCTTCTCCATATTCTTTCTCTAAATCTTTTCAGCCACTCTCAGTTTTGCACTTCTGCTTCGTGGGTTTTGTTTCTGTTCCTCGTCGCTAGGTACTATTACCTTGTTGTTAATCAGACGGAATGGGGCTTCGATGCGTCCGAAGAAGTCTTGTTTTATTTTACCTTCCACATTACCAGCCTTCATCATATTCTTTACAATGCGGTCTTCAAGCGAGTGGTAGGTTATGACAGAGAGACGTCCACCTTCGCAAAGCAAATCTTTGGCGCCGTTCAGCATTTCCTTAAGTGCATCCATTTCGTGGTTTACTTCTATGCGGAGCGCTTGGAACATTTTGGCCATCTCTTTTTTTTCTCTCTCACGTTGGAAAAGTTTTTCTGTCACGTGTAGAAAACCATCTGTGGTCTCTATTCTTTTCTCATTACGAGCCTTAGAAATTGTGGCTGCAATCTTTCTTGCATTCTTCAACTCACCATATATGTAGAAGATGTCGGCCAACTGCTCTTCGTTGTAGTTGTTAAGTATCTCAGCAGCAGTTGTTCCCGCTCGCTTGTTCATTCTCATGTCTAACGGAGCGTCGAAACGGAATGAGAATCCGCGTGTTTCATCGTCAAAGTGGTGGCTCGAAACTCCCAGGTCGGCCAAAAGACCGTCTATATGGTCTACGCCATAGTAACGCATCCAGTTCTTTAGGTATCTGAAGTTGCTTCTCACGAATGTGAAGCGATTGTCATTAACGATGTTCTTTTCTGCATCTGGATCCTGGTCGAAACTATATAAATGGCCTTTTTTACCAAGTCTCCGCAGTATCTCCTTGCTATGTCCTCCGCCTCCGAAAGTGACGTCAATATATATGCCGTCAGACTTGATGTTAAGTCCGTCTATGCTCTCGTTGAGTAGCACTGGTACGTGATATGTCTCGGCGGTAGTAATCATAGATTATCGCTGATGTTCATGATGTTCTCAAATTCGATACCGAATTCCTCTTCGCTCTTCAGGGTCTGCTTTAATTTCTCTGGTGTCCAGATTTCGATAGTGTTGTCCATGCCGATAAACTGAATATCCTGTTCTATCTCAGCAACTTTCATAAGTCGCTTAGGTATAAGGAATCGTCCGTTGCCATCGAGTGCAACCACTTCCGCCTCGGATACGAATTGGCGGAAAATCTGCTGATGTGTATGCATCCAGGGGCGTAGCTGCGACTTCAGTAGGTCTAGTCGCTCATTCCATACGCTTTCAGGATAGAGTACCAAACAGTTCTGGAAGACATCCTTTCTAAGCACCAAGCCTTCCTCGCCAGATGCCTGTAGCACCTTGCGGAAAACGGCCGGCAGGAAGGCTCTTCCCTTAGCGTCTGTTTTTGCCTCTATATTACCTATAAAACGCATACGTACCTATTTAATAATAAATTTGCCGCAAAGTTAGTGAATTTTCCCCACTTTACACCACAATTCCCCACTTTTTTTTATTTTTAACCTTTTTTTGATGATTAAAAGCCCTCTTCAGTCCTAAATACATTTAAAAACATAGTTTTTTCTTCAATTTTTGCTCATTATTCAAAGAAATGTGCTATTTTTGCAACTTGTTAGTGCATAGGAGAGAAATGACAACAGTTACAGAGCATACGATCGACATCGATCAGATCCTCAAAAGTAAGATGGGCGCAAAGGCTAAATTTGTGCCGGGTTCTTTGGTGAGCTGGCTAAAAAAGATAGCTCATCAAGACCAGGTGAACGCTTTCCTTTGGGAAAGTCGTGATAAAACTGGTGTGGAGTGGCTTGAGGAATGCGTAAAGTACTTGGATATGACACTGAACATCGTTGGCAAGGAGAATCTTCCTGATCCTAACGATGGCAAGCTATATACTTTTGTAAGTAATCATCCGCTTGGTGGTGAAGACGGTGTGGCACTTGGTGCCATTATCGGCAGATTCTATGATGGTCGTTTTCGTTATCTGGTAAACGATTTGTTGATGAACCTGCCAGGATTAGCTCCATTGTGTATTCCTATCAACAAGACGGGTAATCAGAGTCGCAATTTCCCTGCGATGGTTGAGGCCGGATTTAAGAGCGATCATCATATGTTGATGTTTCCTGCAGGTATCTGCTCTCGTAAGAAGAATGGTGTTATCCAGGATATACCTTGGAAGAAGACTTTCATTTCTAAGAGTGTAGAATATCAGCGTGATGTTGTGCCCATCCACTTTAGTGGCGAAAACAGTAAGTTCTTCTATCGGTTGGCTAACTTCAGCGATAAGCATTTGCCTTTTAATTTGGCAATGCTGTTTCTTGTCGATGAAATGTATAAAAATGTACACAAAACCTTCGAGGTGAAGATAGGAAAACCTATTCCTTGGCAGACGTTTGATAAGTCAAAAACTCCGATGGAATGGGCGGAATTTGTAAGAGAACAGGTCTATAAACTATAAACTTTTTAAGATAGAGAGAATGGAACAGGAAATTATCCAGCCTATAGCCAAAGAGGTGCTTAAAAGCGAATTGACTCCAGAGCGCCAGCTTCGTATGACGAACAAGAGTCATAATGAGATATATGTTATTACGGCTCACAATGCTCCTAATGTTATGAAGGAGATAGGACGTCTTCGCGAGATTGCTTTCCGAGAGGCTGGTGGAGGTACTGGCAAGGATATGGATATCGATGAATTCGATATATGTGAAAACTGCTATAAGCAGTTGATAGTATGGAATCCTGAAGCAGAAGAGATTATTGGTGGCTATCGATATCTACTGGGTACAGATTGGGAGTATGATGAAAAGGGTCAGCCAATTCTGGCAACTAGCCATATGTTCCACTTCTCTGATAGGTTCATTAAGGATTATGCACCTTGGACCATTGAACTCGGTCGTTCTTTCGTTTCTCTACCTTATCAGAGTTCTCGTATGGGTGCCAAGAGTCTGTTTGCTCTCGATAACCTTTGGGATGGACTTGGTGCTCTGACGGTTATCAAACCAAACGTCAAGTATTTCTTTGGTAAGATGACAATGTATCCATCGTATATCCGTAAAGGTCGCGATATGATACTCTACTTCCTTAAGAAGCACTTTGATGACAAGGAGAAACTGATAATACCGATGAAACCGCTAGAATTGGAAACTGATCCAAAGGAATTGGAAGCTCTGTTCGGTGGAAAATCATTCAAGGACGATTATCGTGTACTTAATGGTGAAATCCGTAAGTTGGGCTATAATATCCCACCACTGGTTAATGCCTATATGAGTCTTTCGCCAACCATGAAATTGTTTGGTACAGCTATCAACTATGGCTTCGGTGATGTTGAAGAGACGGGTATTCTGATTGCTGTAGATGAAATCCTAGAAGATAAGCGTGTTCGTCATATCGACTCGTTTATCAAGGAGCATCCTGAGGCATTGAAAATTACCAGTGGAGCCAATAAGGTGATCTATAAAGAAAAGTAAGTTAAAAGATTTAACCTAAAGATAACATATTATTTTATCTTATTTTAAGAAATTCATCGTACCTTTGCACTCAATATATTAATATACAAAGGCGATGAAGAAGGCAATGATGTATCTACTTTTGGCGTTGGGTATCACACTTGGTGTGGTATTCGTAGGTGGCGCGACAGCAGGATTTGTTGCTGGTTTCATCGATGGTTTTAATGGTGATAAGGTTGGAACTACCTCTTCTATGACTTATATGGTGGTAGTTGGTTCTGTATTCATTATTATATTATGTGTCGTCCTGCAATGGGTGTTCTTAAAGTTAGGTTTTGCAAGTTATACGATTGGTCGTATACCAAAAACTCCCAAGAAGGTTGGGTTGAAGGTTGTCGTTGGTACGATTGTTGCCATGATAGGTCTAGCTGTCTTTTATTGGATGCTTCTTGATAAGTCCATTTCTAACGGAGAAAGTGATGAATTTGTTATGGAATCTTATTCGTGGATGCGTCAACATCCTATTTTTACCATCTTAATTTTGCTTTTTGTCGAAGCTACTGCTAACCTGGTAATTTATGGTGCTGTGCTCCGTGAGATATTGGAATGGAAACATCGGCCATTTCCTGTTGTTTATATATTTGCGATGATTATGTCTCTTTTTAGTCTGATGGAAGGGATGCCTAGTCTTATGACGCCAGCTTTTGCCATAGCCCTATTTGAGGCTGCGTTGTTTGAATACACTCGCAGTATTATACCTATTATAATAGGCGATGTGGTTTTTTGGATAGTCATGCTGTGTTTGGTTGGCCTTCCATCTAGTGGATGGGCTTTCCTGGTTGCTGTTCCTATGATGGGGGTTGGTGGCTATTTTGCCATTAACAGTATGGAGCCTTACAAACCTATCGATTAGTCCTCTACAATCAACTGTAATCCTATTCCACGAACCGTTTTCAAGTTAATTTTGGGCTCGTCAGCAAGTAGTTTTCTGAGTTTGTTGATGAAGACATCGAGACTTCTCGATGCGAAGTAGTCATCTTCTGTATTCCAGAATCTACTGAGGATGGCCTCTCTGCGAACCACGTTGTTCTTGTTCTCTGCTAACAGCTGCAGAATCTGAGCTTCTCGTTGGGTCGTAGTCTGAGTTTCGCCAGTTTCATCGTTGCGAAGTGTTGCGTGATTGGCATCTAAAGTATATTTGCCAAGTTTATAGTGATTTGTTTCGTTTTGAGTCTTGGCTCCACCGCGCATCTTCATAAGTGCTTGGATATGTGCATCTAGCTCCTCTGGAACAAATGGTTTCTTTACATAGTTGTTAATGCCTAAGCGATAACCAGCCTTTACATCGTTTGGCGAGGTGAGGGCAGAAGTGAAGATGATGATTACATCGCCATCTGTTTCACGAATACGTTCCACCATCTCGAAGCCATTCATTACAGGCATATCGATGTCAGAGATAATGACGTCAGGATGCGTCTCCTCCCAGGCTTTCACACCTTCCTTGCCATTTTTGGCTGTTGTGACCTCATAGCCGCCAATGATGTCCTCCAGGCCTGTCTTCTCGATGTAAGCGAGCGATTCGTCGTCTTCGACTAACAATAACTTTATCATACGTTCTTGGGGATATAAAGAGTAAATTCTGAATATTTGTCTTTCTCACTTGATACAGTAACCTTGCCACCATGGGCTTGCATTACTTGGTATACATAGTTCAAACCTAAACCAAAGCCAGATACGCCACCTTTGCGATTCTTCTCATGGATAGCAGCCCGACCAAACTTGTCGAAGATAATCTGCTGCTCTTCTTTGGTTATACCAATACCATTATCGCGTACTTTTAATAGTACATTCTTGTCTGTATCTATCGATGAAATCTTGATTTTTATCTCATCTTTAGAGTATTTGATGGCGTTGTCTAGCAGATTAGCAATGGCCTCGGTCAGATATTGCTCATCGGCCAGTACATTTTTAATCTTTAGGTCTGTTACTATTTCTAACGGTTTGTCTGCTTTTGCCTTTGCTTTGTCGATTAAATCGACAATTATTGGTTCTATATCTATATCCCACTTGTTCAGAATAAGCTTTTTGTTTTCTAGTTTTGAGATGGTAAGCAGCTTGTTGACAAGAGCTAGCAGGTGTTCAGCTTCTTCTTCGATGATGGTATAGTATTTTTCCTTAATCTGTGGTTTGTCGTCAACTTTACCGCTATGCAGGAAGTGGGCACCCATAATAATCGATGAAAGCGGCGATTTCATGTCGTGAACCATCGCATACGAGAAGTCGTTGCGTAGTGCGGCCATCTGTTCTTGTTCGGTAATGAACCTTAGTAATTGCACAATGATGATGGCAAAGAAACCAAGGATAAATGCACTCAGAAGGAAAAGAGGACTAAGTTTCTGCGCCAACTCAGGATAGGGGTTGTTTAGCGCAAGTTGTATGGCTTTTGATTGATCTCTACGAATGCTAACGGGGTGGGTCAATATTGACCACGATGTGTTGTTGTCGTTGTTCTTTCGTGTAATATTCCCAGAAGCATCAATTTCGAGTATGGTAACGTTGCGATTGATTTCTGCCACACTAAGTAGTGAATCTACGTATAATGCAACTGTATCAAGCGAAATCTCAGAGTGGTAATCCTTGCTCAAGGCATCGTTCATACCCTCCACTGATGATGCAAGCGATATATTGCCTCGTGCTTCTGATAAACTAAGAGTGTCGTCTTTAGTTACAATGTCTGCGCGAGTATAACTCTCGTAAAACATGGCCCATGTAAGTTGGTTGCCTGCACGTTCTGTAATGTCCTTAGTAACAGAGCGATAGGTCATCCACATATATAATGCCAGTAACAGTAAAACTGTCACTGCACTTACTATCGACACATATTTATACTTGCTAGTATGCATAATCGTGTGCAAAGATAGTGCAAATCGGGGTAAATTCCAAATTTATTAAGGAAATTTGCCCCTCATTCAGGAAAATCGTATACCAGATATTGCATGTTGGGCTCTATTGGGTAGTTTGTGAGTAGACCAGAGCGTGTAACAAATGACAGTATACCATTAAATACACCATATCCAAATGTGTATTGCCCGCCATAGATGTTGATATGATGAACTCGGCGGGCATCGTAGTTCATGAGTCGCTCGATATTGGTGATAGGCATACCGTCTATCAATACCAATGATGGCCATGAATTAACGTTTGGTGCTTGTTCTAATGAAACAAACAACTGTGGTACGCCTTTTACTTTTCTTTTGCTTACAAAGATAACATACTCTAGCAGCACTTCTCTGATAGTTTGGAACTGACGATATTCGTCAAGGTTATAGGTTTGTACAGGTTTAGAACCAAATACAGTATCGTCATAATCTAGTGGTACTATTGCAGATTGTGTGTCGTCTTCCTGTTCTTCTTTGACGAGGTGCTGACGCTGCATTTCGATGGAGCGTGCTTCTATCTCACTGCGATTGTAATGAAATACAAGATGTGGCAGTTTCTTAGGAATCAGGGCTTCAAATGGGCTGATAATCTCGATGGGTAGGCTCGTGTCTGTGTGCGTCACAGCTGAAAGCACTAATGGTTGTTTGCCATTAATTCCGTATGTGTAGAATATGGCAATGGAGTCATTAGCCATCTTTCCCTCAAAATAATGTATCTGCTTGCCTATGATGCTTAAAGAAGGACGTATCTGGTCGCTTTTGAAGACTTGGCCACCATTTTTGATACGTGCTTTTATGATGTGGCCTTCTGTCTCACGCACATCAATGTCCTTCTTGTTAACCAAATCAGCAAAACCAACACTCGTTGCCATACTATTATTGCCCGATACCCACTCGATATCATCGTCTTTACTTTTGTGAAGAGGATTTATAATAGCAACAAGTTGATTGGAAACATTAGAGTTATCACGAGTATATACAGATAGTACATAATATCCACTATGAAGGTCGGATGGCAGTTCGATGATGCCCGTCCCCTTACCGCCATAAATACTGATTATACAACCTGCCGACAGACTATGTGTGTCGCATAGTTCTGCGTATGCAATTAGTGCGTTATCTGTAGTTATACTTACCTTCATCGTCTCGCCAGCAAGGTACCATGGACGATCTGTCTCAATGCTTGCAGCAAAGGAATTCAAGGCAATTGCTAAAACAGCTATTGATATCTTAATTCTTTTATTCATCTTAGTAACTTACATTTTTTGTTAATAACCAAAAACTGGGCATTTCAGTATATGCGCCTCTATATCTTACGTCAACTTGGCGTCCGTATGCCCATGCTGACCGTGACTTGCCTGTAACAGATTTCATCGCGTCTTCATACTCGCACAGGTACATTCCTCTTTCTACCATTCTGAGGCAATCTTCCATGCTGCAGTCTTCTATCCATGCAAGTGAACCTATTTTTTGGCGATAGATGGAATAATCTGTGTAATTTAGGAAGAATCTGTATTCGCCTGTGTTAAAAGAGCATCCCACAAATCCTATCACGTTCTTTTTCGACGTACGACAATGGATATTTGTTGGCAGTGATGATGGTTGAGGGGTGAACAAACCTCCCATTTCAGAGCTTGCCTGACGGCGTGCAAGTTCATACTCGTATTCAGCCTTGGAGATGGCACGTTGATGTATTAGTCCGCTATACCTATAATACATGCGCTCATTACTTCTGTCTATGTCATATAACTTTAGACGTTGGATGTGTTGACCTTGGTAGTGAGAGCCTGCACCAACCATTATTGTCGAGCTAGTTGCATCTATCCATCCACACACAGGGAACTGATTCTCCTTCTTTATTATTCTCATATTCTCTACATCGAAAAACAAGTCTGTTATGTAGTCAGGATGCACCTCCCAAGTTTCATCGTATGTCCACGAGTAATAATTTTCCTTAGTAGAGTCGATGGGCGCTTCTGGTGTGATGAGTATGTCAATGTTGCTTTCTGGTGTGTTCTGCACTCCGCTTACTTCTGCAATCTTCTCTGTACGCATAGGTTTCTGTGGGACAGACTCATAAATCTCACCATCTACTTCGATATGTAGATAATACTCTTCGTCAGGATTAAGGTCGCCAACCATACAGGTATATTTGCCATAATTGGATTGCGCTTTGTATTCAGAACCGTCAGTTCCGCGTACAGATAAAATCGCTTCTGTTTCCATCTTAGGGGTGTCGAATGAGTTGATAGGCAACGTACGCGATAGTTTGAATGTATTCTCTCTTGAAGAAATTATTGTTCCTTCGACAACGAGCAAGTTTGAATCTTCTGAAGGAATATCTGCTTCGAATTCCTCAATACAGCCCGACAGTGTACACATGCATACCATTAGGCATAGCACAGAATATAGCGTTTTATTTAGTTTCTTCATTTTTTAGTTGAATCGTATATTAAGTGAGACATAAGGAATGGCAGTGCCAAACACAGATAACTTATAGCCTTTAACCTGTGTTCCCTCTGTAACATAGTAGATGTTGTAGGCGTTTTTGCGTGCAAGGGCATTATATACACCTATAGAAAACGACGTGTGGAGGAAACTTGTAAGCTTATGTGTCGGCTCTATATTAAACGCTAGGTCTAATCGCATATAGTTCGGAATTCGATATTTGTTGCGGTTGGTATAGTAGGGCATATACGTATTATTATGCGAGTCATAATAATTGCCGGCAGGTACTGTCGTGGGGCGACCTGTGGCGTAGTCGAAGTTGCTGGAAAAGCTATATCTCTCCGTAAACTTGAAGTTTAGCACAGCCTTCAATTCATGTGGCCTGTCATATTCAGATGGATACCACTCGCCATTGTTCAGAGGTGCGGCAACCCTCTTGTCGTCCTGGCGAAGCAAAGAGCGCGAGAAGGTATAGCTTACCCATCCATTCAGCTTTCCTGTTGGTTTCTTTACCTGAAGTTCCAGACCATAGGCTTTTCCCTTTGTCGAAATTACATCAGTCTCAAGATGATGATTCATTAGCAGGACAGCAGAATTGCGATAGTTCAGATAATCACCGATATGTTTGTAGTATACTTCTGCTGATAATTCGTATGTCTTGCGTGCTGTTTCATGATAGATACCAGCTGCTACTTGCCATCCATTTTGGGGCTTGATGTTTAGGTCTGAAAGTTTCCAAATATCAGTTGGCGAGACGATTGAAGTGTTCGACACCTTGTGGATATACTGATGCATAGTGTTGAAACCAGCCTTCAACGAAAGGTTTTCTGCAAGGAAATATCTTGCAGACAGACGTAATTCTGGAGCATGATAGGTCTTGATGATACCTGTTTCACGCCGTGTTTCCAGCAGATTATTCTCAGATGGCAGTTCTCCTGCATAATAATAGTTTACGTCGCGTGGACCAAATACATTGAACATAGTATAACGCAAACCTGCAGATACAGACATCTTTTCTGTTATCGAATGCTCATAGTCGATATATGCTGCACTCTCCAGTGCCTTTTCATTCTCTAATTGGTCTGTCTTAATGCGTGATAACGCACCCATAGGCTCATACTTACCAGCCTGTACATTGTAATGCTGCACAGTGAGACCATAGGTAAGAGTCTGTTTTTCGGAAATACGCTGACGAAGATGTAGCTTGCTCCACAACTGATCTATGCCGAAACTTAATCGGGCGGCCATCGAAGGTGTGGCATTCTCCTCATTGAAATAATCGTAGTGGTCAAGTCCTGCAGAAATCGTAGCTGTGGTTTTCTCATTCAGGATAGAGCGCCACTCGGCAGAGAAGTTACGGTTCTGGTAACCATATTTGTCATCAGAACTGAACGAGAATTTATCTCTACTCAGATATCCGTATATCTTGAGACGATGCATGTTATTTATTTTCCAAGTCAGAACACCACCAAGGTCATAGAAGTTTGCCGAACCATTTTTGTAGCCGCTCTTTTCTGGCAGTAGTTTCAGAATCCAGTCGCTATAAGTAGTACGGCCATTAAGCATCAGTGATACGTGATCCTTTACGATAGGTATCTCAAGATTAACCTTACTGGTAAGTGCGCCAATACTTGCAGAACCTGTAAGTTTCTGCATATTAGCCTCTTTCGAAGTCACTCTCAGTACACTGCTTATTCTGCCTCCATATTCTACAGGAATACTCGACTTGAATAGTTCTACATCCTCTACTGCGTCAGAATTAAACGATGTGAAGAGTCCAAACAGGTGTGACGGGTTATACACCGTTCCGCCATTGAATAGTATAAGGTTCTGGTCTGTTGCTCCTCCTCGCACATTATATCCACTTGAGGCCTCGCCAACAGTTGTTACGCCTGGCAGAGTGAGGATCACCTTCATAATGTCCGATTCGCCAAATGCTGATGGAATGTTTTTCAGTAGTTGTGGTTTAAATTTTTCCGAACCCATAGTTGTGCTCTTAACAGCCGATTGGCGACCAGCAACAACTACAATCTCAGCTAGTTCCTGATCGTCGGCAATGCTTCTCTTAGCCTTCGTTACGCCTGGAATTATATAGGTCTTTGTGTTCTTAGAGCCTGATGACATTATGACGGAATCATTGTCAAGAACAGGTATTCCTGTGATTAGCTTCTTATTGTCAACTTGTTTTGCAATAGTTATGGGCTGCACGTAATTGCTTCTTGTCACTCTTGATTCGTGATTGGCTAGGGCAGAGAGAATGTGTGGATTACTCTTTGGAGAACCAGATACACTCTTGATGACTTTAATTAGACTCTGTTCGCGATTTCTCTTTGAGAACGAAAGGCGATTCTGTTTGGCAAATCGCTTAATCTGCGCTTTCTGTTCGGCAAATATCTTTGCCACATCCGACGCACGCTTCACATGGTACATTTCTCCCTGAGCAGTTATGAGTGTGTAATGCTCTTTGGTTCTAAGAGTTTTTAGTGGGGTACGTTCTCCAATAGTTAATTTATCACCACCGTTGACTTTCCATACACTATGATAAAGCTGAACGCCATTAATGCTTCCGTCACATAGTACAGCTGTATATCGCAGACTATCCTCTGGATCGTGCACATATCTGTAGCTATCCATCTCAAACCAGTCAACGTGTTCCTGCTCAGGCATGCAAAATACATTCCCAAGTGGAGACAGGACTGCAATACTCTGTTTAAACTGGTCAAAACGTAGTTGTACATCATCGTAGACCACACCATAATAACTGATTCGACCTCGATATGTGTCTGAATTGTCTTTATAATACGGACAGTCATTCCACAACCATATTTGGTATGGTGGTTCGACCGTCCCTACGTAAAGACGAGCAAAATTAGCAGCAGAGGAAAAATAATCCTGAGCCTTAGTATTCTGCACGATAGCCATCATACAGGCAATAAAACAAAAAACCTTTTTCACGTCAAAATTTATCTTTTTACCTTAAAACTAATTCATATTCTTATCATTCTGGAAATTCATATACCAGATATTGCATATTGGGCTCTGTTGGGTAATTGGTTAGACGGCCAGAACGAGTTACAAATGACAATATTCCATTATAAACACCATTACCAAATGTGTATTGACCACTATAGATATTGATATGGTGAATACGTCGTGCATCATAGTTCAGTAGTCGCTCTGTGTCAATGACAGGCATGCCGTCGATGAGTACCAAAGTAGGCGATGATGTATCGTAGGCAGCATCCTCCTTGCGGACAATCAGTTTGGGTACACCGTTTATTGTTCTGTTGCTTACATAGACCACATATTCAAGTAGTACCTCCCTGATTGTAAGGAATTGACGGTATTCATCAAGATTATAACTTAGGTCAGGTTTGATTCCAAATATAGTCTCGTCATAGCCTAGAGGTACTACATCCTCGGCAGTATCGTCCGCATGATCACCAAGTTGCAGTTCACGTTTTACTGGTGTAATGGCTATTTGATGACGTTGCATATCCATAGAGCGGGCTTCTACCTCACTTCGCTTATAATGGAACACGAGATGAGGAAGTTTTCTTGGGAGCAAAGTTTCAAATGGATTAATCATCTCAATTGGTAGGCTCACTCCAGTAGATGATAATGCAGATAGCACGAGAGGTTGCTTGCCATGAATACCACTAGTGTAGAAAACGGCAGTAGTGTCATTAATAATCTTTCCTTCAAAATAATGTACCTGTTTTCCTATGATGCTTAATGAAGGGGTGATTTGACTATCCTTGAATGTGTGGCCACCATATATATTCTTTAAATGCGCCTTGATGATATGTCCTTCTGTCTCGCATACATCGATGGTTTTATTGTTTATCAACTCAGATGTTCCTACACTAGTCACCCAGCAGCTATCATCCTGCATCCATTTGATGTCGTCATCTTTATTCTTGCGAAGAGGGTTTACGATGCCTACAAGTTTATTGGTGACATTTGCGTTATCACGGGTATATACAGAGAGTACATAGTATCCACTATGCAGGTTGGAGGGGAGCTCGATAGAAATCGCGCCCTTTCCTTTGTTAAGTCTAATCAAGGTTCCTGCCACCAGACTATGCATGTCACATAGTTCTGCGTAAGCCATGAACGCGTTTTCTGTTGTGATACTCACCTTCATCGCCTCGCCGGCTAGATACCATTGGCGATCAGTCTCTATATTTGTGGCAAAGGAGTTAAGGCTAAGCACCAATGCTATAATAAGTGATAAATACCTGTTATTCATTTTTTTCTAATTTAATACAGACAATCATTGCTCACTATCGTCTTTTGTCGTTGACCAAAAATCAGGTTCCTCGATATATGCACCTTTATATCTCACATCGAGTTGCTCTTCATATGCCCACGCTGTTTTCAATTTACCGCCAGATAGTCTTTCATCCTGCCATACGCAGAGGAACATACCTTCTTCCTCTACTAGTCTGCGACAGTACATCTCGTTGGGATCTTCTACCCAAAGACGGGTGTCTTCCTTTCGAGGATAATAGATGGAGAAATCATCTGCATCAAGGAAAAACCTGTATTCATTCGTATTTAACGAACAGCCTACAAATCCGATTACGTGTTTTGACGAGGTTAAGCAGCGGATATTAGTAAGTGGAGCTGATGGTTGAGGTGTGAAAAGTCCTCCCATCTCTGAACTGGCTTGTTGCTGTGCTAGCACATACTCGTATTCTGCTTTTGAGATGGCACGTTGATGCACCAGACCGCTGTATCTGTAAAATACGCGTTCATCGCTATTATCTATATCGTATATCTTGAGTTTTTGTATATGCTGTCCTTCGTAGTTTGTGCTTGAGCCAACCATAACCGTTGTTTGGATAGCATCTTTCCATCCGCGCGAAGGAAACTGTTTGTCATTAAATACGCCCTTCCCTAGAAAGAGGTCATAATATACTGTGGTTGTATAGTCTGAATGCACTTCCCATGTCTCATCGCATGTCCACGAATAGTAGTTCGCTTTGTTTGGGTCGAAGGGAGCGTCTGGAGTGACGAGAATATCGATATTACTATCTAGTGTATTCTGTACTCCACAGACATCTGCTATTTTCTCTGTGCGTAAAGGCTTTTGTGGTTCAGATTCATAAACCTCGCCATCGTACTCTATATGGAGATAGTATTCCTCGTCAGGATCAAGGACGCCAACCTGGCACAAATATATTCCGTAGTAACCTTCTGCAATATATACAGAACCGTCACTTCCGTGTACAGAGACTTTTGCACCATCAACCAATCCTAATTCCTTGTCAGAATAGATTCCCTGTGTACGAGACAGGATGAACGTATTCAGTTCAGAAGAACATATTGTACCTTCAACAACCAGCAATTCGGAGTCATTAGCAGGTATGTCTGCCTGATATTCCTCAATACAGCCTGACAGAGTAACTGTCAATATGAGACATAAGATGATATATAGCTTTTTCTTTTTCATTTCTTGTATCTTTTAGTTGAACCGTATATTAAGTGATACATAAGGAATGGCTGTGCCAAACACGGACAGCTTGTACCCTTTAATTTCATCCCCTTCATTGACATAGTAGATATTATAGGCATTCTTGCGTGCAAGGGCATTATATACACCTATAGAGAACGATGTGTGGAGGAAGGATGTCAGTTTATGAGTGGGCTCTATGTTAAATGCCAGATCCAAACGCATATAGTCTGGAATACGGTATGTGTTGCGGTCTGTATAGTATGGCATATATTTATAGGTATAGAAACTATAGTATTTGCCGGCAGGAATAGTTGTAGGACGACCTGTGGCATAATTGAAGTTGCTCGAAAAACTATACCTCTCTGTAATTTTGAAGTTGAGCGTAGCCTTAACCTCATGAGGTCTGTCATATTCAGAAGGATACCAATCGCCATCGTTCAGAGGCATTGCTACCCTCTTGTCGTCCTGACGTAGCAATGAGCGAGAGTATGTATAACTTACCCATCCATTCAGTTTGCCTAAAGGCTTCTTCGCTTGCAGTTCTATGCCATAGGCTTTTCCCTTTGTCGAGATAACATCAGTCTCAAGATGAGGATTCATCAGCAGAACTGCCGAACTGCGATAGTTAAGATAATCGCCGATATGCTTGTAGTACACCTCTGCAGATAACTCATATTCTTTTCCTGCGGTCTCATGATAGATTCCTGCTGCTACCTGCCAACCGTTCTGTGGCTTGATATTAAGGTCGGAAAGTTTCCAAATGTCAGTTGGCGACATGATAGAAGTGTTTGATACCTTGTGTATATACTGGTGCATAGTGTTGAAACCTGCCTTCAAAGAGAGATTCTCCTTAAGGGCATAACGTGCCGACAATCGTATCTCTGGGGCATGATAGGTCTTGATACATCCTGTTTCATGTCGTGTCTCCAGCCATGTTGCTTCTGATGGAAGTTCGCCATCAGAATAATAGTTAACATCGCGTGGACCAAGTGCATTGAACATAGAATAACGTAAACCTGCTGAAACAGACAGCTTCTCTGTGAGCGAATGTTCGTATTCTATATATGCAGCACTCTCCAACGCCTTTTCTCTTTGTATTTGCTCTGTATTGATGGTTGATTCCTCACCCCAAGGCTCGTATTTACCAGCCTGTACATTATAATGCTGCATGGTGAGACCATACGACAGGGCTTGTTTTTCAGACAGACGTTGACGAATATGCAGCTTGCTCCACAACTGGTCAATGCCGAAACTAAGTCTTGCTGCCATTGAAGGTGTGCCCCATTCCTCATTGAAATAGTCATAGTGGTCAAGTCCGACAGAGAGTGTAGCTGTGGTTTTCTCACTCAGGATAGAGCGCCACTCAGCAGAGATGTTGCGATTTTGATATCCGTAATTGTCGTCTGAACTGAACGAGAATTTATCATGGCTCCAATACCCATAAACCTTTAGTCGGTGCATGTTGTTAATCTTCCATGTCAACACTCCACCAAGGTCGAAGAAGTTCGCATTACCGTTTTTGTAGCCGCTGTCCTCTGGTAATAGTTTTAGTATCCAATCGCTATAAGTTGTACGGCCATTAAGCATCAGAGATACATGATCCTTGACGATAGGTATCTCAATATTCGCTTTGCTGGTAAGTACGCCAATACTTGCCGAACCTGTAAGTTTTTGCATGTTTGCCTCTTTCGAGTTCACTTTCAGCACACTACTTATTCTGCCACCATACTCTGCAGGGATACTCGACTTGAATAGCTCTACGTCCTCAACGGCATCTGAATTAAACGATGTGAACAGACCGAATAAATGCGATGGATTGTACACTGTACCACCGTTGAAGAGTATCAGATTTTGGTCTGTTGCGCCTCCTCGCACATTATATCCGCTTGAAGCCTCGCCTACAGTTGTTACACCAGGCAAGGTAAGTACTATCTTCATAATATCCGATTCGCCAAAGGCTGATGGAATGTTTTTCAGTAACTGGGGCTTGAACTTCTCCGCGCTCATCGTTGTGCTTTTTACAGCCGATTGTCGCCCAGCAACGACAACTATCTCGGCAAGTTCCTGGTCATCAGAAACACTTGCTCTTGCTTTCTTAACACCAGGAATAATATAAGTCGTAGTTTTTACAGAGCCAGTTGTAATGGTATCAGTATCAATAACTGGAATACCTGAAATTAGCATCTTGTCATCAATAGGTGTAACAGAAGGGCTAGGAATGGTTGGTCTGTCTTCTAATTGTTGCCTTTCTGGTTCACGATATGGTACTCCAGGAATACCTTCAACTACCTTGACAAGGCTTCTTTCACGCTCGTTTTTTGAGAATGAAAGGTGATTCTGTTTTGCTATTTGCCTAATCAGCCTTTTTTGTTCTGGAATGATTTTTGCAATATCTGATGCACGTTTAACATAATGTTTTTCTCCATCTGCAGTAATGAGTGTATAATACTCTTCTGTGCTGAGGGTTTTTAGATATCTTTTCTCGCCAAATAATAGTTTCTCGCCGCAGAAATCCTTCCATACACAATGATAAAGACGAATGCCATTGATTGATCCATCACAAAGCAGAGATGCGTATCGTGTGCTGTCCTCTGGATCATGCACGTATCTGTGACCATCCATGTCAAACCAGTCGATATATTTTTGTTCAGGCAGACAATAAACATGCCCCACAGGAGAAAGAACGACAACTCTCTGTTCAAATTGGTCAAAACGTAGTTGTACGTTATCATAAACCACACCATGATAACTGACACGACCTTGATACATATTAGCATGGTCGTTATAATATGGACAGTCATGCCACAACGATGTTTGATATTGCGGCTCTACTGCACCCACATACAAGTTGGCAAAATCAGAAGCAGAGGAAAAGTAATCCTGGGCTTCTGTGTTTTGTGCCAAAACCAATATGCTGGCAAGTATCAATAAATTCTTTTTCACTTCTTAATTTATGATTGATATTCGAAATCGCATGCAAAGATACTGCAAAATAAGCAAACTGCCAAAAGGATTCGCTGGTTTTTTGCTAATTGCGTAATTATTCCCACGTTGGGAACGAAATGTTCCCACACTGGGAATGAATCATTCCCACGTTGGGAATATTTTAATAGGTCGGTTTGTAACTTCATAACTTTAGGCATTTGTTGTTCTATTCCATCTGATATAATTACAATGATATTGATTCCTTGTATGGAGAATGCGATAATTAACAAACTTTAGCCAATGGAGACGAGAAGTGTGACTTTTACAATTTCTTAACGTAGAGAGGCTTTCTACCTTGATATATAATTTGTATCTTTGCAACCAAAAACCGTAATATTACAAAATAGAATGATCAGAAAAGTATGTTTCGTGGCTGCATTGATGGCTGCAAACCTCTGTGGAGCAGAGGAGGTAAAGGTGGCATCACCTAGTGGAAATCTGGAGGTAACAGTGAGCGATGAGGGTGGCAAGGCTACTTATCAGGTATCGCTGGATGGCAAACAGATGGTTACAAAATCTAACTTGGGACTTAACACGAGTATTGGCGACCTGGTAAACGGTCTGAAGATTGTAAGCAACAAGACTGAGGCCGTAGAGAAGCATTACGATATGCGCACCATCAAGAAGTCGCACATCGACTATAAAGCCAACAAGTTGGTGCTGACTGTCGAGAATGAGAAGAAACTTAAGATGACCATCACCTTTATGGTGTCGGATAACGATGTGGCCTTTAAGTATGGTATTGCAAAGGGCCCTCGCGACAAGCAGCGTACACTTATCTTTGGTGAGGCTACAAGCTTTAACTTCCCTGACGGAACCACCACGTTTATCACCCCACAGATTGGTCCTGAAACTGGTTGGGCTAACACAAAACCAAGTTATGAGGAGGGTTACAGTGTAGATGGCCAGATGAACGTTAAGTCGCACTATGGTCGTGGCTATACCTTCCCATTGATGTTCCATTTGCCTGGTGGATGGGCTCTTGTGAGCGAGACTGGTACTACTGGTGCTTACTGCGGCACACATGTGTCTGATTATCAGCCAGGTGTGGGCTATACCATCGCATTCCCTGACAAGGGCGAAAATGGTGGATTCGGCTCAGAGTTCGTAGCTATGTCATTGCCAGCAGAGACTCCTTGGCGCACTATCACCGTTGGTTCTACACTGAAGCCAATCGTTGAGACTACTGTCAGCTACGATGTAGTAGACCCACTCTACGAGCCTGCTTACGATTATAAGGCTGGTCGATACACTTGGAGCTGGCTTATCTGGCAGGATGGCGCTACCAATTATAAGGATCAGGTTCAGTTGATTGACCTTGCTTCAACTATGGGGTATGAGTATTGTCTGGTCGATGCCCTCTGGGATACCCAGATAGGCCGTGACAAAATGGTAGAGCTTTCTCGCTATGCCCAGTCTAAGGGCGTATCGCTGATGCTTTGGTACAACTCAAATGGTTATTGGAACGATGCGCCACAGGGACCACGCAACTGTCTGAATACTTCGCTGGCTCGCAATCGTGAGTTCAAGTGGTTGCAGGAGATTGGTGTCAAGGGCATCAAGGTTGACTTCTTTGGAGGCGACAAGCAGGAGACCATGCAGCTTTATGAGGATATCCTGGTAGATGCTAATCGTTATGGCATTCAGTGTATCTTCCACGGATGTACTCTGCCACGCGGTTGGGAGCGTATGTTCCCCAACTATGTAGCTTCTGAGGCTGTATTGGCTAGCGAGAATGTGTTCTTTGGCGAGGGAGCTGCTATCCATGAGCCATTCGATCTTACTCTCCATCCATTCTGTCGCAATGCCGTTGCTTCTATCGACTGGGGTGGTGTGATTATGAACAAATATCTGAGTCGTGACAACAAGAGTCGTCACTCTCGCAAGACTACTGACATCTTCGAGATGGCTTCTGGTATTACCAATCAGACCTCTATCCAGTGCGTGGCCATGTATCCTAACAATCTACAGGAGCTGCCACAGTTCGAACTTGATTTCCTGAAGGGGCTACCTACAACTTGGGACGAGACACGTTTCATCGAAGGTTATCCTGGCAAGTATGTAGTCCTGGCTCGTCGTCATGGTGCCGATTGGTATATTGCTGGCCTGAATGCTCAGAAGGAGCCAGTTAAGCTTACCCTCGATCTCACAATGTTTGCTGGTAAGACACCAACCATCTATGTGGACGATCAGAAGAAGGGCGTGCCAACAATGACAACACTGAAACTCGACAAGAAAGGTAAGGCAAAGGTGACCATCCAGCCTAACGGAGGACTTATCATAAAATAAACAATGTATATATGAAAAAACTACTATCTACTATGCTGCTGGCTGTGGGCCTTGGGCTCACAGCTTCAGCAGAAGAATTGCCATTGATTCAGAATGTAAATGCCTACGAGAGTTGCTCGCTTAATGGCGAGTGGAACTACATCGTCGATGTTCAGGAAGAGGGCTACTACGATTATCGTATGAACCCAACCGCTTGGGGCTTCTTTCGTAATGCCAAGCCACAAAAACCAGAAGATCTGATAGAGTACGATTTCGACAAGTCGCCCACGATGAAGATACCATCAGACTGGAATACACAGGATGAACGTCTTTTCTTCTACGAAGGAACCGTGTGGTTCAAGAAGAGTTTCCTGGCTGTACCTGTGCAGAATTGTCGCACCTTGTTGTATTTTGGTGCAGTAAACTACGATTGTCACGTTTGGGTGAATGGTAAGAAAGCAGGCCACCACATTGGTGGTTTCACACCGTTCAACTATGATGTCAGCAATCTGCTGGTTAATGGTGAAAATACAGTCATCGTAAAGGTAGACAACAAGCGCCACGCAGAAGATGTGCCCACACAAATCTTCGATTGGTGGAACTATGGTGGCATCACTCGCGATGTAAAGTTGGTTAAGGTGCCTCAGATTTATCTGGAGGATTACGACCTGCAGCTTCTTAAGGCTGCTGATAAGGCCAAGGTGCGAGAGATTACTTTCTCTGCGAAACTGAACACTAAGGAGGTTGGACATAAGGTGGTAGTTAACATCCCTGAGTTGAAACTCGAAAAGCAACTTATTACTGATGCTGAGGGCCGAGTAAGCGCTACACTAAAGGTAGCTGCAAAGAAACTGCAGCTTTGGAGCCCTGAAAATCCTAAACTCTATGATGTTCGTATCTCGCTGGATAACAGTATGTTGGCCGATGAAATAGGCTTCCGCACTATCGAGACGCGCGAAAAGCAGATATTGCTGAATGGTAAGCCTATATTCCTGAAAGGTATCTCTATCCACAACGAGAAACCAAATGGTGGTGGACGTGCCAACACAGTGGAGGATGCTCATACATTGCTTTCATGGGCAAAGGAGTTAGGATGTAACTTTGTGCGACTGGCCCACTATCCACACCACGAAGAGATGGTGCGCGAGGCTGAGCGTATGGGTATCCTGGTATGGAGCGAAATCCCTGTTTATTGGACTATCGCCTGGACCAATCCCAAAACATTTGCCAATGCTAAACAGCAACTCACAGACATGATTGCACGCGACCATAATCGTGCCAACGTCATCATATGGAGTATCGCCAACGAAACACCACATTCGGCACAGCGCGATGATTTCTTAGGCAGATTGGCTAAGTATGCGCGCACACTTGATAATACCCGTCTGATATCGATGGCAATGGAGGTTACTGGTGCATCGAACTATGTGAATCGTCTTAACGACAATATGAACCAGTATGTAGATGTGGTAAGCTTCAATCAGTATATCGGCTGGTATCGCGATGTAAACGATGCGCCAAAGATGAAGTGGGAGATACCTTACAACAAACCAGTTATCGTCAGCGAGTTTGGTGGAGGCGCCCGTTATGGCTATCATGGAGCCAAGAACCAGCGTTGGACTGAGGAATTCCAGGAAAATCTCTATATCGAGAACACAGCTATGCTCGATAAGATTGACGGTTTGGCAGGAACTACACCTTGGATACTGAAAGATTTCCGTTCGCCACGCAGAGTTCTGCCTGGTGTGCAGGACTACTACAATATGAAGGGACTAGTAAGCGATAAGGGAGAGAAGAAGAAAGCTTTCTACGTTCTGAAGAAATGGTATGAAACAAAGTAATAATTAATAAGGTATAAAACCAATGAAGAATAATCTGAAAACTATCGGCAGTTGGGCCGTGATGGGACTGACTGCGCTAATTACAAGTTGTAATACAGCTAAAGATATGGAACAGCAAATAGATGAACTCTATCAGAAGATGCCTCGGGAGGAGCGCATCGCTCAGTTGAGGAGTATGTATATGGACGAACTCTTCGACGAACAGGGAAAGCTTGACACAGCAAAGTGTAAGGAACTGATACCTTATGGTATTGGTCACTTCTCACAGTTCTGCATGCAGCAGCCTCGTGATCCAAACGAGTTGCGCGATCGTGCTATTGCCATTCAGGATTGGTTGATGAAGAATACTCCCAATGGCATTCCTGCTCTGCTACACGAAGAGGTACTCTCTGGTGTAAATACCAAGGGTTCTACTATCTATCCCCAGCAGATAGGCCAGGCAGGTTCGTTCAATCCAGAATTGGCTGAACTCAAGACACGCCAGACTAGCACTCAGTTGCGTAAGATGGGTGGTATCTTCGCCCTTTCGCCTATGGTGGATGTTTGTCGCACGCTTAGTTTCAATCGCCTGGAAGAGTCGTATGGCGAGGATGGCTACCTGTCGGCAGTGATGGGTACGGCCTTTGTGCAGGGACTCCAGCAGGGCGATTTAAAGAAGGGCGTTGGTGCTTGCTCAAAGCATTACCTGGGCTATGGTGGCGGAGGCGACGCTGATGAGAAAGAGATGATGGAAGAGATTCTGATGCCTCATGAGGCAATGATTCGTTTGGCAGGTAGTGTGGCCGTTATGCCTGGCTATCACGATGTGTATGGCACCAGATGTGTGGCTAACAGCGAGATTCTGCAGGATATTCTGCGTGGTTATGTAGGTTTCGATGGTATGGTAGTGAGCGACTATACTGCTATCGACCAGATTCCTAATATCGAAAGTGTAGTAGAGAAGGCTGCAGCTGCCATAAATAATGGTAATGACGTAGATTTCCCTCATGGTGCCAACTACAAGCTGCTACAGGAGGCTATCGATAAAGGCCTTGTTAAACCAGAGGCCTTGGAGCGTGCTGTTAAGAATGTTCTTCGCATAAAGTTCCGTATGGGCCTGTTTGATAAGGATCCATACCTCTATTCTAACGAGGACATTAAGCTTGACAGCCCAGAGGAGCGTCAGACCGCATACGATATTGCTGCACAGAGTGTTGTCTTGCTTGAGAACAATGGCGTGCTGCCTCTCAAGGACGTTAAGAATGTGCTTGTAACAGGTCCTAATGCCAACTCAATCTGGGCAATGTGTGGTGACTATACCTATCCAGCCATGTCGTACTTCTGGAAGATGATGGACTATAAGTCAGAGAATCCTCACATTGTCAAGCTGCTTGAGGGTATGCAGAATCATAAGCCAGAGGGCGTTAACGTAATGTATTCTCGTGGTTGCGACTGGACAGAAGAGGTAGAAACTAAGTATAGCGAACTGGGCGATGCTCGTGCTTGGGAGTATAATCTGCTGCATCGTATGGTCGATTCTGGCGAGAAGGCCGACAAGCAGGAAGCGCTCGCTATGGCCAAGGATGCTGACGTAATCATCGCTGCAGTAGGCGAGAACGTGATGCTTTGTGGTGAGAATCGCGATCGTCAGGGCCTCCGTCTGCCAGGCAAACAGGAGCAGTTTGTAGAGGAACTCGTTAAGACAGGTAAGCCTGTTGTTCTGGTGATGTTTGGCGGTAGAGCCCAGATCATCTCTGGTCTTGCAGAAAAGTGTGCCGCTATCATCCAGGCTTGGTATCCAGGCGAAGAGGGTGGAAATGCTGTGGCTGACATCCTGTATGGAAAGGTTTCTCCATCAGCAAAACTCTCTGTAAGCTATCCTAACGTAGAGATTAATGAACCTATCTGCTACAATTATTCAGCAGAAAAGGATTCTCGTATCGCTTGGCCATTTGGCTATGGATTGAGCTATACCACATTCGAATATGCTAACCTTGAGGCTGCACAGGAGGTAACCACTAAGGACGAGAGTTTCAACCTGACTTTCGATGTTAAGAACACAGGTAAGGTTGCTGCCGATGAGGTGGCTCAGATATATCTGTCGCCAGCTGATAAGAGTCAGAATATCCGTCCTATCCAGCTTCAGGGCTTTGCCAGAGTTTCATTGAAACCAGGCGAGAGCAAGAAGATTAGCGTTAAGATGTATACAGAGCAGCTGGGATTCTACACAAATGATGGTCAGCGCCAGTGGAACATCCAGCCTGGTAAGTATATTATTAAGATAGGTGCATCATCGCAGGATATCAAGCTGCAGCAGGAGATAAATCTGAGTGGCGAAGCTGTTAAAATGCCTTTGAGAAAGTACTATTTCTCGGAGGCAAAACAGATTTAACCTAAAGATAACATTGCGATAACTCAATGCTTGTGCAACTTTTCGTACCTTTGCAACGTCAAACAGATAAAAATAACAATTAAAACTATAGAGGTATGAAAGCAATCATCACAGCAGCAATGGTTATCACCATGTGTCTTAGCACAGTCAACTCGCATGCAGCTGACAATCAGAGTGACACTCAGAAGGTTGAGTATCGTTATGAATACGATGAGCAGGGTCGCCTTGCCAACAAGGAGATGCTGAGCTGGGATGAAGCCAAGAAGGATTGGCAGAAGAGCAGCCGCCTGTCGTATAAGTATTATAAGAATGGATACAACGTAGAGGTTAGTCAGTGGAATGCCGACAAGCAGGCCTATGATCTTCCCTCAGAGGTTACGCTCTATCGCTCGCAGGCTCCTAATCTTACAACGGTTAAGACCTACAAGATGAACAAGACTCACGACAATATGTACCTTACAAGTCGTACTGTAGTGATGGAACCTCTAGATACCGATCTGCTGGCAATAAAGTGATATTCTCTCTCTTAAAAATATAAAAACCCTTAAAAGGTTATCATAATCCGTAGCCGACGTGAGTCGATTACGGATTTTTATTTGTATCTTTGCACACAATTATATCCAAAAAACAATGAAACTGATTAAAGACAAAGAATTTGGAGGCGAGCGTCCTCTGTTTGCAACCCACGATTTAAGGTTGGAGAACATCACGATTGTAGATGGCGAGTCTGGCATCAAGCAGTGCCAGAATATGGAATGCTACGACAGTAAATTTTATGGTAAGTATCCTTGGTGGCATGTTGATGGCGCCAGGATAGAACGTTGCTATTTCGCACCAGGATCGCGTTCGGCCATCTGGTATACTAACGATCTTAAGATGAAGGATTGCACCATCGATGGACCTAAATTCTTCCGTGAGATGAAGCATGTGGAACTGGAGAATGTGGTGATTAACGATGCTGACGAGACGTTCTGGAAGGTTGATGGTTTGAAACTCAAAAACGTTAAACTGCACGATGGTACTTATCCCTTTATGTTCTCGCAGAATATCTATGTAGACGGCTTGGAGAGCGATGCAAAATACGTATTCCAGTATTGTAAGAATGTTGAGGTTCACAACGCCAATATTGTTACTAAGGATTCTTTCTGGGAGTGCGAGAACATCACTATCTACGACTCTACTCTCGATGGCGAGTATCTGGCTTGGCATTCTAAGAATGTTCGACTGGTTAACTGTCATCTGGCAGGCGAGCAGTTGTTGTGCTATGCCAAGAACTTAGTACTTGAAAACTGTACCTTTGATGCTGCTTGCGATCGAGTATTCGAGTATGCTGAGGTTGAGGCTGACATCAAAGGCCACATCGAGAATATCAAGAATCCTACAAGCGGCCACATTATTGCCGATTCCATCGGTAGTATCACTATTGATGAGAACGTTCGTGAACCTAATAATTGTATAATTGAAACAAGAAAATGAAGTTCGATTTCGATGAATTGGTAGTACGTCGTGGTACTGGCTGCGTTAAATGGGATGAATGTCCTAATGATGAAGTCATCCCCCTTTGGGTGGCTGATATGGACTTTAAGGCTGCTCCAGCCATCCAAGAAGCTATTTGCAAACGTGCAGAGCATGGTGTGTTTGGTTATACGGTAGTAGAAGATGACTACTACGAGGCTGTTATCTCATGGTTCCAGCGTCGCCACGACTGGACTATCCGTCGCGAAGAAATCCTCTATACTACAGGCGTCGTACCAGCAATGTCTGTAGCCATTAAGGCGCTCACTATGCCTGGAGAAAAAGTACTGATTCTATCGCCAGACTACAACTGCTTCTTTTCGTCAGTTAAGAACAATGGTTGCGAAGTACTTGAGACAGCGCTTTTGCGTTTTGGCGACAGTTTTGAGGTGGATTGGGAAGATTTTGAAACCAAATGTGCCGACGAGAAAACCACCGTTTTCCTGCTTTGCAACCCTCACAACCCTTGTGGCAGAGTATGGACATCTAAGGAGCTGGAACTGATGAACGATATCTGTCTTCGCCATGGGGTAAAGGTGGTAAGCGATGAAATCCATTGCGAACTTGTGATGCCAGGATATCGTTTCCAGCCTTTCGCTGCTGTAAGCGAGGCTTGCAGAGAGAATAGCATTATCCTCAATTCTCCCTCGAAATCGTTTAATATCGCAGGATTGCAGGCCGCCAACATTATCTGCTCGCAACCAGATTGGCGTCGCCGTTTGGATCGCGCTATCAATATCAACGAGGTGTGCGACCTTAATCCATTTGGCCCAGTAGCCCTAAAAGCGGCATATAACGACAGCGAAGACTGGATTGACGAACTAAATCAATACCTTTGGGGAAACTATCAGCTGCTTTGTGATTTTGTTGCCAAGAATCTCCCCCAATGGAAGGTTTGCAAGCTAGAAGGCACCTATCTCCCTTGGGTTGATATTTCTGCGATGGGCATCACATCGCAAGAACTATGTGATCGACTGCTCGATGAAGCTAAAGTATGGCTTAATCCAGGCACAATGTATGGACAAAAGTCGGGCGAGGGATATATCCGCTTCAACATTGCAACCCAGCGCTCGCGTCTGATTGAGGCTTTGAATAGAATAAAGGAAGTGATTTAAGCGAAACGTTGCAAGCGTTGCCGTTGCAACGTTGCATGAAGGAGTATAATAACTCTAAGTTATTAACTTCTATTTATCATAATCCGGTAATATATATCCGATATACATTCTATAAAATAGGTAGGATAGTCCTTATTGCAACGTTGCAACGGCAACGCTTGCAACGCATCCTGCCTATTGTAGAGATACCCGTAATCTATCTACCAGATATCCGTAATCTATCTCCTAGATTGCTTACGGCTCGTTTTTCTTTACAAAATGTATGTTGCTTCAAATTAGCCATTTTTGCTACTACACGTAGAAAAAATATTTCCCACACGTGGGAATTTTTGCGCCCTCACGTGGTAGCAAAAACAATGGTACACAAGTTTGAAGACCACAAACCTGTGTACCATAAGAATTTTTATGACTTTTAGTTGATCAAGAAAATCTTAGTTTTGCCCTTGAAGGTAGCCTTGATGGTGGCGCGGCCTTCTACTACAGGACTAATCTCGAACTTTACAGTGGGATCAGTGGCCGTGGCTTTCAGTGCAGAGTTCTTGTCGAGTTTGCCATAAACCTGATAGCGGTTGCACTCAGCATAACCATTGAGGTTGGTAAAGAATGTAGGAGTCTGTGGGAGAACCAGTGGCTTACCATCTACAGTGATGGTAACCTGAGGTACCATAGGAGCATTGAACTGCTCGCCTGCCTTTGAGAATCCGATTCCGTGAAGATCGAACAATCCCTGTGGGCGCTGAGGACCACGTGGAGCACCCCAACGAGGACGCTCTGGAGCCTTAACTTCTGGGCCATCGGCTACGAGATAGATGGCGTGCTTGCCAGTAAGACCTTCTACCTCAGGCACTGCAGCCTGATATATCATGGCTGCTTTAGGAGCATCGGCAGGGATACTGAATGTGGCAATCTCCTTGCCCTTCCATGGATCGTCGAGCATAACATGAATCTTGAATGCACCATGTCCGCCTGTGGTAAGGTTGAGGTTAATCATTGCCTTGTCGCCCTTCTTGACACCAGCGAATGCGGGCAGACCCTTTGTGGCAGTAGCAAGACCACCAAAGCCGAAGTACTTGAATCCTACGATGCCCTTGTTGTTGATGCCAGCAAGATCCATCGAGTTGTTCCAAACGTCGTGGTTGTCTTGCATCCAATCGTTGCCTGTCATGAAACAAGCATAACCTGCAGAGTAGTACTGATATGGGGGCAGACCAAAGATCTGGAATCCCTCAGAGGTAACCTCTGCGCCAGTATATGTGTTGCCGTCTGATGCTGCAGCAGTCCACTCGTTGTTCTTTGCGTAAGGATCATAACCAGTAATCTTTACTACTCCTCCCTTAGCTACAGGCTTCTTGTCCCATGTAATCTTTACAGGGGCAACCATAGCCTGACGGGCATAGCCGAAGCCACGTGGAGGACGGTGATAGAATACATACCACTGGCCATTAATCTCCTGCAGTGAACCATGAGTATTATGACCTGCATTGGTGGTAATCAGTTTAGAACCATCTTCATTGAGTACTACACCACGAGAGTCAACCAATACACCACCTGAACGCCATGGGCCAAGTGGAGAATCGCCATAGGCATAGCGAAGGGCACTGTTGGTGTTGCCAAGTCCGTACTCCTTGCCAGAGTAGCCTGAGAATACCATCACGTACTTGTTGCCTACCTGACGGATAGATGAGGCCTCGAAGAAGTTGAAGTCCTTTGGATCCTGACCCTTGTACAGGGCTTTATACTCAGAGCCAGGTTTGTCGAGCAGTCGTCCGTCGGCACTTACTGCTGGAATGAATGGGTCAATCAGTTCTGTTCCCTCGCGCTTTGAATACATGGTATTCTGGTCGAGTTCGCAACCAGTAGAGTGCTGGAAACCATAGAATACGTATGCACGGAAACCCTTGGCATAATCAGGATCCTTCTTGTTAGTAATGTTCTCTACGAACACTGATGGATCGAAGTCGATGAGTGAGCCTGGCAGGCAACGGCGACCATCTTCTGTGAGGTTGATAGGTGTGAATGGGCCGTTAGGACGATCGCCCTTACATACCATTGGTACACGCTGCCAACCGCGAGAGTGGGGGTAGAGATAGTAGGTCTTCTTGCCTGTTGTCTTGTCCTTAATCTCAACAAGGTCAGGTGCGAACATGGTATCCCACTGTCCGTCTACATACCAAGAGAATACTGGACCCTCGTCGCGCCAGTTAGTGAGGTCCTCAACTGGGGCTGACCACATACGAATGTCAGGACCGCAATAAGCAGTGTAGTTCACATCGTGTGAGCCAATGATATATGCACGATACTTTCCTGGCTGATCAGGATCCTCGAACACACGAGGCTCACCATCAGGCAGATGCTCCCATAGAGGGAGATAAGGGTTCTGTGCTTTTGCCGATATTACGGCCAGAAGCATCAGGGGAATTAGAAAAAGTTTTTTCATACGAGTTATAAGTTTTGTTTGAATTTGCTTGCAAAGATAGCAAAAAAAGATAATAATTGCACTTTTTTACTATCCGAAAATATAAGTTTGCAACACAGATGAAAGAAATTGTAACAAACTCTTGGCTGATTGGCAAAATTCTCGTACCTTTGCACACAGAAAAGCATGCGCCCTGATAGTTAAATGGATATAACAAGGTCCTCCTAAGACTTAGTTCCGCGTTCGATTCGCGGTCGGGGTACGCGCGTGCGTACATAAATTATATATAATATAAAAATAAGAGCTGCATTCCTTAGTGGGATGCAGCTCTTTTTATTGTTAACTGAAAATATTACTTCTTCTCAGCAGTCTCAACTTCGTCCTCCTTGATGGTACGGCCCATTGTGAGGTAGGCTGTAGGAGCAGCGATGAAGAGTGAGCTCAGTGTACCGAAGATAACACCCAGGATCATAGCCAATGAGAACGAGCGGATGCTATCACCACCAAGGATGAAGATAGCCAACAGCACGATCAGAGTTGTTACAGAGGTGTTGATGGTACGAGCCAGTGTCTGGTTCAGTGAGTCGTTGAACAGCTGCTGACGATCGCGCTTGCCATACAGACCGAGGTTCTCACGGATACGGTCGAATACTACCACCTTATCGTTGATAGAGTAACCGATAACGGTCAGGATAGCACCGATAAATACCTGGTCGATCTCGAGTGACATTGGAATCCAACCCCAGCAGAGTGAGTAAATACCGATAACGAGCAGAGCATCAAGAGCCAGAGCCACAACAGCACCTACAGAGAAGGCGAGGTTGCGGAAACGCAACAGAATGTAGAGGAAGATGGCAATCAGAGCGATACATACGCTGATGATAGCACCGTGAGTGATATCCTTAGCTACTGAAGGACCAACCTTAGCAGAGCTGATGATTGAACCACCCTCGCGTACATCTGGATTCTTAAACTTCTCTACGCTTTCCTGACTAACAAGACCTGCGCTCTTCAGAGAATTGAACAGGATTGTCTCAGCCTTATCGTCAACCTCAGGATTGTTTGACTCGATATCCCAGTTGGTTGAGATACGAACGGTCTTGCCATCAGTACCCAGAGCGATAACAGATGTGTTAGCCTCCTGGTTAGCCTTCTCACCAATAGTGTTAATGAAAGCACCAGCCATAGCCTTACGAACCTCCTCAACAGGAGTCTGCTTGTCGAGAGTTACAACGTAGTTACGACCACCAGTGAAGTCAATGCTCTGGCTAAGACCGCGAACGAAGAACGAACCAATGCAGATTACTGCGAATACAGCCCAGAGAGTGTATGTCTTCTTGTACATACCCATGAAGTTGTACTTAGCGTTCTGCATCAGGTTCTTAGAGTAACCTGTTACGAATGTAAGGTTAGTCCACTTGTCCTTTGACAGCATTGTGTCGTAAACAATACGTGTGAGGTATACTGCAGTAAAGAATGAGATTACGATACCGATGATCCATGTGGTAGCGAAGCCCTTAACAGGACCTGTACCGAAGTAGAGCAGGATGATACCTGTGATCAGTGAAGTGAAGTTAGAGTCGAAGATAGCGCTGAAAGCGTTAGAGTAACCCTTGTTCAGAGCCTCCTTTACACCAAGACCCTTCTTCAGCTCTTCCTTGATACGCTCGTAGATAAGCACGTTAGCATCCACGGCTGTACCCAGTGTCAGTACGATACCGGCGATACCAGGCATTGTCAGGGCAGCCTGGAATGATGTGAGGATACCCAGTGTGAAGAACAGGTTGAACAGCAGAGCGATATCTGAGAGGATACCAGGAACGAAGCCGTACAGCATAATCATGTAGATCATCAGCAGTACGAAGGCAACGATGAATGAAATGATACCCTGCTGGATAGACTGAGCACCCAGTGAAGGACCTACAACCTCCTCTTGTACGATACGTGTAGGAGCTGGCATCTTACCAGAGTTAAGTGTGTTAGCCAGGTCCTTAGTGTCCTCGATGGTGAAGTTACCAGTAATCTGAGAGTTACCACCGTCGATCTGAGTGAGGATACGTGGAGCAGAGTAAACGGCGTCGTCGAGCACGATAGCTACGGCCTTACCGATGTTCTGCTTTGTGATCTGGCTCCAGCGGCGAGCGCCATCAGAGTTCATCTGCATAGATACTGATGGGTGACCCATCTGGTCGAAGTCGTCCTTAGAGCTTGTGATAACATCACCCTCCAGTGGAGCACGACCTGAAGGCTCAGTAACCTTCAGAGCATAGAGCTCGAAGATGTCGCCCTTGGTATTCTGACCTCCGAAGTCCTCGGCCTTAGCACCCCAGCGGAGCTTCAGCTCGGCAGGGAAAATGCGACCAGCGAGGTCTGAGTAGATAATCTTGTTGATCTCGGCAGTATCGCGAGCGTTAGCATAACCAACTACTGCGAGTGTGTTGCCCTGTGTAGGCTGGAAGATAGAGAACAGAGGATTCTGTTTCTTGGCCATCTCAACAGCCTTAGTATCCTTGTTGTCCTTCTTAGCCAGCTTAGCAGCCAGGTCGCCAGTAGCTGCCTTAGTTGTATCAGCAGCAGCTGTTGCAGTGCTGTCTACGGCTGTAGTATCAACATCAACACCACCCTGAGCAGCCCAACGCTGATTCAGCTGAGCCAGCAGAGGAGTAATCTCCTGTGAGTTGTATGTCTCCCAGAACTCAAGGTTTGCTGAACCCTGGAGCAACTTGCGAACGCGCTCAGGCTCCTTGATACCAGGCATCTCGACCATGATACGGCCGCTCTGGCCTTCAAGCTTCTGGATGTTTGGCTGAACTACGCCGAACTTATCGATACGGTTACGTACTACGTTGAATGAGTTATCAACGGCACTCTGTACTTCAGCACGCAGAGCATTCTCTACCTCTGAGTCGGTTGACGAAGTACTAACCTTGCCCTTCATCTGCTGTGTAGCAAAGATTGCGGCAAGTGGACGACCGTTGGCCTCCTGTTTCCAATACTTAACGAACAGTGAGATGAAGTCGTTCTGACTGGTCTCCTCTTCCTTCTTGGCAAGTTCCATTGCCTTCTTGTAGGTGGCATCAGTTTTGTGGTCAGCAAGTACATCAACCACATCAGGTACTGATACCTCAAGAATTACGTTCATACCGCCCTTCAGGTCAAGACCCAGGCCAATTTCCATCTCACGGCACTGCTTAAGAGAATAGATGCCCATGTACACCTTCTCGTTGTTGATTGAATCGAGGTACTCCGCACCAGCCTCTTCGCCCATAGCAGCGGCCTTACTTTCGTAATGGCGTGTTACGAACGAGAAGGAAAGGTAGAAGCAGCACACGAGAATCAAAAGCACTGCGATAAATTTTACAATTCCTTTGTTTTGCATTTTGATTTTAATTGTTTATTTTTTATTATTTATTCTGTTCGCGTATAAAATAGCGTGCAAATATAGGCATTTTTTTACAGAAGGAAAAATTTATTGGCAATTTTCGTTCTTTTTTTATGGATTATCATCCATTTTTAGGGTGCAAATGATGGGATAATGGTCACTTGCGTCCATTTTTGAGTCAATTTGGCAATTGTAGGGCTCAAAATGGTCTGATACCAGAATGTGATCAATTCGTACAAAAAAGCCTTTCTGATTATATGACAAACCGATACCCATTCCTGTCTCTTGATAGCAGTCTTTTAACCCTTGGGCGATGGTTCGTCGAGAGTAGGAAATGGGGTTGTCGTTGAAGTCGCCACACACAATAATCGGGTATTGGCGATGCTCCTCAATGTACTTATGTACAGCTTCTGCTTCAGGGGCTCTTTTCGCCGCATATTTGCCTAGTTTCTCTATTAGGAAGAGCGTCTCGGCCTTTGCTGTATCCTTCTTCATTTTGCCGCTAATCATCTGTTTGTATTTGTCGCGATCTTCATCGCTTAAATGTGTACCTTCAAGGTGATTGTTTATCACAAGAATGGTGTCTTTGCCTTTCTTGAGATAATAGGCTACAGATCCGTTAGCGGATGATTCGTATAGAATGCGTTCTTTTTTTATAATGGGATATCTTGTATGGATTCCAACGCCATTCTTGCTGGCATCGTTCGGGTTGAATATGGTAGTATCATTATATTGGTAGATTTTCTCATACCATTGTTTTACATATCTGCGCCAAGTGTCAACATCCTCTTGCAGGCATACTATATCGGCATCTTGTTCTTTAAGGTATTCATAAACTTTCTCGAATCCCTGTTCATATTTGTAATTGCCTCCATACTGGCATACATTGTAGGAAATTAGTTTGAGTGTCCCTTCTGGCGGTGTCTGCGAAGTGTGCAAGGGCATATATAGTGTGATAGGACCATATACTACGATATATCCTAAAACGGGAATCCATGCTTTTCTCCACTTAAATGTAAGCCAGAAGAATAGAAATACCAAGTTGCCTATAAGAAATCCAGGAAAAGCCATACCCATACATGATAGCATGGGATGCTCAACGGGATTGATACGATCGGCATAACCTGCCAGAACCATCAGTAGTATTGTTGCTACATTGGCTCCGGCTATTAGGTTTATCGTTATTGTCTTAAGCTGTTTGATCATGACTGGTTGCTTGCGTCGAAGAGCTTCTTCTTCTCTTCCTTAGTAAGACTGTCGTAGCCACTCTTGCGAATCTTATCGAGAATAGCGTCAATCTCTTCCTGGTTCTTGCGTTTGCGGGCATTATACTCCATATCATCCTCTTTCGTGCCGCTACCATGGTTTACGTGCATATTAGGGTTTGTGTATCTACTACCCGTATTCTGCTTACGCTGTTCGAAATTGTGCTTCAGATTCTCGAAGAACTGTTGACCGCGACCGCGATCAAATCCAGAGTTGGGATGACGATTCCAATAGCGAATCATTAGGAATCCGAAAAGCATACCGCCTAAGTGGGCTGTATGTGCCACACCGTCGCCACTTGAACCAAGGGCCGAGAAGAACTCTATAGCCACGTAGCCAAGTACAAACCATTTGGCCTTAATTGGGAATGGGAATGGGATGATGAACAGTCGCTCGTTAGGGAATGTCATACCGAAAGCAAGTATTACTGCATATACAGCTCCAGAGGCACCAATTGTGGTCCAGGCGTTAAGTTGTCCGCTTAATTGTTCTCCGATTGCAAATATCTCACTGAAAGATACGCTTGGGTCTTGTGCAGAAATCGTCATGTAGAACTGTCCCAACTGTGCGATTTCCTGCAATAGTCCGGCGCCTATTCCACATGATATGTAATAAAAAAGGAACTTTTTGCCCCCCCACACATTTTCTATAACGCAGCCAAACATCCATAGTCCGAACATGTTACTAAGAATATGCATGAAATTAGCATGAAGGAATAGATACGTTACAAACTGATAAAGATGGAAATCGTTGGCCATGTAGAAATGCAGACCTCCTATATCAGCTAAATCGATACCACGTAGTTGAAGTACTATGGTGGCTAAGAATGCTATCAAGTTAATGATTAGCAAGTTCTTTGTAATCGTTGGTATGCGGAACATCATGATGTTTACTATTTATATATTTATTGTGCGGCAATAGTGCCTTTTGTCATCTTTCGGCGACAAAATTACTAAAAATATCTCTTTTTTAGGCCAAAAACCGACATAATACAACTATTTTTTATCAAAATATGAAATTTTTCTCTTTTTTTGTTGTTTGTTTGAATACTTTCTTTTATATTTGCCAAAGAATTCGACTATACAACAGTTATTACTATTAATAATTCATTAAAATTTTAAGATTATGAACAAAACAGATTTGGTAGAGAAGATCGCAGCAGGTGCTGGCATCTCTAAGGTTGACGCTAAGAAAGCTCTCGACGCAACAGTTGCAGCTATTAAGGACGCTTTGGCAAAGGGTGACAAGATCGCTCTCGTTGGTTTCGGTACATTCAGTGTAAGCGAGCGTCCTGCTCGTGAGGGTATCAATCCTCTGACCAAGCAGAAGATCAAGATCGCTGCTAAGAAGGTTGCTAAGTTCAAGGCTGGTGCTGAGCTCGCTGACGCTATCAAGTAATCTAAATGTAAATAAATTTTTAATGGGGATCCTCTTAGGGTCCCCATTATTATTTTCTTAAATACTATGTGTTTATTTGGGTTGCTTACCTATGTAGGCCAGTATACCTCCATCTACATAGAGTATATGTCCGTTAACAGCATCTGAAGCATGAGATGCCAGGAAAACTGCTGGGCCAGCTAGTTCCTCTGGATCTAGCCATCTGCCTGCTGGAGTCTTGGCACAAATGAAAGAGTCGAACGGATGGCGACTACCGTCAGCCTGACGCTCGCGAAGTGGAGCTGTTTGTGGAGTTGCAATATATCCTGGGCCGATAGCGTTACACTGGATATTATACTCTCCATATTCTGAACAGATATTGCGAGTAAGCATCTTTAATCCTCCCTTAGCTGCTGCATAGGCGGATACAGTTTCACGTCCCAATTCCGACATCATCGAACAGATGTTGATGATCTTACCCTCGCGACGCTCCATCATTTCGGGTATTACAGCCTTGGTCATGATGAATGGACCTACCAGGTCTATATCTATCACCTGTTGGAATTCCTCTCGCTTCATCTCGTGCATAGGTATGCGCTTGATGATTCCTGCATTGTTTACAAGAATGTCTATGTGGCCGAGTTCTTTTCGGATATCGGCAACCATCTTTTCTACATCTTCTTCGTTGGTAACGTCGCAGATGTAGCCATGAGCCTTGATTCCCTTTGCCTGATAATCAGAAAGAGCCTTGTTAAGATGCTCTTGTCCGCGGCAGTTGAATGCTATCTCTGCGCCTGCATTAGCTAACGCCTCGGCAATAGCAAAACCTATACCATAGGCGGCGCCAGTAACAAGAGCCACTTTCCCCTCTAATGAAAATAGATTTGTCATAATACGTTTGTTTTAGAAATTGTTTTTTAGTAGTTGGACGACTCGGATTCGAACCGGGAATGACAGAACCAAAACCTGTAGTGTTACCATTACACCATCGTCCAAGAATATGTGGCTGCAAAGGTACAAATATTTTTTGAAGTACCAAAATTTTGCAGCCAAATATTACTTAACTATCAGCAAGTAGTAGTTCTTTTTGCCTTTCTGGGCCAAAAGATACTTGCCATCAATCAAATCTTCGGCAGTTATTGCACGATTCTGATTGGTAATCTTTTCTTTGTTCAGCGATACGCCTCCACCCTGAACCATCTTGCGCATTTCACCCTTTGATGGGAATACTGGAGCTACGGTTGTGAGCAGTTCGATGGCAGGCTGACCAAGCTGGTCTTTTGCAATCTCAAACTGTGGTACACCGTCGAATACGTCAAGCAGTGTCTGCTCGTCAAGTTTCTCAAGTCCTTCCTTGGTTGACTTGCCAAATAGGATGTTAGATGCTTCGATTGCGGTGTCGAGTGCTTCCTGCGAGTGAACCATAACAGTAACCTCCTCTGCAAGGCGCTTCTGGAGAACACGACGGCCTGGATCCTGCTTGTGCTCCTCGATAAGAGCGTCGATAACGTCCTTCTCGAGTGATGTGAAGATCTTTATATAACGTTCTGCATCGTCATCGCTAACGTTGAGCCAGAACTGGTAGAACTTATAAGGAGTTGTACGTACTGGATCAAGCCAGATGTTACCACTCTCAGTCTTACCAAACTTCTTACCGTCACTCTTTGTAATAAGTGGACAAGTAAGTGCGAATGTCTCAACCTCGTTGCCCAATGTGCGACGAATAAGTTCTGTACCTGTTGTCATATTACCCCACTGGTCATTACCGCCCAACTGAAGTTTTACTCCAAGGTGCTGATACAGATATAGGAAGTCGTAACCCTGGAGCAACTGATATGTGAACTCTGTGAATGAAAGGCCATCGCGTGCAGTTCCGTTGAGTCGCTGCTGTACGCTTTCCTTGGCCATCATATAGTTAACGGTGATGTGTTTACCAACCTCACGAGCGAAATCCAGGAAGGTAAAGTCCTTCATCCAGTCGTAGTTGTTCACCATTACTGCAGCATTCGGCTCTTTTGAGTCGAAATCAAGGAACTTGGCTACCTGCTTCTTTATGCACTCCTGGTTGTGATATAGGGTTTCATTGTTAAGCAGATTACGCTCCTGGCTCTTGCCTGATGGGTCGCCAATCATACCTGTGGCACCACCTACCAAGATAACAGGACGGTGTCCGCAGCGCTGAAGGTGGCGGAGCATCATAATACCACACAGGTGACCGATATGCAGCGAGTCGGCTGTAGGATCGGTACCCAGGTAGGCTGTTACCATTTCTTTCTGGAGCAGTTCTTCTGTTCCTGGCATCATCTGTGCCAGCATACCGCGCCATTTCAGTTCTTCTACAAAGTTCTTCTTCATATACTTATTTACTTTATTCTCTGTTTGTTGTCCCCGATTAAGGTACAGGATCGTATCCTGATCCTCCAAAAGGGTTGCATCTTAATATTCGCCATATGGCTAGTCCAAGACCTTTAATAGGACCGTGCTTCATAATGGCTTGTTTGGCATACTCGCTACATGTGGGAGTGAATCTGCACGAAGGTCCTAGAAGTGGAGAGATGCATATTTGGTAAAAGCGTATTGGCATTACCAGCAGCAGTGATATGTAATGCGATAGCCTTTTCATGGTTTTGGTTTTGCCATTTGTTTCATAAGGCTTATCATCCTCTTCTCTACTTCCTTGGTGGCGAAGTGCTTGTCTGTCAACCATATTATGGCAATCAGCAGCATTTGTCCTTCTTCCACTATACCATCAAGTAGCGACTTGTTCTTGCGATATGCTTCACGCACTTGGCGCTTCACTCTGTTTCTGTCTACAGCATGCTTGAAACGTTTCTTAGGAACGCTGATGAGCAGCTGTATTGGGGCGCAGCCTTCGCGTTGCTCTGTTTTCAGATAAACCGCTCTAAGAGGAAAGGCAGTCAGTGACTGACTATTGCCTTTTTCAAAGAGCGTTTCAATCAGCAGATTGCTGACGATGCGCTCCTCCTTTTTGAATGTGGGAGCTGTCGTCATCAATCCTTAATCTTGTATCTCGAATAGATAGTGCTGCAGAGCACCAGTCATTGATGGATACTTCTCGTTTGGAGCTTCGATGTCAAGACGCAGACCTGCTTCCTTTGCTGCCTTTGCAGTTGCTGGACCGAAAGTCGCGATAGCAATCTTGTCCTGCTTGAAGTTAGGGAAGTTCTTTGTAAGCGACTCGATACCGGCGGGGCTGAAGAATATCAGCATGTCGTAGTCGAAGTTCTTAACCTCCTCCTCAGTAAAGTCGTTGCTCACAGTCTTGTACATAATACATTCTGTGTGCTGCAACTTCTTAGAGTCAAGTAGATTTGCCAGGCTGTCAGTATGAACATCACTCAGTGGAACAAGATATTTCTCAGTCTTGTGCTTGACCATAGTTGGAATCAGATCGTCAATACGACCGGTCTCGCCAAAGAAAATCTTGCGCTTTCTGTACTGAACATACTTCTGAATGTAAAGTGCGATGGTTTCTGTAACACAGAAATACTTCATGTCCTCAGGAATGTTAACTCTGAGTTCCTTGGCCATATTAAAGAAATGGTCAATAGCATGACGCGAGGTGAAAACAACAGCAGTGTGATCCAGAATGTTCACCTTCTGTGCACGGAAATCTTTTGAACTGATTGCCTCCACTTTAATAAAAGGACGGAATATCAGTTCTACACCAAACTTGTTCGCGATATCGAAATAAGGCGACTTCTCACTAGATGGCTTAGGTTGTGAAACCAGAATCTTTTTGATCATATGTGTCCTAAATATTTATTTTCAAATTTTCAGTGATTACCAATAATCCGCTCCAAAGCATCATTAAAGGTATCATTTCGAGGGCACAAAAGTACAAAATAATCTGCAGAAAACCGCCTTTTTGATAAAAAAAGATAGTGAAAGACTTATAAAATGTTAGTATTTTGGCTAAAATCACTATAGTTGCGGTATAAATTATAGCATTTTGAAGCGAAAATTGGAAATATGCTACTAGTAGTACTAATGGGAATAATGCCACCCCCTCAAGTGAGGTGATAAGTAATATAGATCTCTGAAATTGTAAATTTTTCTTATTGGTAGAGAATATGCTGTTAACAATAGTATAGAGCAACATTCTTATTAGCATATAGGCTAAGATTGTAATTCCATAGATAACCAATAGTATATATTCCGATGAGAATATAAATGTGTTTGCTATAAAATGTGTAGTATATATGAAGTAGAGTAGGGCATACAACAGGCATGTGATGAAAATAAACAAGAACTGGAATTTTATTTCACTTCCCGTTTCTGTTAGCGTCTGCTCACTCTTTTGAGGCGAAAAAATATGCTTGGTTTGTCTAAGCAGGAATCCTGATATGCGTGACAATACAAAAGTAATCAGCAGAAAACATACAATAAGGATACCCGTTATAAAGCTATCGTTTTGGAAGGTATAAGGGATTGGGTCGCCTGATTCGCCAACTCGCTCTATGGATAGTTCTGGGTGATACATCGTATTATTGGAGAAGAAGTTCTCTCGATAATAGTGTGGCAGACTTACCTCCTTCAAATCGCGTGGAATCTCATGTCCTGGCAGATGCAGAGTGTCGGGGCGGCTGCTATAGTGTATTTCTTTTGGCTCGAACCACTCTTGTATGGCTGAGTCCTGCTGAGCTGGTGTAGCATCCTTAGGCAATAACCGCAGCACCTCGTAGGGTGTCTGCGGTTTTGCCGAGTGTACTGCTACTGTGTCTGTTCCTGCAGTAGCTATAGTAGTAGTTAGGATGCTATCGTTCTTCAGCATATCTGATTACAGTCCGAACTCCTTACGTATGTCATCTACACGATCCAACTTCTCCCATGTAAACAGCTCCACATCGATTGTCTTTGTCTCGTGATAATGACTGGTAAATGTCTTCTTTACGACCTCGCACTTACGTCCCATGTGTCCATAGGCTGCAGTTTCGCTGTACATAGGTTGGCGAAGCTTCAGTGTACGTTCGATTGCTTTCGGACGCAGGTCGAATAGTTTCTCTATCTTCTTGGCTATCTCGCCATCGGTCATCTGTACATTGCTGCGGCCGTAGGTGTTTACGTAGATGTTCATTGGCTTAGCTACACCGATAGCATAGCTTATCTGTACAAGCATTTCGTCGGCAACACCTGCTGCTACCATGTTTTTTGCTATATGGCGGGCTGCGTAAGCTGCGCTGCGGTCAACCTTAGATGAATCCTTACCAGAGAATGCACCACCTCCGTGAGCACCCTTACCACCATAGGTATCTACGATAATTTTACGACCAGTAAGACCGGTGTCTCCGTGAGGACCGCCGATAACAAACTTTCCTGTTGGGTTAACGTAGTACTTGATGTCGAGTCCGAACAGGTCGAGCACTTTCTGGGAGTGAATCTGCTGCTTTACTCTTGGAATTAGGATGTTGATTACATCATCCTTGATTTTTGCTAGCATCTTCTCGTCCTCGTCAAACTCGTCGTGCTGTGTTGATACTACGATTGTGTCGATGCGCTCGGGTATTCCTTCGTCTGAGTACTGTACTGTTACCTGGCTCTTAGAGTCAGGACGAAGGTAAGTCATTTCCTTACCCTCCTTACGGATGTCTGCTAGGGTGTGCATAATCAGGTGGGCCAAATCGAGGCTTACAGGCATGTAGCTCTCAGTTTCGTTTGTGGCATAACCGAACATCATACCCTGGTCTCCAGCACCCTGTTCATCCTCGTTACCGTTGTCAACACCACGGTTGATGTCGGCACTCTGTTCGTGTATGGCACTCAAGATTCCACACGAATCACCGTCGAATTGATACTCCGCTTTGGTATATCCAATGCGCTTGATGGTCTTGCGGGCCATTGTCTGCAGGTCGATGTACACATCACTGCGGACCTCACCCATAATTACTACCTGACCTGTAGTGACAAACGACTCGATGGCGCAGCGCGCCTTCGGGTCGTATGCCAAGAACTGGTCTAGTATTGCATCAGAAATCTGATCGGCCACCTTATCTGGATGGCCCTCAGATACTGATTCTGACGAAAATAGATAACTCATTCTTTATATTTAATGTTTTGATTACTCTGCGGGCATCATGATTACCTCTGCAGCATTACCTGCCTTCAGCAGTTCGGCTACAAAAGCACTGATGGACTCAGTTGTCTGGGCGTTAACCACCTTCTCGTAGTCGGTATCGAAGTCCATACCGTACTTACGCCAAGTGTTGATGCGGCCCAGCCAGTAGCCGTTCTGCTTGCGCTGGTCGCCCAGATTCTTCAGTAGATACTCCTTAACCTTCTGCAGCTTGTCGGCATCGCAAGTTTTTGCCATAGCATTTACCTCGTCGCGCAGAATCTGGTTTGCAATGTCAGCTTTCTCAGGCTTCATTGGGCACTGTGCCAAGATGTAAGCCTCTGTGTCGAAGTCGTTGCGACTCATACTTGCGGCTGCACCTACGGTGTAGGCTGCACTTGCATCCTCGCGGATCTTCTTCAGATACTCCATGCTCAGAATCTGACCAGCAATAGTAGCCTTGATGCTATTCTCAAGGTTATAAGGCAGATTGTTGCTGTACCAGTACATTACTGCGATAGCCTTTGGTGTCTCTGCCTTGTGCTTAAAGTGGTTCAATACCTTACCCTTAAAGTCGGTGTCTACCTTCTTGGCCTTCTCTACCTTTTTCTTTGAAGGCAGCGAAGCGATGTACTGCTCGATGAGAGGACGGATAGTAGCCTCATCGTAGTTACCGATGATTGTAAAGGTGTAGGCAGCAGCATTAGCTGTACGCTCCTTGGCAATCTGCAGTACACGATCGTAGCTAACATTCTTAAGCTCGCTGGCCTCGATTGACTTGAATCGTGGGTTGTGACAGCTGAATGTGGCCTGTACCGAGTCGTTCAGTACGTTCTCTGGCTGCAGTAGACGGTTCTTCAGCATGGTCTCTGTTGTCGACATCATATTGTCGAATGACTTCTGGTCCTTATTGATGTTTGTGAAGTAGAGGTAAACCAGCTGCAGCATTGTCTCTACGTCCTTAGGAGTTGAACTACCACTTACGTTCTGACGATAAGTGCTCATCGAGAGCGATGCACTGGCAATCTTACCTGCCAGGGCCTTCTCCAGCTCTGTGTGTGTGAAGTTGCCCAGTCCACTGGCCTCTACAACATCGTCGAACATCTTGATGTTGGCAAAGTCCTTCTCACCATAGAGTGCAGAACCACCGAATCCCTCACCGCGAAGGATAACTTGGTCTTTCTTCAGGTCGGTCTTCTTCAGAACAACCTTAACGCCGTTAGAGAGCTCAAGTTCTGTATATCCGAACTTATCGTTCTTTGTCTCCTTCTTAATAGAGCCCTTCTTTGGCATTGTTGTCATCAGGGGCTCGTCCTTTACGTTGTCTACGTATGCCTCAATCTGAGCTGCACGTGCGGCAGCGATAGCCTTCTTCACACCATCCTCTGTAGGATAAACTGCTCCCTCTTTTTCGTTGTTGAAGTTCAGTACTACCAGATTGCTATCTTTCTGAGATATAAGCTGCTTAGCTACCTCGTTGATTGCCTCGATAGGAATAACGGGGATAATCTGCTTCATAGTCTCGTAAGTATAGTCAATACTTGGGATAGGATCGTTGTCGATGAAGTGCTGAACATACTGGTTTACAAACTGGCTGTTGAAACGCTTGTCCTTGTTAGAGTACTGCTTGTCAAGATTACTGGTGAAGTCTGCCTTGAAGCGGTTGTACTCTGTAGGTGTAAATCCAAACTCAGCAGCTCTGCGAGCCTCAGTGAGTACTGCTGTCAGCGCAGCCTCTGTCTGCCCTTCCTTTGGCAGGAAACCAAGCTCAAATGCGTCAACAGTATTTGATAGCAAGTATTGTCCGTCGCTGGCAAATGCTTGCAGGAATGGACTCTCTGGCTTCTCGGCATACTCCTTCAGACGGTCTCTCAGCATTGAGAGGGCGGCATCTTTAATATAGTCGGTAATCAGATAGGCCATTGTACCCTTCAGAGTGTCGGGGAATGCCTCGTGCTTCATCAGCACCTCCATAATGTTATAACGCTGCTCCTTATCTTTGTCGATAACGATGATTGGCTCAGCATTGTCGGGTACAGGATACTTAACAACCTTCTCTGGGTTCTCAGGCAACTTGATGTCTGCAAACATACCCTTAATCTTTTCTTCTACTTTGTTTACGTCTACATCACCTACTACGATGATTGCCTGATTGTCAGGACGATACCACTTCTCGTAGTAAGCCTGCAGGAATGGACGCTCAAAGTTGTCGATAATCTCCATCAGTCCGATAGGCATACGGTGGCCGTACTTAGAACCTGGATAGAGCTTAGGCAGATCGCGCTCCAGCATACGCTGCTGTGCACTTGTGCGCAGACGCCACTCCTCGTGGATAACGCCACGCTCCTTCTCGATTTCCTCCTGCTCAAGCAGCAGACCGTCGGCCCAATCATACAGAATCAGCAGACATGAGTCAACGATACCCTCGCGTGTGGTGGGTACGTTGCTAATATTATATACTGTCTGGTCGATTGAAGTATATGCATTCAGATCGGTACCAAACTTTACACCGATGCTTTCGCACCAGCGCAGCAGTTCATTGCCTTTAAAGTGTTTCGAACCATTGAAAGCCATGTGCTCAAGGAAGTGAGCCAGACCGCGCTGGTCGTCGTTCTCCTGGATAGAACCTACCTTCTGAGCGATATAGAACTCAGCACGGTTCTCTGGCCAGTTGTTGTGACGGATGTAGTATGTCAATCCGTTGTCGAGCTTGCCGATGCGCACATCGGGATCTACTGGAATAGATGGCATCTGCATTTGCGCCATCATTGTTACTGCGCCGACTAAGGTCAGCAAAATGGTCGATAGAATTTTCTTCATCTTCATTTTAAGTTTTGGTTGCTACATAATTGTATTCGGGTGCAAAGTTACACCTTTTTTGGCTATTTGCAGCAAAATCTACGTTAAAGCTACGTTAAATGTTAACTTATCATACCAACAATCGCTTAGCAAAGTACCTTACTGGATACCAGACAGAGAGGAATCCTACTACTAGCACTGTTATAAACACCAGAACTATGTCCTCAGGATGTACGCTAACTGGATAGGCGTTGATAACGAAAGTTCCACTCGATGAGCCTAGTGCTACTATGCCATATTCTTGCTGAATCCAGCATAGTGTAAGTCCTATTACGATACCTATGATGGCTCCTATTGCCGATATCATTCGGCCCTCGAACAGGAATATGCGAACAATCTGCTTGTCTGATGCTCCCAGGTTTCGCAGTGTAACCACATCGTCTTTTTTGTCGATAATCAACATCGATAGCGAACCTATGATATTGAAGCAAGCCACCATCAGGATGAATGTCAGGAAGATATAAGCTATAAGCTTCTCTATCTTCATAATCTTGAAGGTGTCGTCTTGCTGCTCAAAGCGGTCTTTTACCACAAACTTGTCGGCACATAACTGCTTTATCTGCGACTTAACCTTATCGAAATTGCTTCCAGGCTTTAGCCTTAATTCTAGTGACGACAACATTCCCTGCTGACCAAACAATCGACGTGCAAACGATATGCTTGTCAGTATGTAGTTCTTATCGTAACGCGCTTGTTTTACATTAAACAGTACACCTGGCGAATACAGTTCGTCTTCTTCGAAAGCCTCTTCGGGATTGGTCATATCCAGTTGTCCTTCACGCTTAGGGGCATATATGCGCAGTGGCTCTTCGTAGGTATATCCAGTGCCTAGCGTTTCGGCTAGTCTTATGCCCAGTGTGCCGTAGTCCATATCGGCAGCATGCAGACTGAAGTCGCCGTTTCCTACCACTATCTCATTGATATGAGTGAGTTTGTCGAAGTTGTCGTCTACACCCTTTATCACCACCATTGCCTGACGGCCGCGATAAATCGCTAACGCCATATCTTCCACACTCTCTGTGGCTACTTCTATCTCGGATAGCTTTTTTATCTCAGTCAGTATCGGGTCGTCGGCGGCTACGGTCTTCCCCTCAGCAGGCATCACCTTAAGTTGTGGGTCGAAGCTGGTAAAGAACGATGCTACCAGATCGTGGAATCCATTAAATACCGAAAGCGTTACCACCAGCGCCATTGTGGCTACTGCTACGCCAACGACAGAAATTCCACTTATGACGTTGATGGCATGAGTGGATTTCTTTGAGAACAGATATCTGCGGGCTATGTAAAATGGAAAATTCACCTTTTTACTTTTTCAGCAGTTCATCGATATGCTCGATATAGTCGAGCGAGTCGTCGATAAAGAATCGTAGTTCTGGTATGATACGCATCTGATTGCGTACGCGTGTACCTAATTCATAACGTATCTGCTTGCTGTTGGCATTGATATTTGCTAGTATTTCTTCGCCCTTCTCGCTGGGGAATACGCTTAGATATGCAGTGCAGATACTCAAGTCGGGTGATATCTTGGTGCGTGTCACTGATATCATCACACCATGAGTAGCGCGTGTCTGCTGTTGGAATATCAGCGAGAGCTCCTTCTGCAGCAATCTCGCAATCTTGTTTTGTCTTGTCTCTTGCATAATCTCTTACTTCTTTCTTATTAATGTTAATCCATCGCGTAGCGGCAGAATCACTTGTTCCACTCGCTCGTCGCGGGCTATATAGTCGTTGAATGTCTCGATACCCTGTGTCTGACGGTCCTTGTCGTAGGCGCTATCCACTACGTGCCCGTCCCAAAGGGTGTTGTCGGCCAGTATAAAACCGCCAGGTTTCAGTATACTCATCACCATCTCGTAGCAGTCGCGATAGGTGCGCTTGTCGCCATCCATAAAGGCCGTATCGAACTCTATACCTAGCTTTGGAGCCTCTTGCAGAGCATCCCCGATGATGAATTCTATCTTATCGGCCACACTCGAACCCTCTATCCACGGACGAGTAAAGTCCTCCATCTCGTCGTTTATCTCGAAGGTGTACAGACGTCCGCCTTCGTCTAGTCCTTCTGCCATCGATATGGCGCTGTATCCGCTGAATGTGCCTATCTCCAGGATGTTCTTGGGGCGAATCATCTTTACCAGCATCTTGAGCAGTCGGCCCTGTAGGTGTCCACTCGCCATACGCCCGTGAATGGTGTGTATGTGGGTAGCTCGCCATAGTCTGTACAGATATTCGGGCTCTGGCTCAGTGTGCTGCAGGATATACTCGTCGAGCGTCATCCTTTCAGTGCTTCAATGGCCAAACGGTATGAGTCGAGGCCGAAACCAAGGATTACTCCTTTGCAGGCGCACGAGATCATTGACTTGTGGCGGAACTCCTCGCGCTGATGTACGTTCGAGATGTGTACCTCGATTACGGGTGCTTTCAGCGAGCGGATGCAGTCCTGCAGCGCTATCGAAGTGTGGGTGTAGGCTCCTGCGTTCAGCACGATACCATCGTACGTGAAGCCCACCTCTTGCATCTTGTCTATCAGAGCTCCCTCGATGTTGCTCTGAAAATACTCGATGTCTACATCGGCAAAGCGCTTACGCAACTCAGGCAAGTAGGCGTCAAATGATGACGAACCATAGATGCCCGGCTCCCTCTGGCCCAACAAGTTTAGGTTCGGACCATTGATAATCAGAATCTTCATTTTCAGTATAAATGTATTAATACGGCTGCAAAGGTACGATTTTTTTTCTATATATAGAAAATTTTTAGTAACTTTGCACCAAAATTATGCAAAATGAGTGGCGAAAAGGACGTTGTAAGGGCCTATGTGCGCTATCTTAAGCTTCAGCGCAACATGTCGGGCAATACGCTCGATGCCTATCAGCGTGATCTCCGCAAACTACTTGATTATCTTGAGCGAGAGCAGAAATCTGTACGCGATGTAGAGCTTGCCGACCTCGAACATTTCTCTGCCGGCCTGCATGATATAGGCATCCACCCACGTTCGCAATGTCGCATACTTAGCGGTGTGCGTAGTTTCTTTAAGTTCTTGCAACTTGATGGCTATCGTGATGATGATCCGACTGAGCTGCTTGAGTCTCCGCAGATAGGCGATCATCTACCAGAGGTGCTTACTACTGAAGAAGTAGATCGCTTAGAAGCAAGCATCGACTTATCTAAATGGGAGGGTCATCGCAATCGTGCCATCATAGAGGTTTTATTCTCATGTGGACTTCGCGTTAGTGAACTTGTAAACTTGAAGTTATCCGATCTTTATCTTGATGAGGAATATGTCCGTGTGATGGGTAAAGGCTCTAAGGAACGACTTGTCCCTATATCGCATAAAGCAATAGATGAGCTAAAGTACTGGTTCTACGACCGCAATTTGATGAAGATCAAACCTGGCGAGGAGGATTTTGTTTTCCTCAATCGTCGTGGCGCCCACCTCACTCGCACCATGATTCTCATTATGATTAAAGCCCAAGCCAAGGAGGCTGGCATTCAGAAGACCATCTCTCCACACACACTTCGGCATTCTTTTGCCACGGCATTATTGGAGGGCGGAGCCGACCTCCGTTTCATCCAAGCATTATTGGGTCATGAGGATATAGGTACTACCGAAATCTACACTCACATCGATACCTCAACCTTAAGACAAGAAATCCTCGAGCATCACCCGAGGAATATTAAGCATAAATACTAGTTTATCCTAACGTGATGTTGTCGACCTCTACGGGTTCGTGGAGGAATATTTGGGCTTGTTCCTTGAACTTCTGAGGGTTCTCGGTTGTAAGATAGTGGACGCTCGCATTCTTTGCGCACTTCTGTTCTATCTGCGGATGACGCTCAAGATAGTTTTTCAGACTTTCGGCTACGTATTCGCCTTGTGGTACTACACGCACTCCTGTAGGCAGATACTTTAATATCTTTGGCATGAGAAGAGGGTAGTGGGTGCAGCCTAGGATGATGGTGTCGATCTCGGGGTCTTTGCGCATTATCTCGTCGATGCGTTTCTTCACGAAGTAGTCGGCTCCTGGTGAGTCGGCTTCGTTGTACTCTACTAGTGGAACCCAGAACGGACAGGCTACGCCTGAAACCTTTAGATTAGGATGGAGTTTGTGGATTTCAAGGTCGTAGCTTTCGCTCTTGATGGTTCCTTCAGTTGCTAATACGCCTACGTGGCCCGATTTTGTAAGATCGCCAATCACCTCAGCTGTTGGGCGGATAATACCCAGCACGCGGCGATTAGGATCTATCTGTGGCAGATCGTTCTGCTGGATGGTGCGTAAAGCCTTGGCCGAGGCTGTGTTACAACCTAGTATCACCAGGTGGCAACCCATCTCGAATAGTTTTACTACGGCCTGACGTGTAAACTCGTAGACCACGTCAAACGAACGTGGTCCATAGGGTGCACGGGCATTGTCGCCCAAATAAAGATAATCATATTCGGGAAGCAGCTGACGGATGCCATGCAAGATGGTAAGTCCGCCGTAACCGCTGTCGAAGACGCCTATCGGTCCTGGATTACTTGAGAGCATTCTTTACGACCTCGTTGATGTCTTCGCCCATAGCAGGATTGATGAATGGTAGAGCCTTTACATCAGTATCCAGCACAAAGGCATAGCCTTTCTCCTGTCCGATAGCTGCAAGTGTAGCGTTCAACTTGTCGTAAAGTGGGGCAAGGGCATCGGCTTCGTCCTTGGCAAGCTGCTCAACGCTCTTGTTCTTAAAGGCAACGTTCTTAGCCATCAGCTCCTGCAGTTCTGTCTGACGCTTCTGCAGAATGCTCTTTGGGAAGTCGCGCTGACCTTCAAGAAACTCCTCGTACTTCCTGTTGAATTCGTCTTCTACTCGCTTGGCTTCGGCCTGATACTGGGCCTTAAGGTCGGCCAGTTTCTGCTGCACCAGCGTGTAGTCGGGCATCGACTGTATGGCAGCCTGATAGCTCAGATAGCCAAACTTGAATGATGAAGTGGCATCACCCTGTGCAAATGCGTTGAGCGATACGAATGCCACAAGAAGTACGAGGAATCGTTTCATAATGTTTTGAATTTTGTAGTTAAACTTTCTGGATTACTTTAGACCCAACTTAGCCTTAACCTGTGCAGTTACATCGGTGGAGAGGGTTGTGCTGATGTAAGGCAGCGAGTTGTTCTCCATGATGTAAACATACTGTCCAGCCTGACCTACGGCCTTGATAGCATCAAGAATCTTGGCCTGGATGGTCTGCATCTTCTCCTGAGAAGCCTTGCCCAGAGCCTGCTGGTTGTCCTGGTAGCTCTGCTGAATCTTAGTGTACATATCCTGCAGTTCCTGCTGACGGCGCTGCTTGATGTTCTCAGGCAGGTTAGCCTGCTCCTTCTCGAAAGCCTCACCCTTCTTCTGCAGTTCGTCCTGCATGCTCTTCAGGTCTGCCTCATACTGGTCCTGCAGGGCCTTGATCTCGTTCTGAGCCTTAGTAAACTCAGGCATAGCCTGCATGATCTCCTGGGTGTTCACATGGCCGAACTTTGCCTGTGCATTGGCGGTGGTGAAACCGCAGATTGCGCAAATTGCGCAGATAATCAATTTTTTCATTTTCTTATTGGTTTTAATTATTATTTCTACTATTAATTCTCAATTCTTATTTCTTAATTCGAATATCCCAGTTTGCGAAGCACCTCCGAAGAAATGTCAACCTTTGGCGAACTGTAGATGATACCGCTGTCGCTTGCGCGGTCAAGCACCAGCTGATAGCCTCGCATTTCTGCGATGTCTTTTACAGCATTGTATACCTCGTCCTGTATTGGCGACATCAGAGCGGTACGCTTCTTGAAAAGTTCACCTTCTGGACCAAAGTACTTCTTCTTCAACTCGGCAGCCTGTTTTTCTTTGTCAACGATAGCATCCTGCTTATTTTTTTTCTGCTCCTTCGACAGGAATACCACCTCGTTCTGATAGTTCTTATACAGGGTCTGAGCCTCAGTGTTCAGTGCGTCTACCTCAGCCTGCCACTGCTTTGAAACCTGACTCAGCTGCTCGTTGGCACGCTCATAGGCTGGTATGTTCTTAAGGATATACTCCATGTCTACCACAGCATACTTCTGTGCCGAAGCTGCTGTCCATCCGAATATAGCGCAAAGTGCGCAGATTATCATTTTCTTCATAACCATTCTGTTTTAAGTGTTATACCCCTTTGACGTGAAAACTATTTGACGGTTTAAAAGTTTTGCTATTAGAACTCCTGACCGAGGATGAAGTGGAAGTTGCTTCCACCCTTCTTCATTGCACCGCTCTGGCTGGTGTATACATTGTCGAATCCGTATGCCCAATCGATACCCATCAGACCGACCATTGGCAGATAGATACGTACACCAAGACCTGCCGAACGCTTCATCTTGAATGGGTTGAAGTCCTTGGCGTTTGCCCAAGCATTACCACCTTCAATGAATCCGAGTCCGTAGATAGTGGTGTTGCCCAGCATAAGTGGATAGCGCAACTCGAGTGTGAATCGATCGTATGCGTATGAGTTGTATGATGAGATGGTACCACCCTTCATCATGGTCTCGTAGGCCGATGAGTAAGAGAGTGCTCCGTTATCGTAACCACGCAGACCGATGGTCTCCTCAGAGTATCCGTAAGAGTATCCGCTCATACCGTCACCTCCCACATAGAAGGTCTCGAATGGCGAGCGCTTATCCTTATTATAGCTGCCCAGCAGTCCCATTTCTACGCGTGTCATAAGCACAAGACACTTCTGACCGCCTGTGAGGGCTGTGAATGTACGGCTCTTAAACTTCCATTTGTGATACTCAATCCAGCGGTAAACATCCTGCAACTCGTCCTCGTATGTGGCTGAGCTAGAGTTCTTGGCCAGATTAGCATAGTCCTTGTTGTCGAACAGCGACCAAGGTGGAGTAACTGTTACCGAAGCCATGAACTCTGAACCACGACGTGGGAACAGCTGGTTGTCGGTAGATGTACGACTTAGAGTGAATCCCAGGTTGATGTTGTTACAGTTACCGTTGTGGATATAGAAGTAGCTCCAGTCGCGCAGCATGTAGCGTGAGAATCCGAGCTGAGCCGAGAACTGGAAGTAGTCATCAGGCCAGCGCAGACGCTTACCCCAACCCAGCGATGCTCCGAAAACAGTCATTGTCTTGTCGTCGTCGAGCATTGACTCGTAGTTGTAATAGTATGGGTTGTAGCCACCATATCCGTAGCTGTACATTGCGTAGTTGTTGTAGAATGCGTTGTTGCGGTAGTAGCTCGAGATGTCACTCTGCTTAGAGTAGAACACACCTACGTTCAGACTGTTAGGACGCTTGCCGCCAAACCAGTTTGTACCATAGTTGGCACTCAGCGAGCTATAGTAGCTACCATTGGTTTGGAAGCTGAATCCCAGTTGCTCACCATCACCGTATGGTAGAATACCGCGGTGCAGTTTGTTTTTACCGAACAGGTTGCGGATTGAGAAGTTGTTGAACTTGATACCAACCTTACCGATGACACCGGTCTGTCCCCAACCCAGTGAGAATTCAAGCTGGTCGTTACTCTTCTGCTCCAGTTTCCAGTTTACGTCAACCGAACCGTCTTCAGGATTAGGCTTAACATCTGGTGCAACCTTTTCAGGATCGAAGAATCCCATAGAAGCGATATCACGAGCTGAACGCATCAGTGCTTCCTTGTTGAACAGGTCGCCTGGCTTGGTGCGTAGCTCACGACGTACAACCTCCTCGTACAGACGGTCGTTACCGTAGATACGTACATGGTTCAGGTGGGCCTGTGGTCCCTCAGTCACGCGCATCTCGATGTCGATAGAGTCGCCGTCGATGTTTACCTCTACTGGCTCGATGCCAGAGAACACGTAACCATTGTTATAGTAATAGTTGCCTGCGGCATCTTCGTCATCCTTCAGTCGCTTGTCTATGTGCTTCTGGTTATACACATCACCCTTCTTCATGCCCAGCACGGCATTAAGATAGTCGGTAGTAACTACAGTGTTTCCTACCCATGTGATGTTGCGAATGTAGTACTTTTCGCCCTCGTCCACCTTTACCAGGATGTTTACGTGTTTATCGTCGAAGCTGTATACAGAGTCCTCGATGATTGTGGCATCGCGGAATCCCAGCTCGTTATATTTCTCTATCAGCGCCTGCTTAGCCTCCTTATAGCGCTCGTCAGTAAACTTCTTAGCCTTGAAGAAGTTGCTAAGCTTGCCAGCCTCGTGGATCTTTCCGAAGGCACCTTTGCCAAACAGAGAACCTTTTATTTTCGAATCGGTCAATTTCTCGTTGCCCTGGAATATCAGTTCGTGCACCTTCATCTTGTCCTTCTTGTCGATGTTCACGTCGAGTGTAACCTGACCAGAAGCATCTTCGTGCTGCACGATTTCTATCTCAGCATTCTTATAGCCCTTGTCGTCGAAGTATTTCTTGGCTAGAATCTTTGCGCGGTCGATAATGTTACGTGTAAGGCTCATGCCCTTAACCATACCCAGCTTGGCTTCCATATCCTCGCGCTCGGCTTTCTTAATGCCGTTGTAGTTAATGTTCTTGATACGAGGACGCATGCCAAGGTGGATACACAGATAAACCTTGTTGCCTACGATAGAGTCGGCGGTAATCTGCACCTTCGAGAACAGACCGTTGCGCCAATAGCGCTTCACAGCCTCGGTTATCTGGCTTCCTGGCAGCTCAACCTCCTGTCCCACAGTTAGTCCAGAGAGTCCTGCCAATACGTAGTCTTCATATCCTTCAACGCCTTCAACGGCGATACCACCGATTTCGCAAGTACGTGGTGTACCTGCGTATGAAATGTCGGGGTTTACAATCTTATCCTGAGCAGATGCATTCAAAGGTAAGAAGGCAAGAAGGTAAAAGAGCAAAATGCCCTTTACCGCACCTAATACCTTATTAATATATATAAGTCTTTTCACTTTATGTTATTTTACCTTTTTACTTTCTTATTTCTTTTCTTCCGCTTCTATCTGGGCTTCGGTCTTTCCGAATCTGCGCTGACGACTCTGATAGCTGATGATGGCCTTATGCAGTTCCTCTTCCGAGAAATCAGGCCAGTAGCAATCGCAGAAATAGAATTCGGAATATGCACACTGCCACAGCAGATAATTAGATATGCGCACCTCGCCGCCAGTACGTATAAGCAGGTCGGGGTCGGGCATCCAATTTGTCCACAGGTTCTGGCTGATGGTATCTTCTGTAATGTCGTCAATGTTCAATTCTCCGTTCTGTACCTTACGGGCAATCGTCTTCGAAACGTTCACTAACTCTTGCTTTGAAGAATAAGGCATAGCAATGGTCATTGCCATACCATCATACATGGCAGTCTCTTCTTCCATCGAGCGCAATTTGTCCTGCACGCTCTGTGGAAGTCTTTCAACATCGCCCACCACATGGAAGCTTACGTTGTTATTATGGAACAGCTGCATCTTGAAGAAACTGAGTACCAGTCCCATCAGTGCCTCTACCTCATAGGCAGGTCTGTTGAAGTTCTCTATTGAGAAGGCATATACCGTCAGGTACTTTACACCGAGGTTGGAACATACCGTAGTTACTTGCTCCAGATTGTCAAGTCCGGCTTTGTGGCCGAAAGTACGATCCAATCCGCGATCCATAGCCCAACGCCCGTTGCCGTCCATAATGATGGCAATGTGCTGGGGAATCCTGTTCATGTCTAAAACTTCCTTCATATATCTCAATATTTACTTTTTCAATTTTTACTCTTGGTTACATGTCTTGCACTTTTCCCAGAGGTCGTAGCTCAGACCTATCTGGAGCACGCTGTAGCAGTCGGTATTCTTAAACAGTCCGCTGCTCTTTATGCCGTAGGGGTCTTTACTGCCGTCCAGCTTGTCGCTTAGCGTTATGCGCATAGCCCATTCTGCTGTCAGGTTCAATCGTTTCCCTATCTTGTACTTCACTCCTGCGCCTATTGGCAGGTTCATCGTTGCTCCTTTCTCTGGTCCGCCATAGATTGTTGTTCCCAGTCCGGCTGCAATATATGGAGTAAACCTCCTTGCGCCTCTATATTCATTTCCTGTGCCGTATGGCCAGAAGTTGTATTCCAGTCTCACATCGGCCTCCGTTATCTGGTGCTTAAACTCGTATGCACCGTCGGGATACCATGTGCTGACATTGTTGGAAGAGCCTATTATCTTTCCTGTGCCGATGTTCAGACTTGCTGCTACTCTCGGATCCATCCGATATTTTGCCATCAGCATCATCCAGGGCTGCATACCTTTTGTCAGACTGCTGTTGTAGTCGCCTACATAGCTCACCAGTCCTGTTCCTGCACCTATCTCTAGCTTGTACTCAGGTTCGTCCTGGGCACTGGCAGCCACCGTTGTGACCATAGCTAGGATTACTGCCAACAGTCTTTTCACTCTATTCAATTATCAGTCCGCGCCAAACTTCGCCAGTGTCTTTGCCTACCAACCAGAGATATCCGTTCTCGTCGGTTGTAGCTGTAACGTTGCTTGTTCCCAGTTCGGTGGGCAGAGCGTATTTAGAGTCGGTCTTCCAGGTTATACCCTGGTCGCGACTTATGTATATCTTTTTGTCATTGCCGATAGCCAGTACCATTCCATTGAAGTAAACCAGATTCAGGTTCTCCATCTTGGGCAGATAGTAGTGGTTGTGGTCCTCAAGAGGTACAAGCACCCACTTCGATACCAGACGGCGCATAGAGTATTCTGCTATCTTGCGCCATACCACACAGGCTTCGCTCTGATTGTCGTTGGCACCAACCAGCAGTTGGTAGTCGGTTGAGTCGTTGGCAGCGAATGGCCATGATGCAAATGCGTAGTTGCTTGTGGGCAACCATGCTGCATCCTCGTCCAGACTGTCGGCAGTCCATGTCTCACCGTTGTCATAGCTAACCATCAGCATTCCGTCGTTGGCAAAAGCATAACCTTCGGCGGCGCCATAGCCTATCAGGTTCATTCCGGCTGTCTCGGCAGCTTGCTCCCAGAGTGCCTTCTTTGCATCTACAGGCAGGTCTGCTGCCGATTTCTGCTCCCAAAGCAGTACACCGGTCTTAGCTTTATGTACGTTTATTGTTACCTGATAGCTGCGATAGGCTGAAGCATCCTGTGCATAAACGCGCAGATCTCTCAACTTCTCGAAGTCGATAGAGTCGGTGCTGCTGTAGTATAACAGCGAGTCGGCGCCATCGGCGGCAGGGTAGTTTATTACTACTGTACCGCTGTTCTTGCTGCTTATGGTAGCAAGTATATGGTTCACGTCAACATCCGACGGGAGTGAGTCGGTGTTGTAAATCTTGCACTGAGCCTGATCGATAGTGAATACCACGGGGTCGCTCAGTGTCTTCTTATAAACCGAGTCGGCACCTGTTGATGACGTGGTATGTACGTAGCGGTTAACCGTTGCCAACTTAAAGAGAGCAACAGCTGTGTCGTTGTAATACTGGGTGTCATTGGTGTCGCCATCCTTCAGACATGAGGTGACGAGCATAGCACAAGCCAGCATTGTGCAGAGGGTTGAGATATATCTTTTCATTGATCTAAAAATCACTTTATCACAATTTGGCTGCAAATTTACGCACATTTCTGCAAAAATGAGCACTTTTCTCTTTATAATTAATGAAAATATGGCATAATTTGACCGATTTTAAGTTAGTTTAGGGATTTAATGCAAAAAAGAGTGCGGTATGACTCTCTCACTCCGCCCTCTTTCAACGTATTTCTGTATGCACTAGTGTGAATATGCTCAGACCAGCCGAGATCACAACTAGTGCTAACATAGCCGTTGTTTGAAAATCTAATAACATAATTCTTTACCTTAAAAAATCTAACTAAAACCTATATGAAAACAAAGCAATCTCACGATTGTAAGTGCAAAGGTACAAAGAAAAATCGAGAATTGATAGTTGGTAGTTGATAATTTTGGGGGTGTTTTGTTGCTTATTGACATACATCAAAAAATTGGCCACGCCTTTCGGCGCAGCCAATTCCAGTATTTAATTGTCAATATTAAATTGTCAATTTATTAGAGCTTTGGACCAGCAGCTACCAGAGCCTTACCAGCCTCGTTGCCCTCGTACTTCTTGAAGTTCTTGATGAAGCGGCCAGCCAGATCCTTAGCCTTCTCCTCCCACTCAGCAGCGTTAGCGTAAGTGTCGCGAGGATCGAGGATGTTGGTGTCTACGCCCTCAAGCTGTGTTGGAACCTCGAAGTCGAAGTAAGGGATCTTCTTGGTAGGAGCGCTCAGGATAGCACCACCCAGGATAGCGTCGATGATACCACGAGTATCGCGGATAGAGATACGCTTACCAGTACCGTTCCAACCAGTGTTTACGAGGTATGCCTTAGCACCGCTCTTCTCCATCTTCTTAACCAGCTCCTCAGCATACTTTGTTGGGTGCAGCTCGAGGAATGCCTGACCGAAGCAAGCAGAGAATGTTGGAGTAGGCTCAGTGATACCGCGCTCTGTACCAGCCAGCTTAGCTGTGAAACCAGAGAGGAAGTAGTACTTAGTCTGCTCAGGAGTCAGGATAGATACTGGGGGCAGTACACCGAATGCGTCAGCGCTCAGGAAGATAACGTTCTTAGCGTCAGGACCAGCACTCTTACCATTTACCTTCTGGGCAATCTTCTCGATGTGGTCGATAGGATATGATACACGAGTGTTCTCGGTTACGCTCTTATCAGCGAAGTCGATCTTACCATTAGCGTCAACAGTTACGTTCTCGAGCAGAGCGTCGCGACGGATAGCGTTGTAGATATCAGGCTCGCTCTCCTTGTCAAGGTTGATAACCTTAGCGTAGCAACCGCCCTCGAGGTTGAATACACCCTCGTCGTCCCATCCGTGCTCGTCGTCACCAATCAGCAGACGCTTTGGATCGGTACTCAGAGTGGTCTTACCTGTACCAGACAGACCGAAGAAGATAGCGGTGTTCTTACCCTCCATGTCGGTGTTAGCAGAGCAGTGCATTGAAGCGATACCCTGCAGAGGCAGATAGTAGTTCTGCATAGAGAACATACCCTTCTTCATCTCACCACCGTACCATGTGTTGATGATGCACTGCTCGCGGCTTGTGGTGTTGAATGCTACGCAAGTCTCTGAGTTCAGACCCAGCTCCTTGTAGTTCTCAACCTTAGCCTTTGAAGCGTTATAGATTACGAAGTTAGGCTCGAACTTCTCCAGCTCCTCAGCTGTAGGCTGGATGAACATGTTCTTAACGAAGTGTGCCTGCCATGCTACCTCAACGATGAAGCGAACAGCCAGACGTGTAGCCTCGTTAGCACCGCAGAAAGCGTCAACTACGTAAAGCTCCTTGTTGCAGAGCTCCTTGATAGCGATTTCCTTAACCTGCTTCCAAACCTCCTCGCTCATGGGGTGGTTGTCGTTCTTGTATTCCTCAGTTGTCCACCATACCTTGTCCTGGCTCTGAGCATCCTTTACGATGTACTTGTCCTTAGGTGAACGGCCGGTGTAGATACCAGTCATAACGTTAACAGCGTTGAGCTCGGTGTTTACGCCCTTGTCGAAACCCTCGAGTCCAGCCTTTGTCTCCTCTGCGAACAGAGTCTCATACGATGGATTGTGTGCAATTACGGTAGAACCTGTAATGCCATACTGAGTCAAATCTAACTTTGCCATATTACTAATCTTTATTTAAATTGTGAAAATTATCCTAGACGTTACTCCTTAATTGTTTGTTCTTACGAGCATTTTTCAAAATGCGCTGCAAATTTACGAATTATTCTTGAATTGACAATCCCGAATTAGCAATATTTTGCGCGCACACAATTCTTTTTAGGTTAAAGAAATTAAAAAATTATGCCGGAGTAGCACTTTTGCCACTCCGACATATCATTTTCTTCTATCCGATTGCTATTTTTTCATTTCGGCAGGAATCACGGGCATAGCACCATTCTGAGTGCAGACGTATGCGCTAACCTGTACGGCCGTCTTATGAGCCTCCTGTACTGGTTTGCCGTTGATGATCGATGCGCAGAACGAACCTGTAAACGAGTCGCCAGCGCCTACTGTATCAGCCACTTCTACCTTTGGTGTGTCCTGGAACGATGTCAGTCCGTCGTCAGTGAATACATACGATCCGTTAGTGCCGCAGGTCAGCACCAGCATCTTCAGATGATAGTCCTGTACTATCTTCTCGCAAGTGCCGCGCATATCCAGTCCGTCGTAGCCGAACATACGGTTCACTACCACCAACTCTTCATCGTTGATTTTCAGAATGTTACATATACAGAACGAGTCCTCCAGAATGTCTTTCGAGTAGAACTGCTGGCGCAGGTTGATGTCGCATATCTTTATGCAGTCTTTGGGTGTGGCATCCAGGAATTTGCGGATATTCTCACGACTAACCACATTGCGCTGTGCGAGCGAACCAAAGCAAACTGCACGGGCATTTTTTGCTATCTCCTCCATTTCGGCTGTGAATGGGATGTTGTCCCAGGCTACGTTCTCTTTGATGTCGTATGTAGGTATGCCATCGCCTGTCAGCGTAACCTGCACAGTGCCAGTGGGATAGGGTACACGTGGCATCAGGTAGCTCAGATTGTGCTCTTTCAGCGCTTCGATAGTTTCCTCTGCCAGTGCATCCTCGCCTAGAGCGCTGATGGCGATAGTGTTTTCGCTACCCAGAAATTGTCCTGCGTGATATGCGAAGTTAGCAGGTGCTCCACCTAGTTTCTTTCCTTCGGGCAGTACGTCCCACAGTGCCTCTCCAAGGCCTACGATATATCTCTTCATAATACTTAGTTGTTTTTTACGTTTTTAATATAGGTAAATAGATAAATCACTCCGATAGCCATTACGATTACTGCTCCGGCCTGGCCCATTGCGTCGCTGGCAAATCCCATCAGCAGTGGGAAGATAGTTCCGCCAAACAGTCCCATAATCATCAGTCCTGATACCTCGTTCTGCTTCTGTGGCATAGCTGTCAGAGCCTGTGCAAAACAGATAGAGAAGATATTGGAGTTGCCATAACCCACCAGTGCGATAGCTGCGTAGAGAATCCATTTTTCTGTGCCGATAAAGAGTCCACACATCGATAGTGCCATCATCACTACGCTTATTACGAAGAACGTACGATTAGGCAGTACTCGCAAGAAGAAAGAGCCTGTCAGGCAGCCGATAGTACGGAATATGAAATACAGACTGGTTGCAAATGCTGCGTCGTTAAGTGTCAGTCCCAGTCGTTCCATCAGAATCTTTGGTGCTGTGGTGTTTGTACCTACGTCGATACCCACATGACACATAATACCAAAGAATGATAGCAATACGATAGGTGTGCCCAGCAGCTTCAGACATTCAGTAAATGTCGATGCATTGCCTGACGTCTGTTCTTCTTCGATAGGAGTAATTGCCAGTAGCGCTGCAGCCAGAATGCCCACCACGAAGTAGATCATAAACAGCACTCGCCAGTCGTAACCGAACGAGGGTAGTACCTGTGTGGCGCCCCACATGGCCAGATATGGAGCTAGGAATGAGGCTATGGCCTTGATGAATTGGCCGAAGGTGAGTGTCGATGCCAGATTTCCGCCGCCCATCACGGTAGATACCAGTGGGTTAAGCGATGTCTGCATCAGTGCGTTACCAATACCAAGCAGCGAGAATGCGCAGAGCATTATGCCGAAGTTTTCGCCAAACAGAGGCAGAAGCAGCGATACGATAGTCACGCCGAGCGATAGCAATACAGTGTTCTTTCGTCCGATCTTGTTCATCAGCATCCCCGTAGGTACGCTGAAGATCAGGAACCAGAAGAATACGAGCGACGGGAAGATGTTGGCCACGCTGTCTGTCAACTGCAGGTCTTCCTTCACATAGTTCGATGCAATGCCCACCAGGTCGACAAATCCCATGGCGAAAAAGCAGAACATCACGGGGATCAAAGCAAATTTCTTCATATTACTAACTTTTCTCTAAATTCTTAATTCTTAATTTCATATATTGTCGCTTTTCCGCCCTTCACCTTTATGTTATTATAAGGCTCTGATGGGAATACCAGGTTTGTCATCGCCATTTTTCCTTCTGCATCGAAGGCCTCGATAGAGCAGCGGTCGATAAACAATCGCAGCTGTTTGATATGTCCATAGGTGGGAGCAATAGATGTGCAAGCGAAGGCCTCGCTGAAGCTCACGTCGCCACTCTTTGTGCGGTCCATGCTGAAGCTCTGGCGCTGTCCGTCGTAAACCATCGTCACCTCCTCGCCCTTTGAGTTCGAGAGCACAATCTCCGCCTGATTCTTCACGTCCACTACTATCTCGCAAGCCTCAGTCGGCTTCCTCACTTTTGCGCCACGCATGGCCAGCATCTCCTTCGATGGAACTACGCTTACGTATGTCTCCTCGCCATAGTTAAACAGTCCAAGGTCGCGAGGTATACTGTTGCCCGAGCGGTATTGCTTGGTAGGCACCTGGTTGGCATACTGCCAGTTGCTCATCCATGCCAGCACCACGTGGCGGTTCTCTGGTGCATTGTAGAACGATACTGTAGCATAGTGGTCCTTGCCATAGTCCATCCACTTGGTTACCTTTGGCATCGATTCGCAGGTAAACTTGTGTCCGTCAAACTGTCCTACAAAGTACTGTGTGGCACTACCTCCGAACGGTCCGCCAGGGTTGATATTGCAGATAAGCACCCACTTATTGTCGATCTTCATCAGGTCAGGGCACTCCCATACGCCGCCATGATTGCCATACTCATTGCCGAAGGCACTCTCGTATGTCCAATCAGTCAGGTTCTGCGATGAGTAGATGCGCATCTCCTGTCCCACTGCCAGTATCAGGTTCCACGCCTTGATATCTTCGTTCCAGAACGGACGAGGGTCGCGGAAGTCGGGCGCATCGGCTGTCAACACAGGGTTGCCGCTAAACTTCTGGAATGTACATCCACCGTCGTTAGAAAAAGCTATCGACTGTGTCTGGTGGTGCCCGGCTGTGGTGTACATTGCCACTACTTCGTCGCCTCTTGTCACGCACGAACCGCTAAAGATTGAACCCAACCAGTCGGGCTCAAGAGCCATTGGCTCGGCCTGCCAATGTACTAGGTCTTTCGACGTAGAATGTCCCCAGTGCATGTTCTCCCACTGCGAACCATAAGGGTTCCACTGATAATACAGATGCCATACACCATCTTTATAAAACATTCCGTTAGGATCATTCATCCAACCATATACAGGGGTATGATGATATACAGGGCGGAAACGCTCGCGATTAGTGGTGTCGAATGTATCGCTATACTTGATTTCCTTCCAGCAGGCAAACTCGCCTACGGCACCTTTCAGTCGGCGGTCGCCACGAAACTCGATGTCGAGCAGTTGGGCATCCTTCAACTCGTAGGGCACATAGTAATCCACGCGATCCACTGCCAACTTCACATTGATGCGCTGCGTCATCTCGTTTTTACCGTTCAGTACGGCTATTGCCGCAATGTCTTCTGTCTCCTGTACGGGCAGCAGCAGGTACTTAGTTGGCTGTTCCACTCGCAGCATGGCATGCTTCTCGCCTAGCACCATAGGCGTTACCTGCGCCATCGCCGATGCAGAGGTCAGCACGGCTGCCACCATCATCATTGCCGTTTTTCTCATTTTGCTATTCATTTTTTGTTGTACGATTTTAGATTTCTGCTGCAAAGGTAGTGTATTTCGCGTGTATATCCTATAAATAATGTTTCAAACAATAAGAAAAATCGTTCATTGCAACATTTTTGTATGCAATGAACGAATAATTAAAAGTTTTATTTCTCCTCGATGCTATACATCTTAGCGTGCAATTGTTTTCTAACTACTTTTCAAATACTACACTTCAATAAAAATGTGCGACTCTCACGAGCCGCACGTTTTTTTTAGAAAAACCAATCCATTACCTTACTACTAACCAACTTACTAACTAACTTTAACCAATTAATCACTCTATGAACCTAAAACAATTTACTAACTAATAACAATATGACCGTATCCTAAATCTTCTGCTGCAAAGTTACGGCGTTTTTCAATATCCATTGATAACATTTGTTTCAACTGCTAACAAAAATCGTTCATTGCAACATTTTTTCGCGCAATGAACGATTATTTCTAATTCCATATCCTGCTTAGGCTTCTTACTTGTGCAGTAGGGCTTGTGCCTGCGAAAGACACTCTGTCGTAAATTGACTGAGGGAACACAAGGTTTGTCATCGACATCGTACCATCCTGTGTAGTAATCTCTACCGATGATTGATCAACAAAGATGTCGAGAACGACTGTGCTACCATCAGTGTTAAGTGGCGCTCGCATCGATGGAATCGAGAAACTGCCATTAAAGTTGGTCTTGCCCGTAGATGCGTTACGATGAACAGCTATTGTGCGCGACGATGCATTTACATCTATCACGTATTTCTCATCGTTGCTATTACCCAGCGTAATGGTTGTGTTCTGTTCCAGACTTACATTGAGGCGTAGTTGATAGGCAGATTTTTGTGCATCGAGTGGCAGCGCCTCTGTGTTAACTATCTGCCACTGGCTAGCTATCTTGTCTATCTCGCTCACCACAGGACAGCAGAGCAATGGCTTGCCTGAATATTCTGTGAGCTTTAGTTCGCGAGGTAGCGTCATTGCAGAACGCCAAGGCGAACAAGGCACATCGCCAGCATAGCTCCAGTTGTTCATCCAACCAATTAGCAGTTTTCTATCGCCGGTATTGCTCCAGGTAACGCCAGCATAGTTGTCCATACCATAGTCGAGCCAGAGCGGATAGTCGAGTGCATCGGCCTTGAATTCCTTGCCATCGAACTGACCAACAAAGTACATGGTGCCTGAGCCCAATACGGGGCCACCAGGGTTAACACTTACTATCAGTACCCACTTATCGCCCAACTGCAGCAAATCAGGGCACTCCCACTGCAAGTCGGGACGACCAGGCAGGTCGACCACAAACGTGCTTAGCTTGGTCCAGGTCTTCATATCGGTAGAGCCAAAGAACTCTATACCCTTGCTCCAACCTTTGGCCAGCGACATAATCCATTGCTGGGAATCGGCATGCCAGAACACCTTGGGGTCGCGCTGACGGTCGTCATTATTCTTAATAACGGGGTTGGCGGCGTAGCGTGTAAAATTCTTACCTCCGTCTGTAGAGTAGGCCATACTTTGCTGCTGTCCAGCATCACTGGCCGAGGTGTAGAATGCAATCATGGCGCCTGCACCGAAACCTGCGGTATTGTTATGGTCGATGACTGCTGAACCCGAGAAGATATCGCCTAATTCATCGCGTGTCAGGGCTACGGCCTGCTCAGTCCAGTGAATCATGTCGGTACTGGTGGCATGGCCCCACGACATGTTACCCCAGCTGTTACCTTGTGGGTTATACTGGTAGAACAGATGATATACTCCATCAACATACACCATTCCGTTGGGGTCGTTCATCCAGTTCTTAGCTGGTGTGAAGTGTATCTGTGGGCGATACAATTCAGTGTAACTGCTGGGGGTAGGTGTAGGAGGGGTTACTGGATCTACAGGCGTTGGTGGCTCGGGCGTGGGTTGTTCCTTCTTGGGGTCATCGCTTGTGCAACCAAGAATGGTAACCGCCATTGTAGCGGTTACCATCAGTGAATAAAAGAATTTCTTGGATTTCTTCATGATCTTTTATTACTAACTCTAACAATTATCGTGTCTTCAGATATTCAAGAGAATTCTTGGCGAGAGTAAGGACATTGTCCTGATAGATATTGTTCTTTGGATGAGCGCTCTTGTCGGGAGTACCGTCGGCATTCTTCATAGAGAACTCGCAACCACCGTTACCGATGCAAAGCAGTGTGCCCTTGAACTCAGTATTACCCTGCTGAGCCTCCCAAACGTTCATCTGGCTAACCCACCATATTTGGCTGTCCCATGTGCCGAGTGGATATATACCGAAGGTCTGTGTGCACTGAGTGTAGCAAGCCTCCTCCTGGTTACCGATGCCGGTCCACAGACTTGGCAGGTTGAATACCAGACAGTTGTGGTCCTCAGTCCAACCTGGACCCTTGAAGGCGATAAGCTTCGTGTCGGGTGTTGTCTCTACCTCAAGACCCTTGTAGATAGGATGTGAAGAGTGGTCTTTCTTGAACTTATGGTCGGGATTCAGCTCTACAGCCATCTTCCAGACATCGTTGTTGATACCACCGAAACCGGTACCGATGGTGTGGTCGTTGCTCTTCCACTCATCGAGGTTGATACGTCCCAGATGTCCGGCATATACTGTAGCATGGCTCCACAGCAGCAGGCTTCCACCCTCCTTATACCAATCTCTGATAAATGGTGTAGCAGCCTCAACTACCTCTGGTATAGCAAATACTTCACCTTCACCAACACCTTCGAGGTCGCGTAACCAGAACAATACACGGTATGGATCAATGTCATCGGTGCTATTGATATCGCCAAAGTAAACGTACTTAGCGGTTGGATAGGTCTCATGCAGCCATAGCCAAGCTGAAGCCTCATCGTCATCACCATTCTCAACCAACTCATCAGGTGTAGGATAGATGCTCAGGAAACCAATAGCTGTCTTACCAATACGGAGCGAAGACGATGTTGAGAGCGAAGTTCCCTTCTCATTGACAGCAACCAATGTTACGTTCCATGTGTCGCCAGTCTCAACGTCGTTGATAAGGTAAGAAGTTGCAGTACCAGAAAGTGTTTCATTGATGGTCTTCTTGCCATTGGTGGCAGTGAACTGGATGCTTGAAGCGTCAGTAGCCTTGTTCCATTCTACGAGTGCATCGTAACCACCAGCCTTGTCTACCTGACTCATCTGCACGCCAGTGATACTGGTAGCACCTTCGCGAGTATAAGATTTTACAACGCCTGATGAGATGTTGGTACCATCTGTTACTTTGAACACATATTCGAAAGGAATATTTGTTGGTACATTCTTCTGGGTATAGGTGTTGCCAGCAACAATCTCGCTTGATGAAAGTGTGCCATTGCGATAGATGGTTACCATCATCTGTCCATTCTGTGCAGGCCAACTAAGGATGTAATCGTCGCCAGATAGCTGACCTGTGATCTGTGATACATCGGGAGCACTCAGCTTCATTGCCTCGCGTTCGATGTCCTTGTCTTGGCAAGCGCTCAATACAAGAGCGAATATCGCCATTATAATGAATGATATCTTTTTCATAACTCTAAGTTCTTAATTATCAATTATCAATTGTCAATTTTCAATTAATTATATCCCTTGTTCTGAGTATAGAGACCAGGCACATAGTAGAGCTGGATGTATGGCAGAGGGAAGTACTCGTTTTTAGCAGGAGTAAAGTGAGCATCCTTGTAGTACTGTGCGTATGTCTGTCCGTCGTATACCATATCCTTTTCAACCTCGAAGAAGTTGTTCAGAGTCTGTGAGGCAATACCCCAGCGGCGCAGGTCGAAGAAACGATGATTCTCCATAGCCAGTTCCAGACGGCGCTCCCACTGCAGACATTTGCGGGCAGTCTCTTTATCCTGGAAGTAAGATGCAGGATAGAGCGCAATATCGCACTGATCAGCTGCGTAAGCGATGTGTTTGGCAACAGAGTTCTTAGCACGCTGACGGATGTCGTTGATGATGGTGCGGGCACCTTCCAAGTCGCCAGTTTCTACCATAGCCTCAGCACGCATCAGCATTACATCAGTATAGCGGAATACATAGTCGTTCATGGCGAAAGCCTGCCAAGGATTGTCGAATGTCTCACCCTTTGAGCGCTGTGGCACTTCCTTTAGCGAAGCATAGTAGCCATAAGTGTTAGGTGTGCGAGAGTTGTCCTTTGTCATAGTATATTCTACCTCGTACTTGTAAGGGAAGGTAGGCATACCTACTGTGTGGAAGAGGCGTGGATCCCACTTCTGTGCATTGGGCACACCATTGGTAGGATAGGCAATCTCCTTGTTGTAGTCGTCGAACATTGGCAGACCGTCCTTGGTTTTGAATGCGTTCACCAGATTCTGTGTAGGCTTGTGGAAATCCCAGCCGCACGACCACATACCCCAGCAACCATTCAGCATGTTACTCCAGTTGGCACGACCATAAAGTGTGTTATCATCCTGATAGTCAGAGTGCTGTACAGCGAACACGCTCTCCTTAGAATTCTTGTACTCAGGAAGGAAAATATCTCCGAAATCCTCCAAATAGCCATACTGCGAGTTGGCTACTTCCTGGGTGTACTTCAGTACCTCCTGCATATACTGGGTGTTGATGTGGCTTACACCAGTGTTTGCCTCGTAGCCATCACCCCAAGCCATAGTAAGGTAGCACTTTGCCAGATAGGCAGCAGCAGCAATCTTGTTGGCGCGTCCGCCCTCAGCCTGTGTTGCTGGCAGAACGTCGTAGGCTGCCTTGAAGTCGGCAACAATCTTCTGCATCAGCTCATCATGTGTGAACTCATCGTTGCGAGTCTGCTCCTCAGAGTGAACCTTATATACTTCCTCGTCAATCCAGGGCACCTGATTCCACATCTGTACCAACTTGAAGTAGAAGTGTGCACGCAGGAAACGAACCTCGCCCTCGCGGATAGCCTTTGTCTGAGTGTCCATCTTGTCATCGTTAGCCAGCGATACCAATGCACGGTTGCAACGACTTACAGAGCAGTAGAAGTGATACCAGAGCTCGTCCATATGGTCAGGGGTAGAAGCGGTAAGAGTAGACCAAACCTCAACGGGATGGTAATTAGTATCGGTAGTTCCCGATCCGCCTTTCATGGCATCGTCGGATGATACATCGCCGTATGGCCAGAGATTGAATGGATATGTGTACCAGTCGTCGCCCAGTTTGGCGTAAGCTGCAGTTACCATTTCTTCGGGCTGGCTCATAGCAAGGTCTTCGCTAATGACACCCTTTGGCTCAACATCGATGAAATCGTTGCATGATGTTAGTGTTCCGCAAACGATCAGACCAGCGCAGATTGTTTTATATATTGTCTTCATAACTATAATCTTTTTAACTATTATACCTTTTTCTTTTTCACCTTTAGAAGCTTGTCTGGATACCAAATGAGATGCTGGTGCTGTTAGGATACATCCAACGTGGGTTCTCTGGATCCGAGCAGGTAAGTGAACTGCTCTTGATTGTGAGCAGGTTGTGACCTGAAACATAAACACGTGCACTTGTCATGTTCAACTTGCTGATGATGCTCTTGGGAAGGTTGTAACCAATCTGTACCTGGCGCAACTTGCCATAAGAGCCATTCTCAACGAAGTAGGTTGATGTGCGGTTCTCGTTACCAGTATTGTTGGTGGTAAGAGCTGGGATGGTGCTGCTGGTGTTGCCAGTGGTCCATGCACCCAGCATGCGGTTACCCTTATTAGAACCGGCATCGGTAAGACTGTAGAAGTCGGTCTGGAATTTCTGATCGTTATATACATCCTGACCAGCAACACCCTGCCAGAACATATTGAAGTCGAAGTTCTTGTAGCTAAGATCTACATTCAAACCCCAAGAGAAGTTGGGTACTGGGTTGAAAATCCAAGTCTGGTCTTGCTCGTTGATGATGCCATTACCATCCAGGTCGGCATACTTCAAGCCACCTACTCGGGCGTTGTCCTGACCGCTTGCCAGCACTTCCTCACGATTCTGGAACAATCCGTCGACTACATAACCTACGATTGAACCGTAAGGACGGCCAGACTCTACCAGATTCTCTTTAGCTGTATGGACATACGAACCAGTTGTAGTCTCAGGCAGATAAGTAACCTTTGAACGATAGAAGTCGATGTTTCCGTTTACGTTGTACTGCAGACCGTATTCTGTTGTATGACGATAGCCGAGAGCAAACTCCATACCCCAGTTCTGCAGGCTTGGACCATTGAGCCAGCTGGCACCACCTTCACCCATCGAACCCAGATATGCAGGGTTAATCAGCATGTCCTTCACCTTTTTAATATAGGTATCGAATGTACCATAGAGTGAGCTGCCGAAGAAGCGGAAATCGAGTCCGGCATTCCATTGTTCTGTGGTCTCCCACTTCAGGTCGTTGTTCTGAGCCTGTGTAGCACGGAATCCTGATGGGAATATACCGCTACCGGCCAGTGCAAGGTCGTAAGCAGTCGACTCATTGCGTGCGCCTCCATATGTGGCAGCATAGAGTCCGTAACGAGCATAGTTTGATATAGCCTGGTTACCAGTCTGTCCCCATGATGCACGGATCTTCAGATCGTCGATCCAGCTCTGTCCAAGGTGCTGAGATATACGATAACCGAGTGTTGCAGCAGGGAATGTACCATAGCGGTTGTTCTCACCAAAGCGGCTTGAACCGTCGTGACGGATAGTGAACGAAGCAAGTAGCAGGTCTCTGAAATTATAGTCGACCTTGCCGAAGAACGAAACCAGATTGTAACCCTCTTGGATACCAGATGCACGTTGTGTGCCAGTTGCAGCATCGGGATACATATAGTCGTAGTTCTCAAGTGCGAACATCTGTGCGTAGGCATTCGACCACTCGTTGATATCTCTGTGAAGTTCGATACCACCCAGTACGATGAACGAGTGATCGGTGCCAAGTGTGAAGTTATAGTTGGCGGTATTCGACCATGTCCACTTAACAGAAGTCTTTGCTCCCATGTTGGCAGATGGGGTAGAGTTGTTTACCACGTCAGAGTGCCAAGTATAAGTAACGCTGTGGATATTCTCCGACCATAGGTCAAGTCCGAAAATTGAACGCAGCAGCAGACCCTTGATTGGCTCGAAATTAACGTATGCATTACCGAAAATACGCCACATCTTCAGACGATTGTCGCGATTATGATACAGCTCGCGCAGTGGGTTCTGACGGTCGCTCATGCCACCTACAGGACCAGAGAATGTAACACCGTCTTCTTCGTATACAGGCAGAGTTGGCGACATCTTAAGCGCATTCTCCAGGGGTTGGCAGTCTACCTGATTAGAATATGTAATAGTAGCATTCTCACCTACAGTAATAAGTTTGTTTACTTTGAAACTTGTGTTGATACGGCCTGAGAAACTCTCGAAGTCAGTGTACTTAAGAATACCACTGTTCTTCTTGTAGCCAAATGAGAACAGAGCCGATGACTTATCTGTAGCATTAGAGATAGAAAGGTCGTAATTCTGTGAGAAACCTGTGCGTGAAATCTCCTTCAACCAGTCGGTATCGCTGTAGCGCATGGTTCTCTTAGAGTTCATATACCCGTCGTACAAGCCGTTAACGGTAAAGTTCTCCATCTGTCCTGTTGCGGGGTTATAGGCAGAGATGGGAGTGCCGCTGCCAGCGTGCAGAGTCAAACCGTAATTGTTGGCGTATGCCTCAGGATCCAATCCGTCGTTCATGGCGGCCTGAGCCATTGCTGTAGCGTATTCAGATGTATTCGAAAGACTCATCATGCTCTGCTTGTTGTAGAACTGAGCCGTGAGATTGGCCGAGAAGTCTACTTTTACCTTGTCGCCCTTTTTACCGCTACGTGTCGTGATGATGATGACACCATTGGCAGCTCGGCTACCATAGATAGAGGCAGAAGCGGCGTCCTTCAGCACCTGCATCGACTCGATGTCGTTCATGTTCAGTGTGTTCAGGTTGGTGGTTGTTGGCACACCATCGATAACGAACAGCGGATCCTGTGAAGAGTTGAATGAACCAATACCACGTATACGTACTGTACCTGCGCCTACGGGCGATCCATTACTAGTAATCGTCATGCCAGGAACCTTACCTTGTAAAGCGCGCATTGGGTCGGTATCAGAAGAACTCTTTAAGTCTTTTGTTTCCACTACAGAAACAGAACCTGTCAGGTCAGCCTTACGCTGAGTCTGATAACCTGTTACTACAACCTCTGCCAGTTCCTTGGCATTGTCTTTCAGTGTTACCTGCATACCATCTTTTGCTGGCAATTCCTGTGTCTTGTAGCCAATGTACGTGATAACCAGCGTTGTACCAGGATTAACCTTAATCTTAAAGTTACCGTCGAAATCAGTAATAGTACCGTTCGAGGTCCCTTTTTCCATAACTGTGGCACCGATAATGGTCTCGCCAGCAGCGTCGACCACAGTACCACTGATTTGCGTCTGCGCGTACACGATGGTACTTGTCAGCAGAACTGTCAAACTCAGAATCAGTTTCTTTAGTTACTCCATTGTTGATCGTTTTAATTGTTAGTACTCAATTTGATTTGAAATTTTGCTGCAAAAGTACAAATGTATCGTTAGCACAGCGTTAAATTATCGTTCATCACGTTCAAAAATTGTTTCAATGTATCATTTTTGTTATCAAATGAACGTTTTTTGTTAGTATCTGTTGGCAAATATACAAAAATTACGCAAGAATGTCTTGTATATCAGAACTTTTT